>JAABUV010002028.1_pt1 | contig 28309 bp, 30 predicted proteins | sample 5559971 | NCBI WGS metagenome assembly JAABUV01 (sample SAMN10711881, study PRJNA513362) | rock metagenome | isolation source: Antarctica rocks | place: Antarctica: Victoria Land, Knobhead nord | collected 2015-12-19
TTTACATTTTATACATCTTTATCAATTATGTTGATTTATTAAAGCATTTTATAAACATTGACTTGCATTTGCAAAACATTAATGTGCTATCAAAGTTAAATTTACAACGCTCAGTATCTACTTTTAGATGTTTGAGCATCTCAATTCGAGAGCCTTGGAAGCCGCTTTACGATGTCAGAACATCGAGGTCAAAGGGCTTGAACCGGCGAATCTGTTGAACCGAACTCGATGGGGAAACAAGGATCTGCTAGTCTCAGGCGCCATCGCAGGGATTGCGCTTTCTCATGGATTGCGCTTCATTTCTGGCTTACAGCTTTCAAGATGTCCATGCCCTTCTTACCGCCCATCGGGTCTTGAGACCGTGAACATAACTACAGAATATGGCACCCTCCCATCATGTTGTACCTGCCCTTCTCCTCTGAACCCCTCCGTCCTCCTCTACCCTCGACCACAGCGCTGTGCAATCCTTTTCCTTCTTTTCTCTTTTTCTACTCATTTGTACAATACATCTCGAGCGCTATCGTTCTTTTTTCTGATCGCAAGCCTGTCACCAGAGTTCACAGTCGCTTTATCTCGCTCTTTCGCGAAATGCTCTATTTGTTCTCGGCGATAGCAGTCATACATCATGCAAACACGACGGAAAACTGTCAGATTGCCCCTCAACTTTTACATTCAACAGCGCAGAGAACTCGCAGAGCAGAGACGAACTTCTTCTAGATCTGTCAACAATACGAAGAAGAGTCTGACGTCCGTGATAGTAAAGATCAAAAAGTAGAATACTCTCGATCTTCTAGATGTCATGACTGTCAATACTAATGAAGACACTAGGCATTGTCGCGAACTCGAGAAGCACTCGAAAGCCTTCTTGAAAGAAGCAGAGATGTCAGATCTCAAAGTCTTTTTGTTATGAGTTATGAATAACTACAAGAGAATAAGAGCAGTCTCAAGCCTGAAAATTTACTGACGAGTTCTACAAATGCACATTCTTGATAAGACTGATCGAGTCTTCAGTGAGAGCGACAAGAGAGACATTCGCAATGTAAGATACATTTTGAAACCAGAAGAAACTTAATTGATCGCTCGATCTCGTTGCAGTATATCAAACATCTCGAGATTCAGTTTCGTCTTCGTACACTTTCCATGAAAAAACTCGTCACAGATTGCGATGATCTGTATCTTTGACTCTATACTCACTGAGTCATTGATGATTCAATATTTTCGAATGAGCATCAGCGAGTTCAGCATTTTACAGAGATACTTATGAGCGAATTCTTCGATTGTAGACTGTGCTCTCTCTTTGATATCAGAGTCAAGCTTGATCTTCTCAACATCGATGATCTCAGTTTGAGCGATACTAAAACGATTGAAGTTCACGATATGAACAGCAATCATGAAGACGACATCTTGATGATTGTTGATTCTGACTGCGAAGTTGATAGCAAGCTCATCAGAATTTATGATCATGACAATGAAGACTATAGCGATTCTAATACGACTTATGACAGCGATAGCGACAACGACTTTAATACGACTTATGACGACGACGATGACAGCGACAGTGACTTGAGTTTGCGCAACAATATCGATGAGAATTGCGACACAGATGATGAATGTACTGCAGAATTCGAAGAAACTCGATCGTTTCTGTATCAACATTTTACAATCTATATAGTTCTCAGCTTTATCTTCGAAAAACTCAACATGATCTTCATATCAAAGGCGAAGATAACAATTCTCGCATGTGAGTATATTTGATTCATCTAGACATCATGTCTGTAGCTGAAGTGTGTGCATATAGAAAAACGTTGATCATCGACGAAGAGAACGATCATTCGTTGTTCTGTCTTCTCGATCATCTTCTATCTCTCGCGCTCATTGACAAGACTTTTGAAGCTGAGTCGACTCACGATATCAAAAATATATTTTGAGTGAAGATGTCATCGAGCAAGCAAAGTCTCACGCTGAAATGAAAACGCGAGATTTTAGATCTTTCAGTATTGCGTGAGCTCATGCGTGACTTCGAGAGATTCAAGACATCATCTATCAAATTTCTTCACGTCAACACATTTGCTCGTAATCTGAAGCGAACGAGGCGAAAGACTGAGCTTCAAGACAATCTCAATCAGAAGTATCTCAGACGTGATCTTCTGAATGTTGTGAACAGTACGTCTTCTCTTTCGTACCTGAATTCGAAATTGTGTTTAGTCAAGAAATGCTAATCTCGAGAACTTGAACAGAGAAGACTCTCGCCAGCGTATGAGATCAGCTATTCGATCACAAATTAGACGTGACTGAATACTATCTTGATCAAGACGTTCAGATTGACATCAAAGCCTGCTTCTTGAGACGTTTCTTCAATGAGATGATGCAGAAGATGACTCGGCTTGTCAGTTTGACTGTCGATTTCAATGTCTCGACGAAGTTATCGAAGAAGCAGAAAGCAGAGTTTCGTATTCATTCAAAGATTCTTCGTCTCAGCAACAGAAATAAGACTCTCACTGCTCAGCTGAAATCGCAAAGCTACAGACTCATCAGTATCGCAAAAGAAACGTCACTGTACAATCAGAAGATGAAAGCGCAAGCTCGATTGAATTCATACAAAGTCAGACTGTGACACTCTATGATCGAAAAGAATCGAAAGCGACATTTTTGAAAGATCAATACAATCGTCTTTAACTCACAGTTCTTCGCCTCTTCGAATTAAAAAAACTCAATGAATGATGAATCTGCGACGCGTCGTATATACAATATTTCTGAACGAGTCGAGATTGTACGATGAATATGTCAGTCAGCGATCGATCTCACAGATCAGAAAATATTCGCTCAAAGAATTAGAGACATTGAAGTTCTGACGATCTTGTGTCGTTGACAGAAAACTCGACGTCGCGATCGATCAAAATGAAGCGTTGAACAAGAAGAATTCGAAGTGTCTTCAGATGATTTGAAAGAGAACATCGTGAATAAATTTCTCATGAAGTGCAAGTCAAAGCAATGCATCTTTTGCCTGAGTGACGATCGCAAGCTTTACGAGAAGCGAATTTTTGAGTATAGTAAAGTAAACAAGATGCTGAATGAGATTGAGAAGCACTTGAAGACTTTCGCGCCTGATGATAAGATTCCTTGTTTGCATTCGCGATGCAAGACAGTCAATCTGATTCTGTCAAATGTTATAACTTTCAAGAATCATACTGCGAAGATGCATAAGATAGTGTTGCGTGCATAGACTCTATTTGCTCTTTCTATATTCTGTTTATTGTGTTCGATCTCATCAATTTTGCAGTTATTTTCTGTGCGCTGATGATTCAATGATTGATACATTTACTGCTGTGAACTTTACTCTGACTTTATGTTCAATGTCTTACGTCTCTTCGCTTTGATGCTGCTGAGAGATGACGAAGAAGCAGAACAGTAGCTCAATCTGTTTGAAGAAAGATTTTGACTGATTTTCTCTTCAAACAATCTGGCTCGAAGATTGTATATATTTCGACTCTCATTTTCAGCAGACATCAGCAGATCATCTATTAATGATTGAATTCTATCGTTCTCTTTGCTCATAGTCACTTTAGATTGTTTCTTCATTTCTTTAAGCTCTGCACGTCAGTCAAAGAGAACGCGAATCTCATCTGCAATTCTTTTCTGAAGTGAAGTCTTTGTAATTGCGAGAGCTTTACTCTGCTTCAGTATTTCTTTTCATATTTCACTTAGCTGTACAGCTTGATGATCATTCTGAAGTGCGTTAATGTTTTGTTGCAGACTGCATCACTGTCGCAATCTCGAAAGTACTCATTCGTCGACGATGAAATACAGAATGACGAAGTACGTTCATGAATGAAAGCACGCTCATGAAAGATTGCTTCACGATGTTATTGTATGCACGATACGTATCATCTGTTTGATTTCAATGCTTTGAAACAGTCTCATCTATGCTTCTTTAATAATTCAGATATTCACATCAATTCAAAACAACATTCTTCAAGAAGACGCTGAGCTGTCGTGAAAATCAGATGTTGAGTTCAGTAAGACAGATATGTTGAATTCAACATCAGTTTATCACGAGTAGACGATATTGAGGTCAGATCTCGTTCTTTGTCAGATCTCAGAGACTAAAACTATGAGCTGTGTGCGCACAAATCACGTGGGAAATTCTCGATCGTAGCGAATCTCAACGTAGATTTTCGAGTCTCGAGTTTGACATCGTCTGCACGAAATCGATTTCTCATTTCAGTATCGATCAAAGAGCTTGAGATAGAATCGATGAAGATCAAATTTTCATCGAAATCAATCTCAAAGAATCTAAGTTGTAGAAGTGTCTGTAGATCATGAATGATCATCTCGATTTCAAGATTCTGATGTATCAAGTTGTTGAGATTTTCTAGTTTTTGCACGTTGAAACATGTTCTCGACTTCTTTCATCTTGTCTTGATTCATGTACAGAAGCTTTAGATTGTTGATTGTATCAAGCGTCGATGTGTGCTCAGAATCTCAGATCTTTTCTTTTTCTGTCAATGCTTGCAGATACATGTTTTCAACTTCTTTTATCTTGTCTTGATTCTTGTACAGAGTTTCTAGATTGTTGATCGTATTAAGCGTCGATGTGTGTTCAGAATCTCAGATCTTTTCATACTCTATCAATGCTTGCAGATACATGTCTTCAACTTCTTTCATCTTGTCTTGATTCATGTACAGATTTTCTAGATTGTTGATCGTATCAAGTGTTGACGTGTGCTCAGAATCTCAGATCTTTTCATACTCTGTCAATGCTTGCAGATACATGTCTTCAACTTCTTTCATCTTGTTTTAATTCTTGTACAGAAGCTCTAGATTGTTGATCATATTAAGCATTGATGTGTGTTCAGAATCTCAGATCTTTTCTTTTTCTGTCAATACTCGCAGATACATGTTTTCAACTTCTTTCATCTTGTTTTGATTCATGTACAGATTTTCTAGATTATTAATCATAACAAGCGTTGATGTGTGTTCAGAATCTCATGTCTTTTCATACTCTGTCAATGCTCGCAGATACATGTCTTCAACTTCTTTCATCTTGTCTTGATTTGAGTACAGAAGTTCTAGTCGATGACATGCTTCGCTAAGAGACGAAAGATCTTTCTCATTCATCAAGTCTTCATGTATACATCGTTGCAGTCTTGAGTAAACATGATCACAATGTGAAAGAAGACGTCTCTGTATGAGCGAATAATCAAGTACAATCTTTGAAGATACAGCGAATGCAACGATGATCATGACGAGTCAACTCATAGTAATCTCGTCTTCTTCAAATGCATGAAAGCATCAATGATGAAGCACAGAATGCATAGAGAAAGAAGATGATTCAGTTTTTGCATCAATGAAGAAATACTTCAACAGAAGTTCAATGCACTCATTGAAATCGATTTTATCATCTGCACAACTGACGAATCAACGAGACACTTTTTTGACAATTTCAAGATTCAGTGCAGACGTAAGAAGCTCATATCAGAGATCTTGATTGTCAAGAAACGCTCACAGCTTTAAGAGATTGACTGCGTTCTCATTTTGTAATCGAAGAAAATTATATGATAATGTTCATGTCGTTAGAATGCTGTCTTTATCTTTTGACAAAGTGAAACGATGTTGCTTTCTCATTAATCTTGCTCATGCTTGATCATATAGCTCGATGTACTCAGACAAATTTGTGTCTGTCTTTCGCATATACGAATCGACTTGATTGATCATCAAAGAAAGATCTTCGAGTCAATCAACAAGCTTTGATGAATTTAATGAGTCTCAGATGTCAGATAGAAGCTGAAAAAGTATGCTTCAATGACACTCATCTTTCATTGATCAATTGAGACTGTTCTCAAGAATACTTGATTCTTGCAGTTTGTCGATCGACTTCAATTTCAGATTCGTTCTCAGCTGACACAGACTCATCAATCGAGAAGTGATAAGAATAGATTCTTGATCTGCTGTTGAAAAATACTCTTTCACATCGAAGACTTTCGAATCTCTAGATGAGTCTGAAAACTCTCGATTCACGTTGTCAAAGATCAGTAATCACTGATCGTTCAATGACTGCAATAATCATTTGAGCACATCTTCAACAACTTCATCAACGTTAGTTCTTTCTCTGTGTGAGTAATTTCTGCTTTCTTCTGAAATCTGATGCTGTGACAATCAACTGACTAGATCAGCGATGCTTTGTCTCAATCTCTCGTTGATCGAGTCGTTGACTCAGAAGATCACGCTGTAGCTTCTTTAATGTTGTTGAGTGAATTCAATGAAGAGCTGAGTCTTCTCAATCTTGTCAAGCTCATGAATGATGAATACTTTACGACGCATTTGATTCATCTGAGTGAAAAGTAAAACTTGCATTAATCACGTCATCTTCACGTTTCGCGATACAAATCTTTTCATCACAGAGATATCTTGAAGACTGAAGTCTACGTGAAATGACTTTTTGTCGATATCTATGACATGTGCTTATGAGAAGTTAAAGAAGCTTTGAAGAATACAAGTTCGAGTATAGAGAAGATGAATCGTACAATGATGTCGTTTCTTAATTCTTTAAGACGTCATCTGAATCATTCTTTGAATCTCTGATTGCATCAAGAGAAAATTTTCATCTTCGAGATCACAAAATTTGTTCAGCTTCGAGTGATCGATAGTGAGATAAATTGCTCTTTTTTCGTGCAAAGACGCTGACTGATGATCAATCAACTGTGTGTGTCATAAGCTTACGAATTCAGTCAAGTGTAAAAGCAGAAGTCAGCACATCTGAGTTTGTCAGAGTTCATACGACACGTCTTTGTCTTCATAAAAGCAAACGATATTTGCAGTACTGTGACTCGCATCAAAGTTTCGCGCAATTTTATCAAGAGCAGAGCTGTTTCTTTTCAGAAACTTGAGCAACGTCTTATCATGTTTCACTGCTTGAGCAAGTCACACATCATACACTGCAGCGTCGCTTTCTTGATGCAATGTTTCAAGAAAGATGATCTTCGTCGTGAACAATCGAATATCTCTGAAATCATTATCATGATCGATCAACACTAGCGTCTATGAAGAGATTAGTACAGAATGAAATAGCATCAAAATCACGCTGATCTGTTTGATGATCAAATCTTCGAGACTATGTTCAATAAACATCAACGATCGTCGAATCTTCTATGTTGATTCTTAGTATTGATAAATAAAGAATGCTTGAAACAATGCTATCGACTTTCTCGCTTGATCGATGCTGATGAAGAATGTTGAGCAACTGCATTTCACATTTGCGCAGAGTTGTTTTGACGTTCGATCTGCGTCAGTCAGATTCGTAACTGTATGTTGCAATTCAAGCATTGAGAATTAGATCTGACAAAAAATCTCGAAGTCACATAACTTTCGCAGTGTCGAATGTCGTTTGCATGTCATCGAAAAGTTCGTCAGTCTGAATGTTCTTCTAATGATCTCGTAAAAGATTGAAAAGATGACGATGTATAGACTTTGTCTTCTCGACAAAAATTTGTCTTCTTACTCACGTGTAGTATGAATGAGCATCAAGATCTTGAACTGCGATAACGCTTAAAAGCTTGTCAGTGATGCTGCTTAAGCTTGATGAAGAGCTGCTTGTCTTACTCTATCTCGAGTTCGTTATGACTGTGCTCATCACTGACTCAAATATTGAGATCTGTTGTCTTGACAGTGTCTTTGCTGCAAATTCTCGTAGCAGCTTGAGTTGCGTAGCTTTGCGACATTGAAAGAGAAGTCAAAGATTCGCAGTAATGTCATGAAGAGAATGAGCTTTAATATGACTGAGAATGAGCTGAATGAAGCTTTGCTGAGATTATATAAGTCAATCGCTGAGATGACGAGAGATATTTTAGCGATTTCTGATGCGTCAAGCGATATTAGTACGGCTGCGACTCGTGTAACGCTTGCATTCGACCATCATTCTCTTCGCATCAGCGTGTATCATAGCTGCAGAGCTTGCGCTCGCGAGTACGTTGAAATATCTTCAGTTATCAAGATATCGTTCTACAGAAGGCAAATTCTCTACTCTGTTCATAACAACAAATATTTTTTCAACCACATGAATAATCAGAATGCTAAATGACTTGATCTGATTGTTCTTTATGAAAGAGAAATCTCAGATGTTGAGTGAGTCTTCTGATTCTTACGTCGTTCTCAACAGACGTCTGCTAACACAACTAAACTCTAGTGTTGTTGTCGTTCACGATCTTGAAGCAGATCTCGCCTGAGCATGAGTACGAAAGATTGAAGTGAAAGAAACTGATCAATACAAGAAGATGAACTGACTCGCAGACAAGAATTTATCGTCAGCGAAGATGTCACATGCTCGCATTATAATCTTCAATTACGAGTCAAAATGACATAAAGATACATCAAAGCAAAGACGTGATCTTTGTGTCAATCAACTTCTCACTGCACTAGATAATAAATGAAAAGAGATAAGACGTTAATGTCTGCGATTCTCATCAACACTGACTTCAACAAATGATAGAAGAAGAAGACTAAATATAGATCTCTTATATTTATTGAACATAGCTTTGACGAAATAGTCATTGAGCAGATGAATTGATCTTTTCTTGAGAAGTATGTCATTAATTACCTGCGACAGACTCTTGTGAGTGTCAATTCTCGTGAGAATATCTTTCAATATCTTGCAACATCTATCGTTGAGATTGTCTTTCTTGAGACTTTTCATCATGATACAAAAGCTTCAAATTGGGAAGAATAAATAGCATATACTGGCAAGAAGCTTGAATTAGAGATGAGTGATGCGATTTTGATGAATTTACGTGAAGATTTTGAGATCTTAAACTATCTACTCTATAATTTCACGCTATGACTTTTTCGAATGTCTGTTTCAACAGTATGCTTTTTTGAAATGCATAAGACAGATTATGAGCAGAAGATAGATGACAGTTGAAAGAAAATGATATATAATATTCAACATTGAGCTTTTAGTAAACTCTAACATCTTGAGTAACTAGGTAGTAGAAGAGAGAAGTGCTTGCATAGATGATTATCGAAAAATGACTTTATCAACAGATCATTTCAAAATCAACAAATATGATGAGTCTGAGAATTATTCATACAGAACTGTCTATTCTATCATCAAGAAGATGACAGAACATACTATGAAAAAGGTACAAAGACGTTTAAAACGTAGATGTATTTAGACTATAAATTCATTTTTGCGCTAATGCATTTATAACAGCTCAAACAATCATTCATGACAATTCAAGTAAAGAAAATCACTTAATAAATGATTGCTCATCTTTGCTGACTTGAGATAAACAGTAATATCAAAAGAAAATCTCAGCTGTCTTCAATCTTTGTTTCTGACAAATTCTCTTGATGATCTGACAGCTATTCAAAAGTCTAAAGAGAAGTGAGTTGAAGGCACTTGCGAATGACTACTTCTTCACGAAGCATATACTGCTTGACTAGTTGAATACAGCTCTTGAATGCTTCAACTAGTAGATGATTCAGACATCAAAAAGACAATGATATCAAGCTACTTGATAGACGAGCTTAACAAGAAAGCGCAATTTACTTCTGACATTATATTTGCATACTACTTCTGTGACAACAAAGACAACAAGCGCAACACTGTCATTGCTATCATTCAAGAACTTCTCTTGCAGCTCTTGAGACAACGATCGTTATTATTCAAGCATATTCAGAAAGATTATGATCAGATAAGAGATTGAGCTTTCGATAATTTTGATGCTCTTTGACGAATTCTGCTCAAAATATTGACAGATTTCAATGCAGATCAGATTTATCTTCTGATAAATGCTCTGAATGAATGTGAAAAGTCATTACGTGAATTTCAACAGATCTTTCTTGCGAGTCTGACAGAATTGTTTTCTACTCAGCAAAGAAGTGAAATCATGAATGTCAAGTTGCTCATTACATGTAGATCAGAGTCAGATATCTTAGATGAATTGAATCATCTGAGAAAATTGATATGTATTGATTCAGATAAGAATTATATAACTGACATACAACAAAGCTAAATTTGAAATAACTAAACATCTCAAAATCTCGAGAGTCTTCAACGTTCTCACAATCTCTAACAGTTAGAAATTGTTTTCTCTAGAGCATTCTGAAAGTATGTTTCCGTCTATAATGCATGACGATGTACTTCACTACTATGTTCAGAAACATTCTTCAAAAGAATTTTTCTTCGACAACTATAAAGACACTTTCAAGTAATCGCTATCGTTCTGCTGCTGAAAAGTCATTTGAGATCATCTTCGCAGCAAACATCTTTGACTTTGATGTCACATTAAACAACTCACAAAATCAGAATGTCACATCAAGCAGTTCGCTCTCTGAGAAACAGCGTCAACAACAAGATACAAGTCACACTGAAACATTAAAGATTGCATCACGCAAATCTGCTTCAAATCATCATGCGATATTGCAGAATTCTGTATTAACGCAGCGACTATCATCGATACATTCAGCATTTTGCTCGCGATCAATCTTCGACAGAGCGAGTGATGTTATTGCTCTGAACGATCGAATTGCAAGAAACGATGAGATGACATCAACTTATGAGCAATTGCCTCACAGACTACGAATATTGAAGCAACATCAATCTACTACTTCAGCAAAATGCGTGATAGAGCTTACGCGAACAAATGACTATTTACTGCAAGAGTTGACTTACTATAAAGATACTCAAGCAGCTGATATGAAGTTCTTCGAGAAAGTGATCAAGACGCATACAGATTTGAAAAATGCATTGAAGAAAAGATCTCAGAGATGAGCAAACGCAGAATTCACTTTACTGAGCTACTGAGACATTGATTTTGATGATGACAATGTGAAGAATACTGTTTTTTAATACATGCTTTCTGTTGTTTTGTAAGATAAATTGTTGAAGACTATGATAGTAATTCAACACGCAAAATCAACTCTCTCATTGCTGACATGATTTCTTCTTTACATCAGAAGTGATCTCTTTGATCTAATAAAGATGATAGTGTTCGCGTATTCAGTGCTTTTTTCTGACAAAGTAAAATGTCACTTTCTTGTGTGTCACTTCTTTTCTTCTGAATCTCGTTTCAGAATTGTAAGCAACATGAATCATAATCACTAAAATGTCATAAGTATCATCAGCGACACATGACGTAAAAGTGAGTAAATCTCATGATTATTCTTGCTAGAAACTATGTTGAAATCTCATTTACTGTGTACATCTTAGAGACATAGCATTTTAAATTGAATGACATAGTATTCATTTCTCTTTCGCGATTCTTTGAGACTAAGCTCACGAAAAGAATTGCGATCTGATTCTAATATTCAGAGATATTCAGAATAGAATGCAACATTCATATATTACTCTGAAGTATAGATTCTTGTCTTGAAGATATATATCTCAGATATGACTTCATAAAGAAACAATCATATCATTTCTCTCTGTTCTAATGACGAAAATTAGAACTGAGCGACATATTGTTCGAGAGAAAGTTCGAAAACAAACTCAAAGTCTCTTCAGAAAGACAAACGAATTGACGCAGATTGCTAATGCAAACATCTACGTCGTCATAAATCGCAATAATAACTATCAAATATACAAATCGACAGATCAGCTCGAGTGATCTTCATCAGAACAAGAAATAATAAGACTTCACGATGCAATGTTGTTTACAATGCTTGACAATCACGATAGAAGAAGCAATATTCTATCTTAAGACATAAAGATTCAGCAAACTTTGAGTCTGTAAAGCGCGAAGTCAGAAATCAGAGAAAGAAGAAAGCAACTCAGTTTGAGAATCTGATCAGATCTGAGTTAAAAGATGACAGTCATTTCATTGACAATAAGCGACGCATTTTCTTCATTTTTAACTCTTCAATATTGCAGAGATCATCAATTGAAAAGTTCTCTTTCTCGCGTCAATCTTTATCGTAGATTATGTATATCTCATTTATCTGAACTATCATAAAAATCTCAAATGCAGCGTTCTACTCTGAAATCAAAAAAACATCATTGATGAGTCAGTATATTCTGACTTCTATCAATTTCAGATGACTTCTGACTGAAAAAGTGTGTCTGATTGATTAAAGTCTCTTCTGACTCTCTTGCACTTTGTGTTGACACGTAGAAATATAATATGTCATCTGAGTCAGAGAATCTTCAAGAAGTCAATGTTGAAGACACTGCTTTCAAGAGAAGAAATGTGATGATCGAGTCTATCAGATGAACAGACGAAGTCTATAAGAGTGATATGACAATGTGATATTCTAAGCAGGCACAGAATGAGTATATATTATGATAGAGCTAATTATTAAGAAGTTCTTGATAACTCGAGAAAATCGATCGACTATAGAGAGTTTGTCAAGCATTGTCAAGTCGAACACGACATAACTCATGACATATTAAGTCGAAGATATGACGTAGTCTAAACGATGTCTTGACAGAGTCATAGAGTTTCAGAGCTAACTCAGATCTGATCTTCGATTCAGTCTCTGACTCTAGTCTCTGATCTAACTTCTATGTGTCAATTCATCATGACAATTGCCTTCTCTTCTAAGTGAGTTCATTCTCAATCTCAAGAATTAATGTCTTTGTTTACTATGATAAACAATGACGCGCACTCATTGATTCACTCTAGAAGCTCTCGATAAAAACCTTCAAATCTCTGTGAGAAAACAAGAAAAAGAGAAACTTTCGATCGAATGATGATTCGTCTTCGATTATAATGCATATAGATGACATTATAAATAGTATATGTGATGTGTAATTGATGTAGATGACAGCAATGATGACGTGTAGATAGCACATAGACATTGTTTATCTTTCGAGTAGATGATGTTGTTGAGACGATAGAGCATAAACAAGAGTGAATAATAATTGTTGATTTGTTTATCGCTCTTTCAGTTCTTCTCAACTTCTCATTTTCTTCAACTTCATCTTTTTTCAATCATGATTGTATCTTTATCATTGTGTGATTACTTTTGACAAACTTTGAGTATATTTGTATAGTAAGAGTAAAAAATCTAGATCATGAGTCGTAAGCGCGCAGCGACGCTCAAAGAGAGTCGTAAGATAATGAAGTTGACTGATGCTCGAGTCAAGATCATTACGAAAGTAAGTGATGTCACAACTTAAGATTTCACGACTATTACTGCGACTAACAGTATCATAAGTTTGCTCAAAAGACATCGATCAGACGTGATGATCATGATGCTGCTGATGCTGAATCACTCATGATGATGCAGATGTCATCAAATTCTGATCGAAAACTCATCTCTTCTACTATTCAAACTTTCGAGTACATCTCAACTATTGAAGAGAAAATTCGAAAGACGATGAGAAAAGAAATGATCGCTGACGCTTCGTCAACGATCTTGTCGAATTTACAGACTTCGCGAAATCGAAGAATAATGATGAGATTCACTTATCTTACTTCTTGATGTCGTTATTGATGCTTTTCAGCTGTCAATTGTGAGAATAAGCGAAAGAAGTGTTGCTGATCTTGAAATTCTAGATAGAATGATTTGTATAAAGTGTGCTCGAGTTTTACACATCGAGAATAGAGCATCGCTGTGTGACGTCGTCTTTCAAAGAAAGACAATGTACAAGAAGTGTGCTTGCTGTGCGAGTAATGAGAGTTCATCTGCATTTCGACTGTCAATGAATTCTTTCGTCTGCAGAAAATTCATGATAGTGCGATTGAGAATGAAGAAGAGAATGTCGCTCTGAAGACATTCACTGCTCATCAGAAAATTCTTTACAAGAAGTTGACAACAGCGACTCGTGTGAAGAGTCATCTCAAGAAGACTCACAAATTTGAGTCTTTAGAGATTCGAAAGCTCATTCTCAAAGAGATGATGACTGTCAATGACATTGTCAGAGAAATTCTGAATGTAAAGCGCTTTGCGATACATTCAATCTTGATTATATATTGTTTTGTCAGCGTTTCTAATTGTTCTGATATATTTTAGCACAATCTGTCGTCTTTCGAATCTCTGTCTTCGCGTCTCAATGTAAATCTGACAATGAGAAAGAAGAAGAAGTCTGCAATCTTGTCTCGTGTGAAAGATGTTTGATGAAGTGATGATTGCGCTCTCTTGTCGAACGCGTTTGAACGTCTTTGCGCTTTTTTCTTCTTTCTGTTGATTTACATATGTGATCGTCTCATTAGAGAGCAAAACTATCATAATACAGTGATTCTTCTTTTCTAATAATGAGTTTATGCTTGAAAGTGAGTGATTATGCTTTTCGCTCACGTTTCAGCCTCATTTCGAAAGCTTCTATAAGCTTCGAGACATCTTTCATATCTTCGCTCGATATTCATTGATCATATTCAATGAAATATTCTTTTCATTGTACCTTATAATATAAGATTTTCTTTCTTTTTCGCTTCTGTAGAATCTTTTCTATCTCTCATTCTTGCTCATCATCAATAAGCTCGAACACGAGATAATCGAGTATAGAGTCATCGTTTAGCCTACGATTATACGACTCTAAAAGAGATACATGAAAGACAGAATGAACTCTATAGATGACTGAAAGATCAAGACGATACATCTGCTTGTCTATGAGTTCTTGTATACGAAAGAGTTCTATCATTTTATTTGATAGCTTCTTGCTCGACTTCTTCTGCTTCAGGTTTTTTGCTGATAGCATGACTAAATCGTCGACATTAAAGAACTTAGACTTATGTTTTCGATTATAGTACTTTGTCTGAGCATCAATCGCGTTTTGTCATCGTTGCGTCAACGTGTTTCGCATGTCTTGCAGCATTTCAACGCGTTCTTTTGCTGCTGACACTTCTTCTTTCATAGCATCGTTCTTGATGTGTATGTCAAAGATTGACTTGTAGTCATACATGACTTTAAAGAAACTACAGCTCAACGAAGCGTGCTTCGCCTGATGATAAACGAACTCAACTATAAGTAGAAGCGTAGCTCAGTCATTTTGCTTTTCGAAACAATACACTCTTAGATAATGTTTCAACGTTTGATTCTGTCATTCTGTCTGATCGTCTGTTTGCGAATGAAAAGCGATGCTTAGTCGTCGTTTCATCTTGACATGATAGCAGATTTTTGATCAGAACGCATTGATAAATAGATTATCTCTATCGATAACTATATCACTTGAAGTCTCATATCTTGAAGCAATCTTCTCAAAGAACAACTCTGCTAACTCTACGACAGTCAGAGTTTTCTTCATAGACAGATAACACATCATCTTCGTGTAGCAATCAACTATCACGAGAATCGAGTCATACACGACTTCTTTTCATTTACTAGGCGACAGATCTGTTATGAAATTCATGGTGATTTCTTTTCATGAATCTGTGAGTCGAGATAATGATCTCAACTCATCATATGATAGATGACGTTTCATCTTTACTCTCTGACAAATGTCACAAGTATCTATATACTCTTTGACATTCTTGATCATACTTTTTCAGTAATATTTGCGATTTAATAGCTCGCTGATCTTGTCAGCATCAAAATGCCTCGCTAACGAGTCATCATGATGACGTTTCAACAGCTTTTCTCTGACAGAAAGATCTTCTGAAACATACAACGATTCATTGTACTCTATCATTTCTTGACTATTCAATGTTCAAGCTTCGACGTCACTCTTTCGTATACTCGTCGTTTCGCCTGCTCTTAGTCTCACAGCAAATTCATCTTCTTGCTGTAAGATCTTGATGAGCTTGACTACAAATTTACTACTGAAGTTGTATGTCGTTTCATGAATTGTCAGTACTCTGACAATTGCACGTGAAATGAGTTGTTTGCAATCAACAGTTCAGCAACAGAATTAAGCTGTTTCTCAGCTACGTTGCGATCTCTATTAGTCAACGTTTCAACGTCTGTGCTTCTTGAAGTTGTTGATTCAAGTTGAGAGATTCTATCTCTCGAGAAATGTACTTCGTCTAGATGCGTTTCTCGCACTGCTAAAGTCATGACTCTCAGCAGCATACTTCTGACATGCACTGCTGAACATGTACTCGTGTTTTCACTGACACTGTGAACAGACATCTTCTCGACTTCGTTAATCACTCATGTACAGTAGATTTCATCTTGCGATCTGCTTTCAACATGTTTCGCTGAATATCTTCGTTCACTGACACTGTGAACGAACATCTTCTCGACATCGTTAATCACTCATGTTCATCAGTGAGTTTCATCTTGCAGCCTGCTCTCGACATGTTCTGCTAAATATCTTCGTTCACTGACACTGTGAACGAACGTCTTCTCGACATCGTTAATCACTCGTGTTCATCAGTGAGTTTCATCTTGCAGTCTGCTCTCGACATGTTCTGCTGAATATCTGTTCATACTTATACTGTGAACGAACGTCTTCTTGACATTGTTAATCACTCGTATACAGTATAGTTCTCTGATTGTTACGAATATAAAGCTATTTAAGCTTTCTATTCTAGTCAGCTTTCGCTGCAGAGTGAGCAGCAAACAATTCGCAGAGATGTTCTCACTCTTATAGTCAGATCATCTCAATGATGCATTGATCGAGTTTGTCTTTCCTGATTTATGCGCTATTTCAAAGTCGCAGATCGACAATCTCATGACTCATCTGACTTGTCTTTCGTTTAGCTTTTGAACGTTCATAAAACTCTTCAGATTATTATGATCAGTCAGAACTTCGACAGTATGATAACTGTCTTTCACATAGTGTCGTCAGTGTTTAAACATCGCTACTATGACTAGAAGCTTCTGATCATGTGTCTCATAGTTTCTTTCAACGTCTATCATCATTCTGAATCAGAATGCAATCAAATGTCACTAATCTTCGTCATCTGACTGAGACAAAATACTCGCGACTGCATAATCGAATGCGTCGATCTCGATGCGTATATGTCGCTCTGAGTCAAAATGTCTTAGTATAGATGCTCTCATAAAGACGTCGCGAAGCTGATTAAAAGCTTGTTTCGCTTTGCTCGATCATATAAATGAGCTCGTTTTTACACCTTTTACACTATCTCTCAGCAGTTCTGTTAAAGACTCTGCTATCTGAAAGTAGTGATGTATAAAACATCGATAGAAATTGACGAACTTCAGAAAAACTTGTATTTCTCAATACATCTTTGATCTGAGTCACGTTTTTATTCTTGATATACGAGAGCACAAGAGTAGAAAGGCATATAGATATATTTGACTGAACTATCTAGTAGATAGAGCATACGAGATGAAGAAGAAAGGAAAGAAGTGAGCGAAGGGTAAATACTCATTCACTAGCGTCGAATAAACGCGAAGATTACTAATCACAGAGATAACAGTATCGTTCTCTGTTTTCAACATTTTCAACACTTTCTCTTAGAAATTGAAGCTCTATATGAAGCTATTCAGACTCTCTACTGACTGTATATTCATGCTTTTTTACTCGTCGACGCCATGCTCGACGAAAGTAGCTTCATTTCTTGAAGCTAGTTTCATGACTGATCTGAATCTCAAGAATTTGCCTGACTTCAGAGACTTGATGAGATTGTCGATCATCATTTGATCGATGAGTATGTATTTCAATCTAATTGCTCTCTCTTCTACCTTGTTTTGAACATAGTGATACGACGTATCAATGTGCTTGACTCGAGAATGATTGACGAGATTGCTACTCATTTTTATAGTCGCCTGATTGTCAGCTAAAATGATAGTTAAATTCGTATTCGAACCATCATATCTCATCTCTTTCAATGCTTGAATCAGAAAGATCAATTTCTTGACTGCATTACATTCATCGACGTATTCAGCTTCAGCAGATGACGTGCTAACGCATTACTGATGTTTGAAGCTTCAGCTAATTGATTCATTTCATAGAAAAAACATATAGTTGAAGATGAATCTTCGAGAATTCAAGCAATTCGCATGAGCTGAATCGATATATTCAAAGAATTCAGCTCTCTCAACTTTCTTCACTTTGAAAGATTCATATCGAAGTTTCAGCTGAGATATCATGAAGCACGCAGCAAAAGGAACCATACGAGAACTGTCACAAGAGCGCTTACAGACTCGCTGCTTTCTTCAATATGCGATTGAGAAATGGCAGAAGCATGCACTAGCGGCGAGTTCAGCTGTGATAACCGACTTTTTATGGAAAAGTGATATATTCAATAGAGTTTCATTATTGCGTGACCACTGACTTCAAAGAGCAGCTGGGAAAGAGAATGATGCAGTGGTAAGGAAGCTGCTGACGGCAAACGCCGACGTCAACGCCGCTGCTGCTGATATTTATGATGGTCGAACGGCATTGCAGGCGGTCGCTGGGCATGAGGCTGTGATGATGGTTCTACGAGCGGCTGCAGGGCCTCAATAATGCTACCTACCGCCTCATTCACCGCCATGATGTGTAATCACTTTATATATTGTCTTACCAAATTCTTTTAGTTTCTAGAAGATGTGTCAAAGATGACAATACAATGTTTCTCTGCATTCTTTAAGGTTCAGCTTGACTGAAGGCTATCGGCAAGCGAAGGTGGCTGCTAGCCGGCTTGGCTCGGCCAATGCCGGCCGCTAGAGAACAAGGAGATTAAGCAGGGAAAAGGGGATAAATAGGCCGTCACCCCTTCTGTTTCCCTCATCATCTCTTTCTGTTTCTTCATCTCTTAGGATTCAGCCAGAAACGCGCTTTTGCCCCACCCACCCACTTCATAGACTCAGTCGCTTAGATAGAGGGAGTGCTTGGCATCTCAGGGCGGCTTCCGAGGCAAATTTTGGCCCTGGAGACCGTCAGGGGTCGCCGAGTTTGCCCAAACACATATAATATATATTCGTTCAAACGAAGGCGATGCTCGATAGGACTTTCTTTCTAAATATTTTTGTAAGACAATGGCCGATCTTGTGCCTTCGCAGACAATTGATTGTACTCATGTGCAGCGATTCCATCTGATCATGCTTCTCGAAACGAAGGTACAGCTGCAGTATTCAGTAGCGCTCACTTAGCGAGGATTCGAGGTATCTACTCATCTTCTGTTTCCCTATGACCTTTGTACGAATTGAGTGTCAGTCGTTGACCATCAGGGAAAATGCGAATGAACATATTTCTGTAGCGCAGAGCTTCACTAGTTCCGACATAGTCTCTATTTATCGCACTAGGGCGAGATACTATTTCAACAATTAGAAGTATGAACAATGTCTACTGAACATATTCTTGCTCGCTGAAGTACGTATCTGTGTTCAATGCCTAGTGATATTGAAAGATTTGATAAAGGCTATTCACAACGATGATTCATTTAGGAAGTTCAGCGAGATATCTGTGCGGTATGTCGACGCTCTACCGGCCTTGGAAAATGTAGCAGTCAACGTCAATGACTAATTCGAAGGGTTTTAGTCGTATAGTCTGAGCCTCGTTGATGATCGTGTTCAACAGAGTCAAGAAGTGTGAGCAATTCTACATCTTCTTAATTGCAAACTGAAAGAATACGGCCGAAAGCGACGAGCTGTCATCAACTGGTTTTTGAGAATCTTGCTGTCGTCATCAATGTTAACTGCATGAGTTCTACAAGCAGAAATCCGATTAACGACATGGGAAATAAAATTCAGCAAGTTGTCAGATTCAACTTCATACCTAAATTGAGATAGAGCAAGAAGCTAATCACATTTCATCACTGCGTAACCTTTATTTTTGTGAAGCGCGTTGAATTGAACTGTTATATTAGCATTTCTTGGGTGACGTCTCCTTGCGCCCTCATTTTCTGCATCATCGACTTCTTGCTTTAGAGTGCACAACGCATATGACAACGACGTTTTAATTAGGTGTCATCATGTCAAGATGCACTGATAATTGTATCTCTTCATATTCTAATGATCTATCGAAAGTTAGCAAAGACACTTCATATATGACTCTTCTTACAAGTAAACCGCTTTACCACGAATTCATCGCATTTATGCAACGACGTCATCGTCCGAGCCTCACACAGTTCAGACAAGTTTCACTATTTAGTCGATCTTTCATAAGATACCGATGTATCATAAAAAGTTCGTGTCAATGCAGAAATATCATGCTGCCAACTGATATCATCAAACACATTTTTTAAAGTATTGTAATAGATAACTTACTGAACGTTTCTTTATCATGTCAATCTCTCTGATGTCTTTTTTCAAAATCATACCGAGATTGAGACGATCTACGAAACTTCAGATCCTGTACCTTGCATTGAATAACTGATTAGCTTTGTGACCTGTGAGAATGGCCACCTCCAAAACTACATGTCATCTAATGTGACATAAGCCTGTTGAAAATGTTGAAAACAGAGAACGATACTGTTACCCCTGTGATTAGTAATCTCCGCATTGATCCGGCGCTAGTGAATGGGTATTTACCCTTCGCCCACTTCTTCCTTCATCCGTATGTTCAACCTACTAGATAGTTCAATATATATCTACACGCCTATCTGCTCTCTTGTCCTTGTATACCAAGAGGTTATGAGCTCGGGTTAGCGCTATTACCGCTACCGCAAAAAATAACAAAGGGCAGAAGCATCGAACTTGCTGTCACCAAAATCGGTGAATATTTCCCCTATCGACCTTCATCCCCTTCATACCTCAACCATCATACAATAATGAAAGGTTCGAATAATTATCGATTTCCTAAGCTAAAGGGGAGCGAGAATTACGAGTCATGGAAGATAGATATAATCAGTACCCTGAAAGCCAAAGGTCTCTGGTGAGTCACCTCGGGGAAGCTGGAGAAACCGGTAATCCCGGATTCTGAATCCAAGACAGCAGCCAAAAAGAAGTACGCCAGTACTATTCTTAATTGGGAAGACAAGAACGACAGAGCCTGCGATGTGATTATCTTCAGCATCGAACAGGAACCTAGGGTACATATAGTCAAAATAGAAGACGCCATCAAGATGTGATCTATTCTGAAGACTCAATATGAGCAGTCGAACTTGACCACCCTATATCTGGCGATCGAAGAACTCACTCAATCGAAACAATCGGATTTCAAATTCATACAGAACTATGCTGACTCGCTCAAGCGAGCTGCCATCAAGTGTTCAGACATCGATAATGCAGTAGCATTCTGAATGCTTAGCAATCTCTTTCTTCTAGGTCTCAACGAAAGTCTAGAACCGTACATCTTCGACTTGATACAGAGCGCCAAGATCAACAAAATCGGCTTATTCATAGAGAATATGACCATCGCTCTAGTCGATCACGATAAGAGATCAAACGATGAGGAGGGTTTCAGTTTCAAGAGCATGATAGCTCAGTTTGATGGCAAGAAGTCAAAATTCAAGAACTTTCGAAAGAGCTCGAATAAACAATGTTTTCATTGCGAGCAATCGAGTCACAGGCAAGAGAATTGCTGGTATCTATATTCTAAGCTTCGTTCAGAAGAATGAAAGTCTAGTCAGAAAAAGAAGAACCTGACCATCGACTTCGAAGCCAGAATAGTCAGAACTATGAAGATCTCCTTCGTCTGTCGAGCAGACAGCCGTACCAACGCCTGGTGAATAGACATCGAAGCTAAGAATCATGTCTGCTATGACGAGAACTTGTTTGATAAACAGTCATATCAAAAGATCATCGATAACAGCATTGTTACTGCAAATAATGAAGCAGTAGTCATTGTCGAAAAAGATTCAATTATGATCAACATTTTGCTGAACGATCAACCAATCAAAATTCGGCTGACCGATGTTTATCACTGTTCAGAACTACACTATAATTTGATGTCAGTCGATCAGGTGAAAGTCAAAGAATATACGTGTAGTATAAAGAACGATAGATTTCGATTTATGAATTCAAAGAATGTCGTCGTTCTCACTAGCTCGAGAAATAAAGGGAAAGCCTATTTCGTGAATACATCATTCATTCCCTCAAAATCAGTCATCCTGGCAAGCAGTTCAGAATCAGTCAAGGCGTCATGACGTCAATGACATAAACGATTAGCTCATCTGAATATGACAGACGTCAAACGCCTGATCAACATGAGCATCGACATCGATGTGAATTCGACAAATAGTCTAGAAAACAAGAAATCTTCAGAAATGATATGTGAGATCTGTGTCATAGACAAGCAACATAGAACGTCAAGTCGAAAACCTCACATCAGAGTCATCAAAGTAGATGAGCTAGTACATACAAATCTCGTCGACGATGATAAGATATCTAAGATCGATGAAGAATCTAGATATGTGACTACTATGATTAATGATTACAGCGAACATACGACCATCTACCTACTAGAACGAAAATTCGAACTAAAAGACGTACTTCGAAATTATCTGAAATTGATGAAGACTCGAGACACTTCGATTCATCGACTGCGTTCAGATAATGAAGATGAGTATGCTGATCATCAAATCATTGAATTGCTCAAAGAGCATGAGATCAAATGAGAGTCAACGACATCATATAACTCGAGTCAAAATGAGGTTGCAGAGCGATGTTTTTGCACTCTTTTTGAACGAACTCGCGCTATACTGACTAGCGTCAAATTGTCGATAAGACTATGAGAAAAGGCAATAATAACTGTCATCTACCTGAAGAACAGAAGTTCTACCACTGCGTTGAACAATATAACTTTCTATGAGGCATGACATGGCAAGAAGCCTGACCTTAGCTATCTACATACGTTTGAATGCATAGCCTATCATCATGTGAAGAAAGCTCGTCGAAAGCTCGATGACAAGAGCTTAAAATGTCAGTTTTTGAGCTACGAGAAAGTCAATCAGTTCCGCTTGTGAAACGGTAAGAAGGTACTAATATCTAGTCATATTCAATGAGACGAGATAGTCATCGAAGTCGAGAGGTATGATGAAGACCTTTCGATACTATCCTTCGATGATCAAACCGAAGATGAACCTTTCTCGTCAAAACCTTCATCGATAATAAGCACTGAAAATGCGAAGATCGCGAAAATTCTCGACGATTATTCAGCAAGAACTTCATCTGCTACTTCGAAACGTACAATCGTACCTGAAACATCAGTCGCTTCACAGAAAGCTAGAAGCAGATCATCAGAACTAGAATCAAGCGAGTCAGATAGCTCAAGCGATTCTGATGCTTCGAGCGAACGTCTCAAACGAGCTATCGCTGAATCTGTTGATTACAGAACTCTCAACGATCTCTGAGTCAAAGATCATAATCGAGGCTTTGTCAGTCGAGCAAATCGAGTTCAAATTAAATCGGATACTTCACAAATCGTGAAGCAAGCGAGAGCTAGTCTCGATTGAAAACAGTGAAAGCTCGCATTCAGAAGTGAGCTGAACGCTCACATCAAAAATGACATCTTTACTCTGAAGACATCTTCGCCAAATCGACGAATACTGTCGACGCGCTGAGTAACTATCATTAAGCGAGAATCAAAAGAGAAGATGATCAAATACAAAGCTAGATGAGTGTGTAAAGAATTTCGTCAGGAACAGAAAATTGACTACGATGAGATTTTTGCTTCGATGATCAGAGTCACAATCATCAAAATGCTTCTAGCATTGACGATCAAATATGACTACGAAGTCGAACAAATGAACGTCGTCATCGCTTTTCTAGAAGCACACCTAAAAGAAAAGATCTGAATGCAGCAATCGTCGAAGTTTGAGCAAAAAGAATCAAATGAAACCTTTTTGACCTGTCGTCTAAACAAGACTCTATATGAACTAAAACAGGCATCTCGAGAATGGTATGCAATTCTGAAAGTTTATCTCATCTTCATCGACTATCAAAGAATAGAAATTGATCATTCAGTGTTCATTCATGATAATGACATCATTATCACTATCTATGTGAACGATTTACTCCTTCTAGAATCAAATATATTTGATATCGAAGCTCTGAAGCTGCAATTTGCAGAGCGCTTTCAAATGAAAGATCTTGACTCAATCGAGTGATATCTAGAAATGCACATAACTCGTGATAGAGTCGAACGAACTCTTTGAATCAATCAAAGCATCTATATTAAGCGAGTCATCGAGCTTCTGAGCATGAGCAATTGCAGCTCAACTAAAACATCGATGCATCATCGATGTCAGCTCAAGAAGAATGTCTATTTGAAGATCAAGAAGTGAGTCGAGTATCAGACTATTCTCGACGAAATAGAGAGCTATCAGTTCATCATCGAAACTCTGATGTGAATAGTCTGTCAAACTCGACCAGACATTGTCTATGCAGTAGGCAAATGCAGCAGATATGCGACGAATTCTACCCTCGATCATGATCTAGCTGTCAAACAAATCATTCGTTATCTAGTTGAAACTGCTCAGCTGAAGCTTCGATATGAACCTTCCAAAATGAAGGGAGTCGAAGGAGCTGAATTCTTTGAATATATCGATTCAGCCCATGCGAATTGCTTGAATTCTCGAAGGTTCACCTTCGGCTATATGTTTTTCCTATGGAATGAACCAATTAGCTGAAGCTCCAAACGTCAGCAATGCGTTAGTACGTCATCTGCTGAAGCTGAATACGTCGACGAATGTAATGCAGCCAAGGAATTGACCTTCCTGGTTCAAGCATTGAAAGAGGTGAAATATGATGATTCAGATACGAATTCAACTACCATTTTAGCTGACAACCAAGCGGCTATAAAAATGGGTAGCAATCCCGTCAATCACCCCCGGGCTAAGCACATTGATACGTCGTATCACTATGTTCGGAACAAGGTAGAAGAGGGAGCAATCAAATTGGAATATATACTCACCGATCAAATGGTGGCTGACGGTCTGACCAAGCCCCTGAAGTCAGGCAAATTCCTGAGGTTCAGGTCAGTCATGGGACTAGCTTCAAGGAATGAGGCTACCCCCGCCGAGCATGACGCCGGCGAGTAAAAGAGCATGGATATACAGTCAGTAGAGGGCCTGAATAGCTTCATATAGAGCTCCAATTCCTAAGAGGGAGTGTTGGAAATGTTGGAAACAGGGAACGGTACTGTTACCCCTGTGGTTAGTAATCTCCGCATTGATCCGGCGCTAGTGGATGGGTATTTACCCTTCGCCCACTTCTTCCTTCATCCGTATGTTCAACCTACTAGATAGTTCAATATATATCTACATGCCTATCTGCCCTCTTGTCCTCGTATACCAAGAAAGCCATGGTTGGTCTAAGAACGGGTACCTGCTTAGAGGGGGAAGTAAGGGGGTTTGACGGTCTTCCATAATTCTTAATCAATAACGCTGGGAACGCCCTCCTTGCTAGAAAAGATCATGTGGCGCACTTCACCCACCAATTCCTAAACTCAACACTTATGCACGTATGAGCCGTCATTAAGTGATGATCTCTAGTGTTAGGAACAAGAAGGAACGAAATCGGTGGAGGACCTAGACGATCTGTCTTAGTCCTCGCATTCGTGCATGAAATGTTATCCTCGCCGATTATTCAATGCCAGAAAGGGAAAAGTCTATGCAGAGGATACGACTGCGGCGCGCAGACGATGATGGAGTCGGTTGAGCTCTTGGAAGACATATATCGGTTCATCCGCTCAGTTAGAACCTCGTACTTTACCTCCTCATCAGTATTACAGTCCAGATCAAAGCCTGGTCCCAGCTTTCCTCACAAGATAACATCTCATAAGCCTTACCACTTGCCTAAAAGATTTTTGCCCTTCGGTATTGCTTCATCACGAAGACAATGGCAACAACAGAAATTGCTCCAAAGCCATCTGTCTCTTCGCAGTCACCAGTTACACCTCCCATCAGCCCTACGTCTTCGCCTTTTCCGCAGTCCATTGCGGTCGACGATCTCAAGAGATTGGTAGTAGGGCTGATCAAGAAAGCCCAAAAGGCGGAGTTCACAGATAAAGTTCAAGCCTCAGCCTTCGTAGCTGAGAAAGATGTTCCGCCTGCGGGATCGGGAGCTCGCGCTTCGAGACTGGAGTATAAGATCGTTGACGAGCGATATTCTCCCCCAACTTCAGGCTCATGTGGTCAAGCTAAATACAGTGCAGCTGAAACGATAAGACAGGTCAGTATGAGACTGTGAAGTCTTCACCTTCGCGAGAAGTGAACTGGCTGAACGAGTACGTCTTTGTCGCTCGCGCACGGATCGATAAGTATATCGATATGAGTAAGAACCTTGATTGCTGAGAGACATTAGACAAAAACGCTTCGGATTCAGTGTTCTATATTGACATCAAATCGAACAAATTGCGAGACATTCTGAGAAAGATTCTGCAACACGTTCACGGCGTCTCTCTTAGAGAGAACAAATCTGCGATATGACTTTCTGTCTTTTTTTGCACCAATTTCCAACTTAGACTCATTTCGTAGGTCGAGCGAAATCTCATATATCACTATCTTTCAGAATTGGAAGCGTATCGGAACAAATTGAGCGACGACGTTGATCAAGATGCTGAAGAGCTAAAGCATCTCAATCTACTGATGAACTTCATTAAGAGCAAATACGTCTTGACGATCAGTCATCTGATTTCGCTTCTGAAGAATGATGAAATTACATACGACCTGCTTTGAGTTCTCTTCAAGCCGAACACGATCGTATATATCATCTGTCTTGACATCGAAAAACCCTTATGCTTCCGATTTGACATGGACGAAGAGAAGACGACGGCGAACAGGGTGACATATTTTCACATGAAGTGTCGATATCTCGATTCCGACGGACTTGTCTTTGACGAAGTCTCGACTGCACTTGGCGTTGGAAAATTTGCCGATGTCAAGCGGATCGTCATTCTCGACGCATTTCCCCTTGAATATCATTCGCGCAGAAGCGAGATGAGGATCAGTCTTATAGAACGAAACCGGCGGTTTGTTTTCTTGTTGGGCGTGCAGTATCTTCAGTATCACGGAAACGTCTTTTTTATGAAGAAGGAGGTGATTGAAGTTCCTGTCAAGAGTCGAATCATGGTCGATGCTGCTTTCTTTCGTGAGAACAACTCGAACTATGTCAGACCACGTATCAGCGAATTGATCGAGAGACACTCGTTGAGTGCTGAATGGTACAATTTCGAGTCTGAAAAGTTGATCAAGAGCAATGACGCGAAGTCAAGTCAGATGAACGAGGACGCTTTGCTTCTTTGCAGCTCAATCGTGCGTGAGTGAAGCTTTGACAATAAATTATGACGTGAGCTTTTTCTCTCTCTCGCGGGACAATGACACGATGTGATAACGAGCTGACAATCTTCAAAGTTGAGTTTGCAGTGAATGATATTGCCAACATCGTTTGAAATTCATCGTCTTTTGCCAATCTGACGATTTTCTTTCAGAAAAAGAACCTTGTTCTAGCTCTCGCTAAAGCTCATCTTGACGAAACATTCGACCATACGTTTGACGACTTCGTGATGAGAAAGGGACGAGGTCTGATTATGCTTTTACAGTAATGTGTTCAACATCTGTTCGGATGTTCATGTACTGACGTACGATGCAGTGACTCTTCTGAGATCGATAAGACTTTGATCGTCGAAGAACTGTCGAAGCATCTGAAACGATCACTTTACGCGATATGCGCTCTTTTCGTTCGATGCTGTAGGGTATACTGATCGTTCAGGTGTCTGTCAGAGAGCTGAGTCATGATCCGAAGACGCTGAAAGATCAATTATTTCACATCTCTCAGCTTGCTCATCACTGAAAAGCGCTTGTGCTTCTGAATGAAGCAGATGTGTTTGTGCAGACGCGCTTCATCGACAGTCATCAAAACGCTCGGGTCTCGATCTTCCTTCGAAAGCTCGAGTACAACCAAGGGATTATGTTTCTCACAACCAATCGGGTCAGGAACTTCGATGACGCAATCCAGAGCAGAATCACTCTGGCTGTGAGGTACGACCCCTTGAGTCTCGACACAAGAAAGCAAGTCTGAGTAAGCTTCTTGAAAAAGGCGGTAACGGCCAATGGAGCGGCGAAATATGATCCCAAAGACCTCGACGGATTGGCGAGGAAGGATCTCAACGGTCGGCAGGTTAGATCTTCATTGTCAAAACCAGTCAAATCCGTTAATGCTGACCATTGATTCATCACAGATCAAAAACATGGTTGCTGCGGCTCATGCGTTAGCCGTGTATCACAACATCAAGGTGTCTATGTCTCATTTGGAATTGGTCATCAATTTGAACGCGGAATTTGAATCTGATTTCGGTGGTGCTGGCCAAGCTTCCAGCAAGTTCTCTTATCTCTAGCTCTTACTGTCGCAAACACGTGCATCATAGTTTTGGGAGGGTTTCGATAGGATGTGGGTATTCGGGCTTGAGTGTCAATGGGGTTGGCCGGATGCGAGTCTATGGCGGAACAGCTTCATAATATGGCACGGCGAGACTAGTGCGTGTAGATAGATTGATATACCTCCCAAGAAACAGATGGCAAGACGCTCACACGAATGAAAGATAGTAGTAGTGGTGGATGGTGATGTTAGTAATGGTAGTGACTTCGCTCCTTGCCTGAAA
>JAABUV010002029.1_pt1 | contig 28309 bp, 34 predicted proteins | sample 5559971 | NCBI WGS metagenome assembly JAABUV01 (sample SAMN10711881, study PRJNA513362) | rock metagenome | isolation source: Antarctica rocks | place: Antarctica: Victoria Land, Knobhead nord | collected 2015-12-19
CCTGTGGCAGCAACGAATTACAGCCATATCGGCTCACGCACGGCTCCCCGCGAAAATCACCGACGCCCTGCTCAACACGCTCGCGGAGGCCGCCTGACGAATCAACAACAGTGCGAAACTCCACTGGAGGACATGGTGGGTGACGTGGAGGCCAAGGCCGAACTCTTCGACCGGATCGCCCGGGTCGGCAAGGCCATGGGCAGCGGCCACCCGCCTGGAGCTGCTGGACCTGCTCGCGCAGGGACCGCGCAGCGTCGCGGACCTCGCCGCCGCCGCCCGGCTCGGGATGACCACCGCGTCGGCACACCTGCAGGTCCTGAAGCGGGCGGGCCTGGTGGCCACGCGCCGACAGGGCACGACCATCCACTACCGCGTAGCCGACGACGACGTCGCGGCCGTCTATCTGCAGCTCCGCACGCTCGCGGCGACCCGGCTGCCCGATGTCGATCTCGCCCGGCGGCGCTATCTCGGCACCACCGGCGGCGACGACACCGTCGAGGTCGGCCGGGACGAGCTGCTCCGCCGCGCCCGCGCCGGGGAGGTCGTCGTCCTCGACGTCGGCCCTCCCATGAGTACGCCGCCGGACACATCCCCGGCGCGATCGGCATCCCGATCGACGAGCTCGCCGCCCGGCTCTCCGAGCTCCCCGCCCAGGTCGAGGTGGTGGCCTACTGCCGCGGCTCGTACTGCGTGTTCGCCTACGACGCGGTCCGGCTGCTCACCGCACACGGCCGGCGCGCGATGCGACTGGCCGGGGGGATGCTCGAATGGCGGGTGGGCGGGCTGCCGGTCGCCGTCTGAACCCGTTGACGTCGTTCACGCGGGCGACCTGGTGTGGCGCCGCTCAGTCCGCGACGAGGGGCGCCCGTCGCGCGGCGAGGAACCCGAAGCTGGCCACGAGGAACGGCACGAGGTAGTTGACCGCGATCCGCACCCACGTCGAGAGTCCGGCATCGCCACCGAGCACGACGTCGCCCTGGTTGACCGCGGACAGGACCGTGCCGACGACGGCCGCGACCGGCGCCGCCGTCCGAGCCGTTCGACCCCTGAGGAACAGCCGCACGCCCTCACCGGGGCGCGACCACGTCACCGGTGCGTCCCGCCCGCCCGATCCGCTCATGCACGGGCAACCCCGTCCGCGACGCGGTCGATTCCCGCAATCGTGGAATCGACCGCGCCCGGCGCGGGTTCGCAGGGACGTGACCGACCGACCGGCTGCGTCGCCCGACGACCGAGGGGACACCTCGTCTGCGGCGTTCGCGCGCTACGTGGAGCCGGAGATCGCGGTCCTCTACCGGGTCGCGTCGACGCTGGCGCGTCAGCCGGCCGACGCCCAGGACCTCGTTCAGGACACCCTGGTGCGCGCCTACCGCGCGATCGACCGGTTCGACGGCACACATCCGCGGGCGTGGCTGCTGACGATCCTGCGCAACACCCACCGCAACCGGATGCGCACCCGGCTCCCCCGCCTGCTCACCGTCGCCGAGCACCAGGACAGCGACGTGCTCGACCGCGGTGGGGATCCCCGCAGCGCCGAGGACGTCGTCGTCGACGCCCAGTTCGAGGCCGTGGTCGTCGACGCGCTCGCCGCGCTGCCGACGATGCACCGGGTCGTCGTCCAGCTCGTCGACGTCGACGGGCTGAGCTACGCCGAGGCCGCGGAGGCGCTGGGTATCCCCCGGGGCACGGTGATGAGCCGGCTGCACCGCGCACGTGCCCGCATCCGCACCCGCCTGGTCGCGGCCGGGCTCGTCCCCCACTGGAGCCTGTCGTGAGCCTGATGTCGCTGACCGAGCTGGCGCGCTGCCTGCGCACGTCCCGCGCGTTGCAGCGCTACCTCGACGGCGAGGTCGACGACCTCACCGCCGTCCGCATCGCCGCGCACCTCGAGGAGTGCCGCCGCTGCGGGCTGCAGGCACAGACCTTCCGGGCGATCACGCAGGCCCTGCGCGGCAGCGGCAACGTCGACGAGCTCGCGCTCCACCGGCTGCGGGCGTTCAGCAGGTCGCTGACCGCATCCGAGGGGAACTCCGGCGACGATCGGCCGTGACCGCGCGGCCGCCGGCTCACCCGGCTCGGGGCGGGGAGCCCGCGGGCGATGCGGCACTCCAGGCGTCCTCGGCCCGCCGCAGGGCCAGCACGACCACCGCCCCGACGACGCACAGCGCGATCCCGATCAGCACGGCGGCGTTCCACCCGGCGATGAGACCGGCCGCCGCGCTGTCCGGCCGCACCCGCCACGGCCGTGACGGCGGTGACCCCGAACGCCGCACCGACGTAGCGGCTGGCGTTGTTGATCCCGCTTCCGGCACCCGCGTTGGCCGGGGGACGCTCGCGACCGCCTCGCGGGCGAGGGTGGCGTTGACCAGCCCGGTCCCGGCGCCCGCGACGAGCAGCCCGGCGACGAGCTGCCCGACGGTGGTCCCGGTGGTCAGCAGGGCAAGCAGCGCGAGACCGGCCGCTATTGTCAGCAGGCCCCCGGCCGACCGCGCCGCACCGGAGAACCGCAGCGGGATCCGGCGGGCGAGCAGCGCGGACCCGACACTGACCCCCGACCAGGCCAGCAGGATCGCCGCGGCCGCCACCGCAGGGCGCGAGGTGCCGCTCTCCAGGACGGTGGACAGGAACGACATCAAGGCGATGATCCCGGCGCCGGTCACGAACGCCGCGAACGTCGCCGACACCAGCGCGGGACGCCGGAACAGCTGCCTCGCGAGTACGTCGCTCAGCGGTGCTCGATGGCGCGTGCCCTGGAGGTGGTCGGCGAGCGGTGGTCGCTGTTGCTCGTGCGTGACGCGTTCTTCGGCATGCGGCGGTTCAGCGACTTCAACCGCCACCTGCGGATCCCGCACGCCGTGCTCACCGAGCGCCTGGGGTTCCTGGTGTCGCAGGGGGGGTGCTCGCGCGGACGCCGGGACCCGGCCGCCGTCGCGAGTACCGGCTGACGGACAAGGGTCTCGCGCTGTGGCCGGTCGTCCGCTCGCTCACCGAGTGGGGCGATGCCCACTACGCCCCGGGGGGGCCGCGCCGGGTCTTCAGCCACGCCGGGTGCGGGGGCGATGTCGACGCCGCGGGCCGCTGCAGGCGCTGCGCGGAACCGGTGTCGGCCTCCGCGACGGTGTCGGCTCCCGGGCCGGGATTCGAGCACCCCGGCCCCGACTGCGACCCGGTCAGCGTGGCGCTGAGCCGGCCCCGCTCGCTGCTCCGGCCGTTCCCCGGTTGAACCCGGCCACGGCCCGTCGTGGCGTCGGGCCGGGGCGGGTGGCGAGCGGTCACCGTCCGCGGCACGACCGCCCTCACCTGCGGCGGGACCCGCCCGATCCGGTCGAGTCGATCAGGTCCGGCTCGTCGGGTGCCGCGGGCCGGGCCGGCAGGAGCACCGCGGCCACCAGCGCGCCGAACGCCGTCACGCCTGCCGCGACCAGGCAGCCGACCGAGAGCCCGTCCAGGAACGCCGCCGTGGCGGCGTCCACCAACGCCTGCCCGCGGCCAGCCCGGCGAGTTCACCGACCCGCTCCGCCACGATCTGGGCCGCGCCGATCGAGTCGGTCGCGAGGTCGCGGACGTCGGGCGGCAGCAGCCCAGCCCCGGGCGCCGCCTCGATGCCGCTGGCGTACAGCGAGGCGAACACGCTCCCGATCACCGCGACGCCGAGCGTGCCGCCGAGCAGGCGGGTGGCGTCGTTGGTCGCCGACCCGATCCCGGCCTTGTCGCCTCGGTCACCGGGGTGGCGGCCAGCGCGACCCCCAGGCCGAGCGGGAGCATCTGCAGCGCGAGCATCAGATAGCTCGTGGAGGCGTCGACCGTGGAGATCCACAGGAACGCACCGGTGAGGCTGAGCAGGCCGGCCGTCACGACGATCTTGTTCCCGATCCGGACGGCGAGCAGGATCCCGGCGACCGATCCGATGGCGACGCACGTCGCGACGGGGAGGATTCGCAGCCCGGTCGCCAGCGGCGAGTAGTCGCGGACGAACTGGGAAGTACTGCGTCATGAGGAAGACGAAGCCGAACAGCGCGTCGGGCGTCCCGGCCTGCGCCGCCCCGATCGCCGCCCCGCCGAAGACGAGCAGCCCGACCAGCACGGCGCCCTTGCGGCCGTACCGGTCGCTCAGACTGCCGGACGCGAGCACGAAGGTGGCGAACACGAGGTTGTAGGAGTCGACGATCCACTGCAGGTCACGCGTCGCCGCTCCCAGTTCGACGACCAGCGACGGCAAGCGATGTTGACCGCTAGCGCGGCCAGGGTCACGGTGAACGTCGACGCGCAGATCACCACGAGGACGGCTGCCGGGGACGCACGCCCGGCCACCGATCGCACCGCGCGAGGGGACGACATCCGCGATCCTCAGGCGTCCGGGTTCGGGAAGAACTCGGGCACCTTCAGCGCGAGCATCATGTCGCCGGACACCTTGAGCTTGCCCGTCATGAAGGCCTTCGTCGGGTCCTGGCGACCCTCGGCGATGGCCACCCAGGTCTTGTCGGTGACGGTGAACGTGGTGTCCGGCCGCTCGACGCCACCGGGCACGAGTCGGCCGACCCCATCGATTATCTCGAAGACCCAGATACCGGCCTCCAGGCCCGTGTACTCCATTGAATGGTCTTTGTCAACCCCGCCGCCGCCGCTTCAAACGCGTCGGCAGGGCCTCGAAGAGTTCATCGCACACTCACTCCTGTTCTGCCGAATTGAATGGGCTCAACCGCCGCCCGCCCTGCGCTCGGCTTCTGCGAGTGCCTGTGCGGCGTTGACCAGGCCGAGATGGCTGAACGCCTGGGGGAAGTTGCCCAGCAGCTCACCGGTGGCTGCGTCGACCTGTTCGGAGAACAGGCCCAGCCCGGTGGCGAACCCGGCCGCGCGGAGCAGCGTCGCTCGGGACCGCTCCACCTGACCGGTAACGGCCAGGGCATGCGCCAGCCAGAACGTGCAGAGCAGGAAGGTGCCTTCGGGTCCGTCGAAGCCGTCGCCACCGCGGTAGCGGAAGAGCAACCCTCGATCATCCTGTAGGGCCTGCTCGATGGCGTCGATGGTCGCCAACTGCCGCGGGTCGTCGGGGGGAAGGAAGCCCAGGATGGGCATGAGCAGCGTCGAGGCGTCGAGCGCGTCGGAACCGTAGAACTGGGTGTAGGCGGCGGCCTGCTCGCTCCAGCCCTGGCCGAGGATGGACTCGCGCACCTGCTCGCGCGCCACCGCCCACACCAGCGCCCGGTCGCCGGGACGGAGCTGGTCGATCATGGACAGGCCCCGGTCGAGCGCCACCCAGCACATCAGCTTGCTGTGCAGATACGGCCGGGCCTCGCCGCGGATCTCCCAGATGCCCTGGTCGTCCTCTTGCCACAGCGACGCCGCCGCGTCGACCGCCGCCACCAGGAACCCGCGGGTCTCGTCGTCGAGCGTGCCCAACTGCTCGCGCAGCGTGTATGCGGCATCGAGCAGGGAGCCGTACACATCGAGCTGGCGCTGCGACCACGCCCCGTTGCCCGCCCGCACCGGGCCACTGTCGCGCCAGCCCGACAGATGCCCGATCACGCGCTCGGTCAGGTCCCGCTCGCCACCGACGCCGAACATGATCTGCAGGTCCAGCCCGCGGTCGAGCTGGGTGGCGGCGGCGCGGGCCAGGAACGCGAAGAACTGGCCGGCCTCGTCCGGGCAGGCGGCGATGTAGAGACCTTGCAGGGTCATGGACGCATCGCGGACCCAGGTGAAACGGTAGTCCCAGGTGCGCCCGCTCCCCACGCCCTCGGGTAGGCTCGTCGTGGGCGCGGCGACCACCGCTCCGCTGCGCGCGTAGGTCAGGCCACGAAGCACGACACCACTGTGATGCACCAGGTCACGCAGCGGCCCGTCGTAGCGCTGGTGGAGCTCCGACCAACTCTTCCACGACGCCTCGGTGCCCTTGAGACGGCGGCGAATCTGCCGGGACGTCCACGACGTTGGCTCCGGCCCCCACGCGTCGAACTGGGCGAGCGCGAACTCCCACTCCTGCCCTTCGTCCAGGACCTGTGCGACCGACGCGCGGGCCCCACCGAGGTCGAGGTCCACATCGGTGCTCAGCACCACGACGGTCGCGCCGCCGTGCGCGACGACCGCGCCGGGCGAGGAGACCAGGCGGGGGTGCACCAGGCCGAACTCGGGACGCGGACGAACTCCACCCCCACCCGCACCGACCCCCGGGTACAGCGAACCTGCCGCAGCAGCACCCCCGGGGCCGAGCGCCCCAGCTCGTGTCCACGCTCGCGATGCCCCAGGGCCATCGCGTCGACCACGACGAGCTCACCGTCCGGACCCGACCACGTCGTCTCCAGCACCAGCCCGGTTAGCCGGTACCGCCACGTCGCCGACCACGTGCCGTCGACTGGGGCGATCAGGAAATGGCCTGCGGCGTCGTCGAGAAGACGGGCCCAGCACCGGCGAAGAGTCGAAACGGGGCAGGCACAACCAGTCCACCGAACCGGCGGCGGTCACCAGCGCCGCCGCGCCGCAGTCCGACAGCAGGGCATGTGCGGCCAGCGGCACGTTGCTCATCGAGGGTCCGGGCTCACCGCAGCGTCACGAGTTCCCGGCCCAGCGCCGCCGCGCCGATCACCCCGGAGTCGTCACCCAGTGCGGCTACGACGAACCTGAGCTCGGGATGTGGTTGCAGCATCCAGGGTTGAGCGGCGTCGGCGATGCGGTCGGCGAGGTGCTGGCCGAGCTTCTCGGCCAGGCCGCCGCCCACGACGACCCGTTCGACGTCGAGCATGTTGACGACCGAGGCGACCCCAACGGCAACGGCATCGATGGCCGTGTCGAACAGCTCGGTGGCCAGCGGGTCGTAGTCGGCGAGGGCCCGCGCCCACACCTTCGTGTTCGCGAACCGGAACACCATCAGGTTCTGCACCGAGGCCTTGCCCAGGAAGTGGTCGATCCGGAAGATCGACTCCTCGGGGTAGTGCCGGTGCAGGGTGGCGTTGAGCTCCTGGGCCGAGGCGAGGTCACGGCCGAAAGGCTTCTCCAGGATGACGCGGCCGCCCTCGTTCAGACCGACCGCGGCCAGACCCTCGACGACATCGCCGAACAGCGCAGGCGGGATGGCCAGATAGCACGCAACCCGCTCGCAGCCGCCGACCGCGTCGCGGAGCCGCGCGAACGTGTCCGGCTCCCGGTAGTCACCGCCGACATATGCCAACGCTCCGGCGAGCTCGGCGAACACCTGCTCCCGCACCTCCACGCCCGCCGCCTCCAACGCGCCGCGGGCGTGCTCACGCAGGGTGTCGAGATCCCATTCCGACCTGGCCACCCCGACAACTACCTCGGGCAACAAGCCGCGACAGGCCAGGTTGTACAGCGAGGTGAACAGCTTCTTCGCCGCGAGGTCACCGGTGATGCCGAACAGCACCAGCGCATCCGCCCGGTCGCTCATGCGGTGTCTGCGATCGACGGCGCCTTCTCCTCGTGCCCACCGAACTGCTTGCGCAGCGCCGAGAGCAGCCGGTCGCCGAAGTCGGCGTCGTCGCGGCTGCTGAAACGGTCGAACAGCGCCGTGGACAGCACGCTCGCCGGGACGCCCAACTCGACCGCGGCCTGGACGGTCCAGCGGCCCTCCCCGGAGTCCGACACCTGGCCCCCGAAGTCGTCCAGGATCGGGTTCTCGGCCAGCGCGACCGCGGTCAGGTCCAGCAACCAGGAGGCGACCACGCTCCCGCGGCGCCACACCTGCGCGATCTCGGCGGTGTCGAGGTCGAACCGGTAGTACCTCGGGTCGCGCAGCGGCGCGGTCTCGGCATCCCCGTCCTGCTGCTGAGCGGCACCCAGGCCGGCATGCGCCAGGATGTTCATCCCCTCCCGCGTAGGAGGCCTTGATCCCGTACTCGATGCCGTTGTGGACCATCTTCACGAAGTGACCGGCCCCGTGGGACCCGCAATGCAGGTACCCCTGCTCCGAGCGGGACGGCTCGCCGGTGCGTCCCGGCGACCGGGGCGCGGCATCGACGCCGGGAGCGATCGACGCGAAGATCGGGTCCAGCCGCGACACGACCTCGCCGTCGCCGCCGATCATCAGGCAGAAACCCCGCTCGAGACCGAACACCCCACCGCTGGTCCCGACGTCGAGATGGTGGATCCCCGACTCGCGTAGCTGCTCCGCCCGGTCGATGTCGTCGCGGTAGAAGCTGTTCCCGCCGTCGATGACCACGTCGTCGCGGTCGAGGTGCTCGGCGACATCGTTGATCACCTGTGCGGTGATCGCGGCAGGCACCATCACCCAGACCGCGCGCGGCGCGTCGAGCGTGCCGGCGAGATCGGCGAGATCGGCGCGGCACCGACGGCACCCTCATCGGCCAGGGCGGCGACCGCGTCGGGGTCGGTGTCGAATACGACGCAGTCGTGCCCCGCGGCCAGCAGGCGCCGCACCAGGTTCGCCCCCATCCGCCCCAGGCCGACCATTCCGATGCGCATCAGATCCCCTTCACGTCCTGCCCCGAGCCGGACCGGAATCACGCTAACGCGGCCCAGACGATCAAGAACAAACGATTCAGTGACGTTGGGTTCGGAGCAACGGTTGCAGCAGCGCTTCAGCCTGGGGCCCGATGACGTGCGCGTCCAGAGGGTGCGGGTGTGCGGGTCGGCGACGAACGTGACGAAGCTGGTGGTGTCCTCCGGCGCCTACCCGTTCGCGGCATCGGCACTCCTTCACGGCGATCACATGGTCGGCGCCATGCCAGGACTCATACTCGGTGAGGAGGTGGCCGTGGTCGTCGACGTCGAGCTCGCCGGCGACGTCGAGCGGGTCGTCGCACTTCATGACGCCCCGTCCCACGGCCATGGCGCCCCTGAGTAGCGCTCCAGCGCTGGACCGTAAGGCCGAGGGGCGGAGCCGAGCAGCCCGGCGCCCACCTCCAGCACCAGCGGTGTTCCGAGCCGGCGGAACGGGTCGTCGTCGAGCGCACCAGGATGGTCGACCACCCAGATCGATCCGGCGAAATGGGTGGAGTCGACGACGAGCGTCGACACCGCGCGAGGCGCGACACCGTGCTGGGCCGCGCGGCGCGCCTGCAGCACCGCCCCGTCGTCGAACAGCGGCATGACCGCGCGGTCCGGCCAGACCAGCGACACCCACGCACCGGTGCCAACGGGGTCGAGCAGCCGCGGGTCGACGCGGCGGGCCTCGGGGTGCGGGGCCTCCTGGCCCGACCGCCACCCGGCCAGCACCCGCCTGCCCGCGGAGGCGGCCAGATCCGCATCGTGGGGACGCTCGCCGAGAAGGGCGAGCCAGGCGTTCACAGGTTTCCGTCGGGGCGCGGTGGCTCCCAGTCCTCGCGCAGCCCGCGGGTGAGCGCGCGCAGCTCGACCCGGATCTCGTCGAGGGTGGGGCGTCCCCAGTACCAGTAGCCCATCCACCAGCGGTGCACCGTCAGGTCCGGGGCGAGCAGCCAAACGGTGGGCAGGTAGGGATCGTGGATGGTGTCGGTGACCTCGCGCAGGCCCAGCTCGTTCAGCGCGGTGCGGTCCTCGTCGGACAGGAACGTCCACCGGGCATCGAGCCCCGCGCGGAACGCCCCGTTCACCGGCGGGGACTCCACCGAGAGCGACACGAAGCGGGTGTAGGCGACCTCGGCGTCTCGCTGCAGATCCACCAGCTGCCGCAGGTACGCGCGTTCCTTCGGGCAGAACCACCCGCGGTAGGTGTGCAGCAGCAGCGGGTCCGGACCGGCCAGCTCCGTCAGCCGCCTGACGTTCCCGTCGCTGTCCGGAAGGGACAGGTCCGGGAACCGTTGCCCGGGCATCAGATCGCGCGCGCCAGTCATGTCGATGTCTCCCGGTGGGTGAGGGCGATCCGCGCGGCGTAGACGACGGCACTGGTCAGGAACATCGCGGCGGTGATCAGCAGCCAGCGACCGAGGTGGGGCTCCTGGGTCTGCCCGGTGGCGTCGAGGTAGGTCTGGCTGCCCTGCCCGAGATGCCGGGGAAGAACAGCAGGAACAGCAGTCCGGTGCCCAGGAGCGGTACCCGCAGGTGGTTGACCGCAGCTACCCGCGACGGGCCTGCGCCGCGGCTCGGCGCCACCGCGCGCAGCCCAGCGGTGAGAGACCGGTCGGCCAGTGCGAAGAGCGGGAACAGCACGAGGTCGTGGCCGATGACGGCGCCGAGGAACCACAGCAGGATCACCGGCCACGTCGGCTCGGACAGGGTGCGGAGGGCGGCGTAGCCGGCGAGGGCGAAACAGCCCAGCAGAACCAGTCAGGTGTAGCGGGTTCGCCCCGTAGAGGGTGCGGACCCGGGTCAGGACGGTGGCCATGTCAGACGCTCCGGAAGTCGATGGACCGCACCCATTTGGTGTTGTGCACACCAGGCATCGCCGGAACGATGATCCGGGCGGGATAGCCATGATTGGCCGACAGGTCGGCGGCGTTGACCGCCAGTGCGAGCAGGGAATCGGGGTCGAGGACCTGGTTGGCCGCCAGCGTCGCCTTGTTGAACGCCCCCGTCTCCTCAAGGGACGCCACCATCGCGGACGCGGGTGCCGGCATTCCGGCGACGGCGGCGAGGTCGGCCAGTCGCACGCCCGGCCACGTCTGGGTCGTCGCCCACCCCTCGACGCACGCGATCGGCAGGGCCGCGGTGTGTTGCGGCATGGCCAGCAGCATCGCCCGGGTCAGGCTCGTCGGGCGTGACCCGCAGAGCGTGAGCGCCCAGCCGGCGCCGGTGGCGGCTGGGGTGATCCCGGCCGCGACGGCGGTGCGGTTGACCTGGAAGTCGTTGGGCCCGCCGTAGCTCCGCCCGCGCGGCAACAGCAGCGCGGCACTGCGCGCGGCCCCGCCGATGACCTGCCCGACGGACAGGACCGCGAGGAGCAACGCGCCGCCACCGACGAGGGCCAGCGCGCCGCGCCTGCTCATCGTCGCCGGGGCCGGGTCGGTGGCGACCAGGCCGTAGGGGTCGGGCAGCTCCGGGCGGGTCTGCGCGAGCGGGGTGCGCAGCTCGGCGCGCATCGAGCGGGACCGCAGGCCAGTGATCATGTGTGGCAGCTTGAGGGCCACGTGCACCACGAACCCGGCGATGAACACCCAGGCGCCGTAGTAGTGCGCCGTGTAGAAGCTGAAACCGAACAGGTAGTCGTACTGGATGTTCAGTGCCCCGGTGGCGATCTCGAACAGGATGCCGCCGACGAGCAGCAGCAGCGACAGCCGTTCCAGCACCTGGGCCACCGAGCGGGCCGGGGGCCACGCGAACAGCTTGGGCACCACCGACCATAGCTTGGCCAGCACCACCGGGATGATCACCAACCCGAGCCCGACATGCAGTCCCTCGGTCAGCGCGAACAGCCACGACGGGCGGGTGGGCCAGTCGAACCGGGGGAGGCGCAGCCACCCGACGTCGGCCGGGATCGTCTGGCCGAACTGCGGGCCGTAGGCGATGTAGTCGAGCAGCCCGGTGATGATGACCACGGGCAGCGCCACGAGCAGGACCGCGCCGAACACCGAGGTCAGCCGCGGTCCGCGCAGCGGGCTGCGCCAGGCCCGGGTCCGACCCAGGCCCGGCGGCGGGTTGCGTTCGAGAGCGCCACAGCCCCGCGGGGAAGCCGTAGGAGGGATCCTCGACCTCGCCGCTGGGCTCGTCACCGCGTCGCATCGGCAATTCCTACTCCCGTCCGACCTTCTGTACATGATCGAGCCCCCCGCGCTGAACCGCGATCACCCGGTCGGCGCACCGGCCGCCAGGGCCATGACGGTGAGCGCCGGGTTGGCCGCGTGGGTGATCAGCGGCGAGGCCTTCGCGTTGACCTTGCAGCCCTGCTGGCGGAAGCCGCGGCAGCTGCAGTGCTGGCGGTGGCCGCGGCAGTTGCAGTGCTGGCGGTGGCCGAACCGGCCTTAGTGATGGCGACCGGGCCGACGCGGACGGCGATGCCCGGCGCCGGATGAGCGTCTCGACCTCGACGTCGACGTTCATCGGACTCCGGGGATGTGCGGACCCCTGATCGATCGGGCGGTTGCCGGGGCCGGGCGGGCGCCCCATGATGGCACAGCCGACCCCAACGACGGGGCAGGCGCCGACCATTAAGGAGATCCCGGTGGCATTCCCCGGCCTGCAGCACGTTGCGATCACGGTGTCCGACCTCGAGCGCAGCACGAAGTGGTACTCGGCCCTCTTCGGCGCCGACCCGGTCCTGGACGAGGACGAGGAGTCGGGCACGTTCCACCACACCGTGTATGCGCTCGACGGCGGGATGCTCTTCGGCCTGCACGCCCACATGGGCGCCGAAGCGGGCGGGCCGGCGGACGAGCGCCGCGCCGGTCTCGACCATGTCAGTTTCGCGCTCCCCGGCAGCACCGCGCTGGAGGAGTGGCGCGACCGCCTCGACGCGCTGGGCATCCCCCACGGCGGCATCAAGAAGGCCCACTACGGAAGCGGGATCTCCTTCCGCGACCCCGACAACATCGCGCTCGAGTACTTCATCGCCCCCGGGACCTGACCCGCCCGGGCGTCATGGTGCAGGCCTGGCCCACGCCCGCACCTGGGCGATCGTGCCTGCACCGACGACGAGCCTCCCGACGGCGTGCGCAGCGGCCGGACCTGGGACCACCGTTTCACCTGTCCAGGACGCCAGCAACGATGCAGGGACTCCGGATCGCCGCCTACCCCGAGGAGGCCGGCCGGCAACTCTGCTTCCTGGAGACCGCGGCGTCCACCGGCTCGACCGGGGACTGCACCCACCCGATGACCAGGACGGAACCCTTACCGAGCGGTGACGGAAGTCTTACCGGCCGCGGTCCGACCGCTCCTGGGCCTGCGCGCCGGCGGCCGAGGCGGCGCGATGGTGGCCCCCTGGACGAGCGAGGGGGCCGATTACGTCAGGGCACATCAGGGGCACATGAGTGGCCCCAAGCGCTCGCCGCCGCGGCGACGCGGGCTGCGGCGTCGGCTCACGACGTCTGCGCACACCGTGCGGTGTCTGCGCACACCGGTCCGACATGTGCGCAGAAGCCAACGGGTGTGCGCAGACGCGGGCAGATGTGCAGGGGTGCGCCCCGTCGGGGCAGGGCGGGCGCAGACGCGGCCAGGCGTGGACCGGCCACGGCGATCCCCCACCAGAGGTGGCCGCGCTGGCTACGCTTCGGCAGTGCCCCCCGACACCCCACACACCGCCGACACCCCCGACACCCCCGACACCGCCGACACCCCCGACACCGCCGTCTCCGTGACCCGGGACGGGGCTGTCGCCACCGTCACCCTGCTCGCACCCGGACTGTCCGTGCTGGTCAAGACCCAGTTGCGGGACGCGCTGCACGAGGTGGCCGCCGACTCCTCGGTGCGTGCCGTGGTGCTCACCGGCTCGGGCCGGGCCTTCAGCTTCGGGCAGGACCTCACCGAGCACGCCCAGGTACTTGACGCCGGGGCGGCGAGCGCGCTGGACACCGTCACCGCGCACTACAACCCCATCGTGCTGGCGCTGGCCGGGATGCCCAAGCCCGTGATCGCCGCGGTGAACGGCACGTGTGTGGGCGCCGGGCTGGGATTCGCGCTGGCCTGCGACCTCCGGCTGGCGGCGGCGGGCACCCGCTTCGGCACGGCGTTCACCGCCATCGGGCTCACGTGCGACTCTGGGCTGTCTGCGTCCCTGGCCCGGGCGGTGGGCTCATCGCGCGCGGCCGAGCTGGTGCTGCTCGCCGAGACGTTCACCGCGGAGCAGGCGCAGCAGTGGGGGCTGGTGCGCGCAGTGCTTCCTGCCGAGGAGTTGGCCGCCGCAGCGGCTGCGCTCGCGGCCCGGCTCGCCGCCGGACCCACCCTGGCGTACGCGGAGTCCAAGGCACTGATGGCCGGCCCCCGGTTGGCCGCGGCGCTCGCGGCCGAGGGCGCGGCGCAGGCCCGGCTCGGGTTGACCGCCGACCACCAGGGCGCGGTGCGCAGCTTCCTGGCCAAGCAGCAGCCCACCTTCCTCGGCCGCTGACCCCAGCGCGACCCCGCGCTGACCCCTGCGCGACCCCGCGCTGACCCTGCGCGGCACCCGCCGCTCACCGGTGCGCGACGCCCGCCACTGACCGCTACGCGGCGAAGCTACTGGCGGGTAGGTTGCCGGAGTGGACCTCAGCCCGCTGCGCCTGCGTCTCACGTCCGCGACCGACCTCGCACTCGGGCTCGTCCCCGTCGCCCGCGCCGGGATCGTCGCGCCGATGCGCCCGAGCCGGCTGGCCAAGGTGGCCCTCGCCTGGATCCGGTGGGACCTCACGCCCGCGGGCCTACTGAACATCGCCACCCAACGCTGGCCCGACCGCGTCGCCGTCGTCGACGACGCGGGGACGTTGACCTACCGCGAGCTCGGCCATGACGTCACCGCACTGGCGAAGACGTTGCAGTACAGAGGGATCACCGAGCGTAGCCGCATCGCGGTGTTGTGCCGCAACCACCGCGGCGTGCTGCAGGTACTGGGCGCAACGGGCCGCGTGGGCGGGGATCTGGTGTTGCTCAACACGGGTCTCTCGGCGAAGCAGCTCGCCGAGGTGATGGTCGCCCAGCGCATCGAGCTGCTCGTCGCTGACGGCGAGTTCGCGGACGTGCTGCCCACCGGGCCCACAGCGCCACCGCTGGTGCAGGCCTGGCCGGCTGACTCCGGAGCTGGCCTCGGCGCCCACGTGCCCACCCTCGCGCAGCTCATCGACGCCGCCCCCGACACCGCGCTGCCGGCTCGGCCTCGGCGCGGCCGCACCGTCGTGCTCACCTCCGGCACCACCGGTACCCCCAAGGGTGCGAACCGGCCCGAGCCGCGCAGCTGGCTGCCCGCCGCCGCGTTGCTTTCCCGGATCCCGCTGCGCACCGGGGAGTGGACGGTGATGGCCGCGCCGGTGTTCCACACCTGGGGGTTCGGGGCACTGCAGCTGAGCCTGGCGCTGGGGTCCACCCTCGTGCTGCGGCGCCGATTCGACCCGGCGGCCTGCCTGGCCGACGTCGCGGAGCACCGCGCATCCGCGCTGGTCGTGGTGCCGGTGATGTTGCAGCGCATGCTCGAGCTGCCCCCCGGGCAGCGCGGGCACGACACGTCGAGCCTGCGGGTGATCGCGGCCAGCGGGTCAGCGCTCGGGGTGCCGCTGGTGCGCGCGGTGCTCGCCACATTCGGTCCGGTGCTCTACAACCTCTACGGCTCTACCGAGGTCAGCTGGGTGTCCATCGCCACCCCCGACGAGCTGGCGCGCAGCCCCGGTACGGCCGGCCGCCCGCCCCTGGGCACCCGGCTGGACCTGCTCGACGACGACGGTGCGCCGGTACCCATCGGGAGGACGGGACGGGTGTTCGTCGGCAACGGGATGCTCTTCGAGGGTTACACCGGGTCCGGGGAGGCCGCGGCGGAGGGCAAGGAGGTGCTGCGCGGGCTGATGTGCACCGGCGACCTGGGTCACCGCGACGACGACGGGCTGCTGCACCTGGACGGACGTTCCGACGACATGGTGGTCTCCGGGGGGGAGAACGTGTTCCCCGGCGAGGTGGAGGACCTCATCGCCGAGCTGGACGGGGTGGCCGAGGTGGCGGTCGTCGGGGTGTCCGACGAGCAGTTCGGGGCTCGGCTCGCGGCCTACGTCGTGGCCAGGACGAGCGGGGCCGTTGACGCCGAATCCATACGGGCACACGTCAAATCGCATCTGGCCCGCTTCAGCGTCCCCCGCGACGTGGTCTTCCTCGACGAGCTACCCCGCAACGCCACCGGCAAGGTCGTCACCCGCATGCTGCCGCCATCAACACACTGACAACCCCGCCACTTCCACGGGTAGCTACCGGACAGTAGGTTCACCTGCACGTTCCCGGGCACGTGTCTTGCAGGAGGTCGACGATGACCGTCCACGTCGTGACAGGAGGCACGGGCTTCCTCGGACGTCACGTGCTGCCGCTACTGCTCGAGCGCGCGGACTGCGACGCCGTCCACGTACTCGTGCGGGAGAGTTCGGTCTCCCGGCTGGAGCAGTTGGCGGCCGGATGGGCGGGCGGGGACAAGCTGCACGCCCTCGTCGGCGACCTCACCGCACCCGGTCTGGGGCTCGGCCGCCGGGGGCCGCGCGTTGCCGACCACGTCATCCACCTCGGCGCGGTGTACGACATGACCGCGACAGAGGAGGTCAGCCGCGCGGCGAACGTCGAGGGCACCCGCGCGGTGATCGCGCTGGCCGCCAAACTCGGGGCCACGCTGCACCACGTGTCGTCGGTGGCGGTGGCCGGGCAGCACGTCGGCCCCTTCACCGAGGACGACTTCGACCTGGGGCAGCCACTGCTCTCCCCCTACCACCGCACCAAGTTCGAGGCCGAGGAACTGGTGCGCCAGACGTGCGCGGGTCCCTGGCGGGTGTACCGGCCGGCTGTGGTGGTCGGGCATTCCGTCACCGGCGAGATGGACAAGGTCGACGGGCCGTACTACTTCTTTGGGGCCCTGCGGCGCCTCGCGGACCTGGCGCCCGGACTCTCCGCCGTCCCGGTCGCCGTCCCCGATCTCGGCGCCACCAACGTCGTGCCCGTCGACTACGTGGCGCAGGCGATGGTTCACCTGATCCACCGAGCCGAGGGTGACGGACAGGCATTCCACCTGGTGCACCACCGGCCGCAGGAGCTGAGCGAGGTGTACGGCGCGTTCGCCGCCGCTGCCGGGGCACCCCGCCCGGTGCTCACCCTGCCCCGGCAGCTGCTGGCGCCCCTGGGCTTGCTGGGGCAGGTGGTGGCGCGCGTTCCGGGCGTGGAGACGGTGCGCGACTTGGTGCTCGAGCAGCTCGGTATCCCGCCGGAGGTGATCGACCACCTGACGTTGACGGCCACCTTCGACAGCAGCCGGACACGAGCGGCGTTGCGGGGCACCGACATCACCTCACCCGAGCTGGGCAGCTACGCCGGGGTGCTGTGGCGTTACTGGTCCACGCACCTGGATCCCGATCGTGCTCGCCGCTCCGACCCCGCGGGGGCGCTCATCGGCCGCGTCGTGGTCATCACCGGCGCGTCGTCGGGCATCGGCAGGGCCACCGCACTCGCCTTGGCGGCCGAGGGTGCGATCTCCGTGCTACTGGCGCGTCGGGCCGACGAGCTCGACGAGGTCGTTGCCGAGGTGCAGGCCGCCGGCGGGCAGTCGTTCGCCTACCCGTGCGACGTCACCGATCCCGAGTCGGTGACCGCGGTGGTGAAGGCGATCATCTCCGACCACGACCACGTCGACGTGCTGGTGAACAACGCCGGGCGCTCGATCCGCCGTTCGATCACGCTGTCCACCGAGCGCTTCCACGACTTCGAGCGAACCATGGCGGTGAACTACTTCGGGGCGGTGCGGCTGGTGCTGGAGTTGCTGCCGCACATGGAGTCCCGTCGCCACGGGCATGTGGTGAACGTCAGCTCGATCGGCGTGCAGACCCACCCCCCGCGCTTCTCCGCCTACGTCGCCAGCAAAGCCGCCCTTGACGCGTTCAGCGAGGTGGTGGCCAGCGAGACGTGGCACGACGGCATCACCTTCACCTCGGTGCGCATGCCGCTGGTGCGCACCCCAATGATCGCCCCGACCTCGTTGTACGACGCGTTTCCGGCCGCCACCCCGGACGAGGCCGCCGCGCTGCTGCTCCGGGCGATCAAGGACCGGCCCAAGCGCATCGGGACGCCGCTGGGCACGCTCGGGGAGCTGATGGGCACGCTGGCTCCCAAGACGAAGGACGCCGTGCTGCACCAGGCGTACCGGGTGTTCCCGGATTCGGCGTCGGCGCGCGGGGAGACCGCGAGCGGCATCGCGGCCACCGCGTCGTCTACCGGTACCCCGTCCGCCGGTACCCCGTCCGCCGCCTCGTCCACGGCCTCAGCCGCGCCCGCTTCGGCCGCACCCGCGTCCGCCACGCCCGCGTCCGCCACGCCCGGGGTCAAGCAGGTCTCCCGCGCGGCGATGGCGTTCATGCGGCTGATGCCGGGCGTGCACTGGTAGGACTGGGCGGCCGTCGCCGAGGTCTGCGCACATCTGGCCGTCACTACGCACACTGCGCGCGATGGGCGCGGTGACCGCCAGGTATGCGGAGACGCCGTGCGCGGTGACCGCCGGTGACCGCGGAGACGCCGCGGAGGTGACCGCCGGGTGTGCGGAGACGGCGCGGAGACGGCCTGCCAGAGTGAGGCCGTGGACACCCTGCAGCTGCGCCCGCCGCGACACCAGGTCAGCCGCCGCGCCATCACCTGGTGGAGCCTGCTCACCGGGCTCGGCTGGTTCGTGCTGCTCGCGGTGGCCACGCTTGGCTGGGTGCTGTGGTCGCAGCGTCCCGGCGCGATCACGGTGGGGTTGGTCGTGCTTTTCGTGCTGGCGGTGGGCTCGACGGTGGTGGTGCCGCGCTGGCGCTTCCGCATCCACCGCTGGGAGACCACGGCCGACGCGGTCTACACGGCCAGCGGCTGGTTGACGCAGGAGTGGCGGGTGGCGCCGATGTCGCGCATCCAGACCGTGGACACCCAGCGCGGGCCCCTGCAACGCGCGCTCGGCATCTCCAGCGTCACCATCACCACGGCGTCGGCCGCGGGCGCCCATCGTCGGCCTGGACGTGGCCGTGGCCGACGAGCTCGTCGAGCAGCTCACGGCGGTCACCCAGGCCAGCCCCGGTGACGCGACGTGAACAACCAGTCCCCGGAGCAGGGCTGGGCACGGCTCGACCCCCGGACGGTGCTGGTGCGCCCGGTGAGCGTACTGGTGAAGCTGCTGCCTGCGGTGTTCGGGGGCGTGGTCATCGGCTCGCGAGCGGGGTCACAGCTGTGGACCGGTCTCGTCACCGTCGCGGTGCTGGCCGGGGTAGGGGGTCGTGGCGTATGTCACCACGCGCTACCGGGTCACCGAGGAGCAGGTGGAGGTGCGATCGGGGTTTTTCACCCGCACCCGGCACGCCACCCCGCGCGACCGGGTGCGCACGGTGCAGGCGACGGCCCCTCCCCTGCACCGCTTGCTCGGCGTCGTGCGGGTCCGCATCGGAACGGGCACGGCGGCGGCACGGAACTCGCCGGCGGAGCTGGTGCTCGACGCGGTCTCCCATGCAGAGCTCGACTCGCTGCGCTCCGCCCTGCTGCGACGTGGTGCGCCGACAGCGGGGTGGGTGCCGGAGCCCGAGCGCGAGCTGCTGCGGTGGAATCCGGCGTGGGCGCTGTATGCACCCCTGAGCACCACCGGGCTGGTGGCGGTGGCGGCCGCGCTCGGGGCCGGCTTCCAGACCGTCGATCAGCTCGGCATCTCCCGCGACGGCGTGGGGACCGTGGCGCGCGCGGTCAGCGGCACCGACCCGGCGGTGCTGGCCGTCGCCACAGCGCTGACGTTGCTCGTGCTCTCCGTGGTGGCCGCGGTGGCCGTGCACGTGGAGGGGTGGTGGGGCATGCGGCTCACCCGCTCCGACGATGCCAGCCTGCACGTGCGCCGTGGATTGCTCACCACCCGCTCGGTGACGGTGGAGCAGGCCCGGCTGCGCGGGGTCACTGTGCGCGAACCGCTGCTGGTGCGCGCGGCTGGCGGGGGCCGGGTCGACGCGGTGGTGTCCGGGCTCGCGCACGACGAGGGGTCGGTGGACAACGCCGCGCTCACCCCCGCAGCCCCGCTGCGCACGGTGGCACGGGTGACCGCCGCGGCGCTGGGCGTCCCGGTGACCGGCGAGCTCACCCCACACCCACTGGCCGCTCGCCGACGCAGGGTGGTGCGCACCCTGGTGCCGGCGGTGGCCCTGCTCGCCGTCGGGGTGGGTGCCGCAGCCAGGGGTGCGCTGGGTTGGTGGGTGGTGCCGGTGGCCACCGTCGTGGTGCCGGCGCTGGCGCTGGCACTCGCGCTCGACCGGTACCGCAGCCTGGGCCACACCGTGACCGACGAGTTGCTGGTGGTGCGCCAGGGCTCACTGGTGCGCCGGACGACGGCGTTGCAACGGCCGGGGATAATCGGCATCACGGTGCGCCGCAGCCTGTTCCAGCGGCGCGCGGGGCTGTCCACCGTGCAGTTCACCACCGCAGCGGGCAGCGGCGCGTATGAGCTGCTCGACGTGGGCGCCGTCCAGGGTTTGCGTGCGGCACAGGCCGCCGTTCCGGGGCTGCTGCGGCCGTTCCTCGTCGGGGGTGCGCGGCCGGGCGAGTGACGCCGTGCACTCCTCACACGCAGCGCACGCAGCACGCCCGTACCGTCGGCACAGTGAGTCGGCTGTGGCGGTGGGTACTGGTGGGTTTGGGGGTGACCGCTCTCGCGGCCGCCCCCGGCGCGGCCGGCGCGCTACCCGTCGCGCAGTCCGGCGTGTCGGCCCAGGACCTGTTGGCTGCCGTGCAGAACTCCGCCGCCACCCCGTATTCCGGCTACGCCCAGTCGACGGGTGGTCTGGTGCTGCCCGTCACCGACCAACTCAGCGCCCTCACCAACCTACTGGGCGACACCACGACCATGCGTACCTGGTGGCGCGCGGCCGACGACTGGCGGGTGGACACCGTGCTGCTGTCCGGCGAGCGGGACCTCTACCGCAGCCAGACGGGCCTGTGGATGTGGGACTACGAGGCGAATCACGCGGTGCTGGCGCCCGAGCCCGCCGCGCGGCTGCCCCGCGAGGCCGATCTGCTGCCCACGCAGCTCGGTCTGCGCCTGCTCAGCGAGGTCCAGCCCGCCGAGGTCAGCAGGCTGCCCACGCTGCGCATCGCCGGACGCGACGCGCCGGGACTACGCCTGCTCCCCAACGACCGGCAGAGCACCGTCACCGAGGTCGACGTGTGGGCCGACGCCACGACCGGGCTGCCGCTGCGCGTCGACGTGCTCGGCGCCGGGGCCGACCGCCCCGGCGTCACCACGTCCTTCCTGGACTTCTCCACGGATGTACCCGACGCAGCGACCACCAGGTTCACCCCGCCACCCGGCAGCGACGTGCACCAGCAGGCCGCCACCGACATTGCCGCGTTCGCCGATCGGCTCCCCGACGCGCGCGCTCCCAGCCAACTCGCCGGCCTGGCGGCCCGTGATCGGCTCACCGGCAGCGTTGGCGCGGTGGGCACCTACGGCCGTGGGGTCACCGCACTGGCCGCGGTCCCGCTTCCGCAGCGCAGCGCAGCCGGGCTGCGCAGCCAGCTCGCCGCGACGCCGGGGGCGGTGACCGACGCCGACGGGGTCGCGGTGTCGGTCGGCCCGCTGAGTCTGCGGCTGACGGGGGCTCTGGGTGGTCGGCGGGTGTGGCTGCTGTCGGGCACCGTCACCGCCGACACCCTCACCAGTGCCGCTCGGGAGCTGGCCGCCGGACCACCACGATGATCCGGACCGACGGGCTCACCAAGCGGTTCGGCTCTGTCAGCGCCGTGGACGACGTCGACCTCGACGTACAGGCCGGTGACATCTACGGATTCCTCGGTGCCAACGGATCCGGCAAGACCACCACCGTCCGGATGCTGCTGGGTCTGGTGCTGGCCACGTCCGGTGACATCGAGCTGTTCGGCGAGTCGATGCCGCAGCACCGGGCGTCCGTGCTGCCCCGGGTGGGCGCGCTGATCGAGGGGCCCGCTGCCTACCGCAACCTCTCCGGCCGGACGAACCTGGCCATGCTCGACGCCGCCGGCCCCGGGGGTGCGCGGCGCACCAGGACGGCGCGGGTGAGCGGGGCACTGGAGCAGGTGGGCCTGGGAGGGATCGGGCGGCGACCGGTGAAGAACTACTCCCTGGGGATGCGGCAGCGGCTCGGGCTCGCCGCGGCCCTGCTGCGTACCCCGGAGCTCCTGGTGCTGGACGAGCCGACCAACGGCCTCGATCCGCAAGGAATCCGGGAGGTCCGGGAGCTGCTGCTGGCCCTGCACGCGCGGGGTACCACGGTGTTCCTCTCCAGTCACCTGCTCGCCGAGGTCGAGCAACTGTGCACCCGGGTCGGGGTGCTCGACCGCGGCCGCTTGGTGGTGCAGGAACAGCTCGCGGTGCTGCAGCGACCCACCGGGCGCGTGGTGGTCCGCACGCCCGACCCGGCGGAAGCCGTGCGGTTCCTCGCCGATGTCCCTGACGCACATGTGCACGAGCGAGACGGGGAGCTGCTGGTGGTGGAATTCGATGACGCGGCGCGGCTGAACCAGCTGCTGGTGGGGGCCGGAGTGCGGGTGCGGGAGCTCGCCGAGCAGCGGCGATCGCTGGAGCAGTCGGTGCTGGAGGCGACCGGTCCTGGCTCCGACCGGGTGGCCGGGCCCGTCGCGGTGGGCTCGTGAGCGGGGTGTCACGGTGAGCGGGGTGTCACGGTGATCGGAGTCGAGCTGGCGGCGATGCTGCGCCGCCCGCGCACGTGGGTGGTGATCGCGCTGCTCGACCTGCTGCCCACCATCGTCGCCGTGCTCGTGGCGCTCACCAAGGTGGGCCCCCGACCCGGACAGGGGCCCGCGTTCCTGTCGGCGGTACTGGCCAACGGGCAGTTGTTCCCGCTGGCCGCCTTGGCCATCGTGCTGCCGCTGTTCCTGCCGGTGGCGGTCGCGGTGGTCGCCGGCGACGCGATCGCCGGGGAGGCTCAGGCGGGCACCTTGCGGTACCTGCTGGCGCGCCCGGTGGGGCGAACGGCCCTGCTGGTGGCGAAGCTCGCGTCGGTGGTGGTGTTCGTGCTGATCTCTGTGGTCGTGGTGGCGGGCACGGCGTACTTCGTCGGCACCGAGCTGTTCGGCACGTCCACGCTGGCCACCACCGGGGTGTCGGGCACCGTGCTCAGCGGGCAGCAGGTGGCGGTGCGCACCGTGCTTGCGGTGGGCTACGTGACCCTGTCGATGCTGGGGGTGGCGGCCATGGCCTTGTTCCTGTCGACGCTCACCGACTCACCGCTCGCGGCGACGATCGGGGCGCTGGCGCTGCTCATCGCCTCGTCGTTGCTGCTCACCCTGGATGCCGCGGACGCCCTCCAGCCCTACCTGCCGACCCGCTACTGGCTGGCGTTCGTCGACCTGTTCCGCGATCCAGTGCCGCTGCGCGACATCACCCGCGGGATCGGGCTGCAGGCGGTGTACGTGGCGGTGCTGCTGAGTGCGGCGTGGGCCAACTTCGCCAGCAAGGACATCACGAGCTGAGTTCCCCCCGGCTACGCGGGTGGCCCTCAGCTCAACCTCGCACAGTCCGCGGCGGTCAGGACAACCGTCGACGGTCCGGCGAGCTCGGCGGCCACCATCCCGCCCACCACCCGGTCGCGCGGCAGCCCACCGTGGTCCACGGTGGAACCGGCGCACACGCTTTGCACCGTGAGGTCGAGCGCACCCTGCAGCCGGGCCGAGTCGGGTGGAGTGACCAGCTGGTCGGCCGTGGTCCACAGCGACACCCATAGGGGTCCATCCGGCGTCTCGTCCCCGGAGTTGAGCGAGCCGAGCAGGGCGCTGTCCGGCGCGAGCTGCTGGCACGCCGTCGGGCACTGCGCGGGCAGCAGCCCGGCGGCCAGACCCGCCACCGTCGTGCCGTGGTGCGGGGAGCCGAGGGTGATGATGCGCCGGGACTGAGCCGCTCCCCCGAGATCGCGCGCCCAGATCCGGGCCACCACGCCACCGGCGGAGTAGCCGACCACGTCCACCGATCGGGCACCGGTGCGAGCCAGCGCGACGTCCACCGCCCCACCGAGGGCCCGCGCCTGCGCGGTGAGGTCACCGGTGCCGTTGCCGGGCAGCGCCAACACCGTGGCTTGGCGGCCTTCGGCGCGCAGCCGGGCGGCCAGCACCTGCAGCGCGTCGGTCGAACCGCCGTACCCGGGGACCAACAACACCGGGCCGGGCTGGTCCTGGGCGACCGGCGAGGTCGGCTCGGATGACGAGCGCGCGCGCACGACCACCACCAACAGCGCGGCGATGAGCACCGCCACCAGCGTCAGCAACACCAGGACCAGCCGACGTCGCGCCGGTGCGAGGGAGGAGAGCACGACCTCAGTGTGCGCGAGACGAGGTGTGCGCGAGGCGAGGTGTGCCCGGGCTGAGCGGCTGTCGGCCGGACAGTTTGGGGGCGCTCGTCGTTAGGGTGAGCAGCGTGCAGGACAAACTGGTGTGGATCGACTGCGAGATGACGGGTCTGGAGCTGGCCTCGGACCGGCTCATCGAGATCGCCGTGCTGGTCACCGACAGCGAGTTGACCGTCCTCGACGACGGAATCGACCTCGTCATCCACGCTGACGACGACGCGCTGGCCGCGATGCCCGAGGTGGTGCAGGTGATGCACGCCAGTTCCGGGCTGACCGATGAGGTGCGGGCCGCCACCCGCACCGTGGCCGAGGCCGAGGCGCAGGTGCTGGCCTACGTCAAGCGTTTCGTGCCCGAGCCGCGGACGGCCCCGTTGTGCGGCAACTCCATCGGCACCGACCGTGGCTTCCTCACCCGTGACATGCCCGAGCTCGACGCCCATCTGCACTACCGGATGATCGACGTGAGCTCGATCAAGGAGCTCTGCCGGCGCTGGTATCCGCGCATCTACTTCGGACAGCCGGACAAGGGCCTGGCCCACCGGGCGTTGGCCGACATCACCGAGAGCATCCGCGAGCTGGCCTACTACCGGCGCACGGCCTTCGTCCCGCAGCCAGGCCCCACCCCGGAGGAGGTCCAGGCGGCGGCCGCTGAGCTCATCGCCGGTGGCTAGCACGTGATTTCGCGCGCACCCGCGCGAGCGGTACCGTGTGCACGGCCTTCGCTCGCCCGAGGCCGTGGTGGGTGTAGCTCAGTTGGTAGAGCACCGGGTTGTGATCCCGGTTGTCGCGGGTTCGAGCCCCGTCACTCACCCCAAAGCACAGGTCTGCACACCGGTGGGCGTCGTGGTGCTCTTGGCTGGCAGGTCAGTGGGCGGTCCACCCGCCGTCCAGGGTGAAGGTCGTGCCGTTGGCCATGGTGCCGTGCGGGCCGGCGAGGAACACCGCCAGCTCGGCAACCGCCGAGGGCTCGACCATGCGCTTGACCGCCGTCTCGGCCAGGAACACCTGCTCCACCACGTCGTGCTCCGAGATGCCGTGGGTGCGCGCCTGGTCGGCGATCTGGCCTTCGACCAGCGCGGTGCGCACGTACGCGGGGCTCAGGCACACGCTGGTGACCCCCCGACCGCCGGCCTCCAGGGCGACGGTCTTGGACAACCCCTCCAGACCGTGTTTCGCGGCGACGTAGGCAGACTTGAACGGTGACGCGACGAGGCCGTGCACCGAGGTGACATTGAGGATCCGGCCGTAACCCTGGGCGTACATGTGCGGCAGCGCGGCCCGGATGAGCAGGAACGGCGCCTCGAGCATCAGCGTGAGGATCAGCCGGAACTTCTCGGGGGGGAAGCTCTCCACCGGGCTCACGTGCTGGATGCCGGCATTGTTGACCAGCACGTCGCACCCCAGCCGCAGCTCCGCGAGGGCCGCGGTGTCGGACAGGTCGACCACCCACGGCGTGCCGGCGATCTCGTCGGCCACCCGTTGCGCGGCCTCGCTGTTGATGTCGGCGACGGTGACGTGTGCCCCCGCCGTGGCGAACGCACGGGCGACGGCCGCGCCGATCCCCGCTCCTGCGCCGGTGACGGTGACTCGCTTGCCGGTCAGGTCGTTATTCACGCAGGACCTCCTGAGGCGTCGTGGGGTTGGACCGGCACCCATCATGTCCCAACGCGCTTACCGCTCGACGTCCGCGCCGGTGACCTGGGCAGGGGGCCACCGGCGACGCAAGTTCGACTGCGACGCCCGCCGTCACGGCCGGTGAGCAGGCCAGCGGGCAGACGGAGGAGTGCAGGTGCCAGCGATCAGGGATCTCGACGGCCTCGATCAGCAGATCGTGGCCTACGTGCGCACACTGGGCTCCACGGAGTCGGGCGAGGGCCGCATCACCGGTCACGGCCTGGCCAAAGACCTGGGCGTGGAGGTCGAGTCGGTGCGCCGGGCACTGGCCCGCCTGGAGCACAGCTACCTACGGGCGCAGCGGCGGACGGAGCCCACCAGCGAGCACTGGGACGTCTACGGCATCCGGCCGGACGTCACCGGCTGAGCCCCGCGTCACCGGACACGGCCGGGGGTCGGGCTCGCCGGCTCTGCCGCGGCCCCGCACACCCCGCACGGACAGGGGCGACCAGGGCGGGGACCTCAGCCAGGGGCGGCAGCGGCTGACCGGCTGATTTCGTCCGTCATCTGGCCCCTGATACTGTTCCGCCGGTCTACAACCCATGCGCCGTTAGCTCAATTGGCAGAGCAGCTGACTCTTAATCAGCGGGTTCGGGGTTCAAGTCCCTGACGGCGCACACCATCGCATCAGGTCAGGGCACTATCCCCGACCTCCCGTGCCCGTCGTCGTCCGGGTAGCGGCCCGGCGGGGCATCGGCGTCGCCGCGCCGCTTCCTCTACACCCGGACGTCGGCTCGGTACTCGCGGGCCTGGCCGAGCATCCAATGAGGAGGAACCATGACCGACACCCCGTGGGAGCCACCCCTGGCCGGGACCGAGGCCGAGCACCTCGTCGGCGCGCTGGAGCGGCTGCGCGCGACGTTCCGGTGGAAGGCCGACGGGCTCGACCCGGACGGGTTGACCACGTGCATCGGCGCCTCTTCGCTCACCCTCGGCGGCCTGCTCAAGCACTTGGCGGCGGTAGAGGACCAAGTGTTCGTCACCAAGATGAGCGGCGAGGCGATCGGACCACCCTGGGACACCGAGGGCCGCGAAGATCCGTACGAATGGCCGTTCACCTCTGCGGCCGACGACACCCCGGAGGAGCTGTACGCGCTCTGGGACGGCAGGGTCGCCAGCTCCCGGGGTCGGCTGGAGGCGGCCCTGGACAGCGGTGGACTGGACCAGCTCGTCCACATCGCCGGGCCCGACGGCGAGCACGCCAGCCTGCGCCGGCTTGTGTGCGACCTGATCGAGGAGTACGGCCGACACACCGGACACGCCGACCTGCTCCGCGAGACCGTCGACGGCCGGGTCGGCGAGGACCCACCACCCGGCTGGCGGCCCAGCTCGACGCGGTGAAACCCGCGCATGACGTCAGGAAAGCGCGGATCGTGGACATGCCCGCAACGCACCCTGCGACCACCGTCGTGCCTGCCAAACGAGGCGAGCTGGATCCGGCGGGAATAGCTGTCTGGCAGCGCCACCGATGACGTCGACCACCTGCACCCACCGAGCAGTACTTCCCTCACCGAACTCGCCGCTCGCGCGCATGTCTCGGTGCCCACCGTGCAGCGAAGCGAATAACCGCGCCTCGCGGATGACGGTCCCTGTGGGACGCACACGGCCTGTCGGCCTCGATGCCCGGACGTAGCAGGTCGCCTTTCGGCCAGCGGGGCAAAGCCTCAGGTCACCGATGCCTCAGTGGTCGACCAGCCAGGTGTAGGTGCAGTCGGGCTCGCGCTCCTCGTTGCGGCTCCCGTCGCTCTGCTCGGTCAGCATGAATCCGGCCGCCTCGTAGAAACGGCGCGCGGACGTTGCGCGTGAAGACGTGCAGCATCAGACCTGCCGGGCTGGACTCCTTGACGGTGTCCAGCAGAGCTCGCCCGACGCCGCCTGCCTGAGCCTCGGGACCGGCGTAAAGCTGCTCGAGCCAGTGCCCGTCCACGGCTTGCAAAGCCCAGCACGCGGTCATTGGACTGGGCCACCCACACGCGCTGCGCTGTCAGGACGATGTGCTCCATCCACCACCGCGTGGCCGGCTCGTCGTGCGGGCTGACCAGCCACGGCATCGCCGCGGCCCGCGACCGCAGGTACAGGGTTGTCAGCGGCTCGGTGTCAACCCGGGAGCCGTCGCGGATGCTGAGGCCGCCGCCGCTCACGCCGAGGCAACGCGCTCAGCGTCGCTGCGCAAGATGCAGAACTCGTTGCCCTCCGGATCGGCGAGCACAACCCACCCCGACCCGTCAGGGCGGCGGTCGGCGACCTCGCGGGCTCCGAGTTCCAGCAGCCGCGCAAGTTCCTGCTCGCGAGTTCTGTCTGCGGGCTTGAGGTCCAGGTGCAGGCGGTTCTTTACTTGCTTGGCGTCCGGGACCCCGATGAACAGCAGCCGCTGGATGCCGTGGAGGAGAAGACCATGCACTCCTCGTCGCCGGGTTCGTTCGGGTCATCGGGGTCCTCGGCGAAGCCGAGCGCCCGCCCCCAGAAAACCGACATCGCGCAGGCATCGAGGCTGTCGAAGGACGTATGGGAGATCAGCGCTGTCACGGCACCCACCATGGCCCACACGTCGGTGTCCACGAACCTCTGGTCGGAGACCGTCCTCCTTGTAGCGCTGATCGATAGTCGATGCGCTATCGGCGGAGTTCGCGTACCAATGGTTGTGCGTGTGCCTTCGTGGAGTTTCGCACTTTCTGGCCTTTCGTTGAGCCGTTGAGGTTGCTCGGCTAACTCATTCGAAGAGCGACCCAAGGTTGTCGCTCGACACGCCGCTCAATTGATCACAACGCCCTTCCTCA
>JAABUV010002032.1_pt1 | contig 28287 bp, 19 predicted proteins | sample 5559971 | NCBI WGS metagenome assembly JAABUV01 (sample SAMN10711881, study PRJNA513362) | rock metagenome | isolation source: Antarctica rocks | place: Antarctica: Victoria Land, Knobhead nord | collected 2015-12-19
GCCAGCCGCCCACAACCGGCAGCGAACCTGCCGGCTGACCGCGTCGAGCTGACGGACATTGCCGTGGGTGAACGCCCGCAGCCACGACCCGATCGTGGACGGGGCCCGCAGCTCATCGAACAGCGCCGGGGTGCCACCGGCTCGCAGCACGTCCAGATCATCGAAGCTGTCGGCGCCAGACAGCATCCCGGCCAGCACCGTGGCGGTCTTGGCCGCGCTGTTCACCCCGGTCGGGCCAGGCACCGTCAACACCCCGGCGACCAGCGCCCACAGCCCGATCCGTTCGGTGAGCACCGCAGCGTTCAACAACCCCCCGTGCGACACCAGGTTCGGCTCATCGAAGCTCTGCGACACAACCGAGAACGCGTGAGATGCTTTCACCGAGCAGATGCCCCTTGGTTTGGTCCGATACAGCCCCTCGCAAGGCTATCGTCCCAGGTCAGAAGGCATTTGCCGTCTCTACACGCCGCCGTTCAAAGACAATCGTCGGTGCATCCAGGCTGAGAACGACGTGGACGAACCACAAGGGGGAGCAGCTACTAGTCACGGTCGACGACGTCCTGTGGTCGCGCCGTACAACGACCAGGTTGCTCTGCTGCGCGCTCACTTGGACGCTGACCCGAGGACCCGCGGGGTGGCCGTGGGGACGGTCGACAAGTTCCAGGGGCGGCAGGCCGCCGCCGTCTTCTTCACCATGACAACCTCGAAAGCCTCGGACATGAGCCGCAACGCCGACTTCCTCTTCTCCCGAAATCACTTCAACGTGGCGATCAGCCGGGCCCGGTGCCTGGCCTACCTGGTGTGCACCGAAGAGCTGCTCAACAGTCGGGGACGGGACATCGAGGAGATGCGACTCATCTCGACGATCTGTGCCTTCCCCGAGAGGACACAGGTGTGAGACGCCCGCAGCACGAGGAGAACGGGGGGTGTGGGCCGTGCGCGGCGACGAGGAGCGCGTGATCGTTGCCTTCTGCGGCTGGCTTGAGTCGGAGGGCTGGACGGGCATCCGACGGGAGGTCGAGTTCGTCGACATCGTCGCCGAGCGTGACGGACAGACCCTGTACGTCGAGGCCAAGGGCCGGACATCCAGCCCAGGTCTGGACGTCGACACGATGTACGGGCAACTGCTGCGTCGCAAGCGGCACCTTGAGGGGAGCGCCCGTTACGGCGTCGTCGTTCCATCCTCCGCTTTGGCCGCTGCTCTACGAGTCCCCGAGTGGGTCCGGGAGCGCCTGCAGGTCGAGGTCTACGCCGTCGACTCGGACGGCACGGTGATCTGCGGGTGACCTTGAGGCCCCCGGTGGTCGTGTCGCCGCGATTGACCACGCGGTGCCGGACCTTTTGGATAGGTTCGGGGTCGCGGACGACGGGAGCGGGCTGAGACGGGGATACGGCGTGGGCAAGGTCTTGATGGCGTGGGAGCAGATCCCGTCGCTCGATGACGCTTGCTCTGCCTCCGCCGCGACGGAGCGGTGACCAGCCGTGGAGATCGTCGACAACGTCAACACCCTGCTTGGTGACGACCTCAAGGCCGTCATGTCCCGAGGCTCGCGGGTGCGCATCGCTGCATCCACCTTCTCCATGTACGCCTTCGAGGCGCTCAAGGCCGAGCTGGAGAACGTTGAGGCCCTGGAGTTCATCTTCACGGCGCCGACCTTCGTAGCTGCGCAGGCGACCGATCGTGTCCGCAAGGAGCGGCGCGAGTTCTTCATCCCGCAGGCCAAGCGAGAGTCCACGTTGTACGGCTCGGAGTTCGAGATCCGGCTGCGCAACAAGCTGACCCAGCGTGCCATCGCCCGCGAGTGTGCCGAGTGGATCAAGGCGAAGGTGACCTTCCGCTCGAACAGAACCGGTGCGCCGATGCAGCAGTTCGCGGTCGTGGATGACAAGGCCGCGTACCTGCCCTTGCAGGGCTTCACCTCGTCGGACCTTGGCTACGAGCGCGGGGACGCGGTGTCCAACGTCGTGACCAAGCTGGACGATGCGAGCGCGACCACCACGTACCTGCGGCTGTTCGACCAGATCTGGCACAACCCCGACCAGCTCGAAGACGTCACGCAGCTGGTCCACGACCACATCGCGTCGACATACGCCGAGAACTCCCCGCAGCGGATCTACTTCCTGATCCTCTACAACCTGTTCGCCGAATTCCTCGATGACATCAGCGAAGACGTCCTGCCGAACGATCTGACCGGCTATAAGGACACCGAGATTTGGAACCGGCTCTACAACTTTCAGAAGGACGCCGCGACCGGCATCATCAACAAGCTGGAGACCTACAACGGCTGCATCCTCGCCGACAGCGTCGGGCTCGGAAAGACCTTCACGGCCCTGGCGGTCGTCAAGTACTACGAGTTGCGCAACAAGTCCGTCCTCGTGCTCGCACCGAAGAAGCTGGGGGACAACTGGACGACGTACAACGCGAACCTGACGACCAACATCCTCGCCAGGGACCGCTTCAACTACGACGTCCTTGCACACACGGACCTATCGCGTACATCTGGATACTCCGGAGCCATCCCGTTGGACCGGATCAACTGGGGGAACTACGACCTGGTCGTCATCGACGAGTCGCACAACTTCCGCAACGCCGACTATGCCGACGAGGGGGAGAGTCGCTACCAGCGGCTGATGAACCAGGTCATGCGGCAGGGCGTGAAGACCAAGGTGCTGATGCTGTCGGCAACCCCTGTCAACAACCGCTTCCTGGACCTGAAGAACCAGCTTGCTCTGGCCTACGAGGGCGACTCAGAGAACCTTTCCTCGAAGCTGGACATCTCGACGACGGTCGAGCAGGTCTTTAGGCAGGCCCAGGTCGCCTTCTCAATGTGGTCCCGGCTCCCGGCTGAAGAGCGAACATCGCAGACGATCCTCGCGATGCTGGATTTCGACTTCTTCGAGCTCCTCGACGCCGTCACCATCGCACGATCGCGCAAGCACATCCAGGCCTTCTACGACACGACCGACATCGGAGCCTTCCCCGAGCGTCGGCCTCCGATCTCCATCCGCGCGCCTCTGACAGCGCTCCCGACCGCCCCGACCTTCAACGAGATCTTCGAGCAGCTTCAGGCGCTCACCCTGGCGGTGTACGCACCGCTGTCCTACGTCTTCCCCAGCAAGGTGCAGAAGTACGTCGACCTTTACAACGTCGAGGGCGGAACGGCGCGCGGCAACCTCGACCACGCCGGCCGCGAGCGCGGAATCCAGCAGCTCATGACTGTGAACATGCTCAAGCGGCTGGAGAGCTCAGTTGAGGCGTTCCGGATCACGCTGAAGAAGGTGGAAGCCGGCGTCCAGCACGCCCTGGGCGCGCTCGACGGCCATGACGGCTCCCTGGCTGACCTCGGAGCGTCCTTCTCAGACATTGACGCTGAGGACGACGACTTCGAACTACCCGAGAGCGGAACGGTCGGCAAACGATTCCAGATCGAGCTCGCGGACATGGACACCGTCTCCTGGCGCCGTGACCTCTGGAACGACCGCGAAACACTCCGAGAGCTCATCGACGTGATGGAGCTCATCACGCCGGAGCACGACAGCAAGCTACAAGTCCTCAAGCGCCAAGTCCTCGACAAGGTCGCCAGCCCGATTAACCCCGGCAACCAGAAGGTGCTGATCTTCTCGGCCTTCGCCGACACCGCGATCTACCTCTACCGCGAACTGGTGTCGGCGCTGGCCGCGGTCGGCTTGGATGCGGGCATCGTCACCGGCAAGGGCACCCCCCGGGCGACCCTCGGCAAGGGCTACCGATTCCAAGAGATCCTCACCCTGTTCTCGCCCCGCTCAAAGGACAAGGCACTCGTCCTGCCGAACGTGCCCGGGGAGATCGATGTCCTGATCGGCACCGACTGCATCTCTGAGGGGCAAAACCTGCAGGACTGCGACTACCTCATCAACTACGACATCCACTGGAACCCGGTGCGGATCATCCAGCGATTCGGCCGCATCGACCGCATCGGCTCGACGAACGCCACCATCCAGCTCGTCAACTTCTGGCCGGACATCTCCCTCGACGAGTACATCAACCTCAAGGAGCGCGTCGAGAGCCGCATGGTCATCGCCGACCTCGCAGCCACGGCAGATGACAACGTCCTGACCCAGGAGAGCAGCGAGACCGCCTTCCGCCGCGAACAGCTGCGCAAGCTGCAAGACGAGGTCATCGAGCTCGAGGATGTCCGCACCGGCGTTTCGATCACCGACCTTGGGCTCAACGACTTCCGCATGGACCTGCTCGCCTACATGAGCGACTACGGCGAACTCGCCGCATCGCCCAAGGGTCTTCACGCGGTAATCCCCGCCGAACTTTCAAAAGGGCTGAGGCCTGGGGCGATCTTCGCTCTGCGAAACGTCGACGATCAGGTCACGATCAATCGCCACAACCGACTCCACCCTCACTACCTCGTCTACCTCGACGAGCAGGGCAACCTCGTGGCCGACCACACCGAGGTCAAGCGCGTGCTCGATCTCATCCGGAGCAGCTGCCATGGCCAAGCCGAGCCGATCAGTGCCGCCTACCGGGTCTTCAACGAAGCGACAGCCGAGGGGGCAGACATGGCCCACTACTCGGACCTTCTCACCGCCGCCATCCGATCCCTGATCGACGTCACCGAAGAGCGTGACATCGACAGCCTCTTCTCAGGCTCCCGGACGACCGCCCTCGCCCAGAGCTTCGCCGGGCTGGATGACTTCGAGCTCGTGGCTTTCCTCGCCATCGTCGAGCCTGAGAACCCGACGTGACCGTGTTGTTCCGGTGGCCCGAAGCCGCAGCGGTGGGCCGAGTCATTCCGAAGGCACGCCTGTACGCCGAGGCCGGCGTCACGAAGGCGGTCCGGCAGCGGTTCATCGATGAGATTCAGCGCGTGCGCTGGGCCTACAAGCTCAGTGAAGAGTCGCTACGCCTGCGCGGCCGGGACGATGTTGCCGAGGTTCAGGTCTTCGAGCTTGAGCTCAAGGGTGCCGAGGTCAGCGAGTCGACTTTGACGTCGATCGACAAGAGCGTGCCCTCGCCGATCATCTTCGAGCTCCATCGCAGCACGGCGGCTCGCGCCGAGGTCCAGCTCGCAGCGGCCAGGAAGGAACCGGGGTCTCGGGGTCCCAAGCTCAGCGGCTACTTCAAGGGCGACTGGATTCCCGCGAACTTCGAGCGGTCAGCCCTCCCGCCCGCGATCGATCTCGCGGGCCTGTACGCCCAACTCCTCATGGCGCTGATGCCCATGCAGTCTCGCCATGGCGAGGAACTCTCAGGGGCAATCGACAGGATGGCTCGGATCCGCAAGCTCGAACGGGACATCATGGCACTCGACGGGGCAGTGCGTATGGAGCCCCAGTTCAACCGCAAGGTCGAGCTACGGAGAGAGCTACGGACCCGCCAAGCGGAGTTGGACACACTGACGAACGAGAACGAACCGACCAGAGAGGACGCCACGTGGAGAAGCTGACCCAGCACTCGCCCGACCTAACGCGACGCAACATCAACAGGCTGGCTGAGTTGTTCCCGGGAGTCGTCACCGAGGCCCTCGACGAGGGCGGGAATCCCATCCGGGCGATTGACTTCGACGTGCTCCGTCAGGAGCTTTCGGGTCACGTCGTCGAGGGACCACACGAGCGCTACCAACTCGACTGGCCCGGCAAGCGCGAAGCGCTTTTCGCGGCCAATGCGCCCATCGCCAAGACTCTGCGACCGGTGCGCGAGGAGTCGGTTGACTTCGAGACCACCAAGAACCTCTTCATCGAGGGCGATAACCTCGACGCGCTGAAGCTGCTCCAGGAGTCATATCTCGGCAAAGTGAAACTGATCTATATTGATCCCCCATACAACACGGGCAATGACTTCGTTTATCACGACGACTATGCCGAGTCAACGGACGCGTACCTCACACGGTCTGGGCAGGTTGCAGCGGAGGGCGCACGACTCGTTGCCAATAGTGAGACAAATGGTCGGTTCCATTCGGACTGGCTCAGTATGATGTATCCCCGACTAAAGTTGGCCCGGAATCTGCTGGCCGTTGACGGCATTCTTGCAATCAGCATCGACGACAACGAGGCACCACGGCTCCGCGCGCTATGCGATGAGGTTCTGGGGCATTCAATGTTCCTGGGAACGCTCGTGTGGCGCCGGCGTCCGACCGCTGACAGTCGCAACTTTAGCCGCATCTCGGTGGATCATGAATACGTCCTAATCTATGGCGATCGAACGCGTCGCGTTTTCGAGGGCGCGATATTGACGAGACTAAGTACACGAATCCTGATGCTGACCCGCGCGGGCCTTGGACCAGCGAGAACCTGACTGGTCTGGCCAGTGCGAGCGACCGACCCAATCTGCATTACGACATCGTTGATCCTGCGACCGGGTTGAGTTACCCACCAAGTCTAAGTCGAGGCTGGGGGAAAGCTCCAGACACTATGCAGCGCCTGATCAAGGAGGAGCGGATCCTGTGGCCTGCCTCGCCGACTGGCCGGCCGCGAGAGAAGAAGTTTATGAATGCACTTCAGTCTTCTGTGACTGGCTTCTCGACCTGGCTCGGTTCGGACGACGTCGGCTTCAACTACACAGCGACACGGGAGGTGCGGCAGCTCTTCGGGACGAAGGTGTTCGACTTTCCGAAGCCAGTAAGCCTCATTGCCCAGCTGTGTTCGCAAGTTACTCAGTCGACAGACGTTGTGCTCGACTTCTTTGCGGGAAGTGCCTCGACCGCCCATGCTGTGATGGCGCAGAATGCACGCGATGGCGGCAGAAGGTCGTTTATCCTCGTTCAACTTGGCGAGCCCGTCGATCCTGAATCTGAGGCCGGCAGAGCGGGCTTCGCGACGATTGCCGAAATGGCTAAGGAGCGAATTCGCCGAGCGGGAGTCGAGATCGTAGAGGGCGGACCGTTGTTGGCGGGGGAGCTGGACGTCGGCTTCCGATCCTTCAAGATTGATACAACCAACAAGGCGGACGTGCTGCGGACGCCTGACGGGACCGAGCAGAGCGAGCTGACGCTGTATACAGACAGCCTCAAAGGGGACCGAACCGGGGATGATCTGCTCTTCCAGGTGCTTCTCGATTGGGGTCTCGAACTCGCCATGCCGATTCGCTCGGAGGTCGTCTACGGGCAAGAAGTCCACGTGGTCGAAAGTGGAGCCTTGATCGCGTGCTTCGCCGACGATGTCAGCGACAAGGTTGTCAACGCGATCGCCGACCGCAAGCCGCTCCGAGCCGTCTTCCGCGACTCGGGGTTCACGAAGGACGCTGATCGCATCAACGCCGAACAGGTCTTTGCCGAGCGGTCGCCTTCGACCGACGTGAAGACGATCTGAGCCCGCGCGTGAAGTTCCAGTTCAAGATACAGCCGTACCAAACGGACGCAGTCGACTCGGTCGTCGACTGTTTCGCGGGCCAGCCGTTTGCTGATGGGGTCAGCTATCTCATCGACCCCGGCAAGGGCGCGCAGCCGCGTCTCGGGGATGATGCCGGCTTCCGCAATGGAGAACTCGCGATGACTGGCGCACAGCTGCTCGCAAACGTTCAGTCGGTCCAGCGTCGGCAGAACGTCCCGCAGTCGACGACGTTGGTGCCCAGCAAGGCATGCCCGGTCAACCTGGATGTCGAGATGGAGACGGGCACGGGCAAGACGTACGTGTACATCAAGACGATGATGGAACTACACAAGCGCTATGGCTGGTCGAAGTACATCGTCGTCGTTCCGAGCGTCGCGATCCGCGAGGGTGTGAAGAAGAGCTTCGACATCACCGCCGAGCACTTCCAGGAGACATACGGAGTCAAGCCTCGTTCGTTCATCTACAACTCCAGCCACTTGCACGAGGTGGAGAGCTTCTCCTCGGACGCAGGCGTGCAGGTGATGATCATAAACATCCAAGCGTTCAACTCGGGCGGCAAGGACAATCGCCGGATCTACGACGAGCTCGACGACTTCCAGTCGCGCAAGCCAATCGACGTGATCGCGGCCAATCGGCCGATCGTGATCATCGACGAACCGCAGAAGATCGGCAGCCCCAAGGCCCTAAATTCGCTGAGCAACTTCAAGCCGCTCTTCCAGCTGCGCTATTCGGCCACCCACAAGGTCGAGCACAACAAGGTGCATCGGCTCGATGCCCTAGACGCCTACAACCAGCGCCTAGTCAAGAGAATCGCTGTCCGCGGGATCACGGTGAGAGGTCTCGCGGGCAGCACGGCGTACCTGTACCTGGATGCGGTCGAGATCGCGAAGGGCGCCAAGCCCCAGGCCCGTGTCGAGATGGAGGTTCAGACCCAAAGCGGGATCAAGCGTCAGCTGAAGCGGCTTGAGCTTGGGTCGAACTTGCACGACCTAGCGGACGGCATCGAGGCCTACAAGCCGGAAGGCAAGCCTCTCTTCGTCACGAACATCGACGCGAAACGCGACATCATCGAGCTCAGTAACGGTGACGAGGTTGCCGCTGGTCAGATCACCGAGGACGTGACCGAGGCAGCTAAGCGTCGGATCCAGCTTCGCGAAGTTATCCGCGCTCACCTGGACAAGGAACGGGAGCTGTTCGCACAGGGCATCAAGGTGCTGTCGCTGTTCTTTATCGACGAGGTCGTCAAGTACCGCGACTACAGCCGTGAGGACACCCTCGGTGAGTACGCCCGCTACTTTGAAGAGGAGTACGAGACCCAAGTCGCCGATTACCTCAGTCAGCTCCCCTTCGAAGCGGAGGACTACCGCAGTCACCTGCAGGGCATCCCCGTTGGGACAACCCACGAGGGGTACTTCTCCATCGACAAGAAGGCCAACCGGATGGTCGATGGCGAGACGCACAAGACAGGCGACGAGAAGGGCCAGTCGAAGGACGTCGATGCCTACGACCTCATCCTCAGGGACAAGGAGCGCCTGCTCTCGTTCGCGGAGCCGGTCCGGTTCATCTTCTCCCACTCCGCTCTGCGCGAAGGCTGGGACAATCCGAACGTCTTCACGATGGGGATGCTGAAGAAGAGCGACAACACGGTCTCGCGCAGGCAGGAGATCGGCCGCGGTCTGCGGCTCTCGGTCAACCAGCAGGGTGAACGCATGGACAACCCCGCCACCGTCCACGACATTAACGAACTCACTGTCGTCACGGATGAGTCCTACACCGACTTCGTTGCAGGGCTGCAGAAGGAGATCAGCCAATCGTTGGCAACCCGTCCCCGGAAGGCGACGGAGAAGTACTTCATCGGGAAGACCATCACCACTGCCGGTGGGGACTCGGTGATCGAGGCGAAGCTTGCCAAGATCATCCACAACTACCTCGTCAAGAACGACTACGTCGACGATGACGATCAGCTCACGGAAACCTACAAGGCCGCGCGCGACTCGGGGACCGAAGCGGTGCCGGCCTCCGACGACCTGAAACCACTGCTCGCCGGTGTGCTGAAGGTAGTAGACGCGGTCTACCTCAACCTCCCGGTTGCCTCCGATGGGCGTAAGCCGAAGGTCATTCCGCTCAATGACAACTTCGAGAAGAAGGAGTTCATCGAGCTCTGGAAGCGCATCAACCACAAGGCCGTCTACCAGGTCGACTTCGACTCCCGAGAGCTCGTCGACAAGTGCACGATTGCTTTGGACGCGCAGCTCAAAGTCGCCGGGATGCAGTACGTCGTCCAGATGGGCCAGCAGAAGGCTGAACTGGACGCCGAAGAACTTTCGTCCGGGGCCAGCTTCGCGGTGACGAGCACGAGCACCGAAGTGGAGGCGCTAACGGCATCCTCCCAGGTGAAGTACGACCTGCTGGGGGAGATCACGGAGAAGACCCAGCTCACGCGGCGAACGGTCACCCAGATCCTGACGAAGATCAGGCCGACGACGTTCCTAAAGTTCCGGCAGAACCCCGAGCAGTTCATCACCGAGTGCGCCCGACTCATCAACGAGCAGAAGGCCACCGTCACCATCGAGCACCTGGCTTACGACACGCTCGAAGACTGCTACGACAACTCGATCTTCACGGCGAACCAAACGAAGCAGGACTTCACGAACGCCGGTGCGAAGCTCAAGCGGCACATCTACGACTACGTCATCACCGACTCTCAGACCGAGCGGGACTTCGTGGCCGAGCTGGATACAAGCGAAGAGGTCGTCGTCTACGCAAAGCTCCCACGCGGCTTCTTCATCCCGACTCCGGTCGGTGCCTACAACCCGGACTGGGCGGTGGCCTTCAAAGAAGGCAACGCCAAGCACGTGTACTTCGTGGCCGAGACCAAGGGGTCCTTGTCTTTGATGCAGTTGCGGGAAGTTGAGAAGTCCAAGATCGAGTGCGCCCGCAAGTTCTTCGCCGAGATCAGCGCCAAGGTCGACAATGGCGGTGTGAAATATAATGTGGTCACAGACTACGCAACGCTTCGCGCCCTTGTATCGGCTCCGTAACGTGACCATCCGCCAAGGCCCTTCAGTGTTGGGCGTGATCTGGCGTGCTGGCATGCCGGCGCACTGGCAGGAGTGATCATGGCCAAATACCGCGGGTTGGGCGACTGGCTGAGTGGTCAACACGGATCGCAGGTCAGCGTCTCCTTCGCGAACACGGACCGGCTCGTCTCGCTGTTGCCTCCGAGCGCCCGGGCTGATCGCACATGGTGGGGCAACACGACGAACCGCACGCGGGTGCGGGCGCACGCGTGGCTCGGGGCGGGGTGGCAAATAGATCACGTGAATCTGCTCGAAGAGCAAGTGACGTTCGTGCGGAATGGCCGGACGGGCATCCATGGCTGAGGTCACTCGTCGCCGGCTGGGGGAGATTCAACGAGCGATCTTCCAGGTATTGCTGGACGAGCCTGACGGGCTCCCGGTAGGGGACTTGTGTGGTCGCGCGGAGAAGTTGTGCCCTGCAACCGCGTTCGAGAACGAGGATTACCCCAACCAACTGGGGGCTCGTCGGTACCCGAAGATGCAGCGCTTTGCCACGATCACGTCGGTAACCGGCCAGGTCGAGCGGCTCGAAGCGGCGTGCCGATTCGATGAGCTGAGCCCTCCTCGACCCTCACCTTGGCGCGCTGACCCAGGTCGTTGGACGCCTGCAAGTCCGACCCCCCTCCCGGCCTGACAGCCAGCCCCACCGCCACCACGCACCGCCCCCCGACGGACCACGGAGACACCGGACCCAGCGCCGGCGCTCAGCGCTGCCCTCCCCCGAATCGACCTTCCTAGATCATCCGCGCTCATTCTGGAGCCCCTGCTGAAAGACCAGGGTCAATAAGGAACCGGGGTCCGCGTCACCGCCTCCAGGAGCGTCCCCGGTCGTCGGCGTCGGGCCGCTAACCCCTTCCCGTGCCGCTCTACGCCCGAGGCCGCTCAGCAGCGCGAATAGCGCTAGGCGGCCGCCCGCCGCTTCAGCCGAAAATGCGGGTCAGAGCCCGCATAAGCCCTCGAAGGACACTAGCGCCAATGGCGCCGAGAATGTGCTCGATGACCGATTTGAGGTAGCTCTCGCTCTGGGTCTTTACCGAGCTCCTCACTTGCTCCTTGAACCCGGCGTCAGCTTCGTACTGGCGCCTGATCTGCTCCAGGAAACGGTCGAGCTGGGGATCATCATCGGCGGCTGCGTTGGTCATGTAACGTTTTCTCCTAGGAGCCTGACAATATCGCAACGTTCATGCGTGTTGGTGTTGAGGCACCAGAAATTTCTAAGCTGCAGTGCGGTGTCTAGGGGGAGCTCGGCCAACTGCTCCAAGTCGAGACTTTTTCCGAGTCGCGCAACAGTGGCCTCGTCGGTTCGGCTCACGACGTCGGCCAGTAGCTCGAGTAGTCGGTACCTGAAGCGGGTCGACGTGACGATCGGGGCGGCTATCACTTCACCCACCGCCTGCTGTAAGGACTCGCGTACGAAGGCGGACTTCGCGTTGAGGAGCTGGTCATCGCCAGGGACACCGCGCGGTCGCACCGTCGTGGCTGAGAATCCACGGTGCGGCGACCAGATCCGCCTTAGTGATGGCGAACGAGATCTTTTGCAGCGGCGCTTGCCCGACCGGATCACTAAGAAGTGTAGCGAGGCCGTTTACGTCAGTGAGGAGTGAGCGGCTCTCGGCAGAGAACAGCCACAAGACAATATCGGCCGCCGTCAGCTCTTCCTTGTACATGTCGAGGTAGTGGGCGTCGGCCGTGCGGCTCTCACCGATTCCTGGCAAGTCGACAAAGATTAATGACCGGCCCTCGCCCAGTTCTGTGCGGACCTCCGCAGCTTCGGTCGTTGTGGGCCGCACTGCCCCCGTGCGAAGGTCCGCGTTAAAAAGCGCGTTGATCAAACTCGACTTGCCCACGCCGGTTTGACCCATTACGGCGATCCGTGTTGGCCGCTGAACGTTGACGCGTACGGCGTCGATGATCTTGCGCCAGGCATCGCCGTGCACGCCCGGTGGGGCGCCCTGTTCCTCCCGCTGGTCCGTATGCCTCCGCCACATGTAACGAAGGCTAAGGCCTGCAGCTGGGGCTAGCCGAGGTTCTGAGAGAACAAAGAGGTGTCAAGAGCAGGGAGCGATTGTTCATCCCGGGTCGGTTCCTCACAGGAAACCAGGTCTCGGACGAGCCCCGATGCTCGTGAGGGCGAAGCTGAAGGGCACTCTGGGGCCGCTTCAAAGGGAGCAGGTCTCGGCCTTGAGATCGGCGTACAACGCGGCCCGGGTGACGTTGAACGCTGGTGGTCCGTTGCCGCGCGTTGCTGGCGCGGCACCTCGCAGCAGCACCATCTTCTCAATCTGACAGCGTCCACGCTTGTGCGCCGCTACCTCGGAAGGTGCGCCCGGCGCATTCGGGGCGGCACGTACGCTCGGAGCAGCTGGTGGGTGGCTGGTGTGGCAGGCACCCGCGATGGCCTGCCCGTGCGGTCGCTGAGGGTGTCCCGGGCCTGGTGGGGCCGGTGCCGCCGCTGATCCTTGGGGATTCTCAGGGACGGATTCGGGCGCGTGCACACCTTCTCGTGTGCGAGCGGCGTGGACGGTCATGCACGGAAGCAAGACCTGGCACATGGCCGCGTTCCGTCATGTGTCGACGGGATGGGTGCATCGGGTTGTGGCTGGTCCGGCTATGTTGGTACTTTGCTCGCGACGCTCATGATGGGCTGGCGAAGATGAGGCTCGTCAAGGACGGTGCCTCGCCGGTGACTCGTTCCACCCCTGTCGCGTAGGCCGCCAGCTGCGGTGCGTAGTGCTTCTCCTTCAACTCCCGCTCGGCTTCCGTGACAGCCCGGTCGGTTTTATAGTCGAGCACCACCGTCCCGTCGGGCCGCTGGACAAGCAGGTCGACGTAGCCCTCCACGAAGCGCTCGCGGTCCCGGAACACCAGGTAGACCTCACGTAGGGCCCGTCCGCCGTCGAGGGCATCACGCAAGCGGTCGGAGTCAAGAGCGGACCTGACCCGGGACTCGATGTCGTGCTGAAGCTCCAAGATCGAGGACTCCGCGCAGGCCAGCCGCGCGAGGCGGCTGATCTCCTCCGTCGCAGGGGAGGCGAGCGTGGAGAGCAACTCGAGGACCCGGTGGGTCGCCGTACCGATCGCTGCTCCTCGGGAGGAGCCGCGCGGGCGGTAGCCCACCTCGACGGGCTCGGCGTGGACAGGCTCGTCCTCGGGCGCGACCAGCACGGTGAGAGAGGTGGGGCTCGTCGCGACGCGCAGCTGCACCTGTTCGAGCAGCCCTGCTCTGTCGACTGCGAAGACCCCGCGGTCGGGCAGATCTCCCCAGGTACCGGCATCAGCCTCTGACGTGGGTCCTGCAGCAGGGCAGGCATTCTCCGTGCGGCTCGGATCGGTGGCTTGGAGCAGCCCCCATAGTCGTTCTGCGGGGGAGGCGCTCTCGGGGTTGCCGGCGGGACAGTGGTAGCAACCGATGACGAGGTGGTCCATCGCGCGAGTCAGCGCAACGTAGAGCAGCCGGATCGACTCGCGCTGACCCTGGAGCTTGTCGTCCCCAGCGGCCGCCACGAAGCCGGAGGTCTCAAGGCTGCCGCTCTTGAAACGGACCTCGGGCTTGTCGCCGTGCCACAGGACCTGGGACGTGCGGCGGGCTACGGTGGAGAGGCCTGCCACCATCGTGATGGGGAACTCCAAGCCCTTCGAGCCGTGCACCGTCAGAATGCGGACAGCGTCGTCGTCCTCCTCCGGCACGACCGTCTCGAGGACGTCCACCTCCTCGTCGACCTGCCGCGCGGCCCAGCCGACGAACTGGCCAAGGCCCGATCCCCCTGCATCGCACCAAGCCCGGGCTTGGTCGACGAGAAAGCGCAAGCGGCGCCAGTGGTCGCGCGGACGGCGCTGCGACGCGGTGAGTTCCACCAGTCTCAGCTCGCGCACCACCTGCTCGACCAGCCCGTTCACCGGGAGCCAGCAACGCTGGTCGTGCCACCGCGCGAGGGCGCGCAGAGCCGTCGCCACCGGGTGGTCGTCATCGAGCCCCTTAGGCGTCTCGCCCCACAGCGACCAGCGACCGTCGGCGGCACGCCAATGTACGAGGTCGGCGTCGGAGCAGGCGAGCCCGGGGTGCCGCAGTGCGGCGAGCAGCGCGACCTCGTCGGCGGGCTGGTCGATGGCCTGCAGGAGTGCCACGAGACCGCGCACGGCGTCGGTGCTCCACACCAGCGACCGGCTCTCGATCCGGTAGGGCACCTCGCGAGCCTGCAGCGCCCGCTCCAGCGCCGGCAGGGTGGTGCGGGTCGGGAGCAGGATCGCCATGTCGCGGTACGACGCGTCCTGCCCCTCGCCGACCTGCCAGCGCTCGGCCTTGGCTCGCACCGCGACGTCAGCGAGGTGCGCGCACTCGAGCAGTCGTAGTTGTGCCGCAGGCGTCTTCTTGTCCTGGGGACCGCCGAGCAGCAGGACGGGCTGCTCCTGGGTCCCGGCGCCACGCTCACCGAGCAGGTCCGTGTAGGGGATGCCGTGCGCGGGGTCGAACAGCGAGCGGAACGCGGTGTTGGCCGCACTCAGGATGCCTGGGGCGCTGCGGAAGCTGACAGACAGCTCCGGTCGCTCGAGGTGGTGGTCCGCGACCTGGTTGAACAGGTCGATGTCTGCGCGGCGGAAGCGGTAGATGGACTGCTTCGCGTCTCCCACGAAGAACAGTCGACCTGCGTCGACCGGGATCTCGTGCCAGGGGCGCGACTCCCGCTCGCCGCAGGTCCCGGCGATCAGGCAGGCGATCTCGACCTGCAGCGGGTCTGTGTCCTGGAACTCGTCGAGCAGAAGGACGCGCCACTGGTCGTGCAGCCGACGACGCGCAACGGGGTCACCGCGCAGTAGGTCCCGGGCCAGCACTAGAAGGTCGTGGTAGTCCAGCTCGCCGCGGTCCTTGCGCGCCTCGGCTTGGTCGAGCAGCCACTCCTGCACCCGGGCGGCGAGGGACTGCGCGGTCGCGCCCCCGACCCGGCGTACGACGTCGGCGCGGGTGTCCTCGGCGTGGGTCAGGGTGTCCACCACCGTGGGCTTGTCGAGCCCGGCGGCCTTCCAGAGCTTCGCCTGGCCCTGCTTGCAGCCCAGGGAAGAGCCGGCCAGGTGCTCGAGCAGGTCGAGGTCGTCATCGAGAAGGTCGAGCTCGGCCACGAACGGGACGACGATCTCCCGCAGGTGCCGGCCGAGGGCATCGTCCGGCCAGCTCGAGGAGCTCGCGAGCAGGCCTGTGAGCTCAGCGACAACGGGCGCTCCACTGATCCGCGGCGCGGGGACGACCGTGAGCGGTCGGGAGAGCAGGCGGTCCCAGGAGGAGCCGAGCGACTCCGCAACGTTGCGCATCGTCCGCAGGTTCAGTCCGAGGGCCAGGCCCCGCAGCAGGTGCTTTCGCATCGTCGGGTCCTGGAGGAGCTCCTCGCGGAACTGCTCCCAGCCGCGGTCGGCGTCGTCGCCACCGACCAGGGTCCCGGCGACCGAGAAGCCCGGGGGCAGGCCCGCTTCCAGGGGTGCCTCGCTGAGGATGCGTGAGGCAAAGCCGTGCAGCGTCGTGAGGACCGCGTCGTCGAGGTGCTCGGCGGCGCGCTCGAGGCGGGTCCGCTGCTGCTCGTCGTACTGGTCGTCGTCGGTCTCCCCCACGTAACGTCCGTGCGGTCCGGGGTGCAGCGCCTCACGGACCCGGTTGCGCAGCTCGGCCGCGGCGTTCTCGGTGAAGGTGATCGCCGCGAGCTGTCCGGGGTGTTCGAGCCGGCCCGTCGCTAGAAGGTGGACGACGCGGGCGACCAGGGCCGTGGTCTTGCCGGTGCCCGCGCCTGCCTGCACGAACAGGGTCCGGTCCGAGGTGCGGATCAGCGCGCGGTGCTCGTGGTCGACGGTCATGCCGGGCCTGTCTCGGGGTGAGCTGCGGGAGGGGGCGGGTCGACGAGGTCGGAGTAGGCCGTGACCGCGGGGTCGGTGCGGACCGAGGCCCACTGCTCGGCGCGAGTCGTCGGGCAGACCCGCTGGAAGTTGCAGAACAGGCAGTTTTCCCAGGTGTCGCCGCTGGGCAGCCAGGCCTCCTTCCCGGGGTTCTGCGGGAACGTGCCACCGCGGATACCGCCGACGACGAGGTCCAGGACCTGGGTGAGGCGCTGCTCGTCGGCGGGCGTGATGGCGGCTCCCATGAGCAGCTCGCCCTTGTCGAGGAACCAGAACCACGCCTCGACCGGCACGTCGTCACCAAGGCCGCTCAGGCGCTTGGCCGCCAGCGCGTAGAGCAGCAGTTGTAGCTTGGTGCCTTTGAGGACCAGATCAGCTTCGGGGTCGGGCTTGCCGGCCTTCGGAAGCCCCTTGTAGTCGTCGTCCCTGCCGGTCTTGTAGTCCATGACGACGAGGCCGCCATCGGCAGTGGTGTCGACGCGGTCGATGAAGCCTGCGAAGGCGACCTCACCCTGCGTCGGGAGCGCCAGCGTCAGGTGAGGTCGGTCGTCGCGGCCGAAGGCTTGCTCGACTTCGGCGGTGGTCCAGCGGTGGGTGCGGCGCAGGCGGCTGTCGTGCTCCAGGACCCGCACGATCGTGCGGCGCAGCCGGGCGAGCTCTGACTCCCACAGGACCGGTAGTCCGGTCAGTCCCTTCTCCCTCAGGGCGGCGCCCTTGGTCTCGAGAGAGGCTAAGGCAGCGGTGATCTCGTTCGCGCTCCAAGCCAGATCGGGGTCGGTCCCGAGCCGGGCCCTGATGAAGTCCTCCAGGACGCTGTGCACCAGGGAGCCGCGCTCTCGCCCGTCGATCCGGTCGTCGTTACCGCGGTCCTCCAGGGCCCGGAACCCGAGCACCCTGCCGTAGAGGTGCTGCGCTGGGCAGGTCGCCCAGACCTGCAAGCTGGTCGCGGACAGGCGGTCGTCGACCCGGGCCGCCAAGGATTCGGGAAGCTGGCCGGTCTGCCCCGTCCACTCGCCGAAGACCCCGTCGCGACGGGCCCGTGCCGCTGCCAGCCCGCGGGCGAAGCGCGGGTCGGCCTGCTCGACCTCGCTGACCCGGGGGGTGAGGCTCAGCGCGACGTCGAGCTCGTGGGGGCTCGCGAGGACGGGGGCGTGGAGCAGCGCGGCGACGAAGGAGTCGTGCGCCTCGCGCCACGGGGCCGGCTGCTGGTCCAGGACCTTCGCGGTGACGCGCGGCGCGTCCGGGTCGGCCTGCATCCGGCTGGCCTGCTCCAGCAACCAGGGGGAGGGGAACTGCCGGCGCTGGGCCCGGGTGTCGGCGCGGCCGTAGCTCAGTACGACCGCGGGGGCGCTGGCAAGCAGGCCCTCCCACCGTTCGCGATCCTCCCGACGCCGGGTGGCGACGGTCGCGAGGTCAGGGGAGAGCCGCTGCCGCTCGGCATCGCGCAGCACCGTGCTCTCGCGCTGCCGCGCCGGGAGCGCGTCCTCGGTGCAGCCGAGCACGACAAGCAGGTCCAGGTCGCTGCCGACGAAGGACCGCAGCCCGCCGCACAGCACTCCGCGGCCGAGGGTGGTTCCGCTGACGACCGGCGCCTCGAGCCCAGCTGCGAGCTCGTCCCGCAAGCGCTGCACGGGTCCGGGGGCGATCGCGAGGGCCTGGACGAGGGCGAGCACGGCGTCGTACGCGCCTTGCTCGAGGCGGTCCTGCCAGCGGTCCACGGCGCGCCCAGTCCCCAGGACGCGGCGAACCAGCGCGGTGAGGGCGCTGCTGGTCTGCAGCCAGGTCGTTGCGGCGAGGACCTGCTCGGTGGTGGCACGTAGGCTCTCGACCTCGGCCAGCAGCGACTCGGCGTGGGTGGCTTGTCGCTCGTAGGCCTCGGGGTCGTCGCCCGTGCGGTCGCGCTGGTCGGCGGCGTAGCGGGCGAGGCGAACTCGCCAGGTCGCGATCCCGCGGGAGATCCCGGCATCGCGAGACAGACGTTCCCATCGCGCCACCGGAGGCCGCTCGCCCCCTGCCGTGAGGACCGGGCCGTCGTTGAGCCAGCGCAGGACTTCGGCGCGCGGGTAGTCGCGCTCGTGCAGGTCGAGCAGCGCCGTCACGGTCCGGCCAGCGACAGTCTGGCCGAGGGTTCGCTGGCTCGGCACGTGGTGCGGGACCCCTGCGACCACGAGCTGCTCAGCGAGCAGGCGCGCATAGGGGACCGCTGAGGTGTAGGCAATCCCGAGCCGCTCCGGTCGACACCGATCGTCGCGCAGTCGCGCCACGACTCGGCGTACGGCGAGACGGACCTCTTCTTCGGCGTCAGGGGCGATCACCACGTGAACGGAGGGCTTCGGCGTCGTCGCGGTCGCACCCAGCCAAGCCTGGGTCGAGGGCGTTGCTGCGGGGGGGACGATGGCGGTGAGCCGACCGCCGAGGGCGTCCAGCAGCGCCCGCTCGGCCGGGCCGTAGTTGCCGGTGGCGACCAGGATCGTCGGGACGGCGTCGGGCGTGACGACGGTGGCCGCAAGTTCGAGCAGCTCGCGGGGCGTGAGGGAGCCCTGCAGGTACGTGCGGTAGGCGGTGTAAAGCTCTCCGAGCTCGCCGTTGCCGTCCTGCGCAAGCTGGACGTCGTCGAGCTCGGCGACGACCCGCTCGAGGAGCTCGGCCGTGGCGCGGTGCCTGCGGGCCGAGCTGACCAGCAGACCCTTCGAGCCGCTGTCGGCCACAGCTGTCTGGAGGGCACGCCGGCGGTCGTCCGCGGTCAGCGGCACGAGGAGCTCGCCCAGCGCGAGGGCGAGCGCCCGAGTGCAGAGCCGCTCGACGAGCTGGGGGAGCGAGCTGAAGCGGACGTTGGCCCAGCCCCTCTCACCGGCCGCGGCGCGACGCAGTGTCACACCGGCGAGGCCGCTCGGCACCACGACCTCGACAGGGGCCAGCGGGTTGCCGTCCTGGGCCGCGGTGATCGCCCGACCCAGTACCTGGGCGGTCGTCTCGCCGGGGGCGACGGTCAGGGTGAGGGCCACGCGCGGAGGCTATCCGCGGGCTCCGACGTCGTCAGGCCTTTCGGGGACGGTGGTTCTGGCTGGTCTGGCCGTCCTGCCGGGCTGCCCTCGGGACATGGTCGGGCGGTCCCTGGAGCACTTGCCCTGGCTGGGGGAGGTCCGTGACCTCGCACGATCAGCAGTAGCGGTCGTTGAGGGCCACCGCCCGCAGCTGCTGCTCGTCGAGGACGTGCACAGCACGGTCACGATTGAGTAGCTCGCGGAGCTTGCCGACGCTCCGCCTGGACGAAGGCCGACCTATTTCACGTCCGACCGCATCAGGGACGTCAACGTCAAGGAGTTGCAGATGATCGGCCTTCCTTGGCAGGTGGAGGTGAGAGGTCGATCTTGAGCGCGGCCATAAGCGCGCTGTCCGCCTGTACGCCACGCCGCGCCAGGAGGTCGAGCATGTCTTCCTGACGCGGTTGACCGAAGGTGAGGCGGTACAGGGCCACTTCCGTTTTGAGGCGTTCGAGGCGGGCACTGTCGACGCTCAGCGGGTAGGGCGACAGGTGTCGCTCGATCTGCGCGGGGCCGGGGTACACCCAGTGCGGCGCGAATTCCCCGAGCTCAGGCTGCATGTCACGGCCGAGCCGGTAGGCCTCATCCCACGGGCTGGCCGCCCGGAGCATCGCAGGGCCGTGCTTGTGGGCGAGATTGCGCCGTACCGCATGGCCGGCGTACCGGTCGACCCGCCCCTCGCGCTGCTCGAAGTCGACGGGGTTGGCCGGGGTGTTCCAGTGAACCAGGGCTGAGCACCACCAGTGGAAGTCGATGCCCTCCTGCCCGACGCTGGTGCTTGCCAGGACGAACGGCCAGAACGGGCTGTTGAAGGCTTTGCGCACCTCAGGGAGGCGCTTGCCCTCGGTGTCTTGACGCGGGCCGCCATACCGCAAGGCGAAGCGCGCTCCCAGCCCGATGGTGCGCTCCGGCTCTGACGGGTCGAAGCCTCGGTACGTCACGGCGCGGAGCGAGATGGCTTCGTCAGCCTGGACAGCAAGTGCGTAGAGCCAATCGTTGTCCCGCTTGTCCAGATCGGTGAGCATGGCCAGGTGGTGGAGGTACTCGTCGAGGACGGCTTGGAGGTTCCCGTCTGCGCAGTACTGCAGTACCTTCTCCCAGTACGAGCCGCTTGGCAGCAGCAGCAGCAGGAGTCGGTGCACTTGCGGGCGTACGAACAGCGTGCGCAAGCCTGCCGCCAGGCGAGCTGCCGCTCGCCAGAGGCCCTCGTCGGTCACGCCCGGCAGACCAGCGGCGATCGTCCGCATGGCTCGCCAGGCGATGTTGCCCGGCGAGTGCGCGGCGAGCGCCGCGACCGTGGGGGCAACTGCAGCCATGTCGGTGGACGCGTCGTCAAGTGGGCTCAGGACGTTGCTGACGTGCAGGCGCAAGCCCAGGACCCGGTCCGGCTCGCTCTCCTCGAGGTCGTCCACCCGTCCGAGGGCGTTCACGGCGAGCTCTTGTGCAGCAGCTACGTTCGCGCGCATGCTGGGGGGCAGGGAGTCGGTGCGTCGGAGGGCCGCGAGCGCGGCATCGGACACGGGCCGCAGCTCCCACTTGTCGGCGCCGTTGCGCAGCGCTGACGTGATCTCGGCCAGTAGACCCGAGGCCTCGACGGGCACGCCCTGGTCGGCGGCTCGGCGGCGTGGGTCAGCCAACTGGGCAAGTCCGGGCATTGGCCAGAACAGGGCCAGAGTGGTTGGGCCCCCGGCTCGGTTTCCTTCGACGCGGTAGGGGAGGGGCACTTCGCTGCCTGGCTCGGCGATGCCTGCGTCGCGCAGCCTCTGGCTCACAAGAGCCTCGGTGCGCTGGCTGAGCAGCGTCGCGATCGCTGTAGGGGTGGCCTGCCACGACGAGAAGATCAGGCGCTTGGTGACGCCTTGAGCGCCGGGCTGTGCGAAGACGCCCGCCGGCCGGAGGTAGGGCAACGACGGGGGCATCCAGAGCAGCTGCCACCAGCCGCGGTCGACGGTGTCAGCCGCGAGGGACCGGAGCTTGCCGTTTCCCAGGTCGATGTTCTCACCGGCGAGGACGGCAGCGCGGTCGAGCCGCGCCAGGCCGGAGGCCAGCTCGTACGTGCTGCCGCGAGGGTCCGCCTTCAGTTCCTTCTTGAGCCGTTCAGCGAGCTGATAGCCGTCGCAGAAATTCGCGAAGTACGGCGTGGACTTCCAGTACTCCAGGGTCATCCCGGCATCCAGGTGGCGCGACAGCTGATCGAGGCGGACGAAGTCGAGGAGGTCCCGGGGGGTCACGTCTCCGACGGGGCGGACCTTCTCCTGGAACATCTGGCTGCCGATCAGCCGCGGTCGCTCTTGGCGCGACATCACGGCCAGGAGCTTGTCGCGAAGGCGCTGTGGTAGGTCTTGCACGCTGCGCCCTGCGACCGCGCGTTCTCGGTACTCCTTGAGGTCGGCGGCGACGTCGCCGGCCAGCTGCGAGTCCGGTGCGAGGAACTGGAGCGTCCTGGCGAAGTCGCGGCTGTGGTCTTCCGCGGACTCCTCTGCGTAGGAGAAGGGCGTGTAGGGAGTTGCGGAAAGCAAGAGCACCTTGGCGTTCCCGTGGTCGAAGAGCTGATGCGCCAGCTCGCCAGGCTCCGTTGAGGGGTCGAGCAGGTCTCGGAAGCGCTGGAACTCGTCGAGGATGACGAGGTCAGGTTCGAGGACCTCGACGCCGGCCCGCGCCAGATCGCCGCGCAGTCTTCCGACGAGTGCGCGGCGTTCTCCCGAGAGGTGATCCGGGAGCGACGGGCGCCCTGACACGGCATCTATGAGCTTGACGAACTGGGGGAGGCGCCCCTGTGCCTTCACGGCGGCGTGGAAGTGGTCGGCGATGGTGCGGTCGATGTCGTCTCCGAGCCATGCGCGGTACTGCTCGACCCGTTCGGCAAACCGTTCGCGGCCCACGGTGACTCTCAGGACCTCCAGGGCGGCCCGCCGTTCTGGCTTGTTGAAGGAGAGGATCTCGTCGAGTAGCAGGTAGAGCAGCGCCCGCTCCTCGACGATGCCTGTCTGCCATCCGCTGTGCGAGAACGTCGTCCCAGGGGTGAAGGAGACGAGGTTGACAGGCTTTCCGGCGATCTCGGCCGTGGCCCGCAGGGCCTCTGCGTGGCTGGCCAGCAGTGTGAGCCGGCCGGGCATGTCGCGCTGACGACCGCCGATGACGTCAAGCTTGGCGAGGTTCTGCTTCGCGATGTCCCCGTTGCTGCAGACGTAGACCACGTCGATCCGGCCGACGGATTCGTCGTGCTGGAGCCGCTCCACGGCCTTGGCGATAACGCCGCGAGCGACCAGGCTCTTGCCCAGCCCCGTCTCGTCAGCCACAAGGAACCGCCGGGCATTCGGCGGACCGTAGAGCTGATGGACGACATGCTCCACGCTGTCGCGTTGAAAGGACGTGAGTCCGGTGAGGACGGTACTGGCGTCGAAATCGCTCATCTCTCACCTGTCAGCTCGGAGTGGGCCTCGCGGACGACACGCCACAGGTCTAGGAAGCCGTCGGGTAGGACGTCCATCCCATGGCTGGTGATCTCCATCTGGCGGACGAGTCGATCGAGGTCGTCGATCGAGCTAGGGGCAGCGGTCAACGCCTGCAGGACCACCTCGAAGATGCCCGGAGCTGGCCCGAGTTGAGGTGGACCACCTATGCCGCTTCCCTTGCCGGCGAGCAGCTGCAGCAGGTGCGGCCCACCGACGTTGAGCAGCAGGGCCAGAAAGCGCAGGAACTTCTCGGGGGTGTCGATCTGCGCCGCGAGGATCTCGTCAAGGCGGTCCTCGGGATCGTCAACGATTAGGGCCAGCACGACACCGGAGACCTCGACGCCCGACCGGCCACGCAGGTGCAGGCCCAAGAAGGGAGTCACGTCGACCTTCACCACGTCAGCGAAGGCCACGTGAGGATGTCCGGTTCTGAGGGCCCGCAGCTCACTGCGCCGCGTGAGCAGCTCGACGGAGGCTGCGACATCCTCAGGGATGTCGAGGGGGTCGGCCGTGACGTCCAGGTGGTAGGGCTCCGCGGCACCCCCCACCGTGACGGTCCAGCGCTTGCTCGCCCAGGAGCGCAGAAGGTTCTCCAACCGCTTCTGCTCCAGCTCGCTCTCGGGCACAAGCCCGTCACCGGTGGGTTCGTAGGGCACGAGGAGTGCGCCCAGCCCCTTGTCGGCGTCGAGGAAATGGGCGACACCGAGCTTCGAGTACCCAGCTACGAGCTCGACGAGGAACTCCACGTTGCGGCCAAACGCCGCCTGAGTGGCGTTCGCCGAGCCGACGAACAAGTGCGCTCGGTGGTTGCGCTCGGCGACGTAGGCCTTGGCGTGAAGGCCCTCGAGCAAGACCGCTTCGGCATCGGCGTCCTGCGCGGCCATGGTGTCAACGACGAAGTAAGGGCCGTGCGCGTCGAGCCACGTCCTGCGCAGGCGGTCTAACGTCTCGGCGCGGCTGACGATCGCTGACTTCGGGTCCGCGCCGGTCACTCGTTCCAGGCCCTGCTCGTCCGCGAAAGGCGACACAGCGAGGTGGCGGTAACCGCTGAAGTCCGGCTCTGGCCTGACGCCCGGAACTCCAAAGGCGTGGAAGTGCATCTCCTGAACATGTTCGGGGTACTGCCATGCAAGTCGTGAGGCCTCATCAGCCAGAGCGGCGACGCGCTCCCCTCGGACGTGTGCGAGGGGAGACACGGCTCTGGCCGGCAGGGACCGCAGGAATGCGCCCAGGGGTTCGCGGGCCGCCGCCTTGCGTGCCTCCAGGACACCGTCGAGGCGCAGCGCGACGTCCCAGGAGTGGTCGGCCGTGAGGTTGCGGCTCAGGCACAGCAGCCGGTACTCCGAGGGAAGATCGGTGCTGACGTAGCGGAGGAACCAGATTTTCGGGTGAAACAGCCCGCCTGCAGGGGGGCTGACTGGGTGCACCATGCGCTCCAGGTAGGAGAAAAGGGCGCTGTGCTCCCGCGGGACGGCGACCTGCCCCACTTGGCAGAAGATGTCCAACTTCTCCGTGCACGCCCGAACGGCTGCCAAGGCCGAGAGGGGGTCGGCTCGGTTTCTGAAAGCCGCCCCTGCGAACGCGAGGGGCGGGATCAGAGCGGAGGCGAGGTCCAGGGTGAACGTGGTCGCGAGGCCAGCATCGAAGGCGAACCCTTCGGGTGCGCGAAGCTGTTCGAGCAGCACCACGCGAGCGTCAGGTGTCAGCACGGCGGTGCCCGTCGTAGATGTCGGTCACGATGTTGCGCACGTTGGGCCAGCGGAAGGTCATGGCTCCGGTTCCGGCCCGGCCCGTCCAGCCGCGTAGCAGGCGGTCGTTGTCAAAGCGCGACTGCTTGCGCTTCGCCCGACGCTCTTGGTTTCGCACGCGGTCACGCAGGTCTCTGTCGTCGGCCGCGCCATGGGCTCGGCCCGACGCAACGGCAGCTGTCCACTCCCGCACGAACTCTTGTGTGTTCTTGCTGATGCGCGGGTTCGCCCGAAGCACTCGGAGCCAGAAGTCCTGACGGTCCCAAGATGCGAGCGAGTCCTGTTGCGACTCCACCTCGGTCTCCCAGGAGGTCAGAGCCTCTCGATATCCCTCGGGAGCTCGACCCTCGTCGCCATAGCCGCGCGCGAGAGAGAGCTCTGCCAGCAGGAGGTTGTAGACGAGCGCAGCACCGCGCATCGCGGTGCTGAAGGAGCGCGCGTGCGCGAGCCACGCTGCGGGTTCCGGATCAGCCTTCAGGCAGATGGGGTCTAGCCAGGGGAAGACGTTGTCGGGGACAGGTTCTTCATCGGACAGAAGGACGCGCTCGAGCAAGGTCCCTGAGGTCGCCGACAGAATGCGCTCCCGCAGCCAGCTCGCCTCGTCTGGGGTGAGGTCGAACCCGCCAGCGACCTCCCGCGGGAAGCCGGCCGGCCGTGAGGGGAGCGTCGGGTGCCAGTCGGTGGCCACGCGCTCTGCGAGTTCGTCCTCGACCTGACTGCTTCGGAGGCTGCCTAGCTGGTCGGGCGCGACGTCCCCCGTGAGGATGCCGTAGTGGCTGAGCGCGGGCCAAAAGATCGCTGAGGGCAGAATTTTGACGGCGGCACCGGCCCGAGCACCGATCAAGCCCGCGCCTTGGGCAAGTTCGGGAACGCCCTTCAGCGTGGTGATGAGCTGGCGCTGCTCGTGATCTGCCAGCCGCTGCAACTGCTCGCCGCTGCGTGTTCTCGCCGCTTCGCGGTACGACCACGGGACGAAGAGGAAGTAGCGGGCACGGGTCTGCAGAACCGAGGTTCCCGGGAAGAGAGCCTCGCTGAGCACATCTCGTACCGGGCCATAACCAAGCTCATCCCGGCTCTCGGGCTGGGAGTACAGCCGGATGAGCTCACGGACTTGACGCTGCTCCTCCGCGGACGTATCGAGCCAGGCGAGCTGTGACGGCAAGGGATCTCCACGGGCAGTGGGGTGAGACGAAAGGCGACGTCGTCACCTTCCCCAGGCACATTACGGCGCAGGCGTGGGGATCTGGGTGTGATCCGACGTGTCCGTAGGGTCCGCGCGGGGGTGGGTGAAGCGGTGGGGCAGGGCTCGGTCCAGCAGATGCGGGGTCCCGTGCCCAGGATTTGGGTGCAAGGCCCGTCAGCCGTTGCGACAGGTCTGGCGCACCAGCCTGAGGAGTGCTCGATCGACGGGAGTAGGTCACTGAATCACTGCAGGGTGTGGTGCGGCCCTTCTGGGGTCAACGTGATGGAGCGTTGACGTGCGCTCGGCAGTGACCCGACGACCGCAGACGGCCTCCGGTTCAGCGCATGTCACTGCTTCGACGGAGCCAGCCTGCTTCCCTATGCTGAGGCCCTCGGCGATGTGACGCAGAGAGCGGCCGCGGATCGCGCCGGGCAGGACCTCCAGCCCCCGGTCGAGCACCGCGGCCACGGCCGTGCCTCGCACCCCAGCACCGTAGACAGCGGCGACCAGCGGGGTGCGGTGTCGGCATGGACGCAGCGCAGCAGCACGGTCTTGCCCTCGTCCCTCAGGGCCCTCACGGCATCGGCCGCGTCGCGCAGGACGAGCGCCGCATCGTTGTTGGCGTCGTCCTTGTCCACCAGCCAGACCTCCAGGTGGTCTTGTGGCGCGACTCCTTCGAGCGGCGCCTGGGTGCTGCCCAACCGGCACAGGCTCACCACCGCATCGGCGACGCCCGGTTGCAGAGCCCCGACGGCGCCGAGCAGTACGCCTGGGTCGTCGGGATGCGCCACGATCACGGTGCTGGCACCCGCGTACGACGCCAGCCGCTCGCAGTTGGGCCATCCGTCGTGGCTCGGGCGGCCACCATTGGCGCTGAGGATTGCGAACTGGGTCAGGTCCCTGGCCCGCGGTCCCGGCCAGCCGTGCAGCCGACGCGGCCACGCGAAGGGGACGGCACTGCCGCCGTACCCGGCTCCGGCCACTACGCCCGCGATGGCAGCGATCGTGTCGGTGTCGTTGCCGGCGCGAACCGCGGCGATGAGGGCGTCGCGCAGGGTGGTCATGCGGTCCACAGCGGACCAGGCGGCTTGCAGGGCTGCGACGACCCAGCCGTTATTGGCGAAGCTGTTGGTTCACCTGCCTCGGCGGCCTCCAGCAGGGCTGTCCAGCGCGGGTCGACGTGGGGGAGGTCGAGCTGGCCGGTGCGGACGGCGTGGTCGATGGCCAGGCACCACGCAGGCATCGTCGGCCACCGGGTCGGCGAGCGTCAACGCGCTGACAGCGCGGGCGGCCTCGACGATGGCCGGGGTGTCGCCGAGGTGCGCGAGGGTGACCGGACCGTCCGCATCAACGAGCCGTTGCCGGCCGTGTGGCCGTCTCCTGGTGCAGCGCCTCGGCGGCTGCGGTCATGCGCACCGCGGCGCCGGCACCCTTTCCGGTCCGTCGCAGCACGTGGCGGGTCTGGGCACCGACAGCTGCTGGCCCGTCAGCGATCCAGCGCAGGAAGCCCTGGGCGACCGCCTCCAGCGCCTCGGGGGTGCGCAGGTCAGCGCCGGTGGCGGCCACCTCGGCGATGACGCAGGCCATCTCCGTGTCGTCGGACCATTGGCCGGGCGCGATGCCGCCCAGCCCTCCTCCGATCTGCTCGGGCTCTCCGAAGAGCGCGGCAACGCCGAACTCGTAGGGAACGCCCAGCGCGTCACCCGCGGCGGAGGCCAGCAGCACGCCGACAGCACGGTCGTGCTGCTGGGGGGTCAGTGAGGTCACGCCATCACCAGCTCGTGTCGAGGGTTCGTGGCCACAGCCGACCTGCTCGCCCTGCCGCCGAAGCAGGTCCTGGACGAAGTGCTGCAGCCGGCCTGCGTGGCTGCCGTGCGAGGGGTCCTGGCACCGGCTGCCACTGTGGGATGGCGAGCTGTGGGTGATGGACCAAGGGCTGAGGTCGACGTGGATGGGGAGCAGGTTGCTGCGGCGCTGGGCGGCCGGCAGCTCAACGGCTGCCCGGCGGCGTTGGTGGCGTGGCGCGAGCGGCGGACAGGGACGCGCCTGCCGTGGCTCGAGAACCTGGCGCGCTTCTATGCCGCAGCTACGTGGGGCGTCGACGAGTCGCCGGCGCGGGACGCCTGTGTCGAGGCGGCTTTGCGGGCGGAGACGGTGCGGCTCGCGGCGCGCCACGGCATCGCCGACGGCGAGCGGCTCTGTGGGTGTCGTGGGAGCGACGTCACGAGCGCATCGCGCAGTGGCGCGCGGTCGGTTTGACATCGGGTGAGGCGCAGCGGCTGCAGTCGCTCGGCGTCGCTCCGGCAGGATCGGCAGCCTGACGGGACGCGGGGCTCGATGTCGCTCTGGTGCCGCTGAAGACGACTTCGCGGCACCGTCCGCCTGGTGGCACGCCGGCTTCTCGGCAAGCGTCGCCGACGACCTCCTCGCGCGCGGGATCGACCTCGAGCTGGCAGCGTCGCTAAGCCCGGATCCACCGTTCCGCTTGGGTTGACGGGCGGGTCGCAAAGGCCAGATGCCCTTGTGCTGCTGGAGAATTGGTCTTGTCTAGGGACCTGTTCAACCACAGCCGAAGGGCAT
>JAABUV010002034.1_pt1 | contig 28281 bp, 34 predicted proteins | sample 5559971 | NCBI WGS metagenome assembly JAABUV01 (sample SAMN10711881, study PRJNA513362) | rock metagenome | isolation source: Antarctica rocks | place: Antarctica: Victoria Land, Knobhead nord | collected 2015-12-19
GGCGCGGCGAGCGCGGCTGTGGCGCTGACCGACACTCTGCTGGCCGCCGCGGCGCCCCTCCGGCCGGCTGGCCGCACACGCGCTTCCAGCCGCGCTGCTGCGCTGCCCTGCAGCGGGGCGAGGTCGGGGTAGCGGTCGGGAGCGGCTGCTGCGCCGGGCTGCGCCAGCTGCACGCACGGGTCCAGGAGCGCCGCCGCGTGCGCCGGCAGCGGCGGCGCGCCGAGCTGCTCGGCGTGCAGCGAGGCCACGCACAGGAATGTCCACTGCCAGGCCTGCGCCCCTACCGCGCAAGCAGGAACACCAGATTAGCATATCAAGCTGAGCCGCAGGCGGCGGAATCAGATGAGAACCGGCTTTTCCCCAAACAAGCTGACTCGCACGGCATCAGCCACACATACTGACACAGGCGAGCTAGGCAGTTGCTCATACGTCTCCAAGCAGCACTGTATACTGATACACGTTACATCACACGATGTAGCCCGTCCCTGTATAAACTAACCAGTGCTATTGTGCAGCAACGTCCTCAAGCATAGACCAGCCAGTGCCAGCCGCAGGCAGAGCTAGCCTACTGCTAATACGCGCCTGCTTCCCGCACGTCGACGCGCAGAGCGTCCCCAAAGCCGCGGCCAATGCTGGCCAGGCCGGCCGCAGACAAGCGCAGGCGGGCGCTGCCGCTGTCAGGCTCGCTCTCCCGGCACACGTGCACGCCGTGCAGCAGCAGGGATGTAGACATGCATCTGTCTTACTCTCACCTTATATGGGGATATGGGGCATGAGGCCTATTACAGTATTGGGGTCTGCCTCTCTAGCTTATGAAGGGTGTAGCTGGCAGGATGGTCGCTTGCTGTCTTCCTTGACACGGCTTCCTGCGCATCCTGCTGCTCCTACAGGTCATACTCTTCTGTCGTGCCTGGTGAGCATTTGACGCCCCAGATACGCTTGCAAGCCTTGAGCTGCTCTTTCTCGCCTTGGACTGCTCTGGTTGCCTTGGACGCTTTGAAGGTCATGTTGCTGCTTGCTGACTGCAGTGCTTGAAGAGTGAAGCTATAGTGATCGAAACGTGCGCGCCACGCTCTTGCATGCCTCGCCTTGGACTGCTTGCAAAGCCACGTTGCTGCTTGCTGACTGCATTGGTTGAACGTCAAAGCTGCAGTGAGCGAACTGTGCGCGTCATACCCTTGCATGCCTTGCCTTGGACTGCATTTGAAAGTCATGTTTCCGCTTGCTGACTGCAGAACTTGCACACCTACGCTGTAGTGAGATAAAAGTGCTGCAAGCCGTCCACTTTGCAAGCCGTTGACTTTGCTGTGCCGGTGAAGGCGCTCCGGTTTGACTGGTAGACTGGCCATATCCCGTTGTCCATCAGTTTGTGGTCATTGTGGGGCCGTCTTCGTGTGCGCGTGGCAGCACATGCACTCGGTGCGCGTCGTGGTGCCCACAGCAGCAGGGCAATGCAAGCCTGCCGGCCGTGCGCAGGCAGACACAGACGGCGGTAACGTGCCGGCGCGCTGGCAGCGTGACCACCCAGGCCAGCGGCGGGACAACTACAGGTCGTTGCCGTTCGTGATCCACGGCGGCGTGCCGCCTTACGCCTTGCGGGGGCGTGAGCGGCAGCCGGAGCCTCACTGCCGGCACCGCTGCCTTGCGTCTGACGCTTGCGCCGACGCAAGGTGATGGCGGCACGCTGACGTGGACGTGGCGCCCGGCAACGACCTGTTGTTGAAGTCGCCCAGCTTGCCTGGGTGCTCGCCCAGTGCTGGCGACTTGTGCAGGACAATGTAGTGCCGCACGAAGGGATCCTGTCTGGAGGGGCAGCCGCGCGTTGCTGTGCATGAAGTATGCATGCGCGCTGTGGCTGCCGCGCAGGCCCAGCGGAACGGGTACGCATTCGACATGATTATCCTTGCGTACCTAGTAGTCACATTACGACTGTGCCGCCAGTGCATGGGCTGGTTTTCAAGCCCGCCAGGACGGGGCGCATCGACCTGGATGCCGCTGCGGTTGCGAGCGCGCGCATGGGCCTGTCCCTCTGGTCTCCGGATGCTTCTGACTCAGACGTTCTGAGGGTCTGGCCCATGCGCGCGGCCAAGGCATCCAGCTCCATGAGCTCTGTCCTGGCTGCCTTGGAAGATGAGCCCATCCACTGGCGGCGCAATTCTGAAGTGCGCGAGGTATGCAAGGACGTACATGCCGCAGTCGTATCACGCCCGCTCGGCCCTGCGCGGCGGCCACGGCGCGCGAACACATCATGCACCGCATAGCGCGGCTGCCCCTTTAGGCAGGCTTCTGCAATGCATGCAGATCTGTACAGGGAGCTGAAATGTTTTGTGAGGGGTGGCTCACAGCAGCATCACATGTTGCCAGAGCCACTGGCGATAGCTGTTGCTGGGTAAAGCCATACTCCACAGCCCTGGTCCACCCGTAAGTAGTTGTGTGTTTGCAGTCCTGGCCAGGTCGGGGCACAAGATGTATAAGAGGACCATCAGCCGGCTCTTATCTGCAAACTGGGCTGGAAAGGCAAAGACGCCGGACGCACAAATTGGCGGTTGGCACAGAGTGTCCTTGTGTTGTATAATGTTGTGCGGCCACCTGTACAGTAGGTGCACTTTGTATGCACGTTGCACCTGACAGCCATATTAGCGCGAGGTGTAAACCATACCTATGCACGAGCCATAAGCACTGAAAGAGTGATGGAATGTTGCCGTGCGTGGCGTGGCGGGCGAGGACGCCGCTGGCAGGGTGCTGTGTTCTGCAGCTTTGGCAGCGCTGTTCACAGACTGGCTGTGCCTGCTGCATGCGCAAACTGCTCAGAAAGTGGCCACTGAGGCTGGATTGAAGAGGCCAGGAAGCCTCAGCGCATGCTGTTGCTGCTCAAGCGGTGGCCGCCCTGTACAGGATTTATGTCGAGCTGGCGCGTGCGGCACCGAGCAGCCGCCCTCAAGCTGGCCCTCCCAAGGCCAGCGGCCTGCTGGCCATGCATCATGCATGGCAAGACGAATGGCAAGACGACGTCGGCGCGCGCGGCAGCACGGCCGCAGCTGGGACACCTAGGTCCCTTGGCTGCACTGAGGTGCTGCAGTACAGTGTCATGTACACCGTGGAGGCGGCTGGGAAGGCAGCAAGGGCCAGCGCGGCAGAGGTCTCCATAGCCTGGCTGCGCTGTGGACGCTGTACGCTGAGGGCATCGGCCGAGGGCTGCAGCGGGTTGACATGAAGCTGCTGGAATCCTGCGGCACAGGCTGGCGGGGGGCTTGGCGGGCGCGGTGGAGCCAGCTCATGTTGAATAATACCTCCTGCAAGCGCACCAGTGCCTAGGGCCTGGGCATGGGCCGTGAGCTGGCAGGCGCCAAGCGCCTGGACGCTGCGTAGCGCATCGTGGATGGGGAGGCGCTTTTTATCCCTGTCTTCAAACGGAGCTGCAGGCTGATAAGAGGGCTGGCGGGGCTGAGCGCTCTACAGCGGGAGGCCAGGAGAAGAGGAGTGATGGGCTTGTGTACAGCAGCAAAGTATGATCTTGCGTTGAAGCGCATCTTAAGGCGTGCATGCCCTTGAAATCGGCTTATCTCTTGCGCTTGCGCTGAAGCACCTACTCCAGAACCGCTGGCACGCAAGCAGTGCATGTGAGCAGAAGCACGTGTGTTTTTTCTTGCTGGCACAAGGCAAGCGCCTCAGGTGTCGCTAATCCGCTGACTTGTACGGTGAGCTGTGCCTGACGCCTGAGGGAACGCCCTCGTTATCACCCCGGCCTTACCACCGTCAAGCTTTCACCTTATAGATCCACCCTTTTAGCTTACAGCCTCCACGCTGTGTTATCATCATGTCGTGTGGTGCAGCTTGTGGTGGCCGGCTTGTAGAAGGAGTACGAAAGGCTACCAAAGCTGAGCGTTTGAACTGGAGGGCGATGTGCTGGTGCACGTGCGTAGATTGTAGCCTGCCCGAGCTAGTTCAAATTCACTTTGCCAGCAGGACTGAAAGCTTTGCTGCCTGCGTCTCTGGCACGCAGCTGAAGCGCAGGCCTACTGCTGGCGCTCTGCAGAGCGCGTCCAGAATGTGATGGCGCGGGCGCGCAGTCATGAGCCAATGAGCAGGGCACACGCGAGCGCATAAGGGCTGCAGGTGCCTGCTAGAGGAAGAATGACATGGACGGCTTAAACGCTGCTGCGCACGCATTCAGCCCGTGCGCGCCTGATGGGAAGGAGAATGTGGATGCGCGGACTGCCAAGGTGAGCCGCCTGTCCGGAGTGGCGCGCACCTGGCGCGCTTTAAAAGGCGGCTTGGGAGTGGGGCAGCGTGCGTGCTGGCCGTGGCGCAGGTGGCTGTTCAAGGGCTTAGGGATGCCTGCCCCTGGCCAGAGTATCCCTGTTGGGCAACAGCTCCATGGCCGGCGGTGCGAGGGGTATGGCATGCAGGCCTGCTTGCTTATACCTGCTTGAGCATCTTCCGTGCGCGCCGGGCACAGCCCGGGCCAACCCATTCCTTTCCACAGCGCTGCGCGGCCCGCTGGCGGGGGAGCGGCTGCTGCGGGGGACCTTTAGTGGCACAGTGAATGCGAGTCCAGCTTGACATGCGCTAAGCGCACCATCCTTTCGCAATGGGCTTGTGAGCAATGGCAACACCTTCCTAGGTGACCTGCTGGCGCGGGGTATAAAATACAACACGCATGTGCGATTTCAAACTTGGGAGCCCCGCAGAGCGGGTGTATCGGCCTGCGCGCAGGCGGCCGGCGGGGAGGCAGCTTGTGAAGGCGCAGGGCCGCAGCCGCGGGCACTGCCGCTGGCGCACGCCGGGCGCCGCGCGCTTGGCCTGAGCCGCGGCGGCAACGCGGCGCCGTCCGGCGCCCTGACGGCGCACGGCCCGCGCCCTGCCAGCGCCAGCGCGCCGTCGGCCGCCGCGCTCGAGCTTCTGGGCGCGGAGCATGCCGCGCCCGGCACAGCGCCGGCCTCCGGCGAGGCCCTGCCGGGCGGCAGCCTTGGCGGCCAGGCGCCCGCCGGCGGCCACGCATGCGCGCTGCAGGCCTGCGCCGGCCGGCCGAGCAGCGCGCCTGCGGGCGCGCCGGGCGCGCAGGCGGGCGCCGCGGGCGGCCAGCCCGGCCGCGCACGCGGCGGCGGCGCCGGCAGCCCTGCACCGGGCAGCCCGGCGCCGCGCGAGCAGTGCCTGCTGGGGCTGCCGGAGGGCTGCGGCGCGGACGCGGCCGCGGCCGCCGTCGCGGCCGCCGCCGCATCGGGCGCGCCCGCGCAAATCTGCTTCGACTTCACCAAGGGCGCGTGCGCGCGCGGGCCCGCGTGCAAGTACAGCCACGACGTGGCGCCGATCGCCGCCGTGAACAGCGCGGAGCGCGGCATCTGCTTCGACTTCCTGCGCGGCAGTTGCGGCCGCGGCGTCATGTGCCGCTTCAGCCACAGCATGGCCAACATCCGCGCGCAGCAGGCGCTCGCGGCGCAGACGCTGGCGCAGGCGCGGCCCCGCTTAGGGTATATAGTGTAGGCGCGCTGCCTGCGCGCGCGCGCCTCGCAGCCCGCCGCGTGCGACGCGGCGTCGGCACGAGCCGCGCGCGCGCCTGCTTTACCGCCTCGCACGCCCGTCCAAGCGCCGGCCCACGCCGACGCGCGCCGCGGCTCGCGCGCGCAGGACGGCAAGCAGGCGGCGCGGCGCGCGGCGCCAATCTGCTACGACTTCGTCAAGGGCCTGTGCACGCGCGGCGGCGAGTGCCGCTACTCGCACGACCTGGACTCCATCATCCACTCCGCGCGCGGCGGCCCCGGCGCGCCGCCAGACGTCTGCTACGACTTCCTGCGGTGCGGGCCGCTGCTGCCCATGCGGCGGATGTATAAACCCCTGTATAGGGTATAGTGCAGGGTTAGCGACTCCATCCGCTCGCTGCGGCCCCGGCGCGCCGCCGGACGTCTGCTACGACTTCCTGCGGTGCGGGCCGCTGCATGCGCTGCTGCACAGGCGAAAGACGTCGAGATCCCCATATAGGGTACAGATTAGGGTTGGTTTACCCTACCCCACACCCTATATTAATGGGAGTAGTTTTGAAGGTGTGACTGCGTGCCGGTCTGGGGCTGGCGTGAGCCGGGCGCGCTGGGCGTCTGCCGCGGCTCCCTGCGTGGCACGCCGCCCAGTGGCCATGGGCTGCTCCCCCGTGCTGCAGCCTGCCACGCAGGTTAGAACTACGGTGCCGTGCGTGTCAGGGGCTTGGAGATCCTTTCAGCTGGAACCTGGTGTAGGCTCTCGCACGTGAAGCGCCTGTCCCGCTGCACAGTGCCTAGCTGAGCCGCCCGTGCTTCACTGGTGAGTCAGATCGCTGCAGGAGTGTGCTGGCCGTACAGCTCTGGAGCTATTGCATCAGCTCAGCGTCCGGGCTCCTTGCCAGCACGCCCCCGCCCTGCTAGCAAGCGCATGGTCCCGATCGTATATGTAGTAAATAACCAGGCGCGGGCGCTCCAGGGGCCGCTGCATGCGCGGGGCGTCGTGTCGGTACGCGCACGATGCGCGCGCGCTGCCGCCGGCGAGCGACGCCGCGGCCGCCGCGGAGCAGCACGAGCTGGCCGGTGAGCGCGCGCCCCACCTTGCGCCCCACCCTGCGCTGCCGGGCGGCTGCTGGGCATTGCCCCCGCGCAGCCTTGCCTGCGTCCCGGGCTCCGCCGGGAGTGGTGTGCATGGCAGGGCCCGCGCCCCGACCCCGCTTGGTTGCACCTGATTCCCTTTTGGTGGGCGCGCGCGCAGTTGCGGCGGCCTGGCAGGCGCGGCTCTACTACCAGCTGGCGCTGCTGGCGACAGCCAAGTGCGCGCAGGCGCTGCCGCTGGGCGCGCCCGGCGCGCGCACCCGCAGCCTGGACCCCAGCCTGTGCGCCGCCCCCGCTCCCGCATTATGGGTCTCCACATGGTTAGGGTAGGGTACAGCCCTATCCCAAACCCATGCCTCCATCGCCAGCAAGATGTCGTTCCCGCCGGAAACGACACTGGAAACTTTCCGGTGGCGTGCCACCGTTGCTGGGCGCCGAGCGCGGGCCTGCGCACAGCACTTCAGGCATGCGGCGGCGGGCATCCATGGGGTTCCGCGTCCAGTGCATGCCCGCAATGTTTTGCACACTGCGGGCCACGCTGCGCCGTGTCATGCCGCCGTCTTGGGCAGGCTCTCTGCCTTGACCTTCAGGGTTCCCACCGGCGCAGGCTGCTCGCGCATCAGGGCACGGGCCTGAGCGAGACGGGCGCGCCGGGGCCGCCTCTGCGCGGCGCTCCGAGCCCCAACCCTGCTTGGACGCCCGGCGCGCGCCCGCCGGGCGCCGCCGGCGCGCGCCCGCCCGGGCGCATGCGGCTGAGCAGCGCACCGCCGGCCGCGCGCGCAGCTCACAACTTCTACCCTGACCCTGCACAAACTCCGCTCATGCACGAGCCCTCGGACCCGGCGGCGGCGCCCGTTGGCCTGCTGCAGCATGCGCACAGCGCCTGCCGCAGCGGGGAGGGCGCGCCGCTGCAGGACCCTTACTCGCGAGGGTTCCATGCACCCCCGGGATATGGGAGCCTGCCGAGCGGCGCCAGCTCTCCCCACGCGCACCGCCCGCCGCGCTCGGCCGGCGATGCCATGGACCGTGCAGCAAATGCGCAGACCTGCGGGTCCCCCCTGTCACAGGCAGGCTGGCCGGGCGCGGCCGGCTCGGGCAAGCAGCGCACTGCTGAGCCCGCTGACGGCTGGCAGGGCAGCCCCGGCCCTCGCGCCCCGCGCGCCCCAGGCTGCCGGGGCGACGCAGGCGGTAAGCCACACCCCCACGACCTCGGCGGCCAGCCGCATGCCTGCGCCGCGGCGCCGCCGGGCGCGTCGATTCGCGCGGCGTGGCCGAGCGCCGCTGCTGCGGCGGGGGCCCATGGGCGCGCGCGCGACGGCCGGCCGGCGCAGCTCTTTGGCCTGGACGGCGCCGCGGGGGACGGGCCGGCGGCGGGGCCCGGGCAGGGCGAGCCCGGGCGCGTGGCGCCGCACGTGGGCGCCGACACCGCGTACGCAATCTGCCGGGACATCTGGGAGCGCGTGCCGGGCGGCGGAGGGCAGCCGGGGCACATGGAGCGTTGAGTGTGGTGGCCTTCATTGACGCCTCAGGCTGGGGGGTCGAGCACCCAATTTCTGTGTGATGGCGACCTATGGTCTTCTCAGCATGTGCGTGTGGTTGGGGGTGAGGGGGTGGGGGAGTGAGGGTGAGAAGGCGCTGTTGAAGACTGAGGGCTCTGCGGCCGGCGCCGGGGTCTGTGGCGCAGGCGGGGGAGCTACATGCAGGAGGCTCTTGGGAGAGCGCATGCGGGGTGGTGCTAACAGCGCGGCACTCGTCCGCCACATGCGCATACCGCCATTCGGGAGATGAGCCTGCGGCCCGGTCTGCTGCATGGTGTCGAGAGTATTACACGGGCTGTGGCGACAGAGTTGCGCAGGGCATGAGGGACTGCCTTGCATGCGCTTGTCTGATGTTATGTGGGCTGACGTGTTGTGCTCCATGCTGGCACCGCGGCCAGAGAGGCTGACAGTGCTCGGGGCCTTGCAGCCGGGGGCCCTGGCATCGGTACTGGTAATTTTGCGTGCTTACATATTTTTGAGTGACTGCGTGCGCAGCCAGGCCCGTTCCCTCCGGGGCGCGGCCCTGCCTGCGACAGGCCTTTCAGCTGCGGCACAGGTTGCGGAGGCGCTGCCAGCAGCTCCAGCTAGGTCGCCGCCCGGGCGTGTTTGCAGACTACAGTATGGCGTCAGGAGCGGGAGGAGAGAGTTGTTGCATGTGTGCGGCGGGTGTTGGCATGGTCGTCGGCAGCGCACCCGTCCTGGCCAATACGTGTGCCGTCCATGCTGGACGCACTTTGTCCCTTTGCGGCAGGTTGTCCTTTGCTTAGCAGGGCGTTGATCAGACAGGAGGTCCTCGGCGTGCGTGCGGGATGCACCTGGTCAACACACGGATGGATACTAGCAAGAGCGTCAGGAAAATCATGGCATTGCATTGCCAGTTTAGTTGCGGTGATTACAATGCGGCTGCAAGTGGTATTATGGCGCGGTGGCAGTGCATGGTTAGGCGCAGATCACAGCTCGGTTGACAAGCAGCGGGCACAAGAAGTGCAGGAAGCAGGACATCTTATGGATGATAACATGTTATTGCGGATTGGCCAATGGCCACCATGCCGTGCAAGGCATCACCTAAGGCATGCCACACACGCCCCATGCAAGGCATGCCCTGCATGCCCACAACGCATCACCCAAGCCCCGACCCCACATCGCGGTATATGCAGGCCCCGTGTGCTCCCTGCCTCAGCAATGTATGGCCCGCGCACACAAAAGCCAAGGACGGCGAGCAGCAGTGTGCCGACAGGCACTCTGCGCATCCAGCATAGATGCGTGCACTCGGCTGCAAGGCTCTCTGCAAGGCTCTCTGCAAGGCGACTTATTTTGCCAGTCGCCACGGTTTCAACCCACCACAACACCGTGGTTGGAAGTAAAAAAAATAAAAGGCAGCAGGCTATCTCACAGGAAGCCGCATTGGTACAAGCCGTGTGCCTGCCTACACAAGCGCGCCGCCGGCGCCGGGGCGCCACGTCCGGGCGCCGCAACAGCACCGTTCCCCTACCCTACCCCTGCGCCTCAGCGCGCAAGCATGAGCGCGCCGCCGGCGCTTGACGCGCGCCGCCGGCGCTTGACGCGCGCCGGCTACCTACCGGTGGAAGGCACTGCCCTGCACGCCGCTACCTACCCCCGCGCATCAGCGCGCCAACATGAGCGCGCCGCCGGCGCTCGACTTGCGCTGGAAGGCCATGCCCTGCACGCCGCTCGGCTCGCGCACAAACCCTAGCTTCTCGTACAGACCGACCACGCCAGGCTCCGCGAACAGCGTGATGGTGGTGATGCCGTCGCGCACGAGCGCGGCCGTCAGGCGCTCCACCACGCCGCGGCCCAGGCCCGCCTTCTGCCAGGCAGGGTTTATCTGCCGCGCCAAAACCCCCCCCGGTCGGCGCGCCTGCGCGCGTGCCCGCGCCCCAGCACGCAGCCTGCACGCAGCTTGGCAGGGGTGTCGCATGTGAGCCGGGGTGGAGGCGGGGGCGGGGGCCCGGGCCAGGGGCGGCGGGGGCGCCGCACCGCGACGTCCCAGATCGTGGCGGTGAGCGCCTTGTCGCTGGTCGCGCGCGCGAAGCCGAGCATCTGGCCCAGGCGCGCCCAGCGGCTGCCGCGCGAGCAGCGGATCCACATCGTGCAGTGCGTGTGCGCCAGCGCGACCTGCAGCTTCCCCGGGTCGCGCTTGGGGAAGCCCACCTGCGCGCGGGCTCCGACTGCATCAGCGTCGCGCGGGCCCAGCAGGGTCGCGGCGCCCTCCTTGCGCGCTCCAAGCTGCCGGGCTCCTGCTCTTGGCTTTGAGACGAGCTGAGCTGCATCGCCAAGCAGCGCTCACTGCTGCGAGCGTGCACAGCAGACACCAGCCTCCCATGGAAGCAGCCAGCATCCATTTCAGCTTTGGGAGCACAATTGCAAATGAGAGTTGCACTGTCATACACACACACATGTGTGAGCACAGGCCTTGCAGCGCCTGCTCATCAAACGTGCTGGCGCACCTTATGAAAGAGGTCGTTGAGCTCGCTCAAGCTGACGCTGTCGTGGCCCACCACAAACTCCAGGCCCTCTGCAGCGAAAGCCGCATCGGACTTGGTGATGGCGGGGGGCGGCAGCGGCTCAGCCGCCAGCAGCGCCCAGCCGCTGCCGCGCCCGCTGCTGATGCCCTCCGACGCCAGCGCTGAAAGCGGAGCGGCCCCACAGCGTTCAGGCCCACTGTAGCTCGACCATCAAAGTTCACAGCGCAGCTGAGCATTGTACCTTTCCATCTACACACTGCAGGCTACGCAAAACAGAGGTGCTACAAGTTCAATGTAGCAAGTCTGTTGTGCACGCTCGCAGCACCATGTTATCACAGCTCAGCACCAGCACACCCCAACAGCACTCACGACGCGCACATACAGCTGCAAGGAGCACAGCTGTTATCCTAAGCCACTCCTTGCTGGTTTTCAGCTACATGCTAACCACACCTGCCGCGCGTACGCCGACATACGACAGCTTTGGCTTCACGACCGTAGCTGTCGCACACCGCACATAGCATGAGCTGCCGCGTGCTCGGAGTAGCGCAACGGGCGGCGGCCTGCAGGCGCAGTGCTGCGCCTGCGCTGGTGAGGTCAAGTGCAAGCTCTGCATTGGGCGTTGCTGCTGCCACCCCCTATGAGCTGTACAATAGTCTCAGCATAACGACGTCGTGAGCTAAGCTAAACGCTGCTGGCAATTTTCCATTACGGAGTGCGCATGCACTGCAACGCCCAGCCTGCAAAGCCGGAAAACCTTGGAGCCTGCCTTGTATTGTAGAACGGTGTGATAAGCAACCTTCTGTCTAGGTGCGGACGAGCTGGACTATTACAGCCTTTACTTAACACTGGCGCATTGCGTGGTATCCAGCCCGCCAAGGTAGGCTCAAGCTCATCGAGGCTCATAAGGCCCTCCCAGGCGAGCCCCGGCATCCAACCAACCGCAACCTTAAGGTCCCATCTGATCTGTGAACAGGCGTTTAGGCTGTCACACACTCTGTCTCCGACCTGTGAGCCTAATGGCGGTCCATGTGCTCGGCCATTCAGCCATGGGTGCGCGGACAGAGGCCTTCACACACGCACACTGCCACAGCAGTCGCTTTGCACAAGCACGCGCGCAGGCCTTCCTGCCGGCGCATGGGAGGCGGTGTGCGGGGGTGGTCAGGGCGGCGGGTGCGGGCACCGACCTCACCTTCCTGTACATATGCTGTGACCGCTTCCAAGTGGCGCAGCGAACTCACCCACAAGGTGTGGTGGCTGGGGAAGGGGCGGGTGGGGAGAAGGCTGAGTCGGACGAGCAGTTTGAAGCGCGCCTGGCCAGGCTGCGGACGGCACAGGGCAAGATGCCGTACGGCGAGAGCCGGAAGCGGGAGGCGGACCCAGCGCCCAAGCGTGCTGGTGCGGGCCTACCTGCGCCTGCCACTGGCATGCTAGAGCAAATGCACTCTGGCTGTCAATATGACAGGGGGTCTGGGCCCTGCCAGTCTCGTTGGCGTTGAGCGCCTGCCTGACCCCTGCTTCGCACGCTGTTGTGGAGGCCAGACCGATGCCGGCTTTTTCTCTGACGTTAGCAGCCTTTCCACACGTCTTGCCTTGCATGGACCGAGGATGACCGCCCGCTTGGGACAAGAGGCAAAGAGAGCTTTTGGGGCGCGCTGCAAGCCCTGCCAGGCCTGAGCATGGCAAGCTGCACGTTGAGGGCAGGCTGGACAGCACAAGAGACTGGCATAGTGCCTTGGCACGTGTCTTGCAGCGGAGCCGGGGACGGCGAGCAGCTTTGAAGGGCATGTTGCGCTCCGCCGAGCCCTTCGCTCTGCGTCGGGGAGCGCCAGCGTGTGCAGTGAAGCATGGTGGACATGCGCTCGCTTCTGTGGGCGGTTGGCTGCACTGGCAGGGCACTGCTGGGTTGAGAGGAGCAAGGCACCGGCCTGACAGCGTGCCCAGGTCGGCAGAGGGCGCAAGTAAGCTTGGTGGCAGCGGATGCCGACGAAGGGCTTGATGCAACCGGCGACCCCGGCGCCATGCGCTCCAGCATTATCGGACCGCAGAGGGGCCAGTGCAACTGCAACTGGGGACCCTGGTGCCTTGACCTTCAGCATTTGCGGACTGCAGAGGGGCCAATGCAGCTGGCGGCGACCTGGGTGCCTTAGCTTCAGCATTTGCGGACCGCAGAGGGGCCGATGCAACTGGCGACCCCGGCGCCTTGACCTTCTGCATTTGCGTAACGCAGAGGGGCCAAAGTACGACTTTGCGGGCGAGCAGCTGCACTGGGAGCGCACGCCGCACCGGCAGGGAGGGCTCAGTGAGACTGGCGACCCCGGCGCCTTGAGGTCCGGCGCGCGCGGGGCCGCAGAGGGGCCGAAGTACGACTTTGCGGGCGAGCAGCTGCACTGGGAGGGCACGCCGCACCGCGGCGACCTGGTCACCAATCTGGCGCTGGGCGCGACGCTGCTGTGGCTGCCGCTCACGGCCGCCGCGGTCGGCCGCGGCGCGTTCATGAAATTCCGCTTCACCGACAAGCGCGTGTCGGTGATCACGTCCGCGCCCTGGAAGAGTGCGCGCCCCGCGAGGGTAACAAGGGTTTCTGTGCCCTGTGCCACAGAAACAGCGCACTGCGCTTGTTGGCGCAGATGCGCATGCGTTCATGTCAGCAGTCAGATTCTGTCCCGACCGATGAGCACGGCTATGACCGCCATCCGCTCGTGAGAGCGCTGCGTGTGCTGGTGGGCTGTCCAGGAGCAGCACGCCTCCTGAAACCCCAGGGTGAGGGCCGCGATGCACCAGCAGGAGGGTGTCTGCATGACCCCGGTCCTTTGGAACAGGCTCTTCTCACGGCGGTGAGCTGCATGTTTAAAGGGTCTTGGCGCTTGCTGCCGCCTGGAATGACACAGGTGCTGTGGGTGCATGCATGCTTCAGAGGGGCGCTGCAGCCTCTGCCGGGCAGGAGCCGCGCAAACAGCCGCTCGTCGGGTGTCCCGTCTGTGCATGCGCGCTCGCCGTATGCCCTGGGCCGCGCCAGCGCCTGTGCGCCTTGCCCCAGGGCGGGAGGCGCGGGCACTGATGGTTTTGGGCTAGGGTAGGGTATGATAGGATTAGGTGTAGGGTATGATCTGGGTGTAATCGCGGCGCGCAGAGGAGCAGCTGGACGTGCCATACCAGGAGGTGAAGGATGTGGTGACGGTCGGCCGCGGGCTGGGCTTCTGGGGCGACATGGTGGTCACGCTGCGCAACAACAACAAGGTGGAGCTGCGCTCGCTGCCGCAGTGCGCCCCTGCCCGCGCCCTGGCACCATTCACCTGGCAGTGCTGGTAGTGCGGCGCGCGGTGGTGCAAGCGGTGGCCAATGGCGGCTGCAAGCAACCAGGCTTGGGGCGCTCGTGGACTTGCTGCTGTTCGTAGTGTGTGTGCGGTGTGCTGTACTGCATGGTGCAGAGAACACGAGCAGGGTGTCCGAGTGGCTGCGGCCTGCTTATGCTCGCGTGTGGAAAGGTAGCAAGAGAGTCCATGCAAGGCGAGCCGCCTGCAAGGAGGAAGGTGCGGCTGCAGTACAGGGAAAGCAACACTACGCTACCTTTACAGCATGCATGCTGTAAAGGTAGCGTGCCGACTCGGCGTGCCGACTCTGATCTGCCATGTGCAGGTTCCGGGAGCTGAAGGCGTACATCATGGAGCGGCGGGATGCCTTGAGAGAGGAGTCCCTGGGTGGCAGGGGAGGCAGCAAGAAGGGCGCAAAGGGCTTTGTTGCGTGACCGTTGCTCTTGCATGCATGGAGTGCTGGGGTGTGGTGCATTAGTGCGCATGCTCATGCGCATAGACATGCACAATGCAAGCGGGAGAAATACACGAATATGGCTGTACAGCCATGCCCTTGCCTATACATGTAGGCAGGTCAGGGCCAGCTGGGCCTGCCAGGTTCCCTCTCACACACCTGGGGCCAACCTGCAGCACAATCTCTGCAGCGACTGCAAACTAATCATCAAGGAGTACGTCCTCTTAGCTGTAAGCAAGCTGAAGCGCTGTTGATGAGCTGCGGTGTGTAGCCAAACAGGGCCGACGCACTGTGATCGAGTTGGCTCGAGTACAGTGACGCGTGCTTTGCTCTACACGCTGGGAGCTGAGGAGGCACAGGGAGCCCTGCTGCTGCTGGGGCAGCTGGACGCCACGCACACTTGCGGCGAGGGTAGCAGTGACCGCGCTCGGTCGCTCCGTCTGTCGGCGGTGGACCTAGCAGTGACCAGCAGAGGCGCCAAGGGCGCAGAATGAGCAAGGCGTGCTTGTAGATGGAAGATGGGGGCTAGCGCGCACGCGCCTGGCAAGGCGAGGCCTGCCCGGGCGGAGGCAGCATGTATGACACCTCCCCGGGGGTAGCCCGGGGCTCTCCAAAGGTCACGCGCCGGGAGAGGAAGCTTTCACTGCTGTACCGAAGAGCCGTCAACGCGGTGCGCGTGCCCAAGGCACTCTGTTGCTCTGGTCGGCTGGCTTGGTCGCTGTACCTGCGTCCTCGCTGATAGCTGTCCTGTTGGCAGAGCAAGCTGACCTTGGCTGCCCGTGCAGCATTTTGGCGGCATCAACTCGCTCGCGCTATCGGCTGATGGGGAGCAGCTGTTCACGGCGTCACGCGATGCCTCCATCAAGGGGTGCGCTGGCAGCGCCTCTCCAGCCAAGCCTAGGCCGTACCTCAGCCCTCTGCGAGCGCACTCGGCAGCACCCGCCTCGAGCGTGGCGTGTTATATTATGAGCGCTTGCCTCTAGCCCGAGCTTCAGTCTCCTGAAACGTTACGCTGGCACTCCGGCCGCACACGGACTTTGCCGGAGCGCTCGCAGGTGGCGCGTGGGGGGCTGCAAGGAGGGCGCGGCGCCCGAGCTGGCAGCAGACATGGTGGGGCACGCAGACTGGGTCAACGACCTAGCCCTGCGGCCCGAGCTGCTGGCGTCCTGCTCGTCGGACCGCACCGTGCGGCTCTGGCGGCCAGAGGGTGCGTGCGGCGCCACGCGCGCGCCCGCGGACGCGCCCCCGGCATCTTGTTGCCCCTCTTCTTGCCGTGCTTCCACCTAATTAAGCTTCTTTGCACTTGATTGAAACTCATGGCGGGACAGCATGGTTGTCAGACTGTCCGTGTATGCAGCGGTGATGCCATCGACATCATGCTAAGGCCACTCTTTGCAGCTAGCACATTCCATGCAAGCTGGCACGTTGCATGGAAGGCACCTTCTCAGCAGAGCTCGGCCGTCGCCTGCCGCCATGGACATGGGGTGCACGCAGATGCGCGGCCACTGCTCCACAGTGCCACTGACCGCTCGCGCGCGCGGCCCCTCAGGCGGCCGGTGCCAGGCGACGCTGGCGGGCCACAGCGACTACGTGCTGGCGCTCGCGCTGGCGCAGGGCGCGCCGCTGCTGGCCAGCGCGGGCCTGCGCGGCCAGGTCTGCCTCTGGGACCTGCACGCCGCCGCGCAGGCGGCCGGCCAGGTGCGAGCTGCACGGCCTGCATGCAGCGGCGCTCATTGGGGCGGGCAGGCATGCCTGTCGCGCTGCATTCCCTGGTCAGGGTAGGGCAGAGAAGGGCGGGCGTGCCACCGGCTGCGGCTGCAGGCATGCATGTGTGCTTTCCGAACAGGGCGCACCGCAGCCGCGGGCAGGCGCCATTTGTCCCGGCTATTTCTTGAACATTCTATATATGCAGCTGAACTCAGCTGAACTACAGAAGCGTGCAGCCTCTGGCGCCTTTGCAAAGCAGGGCAGACGCAGGTGCTCATCTCCCACTCTTGCGACGTGCGCCGGGTGCGCTCGGTGCCCTGAGGCAGGCGCGCGGCTCGGCGCCCTGAGGCGCGCGTGCGCGCAGAATGCGCGAGGGCCCGGGCGCCCACTGAGCGCGCTGGCGTGCAAGGGCAGCGTGTACGCGCTCGCGCTCAACGCGCCGGGCAGCCTCGTGGTGGCCGGGACCGCCGAGTCGCTCGTGCGCGTGTTTGATGCGCGCACCGGCGGCAAGGTCATGAAGCTGCGCGGGCACGCCGGCAATGTCAGGCGCGGCGCCAGGGTGGCCCAGCCTGTGCTCCTATCCCAGCCTGTGCTCCTATCCTGCCTACGACCGTGGCGAGGCCGTAAGCCCCCATCTCGTGACACCCGTGGGCACGGCAGCAGCGCCGGGCGCCCTTTCGCTGTAGCGAGCTGCGCGTGCCTGCCTCAGCTCGCACCACAGTGGAATAAGTGTTCACCAAGGCAGCGGCCTGTGTCTGCGCCCGGGACGCTTTGCCTCTGCGATAAGGTGCAAGAGCATGCACAGCAGGCTTGCACGGCACCGAGTGGCTATGTGTCGGAGCAGGCGCGCACGCAGGCTAGCCAGATCGCATCGGGCAACAGCGAGCGGCGCCGCATGCGCACAGCGCATGCGCACGGCAATCCCACCCAGCGCGCGCCACCACCACCCGGCGCGCGCCCCGCGCTGACTGCTCGCGGGCCGCGCGCGGCAGGGCGCTGCTGCTGAATGCGGCGGGCACGCTGGCGGTGTCGGGCGGCGCGGACCACACGCTGCGCCTATGGGACCTGGGCCAGCAGCGCTGCCTGCAGGCGTTCGCGGTGCACACCGACAGCGTCTGGGCGCTCGCGGCGCCGCCCGACCTCGGCCTCGTGTTCTCTGGCGGCCGCGACCGCTGCGTGTACAGGCGCGCGCCCCGCGCGCGCGCGTCGCGCGCGCGCCGCTGCGCATGCGCCGCCGCTTGGTTGCCCGGCGCTGCATGGCTGGGCCCGCGGCGGAGCTCGCGACCGCTTTGGAGCCAAGCTGTTGGCTGGATCTGGATGCAGTCGCAGTTTCCAGCGTGGTGGCACCAAGAGATGTGACACGTCACAAAGAGCATGCTGGCCTTGCGTCGGAGCGGGTGCCTGACCTGCACGTAGCGCTGCACGCCGCCGGTCTCTCGCAACAGGCAGAACAGCTGACTCGGCAATGCTGCGCATGTGGCTGCAGTCCATGCGTGCGCCACTGCAGTCCGCTGTTTGGCCAATACTCAATGTCACATGCGCGCCCGCCTCTGCCTCCGCCAACGCCGGCGCGCCGCGCCGCAGGACGCAGCTGGCCACGCGCACGAGCGAGCTGCTGCTAGAGGAGGCCGCGCCGGTGCGCCGCCTGGCGCTGCACGAGCCGTCCGGCGCGCTGTGGGTCGCGACCACCGCCACTGCCGCGCGGCGCTGGCGCGTGCCGCCGCCGCCGCCCGCGCTCGGTGCGGCGCCGGCGCCGGGCGCGGCGCCGGCGGGCGCGCGCGCGCCCGCCGGCGGCGCCGGCGGCGCGGGCGGGCGCATGTTTGTGGTGGGCGCGCTGCCGCTGGTGCGCGCGCGGCAGTCGTTCGACGGCGGTGCGCCCCGGCGGCCGCTCGCGCCTGCGCGTCCGACCTGCCCGCCTGCAGCCTCGAGTGTCATGCTGCTCGCTGCCAGCCCGCTGTGCCGCGCATGGGCGGGCAAGCGTGTGAGCGAGCCTGTGGGGTCAGACGCGCGTGTGTGTAGAGCAAAATGTCCAAGCGTGTTGGGGCTTGCAGCCCAGAAGGCTCCAACAACTTGCATGAGATTGCAGACCGCCTCCCTGCCCTGCAGGGGCGCCCAAGCCCGCGGCGACCGAGGCCGCGTCGACGGCGGCGACGGCCGGCCTGCCGGCCTATGTGCGCTGCGCGGTGCTGGCGGACCGGCGGCATGTGCTGGCCGCGGACGAGGCGGGCGCGCTCGAGCTGTGGGACCTGACCTCCGGGGGCATTGCAGAGCGGTTTGAGGAGGTGCCCCCCCACCCCCCCTCGCGGGTATGGCCGCATGTTGGGGGTTTTCTGTGGTACCAGTGATTGCACGTCGCAGACATGGCTCCGAGGCGCACTCTTGTCTCCTTGATTGCCCAACAACACAGGCAAAGCTGCGAGAAATGGAATCACACTGATTCAGAGCACCTTCATGGGATCGTCTGCACGCCTATGACGTACGATGCATCATGTCTGGGTATTGTCATGTGCCTTGACTTGGTACATAAAACTCAGAGCTCAGATCAGACATTGGCCAGTGCGCGCAGGGGGACCTGGACGCCACGGCGGCGGAGCGGTTTACGCCGGCCGCGCTGCCGTCCTGGTTCACGGCCGGCGTGCACATGGGCGGCCTGTGCCTCACGCTTGAGCCGCCGGGCGCGTTCGGCGCTGAGGTGTACGCGCAGGACCTGGGCTGCGCCGGCGCGACCGACGACCTGAAGCTCAACCTTGGCGAGCAGCTGCTGCGGGTGCGGCGCCGCCCCCCGAGCAGCGCTGAGGCGAGCCGGTGGCGCTAACCCTAACCCTACCCTACGCGGCCGCCAGCCCAGACGCCGCGTGCATCCCAGGCACGAGCAGGCGGGCTGCGCGGCCGCCGGCCCAGGCGCCGCGCGCGTCCCAGGCACCGAGCAGGCGGGCTGCGAGGCTGCCGGCCCAGGCGCCGCATGCATCCCAGGCGCGCTGCTGCTGCGGGCGCGGCGTCGAGCGCGCTCAAGCAACCCCGGAGCCTGATCGGGATGCGCTGCCAGCGCATTGATCGGTCAGCCTCTGCGGCGGTTGGCTGGTTGTGCAGCGTAATTGGGCCATTGAGGCCACGTGCCCGGCCTGGGCTGGTGCGGCTCGGGTAATGGAAGGGAGAGGGAGGCGCGCGGGGCGCAGGCGGCGCTGGCCGGGTGGAGCAAGGGCGTGCTGCGGGAGTACCTGCACAGCGGCCGCGCGGCTGCGGTGGAGTGCATGGAGCGGTGCGCGCTTGCATATGCTCGGTGGCTGGCTGCGCTGTTCATGCAGGTTGTCAGGTCCGACTTGTTTTGGCATGGTATGAGCATCTGTGATGTGCATCTTGAGTGCATACTAAGCGAGGGCAGGCTGGCAGGCTCCGGCCTGCTGGCGCCGGGTGTGTTGGTCGAGGGATGTGCGGGGGCAGCGCACCATAAAGCTGTGACCTCAACATTGCGATAAGCGGGAAAATGCGCGGTGCCCCCTGCTGCGGAACGCTCCCCGCTTCAGCAGCCCGTTGTAAGACGCGCGCGGCTCGGGGCTGCCGGCGCGAGGCCGCGCCCGCCGCGCGCGCAGGCTGGAAGCGCAGGAGCTGTCGCGCACGGCCGAGTGCGCCTTCAGCCTGGCAGCCGCCCCGGCGCCGCCGCTGGTCATGAGCGAGGCCGAGGACGAGGCCGCGCCCGCCGACCGGCAGGCCTGGGCGCAGGTGGGCGGCGCAGGGCCGCGCATAAGCCAGTCCGCTGACCAGCGCAAGCTGCTGCAGCGCGCGTCCGCGTTCGGCCTGTTTGCACTAGGGTGGTGGCGCGGGCGCCTCAAGTCAACAGGGTGTGCAACCAGTTAGCACTGCTGCTGCTGCTGGGCGACAGGGCCGTGGTGCGGCACACGGCAGGCCTGCTGGCCGGCGGGCGCACGCCGTGACTCCACGCACGGAGCTCACTGTTGTGGTACCCATGGGTGCAGCTCTATATTTGACCAGCCGCGCTCCGCGCCGGGCGCGGCGCTGCGGGCGGCGCGGGCCGCCGGCGCGCGCGACGCCAGCCGCCCGGGCTTGCTCTTGTGCTGAGCCTGGCGCCGCGGGCGGCGCAGGCCGCCGACGCGTTTGACGGCAGCGAGCGCGTGGGCCGCCTGCTGCCGCGGTGGGTCGCGGAGGCGGCGCTGCGCGGGCGCCTGCCGCACCTGCCGCAGCTGAAATGCGCGTTCGTGCTGTACCCTGCCGAGGTGCGCCGCCGCGTGGCTTGCAGCACCAGCACATGCACGCAGCCTGCGCTGCATGCGCCGTGTGCGGCGAGGCAAGGGGTTCCTGAGTTCCTTCCAGCCGGCCGGCATGGCCGTCCGGTGAGTGTGTGCTCTGCGCAGCTGCATGTTGGTCCTGGATGTCAGCAGTGTGTGTTCTTGTGCGAGAGCGTGATCTACCTTTACCTTGCGCTCTTGACTGCCGGCGTACTGCGCAATTGAGCCCCTGAAGCTCTGACTCGCCCTGCGCTTACCCCGCTTGTTTGGTTCGCCAGTGCCCTGGCCGTGCCTGCTCCAAGCCGCCACAGCATGTTCAGCATCAGGTGCCCAGCCCAGCGCGCTCGGACCTGCTAGCACCGGGGCGGGGGCGCCCGCCCGCGCCGGCGCTGCGCCGCCGCGCGCGGCCGTGCCCCTCACAAATCTTCACCCTATTTCACGCCGGGCGCGCCCGCGCAGGGCTTGGGCCTGCCGGCGCTTAAGCAGGAGCGCCTGAATGCGCCCGCGATCCTGCTGTTGCACAAGGTGGCCTCGTACGCGGCGGGACTAACCCAAACCCACGCCGGGCGCGCCCGCGCAGGGCTCGGGCCTGCCGGCGCTGAAGCAGGAGCGGCTGAACGCGCCCGCGATCCTGCTGCTGCACAAGGTGGCCTCGTACGCGGCGGCCAAGCTGGCGGAGGCCGGCGTGCACGTCGCACCCGCGCCTGTCTTCTACAGCGCCGCCCGGCGCGCCGAGCAGGCGCGCGGGGTTAGGGTAGGGTATCTAGACGTAGCTCGCGCTGAAGTGGCCGGAGCGCACATGGAGGCTTGGCGCGCGTGGGTTGCCATTACATGGGCGGAGCTGGGGCAGGGTGGCCGCACGAGCGCTGCATCGTCAGACGGGTCGCTGCTCGGGGCCGCGTGGGTTGGGGCACAGGCGTGGAGCAGGGCGGCCCCAGGCTGTTCCAGCACAGATGGGGATAGGCTGCGACTACAGTGATCTCTGAGGACACATGGGGGCATTGCCTGCGCTTGCGCAATGTGAAAGTCTTGCACCAGGGTGGCGGTGTGGACGCGTCTCCACTCGCCCTGCAGTGCGCTGGTTCCGACGGACACGCAGCGGGCGGCACGCAGCGTTGGCGCAGCGTGACAGCATGGCAGACCACGTGTGCGCGGGCTTGCCTCAGCCGCGCTAGCAGGCTTTCCTCGGCGGGAGTCTTTATTGTGCTCGACACTGTCAGCGCTGATCCCTAGATATACTCCGCAGGACGCCGCGGAGGCGGCAGCGGCGCAGGAGCGCGCGGCGGCAGGCACGCCGGAGCCGGCCGCGCGGCTGGAGCTGCTGTGCGCGGGCTTTGCCGCGCCGTTTGACCTCAGCCTGGCCGCGCTGCGCAAGTACCTGTGGCGACGGCCTGAGGACCTGGCAATCGTGTACCGCCTGCTCAACCCTGCCGCGCCGGCGCGGCGGCCGACCATCGCGCCGCCACCGGCTGCCTAGCGCAGTGCTAGAGCCTGTATCTTGGGAGCTGATGCCATTCGGGAAGTCTGTTGCGTCCATGTGTTCTTGGCAGAGGCTGCAATATTCAGTCATGGTGGCGGAACATGTCTACAATCACTGGGGTCATGGTTTGGGTAATGTGGATGTCGGAAGTGTGAGGCTGCCACTGAGCTTGTAGAGCAGTTGCCAGGGAACCTGTTACAAGTGACAGTTAGCAGGAAGATAATGCATGGCGTGATCAGGCATGGGTCTGCTCATGAAGAAGAAATGACCTGCTAGCAAGACACATATGTCATACACACCGCAGACAGACAATATAATGCAAGAGTGCAAGAAGCAGGAGCACAGGCATGACTTGGCACTTTCCAGAAGCGCAGCCGTGCTCTACGCGTTGAGCTGTGCGTTACGGCATATCATAGCTACTGAGCGACTGAGCGCCGACGCACCCGCGCGCGCAGCCAAGCAGCCAGCGGGCGGCGCAGGTGCGCTGCAGCCAGGCGCCAAGGCCATAGCCTTGCGCCTTACTTGTGAGGCGAGCGCCCTTCTGGGGCGCGCTCAGCCGGCGCGCCGCTGATGAGCACCGGCGCGCGCCCGTGCGGCCCGCGCATGCCGGCGCGCGCCGCAGTCGGGAAACAGTTAGGCCTGGTATAGGGTCGACGGTATATAGGGCCGCGTGAATTATGAGCATTAGTGCCTGTCGGAGCCTTGGATGGGCGCTAGTAGCGCTGAGCGCTAGTAGGGCAGCTACAGCGGTATGTGGATCCTGCGAGGCTTCATGCAGGCTGCCTGAGCCGGCATACGCATACAGACATGTGGCGCGCTGCAGGTTGGCCGACTGTGAAGCAGCCTGTGCACCTGCCGCACTTCACGCCCTGTCCATTGCCCAGCCTTGCGTCCTGGAGGCCAGCTGCTGCCCCATATGGACTCCCGAGGCACGCCGGCGCCCCGCGGCAGCCGTGCGCACGCCAGCAATGGCGCGCCGCTGCCTCCGTACAGCCGGCACTGGACGCGCCGCAGCAGCCGCAGGCGGCGCTGAAGGCGTCGCTCGGCGGCGTGATGCTGCGGCAGCTGGGCCCCGGGCGCTATGTGGCGCCGCTGCTCAGCGGCGACAGCCAGGACGGCCTGCCGTGGGCGCTCGCGCTCGAGCTGGGTTACAGCGCGCCTGGTGGCGCCGGCCACGGGCCGCCCGCAGCCACGCAGCGCGAGGACGTGTTCACGCTGCAGCACATGCTGGAAGGCAAGGCGCAGGTGTGCGCACGCGTCTTTTGGTGCCCCAGCGGCTGCCACCCCCGAGGTCCAGCCGCAGGCTGTGTAAAGCTGTGTGGCACCTGCCGGGCGTCGCGCCGTCGTCGTCGCTCGTGCCCGCCTGCTGTGTCCAGTGCAGCACTGCTCGTACCTGAGTGGCGATGCGCGTGTGCGCTGCAGCCTGCCCCCTGCTCGCTCGCTTGTCGCCTGCAAGGCGGACAGAGGGACTAGGGCCAGAGTCGAGCAGAGCACGCTGTGTTGAAGGGGGTGTGTGCGCAGATTGCTGCCTTGACAAGCGCAAGGGGTGGGTCCCCGCGTCATGCTCTGGGGCAAGTAGCTCGTGGCAAGCGGCACGCCTCCCACGAGCCAGGCGTGGCTGTATGGTGCCCTCGTACTGCGCCGGGTGGCCCGTGCGCGACGGCAGCCCTGGTGCTGCAGCGCGTCCACTGCGCAGCGCGCGCTGCACCGCCTGGTGCCCACGTGCGCGTTCTGGGTCGCAGGTGGAGCTGCCGCCGCTGCGGCCCGCAGCCCTACCCCAGCCTGATACTCTGTTCATGCGCGCGCCCTGGGTCGCAGGTGGATCTGCCGCCGCTGCGGTGCAGACCCTACCTACAGACCCTACCCTACTTCTATCAGGCTCACGCGCGCGCTCCTGGGTCGCAGGTGGAGCTGCCGCCGCTGCGGTCTGCGGAGCGCCTGCGTGCGGGCGACAGCCTGCTGCTCATGCCGGGGCAGGCCGCCGCGCTGGCGCCCGCGCCGCCCGGCGCCGCCGGCCACGCCGCGCCGGGCGCCGACGGGTACTGGGCTGGCGACGCGCCGCAGTATGTCACGCTCACGCTGCTGCTGCCGACGGCCGACGCGGCGGCCGCGCCGGGTGCGCGCCCGGCGCTGCCCGGTGCCGTGGACGTGCAAGCGAGCCCTTGCCTGCGTGCTGTAGAGTCTGGAGGCTGGCGGCTGCCGACGCTGAGGACACTGTGAACAAGTAGTACTGAAACCGCTCAAGGCTTGGGAGGGTCGGCATGCCGTGCGGACGAGCGCCTGGGCACATGCTAAGCCGCGCAGGCCGCCGCTCGGCGCTCAACCCATGCTGCCCCGCAGGCGGCGGCGGCGCCTCGCCCGTGGCGCGCTCGGCCGCGGAGTGGGCGGCCGCGCCGGCCGTCGGCGCGCTGTCCGCCCCCACTACGGGGTACTACGGGGAACGGACTCGTACTTGCTGGAACCCGCGATCGTGGCGCTCCTGCATGAACCCAGCAGGACGGCGCCGCTGCACACGGGGCTCGGCGGCCCAGGCGTCTGGTGCGGCAGGTGGCGCTCACGCTGACGCCCGCGGCTGCGTCGGGCGGCGCGGCACTGCCGGCGCCTACGCGTTGACCACGAGTGCCGGACCTGCATGGTTCCAAGGCTGACCTGACAGCCACCCTGCGGCAGGCGGCACTGAAGCGGCTGCTGGCCGTGGCGAGCGGAGCCGGCGGCGGCGCCGCGGCGCTGGCCACCGCGCGCGTGGCCGTGCGCTGCCTGGCCGGGCTGCTCGTCGCGCTGCCGCACTTCAACTACGCGTCGGACCTGCTGCAGGTGCTGCTGCGCTGGGCTCTCTGCCTTGTCCGCCCCACCACTGCTCGCTTCCTGTCGTGCTGCTACGCGTTGCGTGTACAGTTCAGTGCCGGACATTACTGGCATCTGGCAATGGGCGAACATAGGCTGTCGTAACAAGCTTAGCGCACACGCAGCCTGTGTTCACCACCGCATTCATGCCATCTCCAGTCAGCCTGAGCTGATCAGCGCAGCCGTTCCGCGCGTTGCCCCAGGCTGTCGTGCCACGGATGGCGCACCGCGACGCGGCCATTGCGAGCGCCGCCACCGGCGCCGTGCGCCAGCTGCTGGCGTCCGAGGCGACCGCGGGCGCCCTGGCGCGGGACGCGGTGCGCGCGGGCGGGCCGCCCGCCCGCGCCTGGCGGCTTGCGTGGCCTGCTGCTGCGCCTTAACCCCAACCCTATCATAACCCTATGACCTGCCGCTGCGCCCCAGCCGGCGGCCCTCGGCAGAGCTGTGGGGCAGGCCTGGCTCGGGCCGCGGCGCTCGGGCGGGCGTCAGCGGGCGCACGCGCTTGTGGAGAGGAGCAAGGGCTGAAATGCGCTGCGCAGTCGCGTCGTTCCTGTGTGGCTCGAGGCCGTGACGGCGGCGCGGCCGGCGCCGCGCGCAGGTGCAGCTCGTGGCCGACCTCATCCGCCGGCGCAAGTGCGCGGTGGCGCCGAGCGTCCTGCGCGCGCTGTTCGCGCTGCGGCTCGCCGACGCCGTTCCGCTGGAGGCCAAGCGCGCAGGCGGGCGCCCAAAGTCCGCCACGTTATATGCTTAATTTCACCTGAGCCTGCCCTACCCCGCGCGCTTTTTCCGCCGCGGCTCGCCGACGGTGCGCCGCTGAAGGGCAAGCGCGCAGGTGGCGCCTGCCTGTGTCCCAGTCGGCAGGGCCCGGCCCTAGACCTTCGGCAGGCGCGTCCAGTGAGCGTGCAGGGGTGGGTGCGGGGGCGGCAGCGGTGTGCGGCTCGCCAGTCTGGGCCGCCCCGCCTGCCGGGGCTCGCCCCCACCCGCCGCAGCTGCGGCAGCCCGCAGTGCTGAGGGGCTAGCTGCGCCCGTAAACGCGGGAGCGCCAGGAAGAAAGCCCAAGGTCAGGCACAAGGCCAGGGCTGGGCGCGGCACGCGCCGGCACTTGCCCTGTCAAGCCGCAATTTACGCAATGCCCGGTGGTGCCTACGCGCATAGAGTTCGGAGGGTGTTCGGGGAGGGGGACCGTCCGCTTCGGCGCAGGCGGCGCGCGGCTCTCGCGCAAGGCCGCGCGCAAGGAGGGCCGCGCACGCAAGGCGGCCGGCGACGACGTCAGCCGCGGGTTCAAGGAGGCGCAGGCGGGCGTCGACGCGGCCGAGCGGCGCGCGGCGCAGAGCGCGCTGCTGGAGGCGCTGTTCGAGGCGCTGTTCCGCGTGCTCAAGCACGCGACGGCCTCCGGGCTGCTGGCGCTTGACCGCCCTGGTGCACCCCGCCCAGGGTCTGGTGCAGGGCTTGCGCAACACCCTCCCACACCATACACGGCAGGGACCCCGACGAGGCGCTGCGCCTGAGTGCACTAAGGTTAGGGTAGGGTGCATGCCGGTCTGCCCGCGCGTGGCCGCCCCGCGTCGCGCAGAGCCTGCGCGAGACAGCGGCGTTCCCGCAGCCCGGCTGGGAACCGCCGCGCCAAGGCGCATAACCAGGCCCCCTCAGGCCTTCTGGATTTTTCGCTGGAGTCCCTGGCGTTTTGACACAAGGGGGATGGAAAATTGGAAAAGTACACAAGAGCGCCTGCCGCGGCAGGGCCGCCAGTGGGCGACGCGCGCGGCGGCACGCGCTTCCCGCTGCTGGCGCCGGCGCTGGAGGGCCTGGCACGCTACGCGCACCTGATGGGCGTCGAGTACTTTGCCGACCTGCTGGCCGCGCTGGAGCGCCTGCTGGCCGCGCCCGGCCTGCCGCTGCGCGCGCGCCTGGCCTGCCTGCTCGCCGCGTGTGAGCTGCTGCGGTGCGGCGCGCGGCGCGCGCCGCCGCGGCGCCCCGGGGGAACCCGGCATGGCCGTATCCGGCTAAACGATGCGCGGCAATGGTGCAATAAGCTGGGAGGCTGCGCGCACAGGCCGCACGTGGTCGCTTGTCATGGAGAGCGCGTCTGGGGCCAGGGTCATGGAGAGTGCGTTCTGGGTTGGAGTCACGGTGGCTGCGTGTGGGGTTTGTGTCATGGAGAGTGCGTGTGAAGTAAGGGTCAGGAGAAGTGCGTGTGGGGTTAGGGTCATGGATAGCGGCGTGTGCTGCCCCGCAGGGGCCAGGGCGAGGCGCTCAACGTGGACCGCCAGGCGCTGCTCAGCGGCATGTTCGCCGCGCTGGCGGCCGCGCCGCTGGCGCCCCTCCTGGAGCGCGAGCCGACGAGCGACGGCGCGTCGGGCGCGGGCGGCGAGGCGGGCGCGGGCGGCGAGGCGGGCGCGGGCGGCGAGGCGGGCGCGGGCGGCTGCGAGGGGCCGGCCCGTGAACGGGGCGGCCAGGGAGCGCGGGGCGGCCCGCGGGCATCCGAGCCGCTGCGGCCGGGGGACGCGGACGGGGCGGATGGCGGCAGCGGCTGGGCGGACGAGCCGACGTCTGTGCTGCTGGCGCGCGCTGCGACCGCGCTGCTGGTCGACCAGGTGCTCCTCCCAGGCGCTTTTACTCTTTGCGTGGGATGAGCATCAACCCGATGCCCACCGCTCCGCCCGGGCCCGACGGCGCGCCTGCTGCAGGCCAAAGCGCTGGACGCCGGGCGCATGCGGCAGCGGCCAGGTGACCCTGCTTCGACCCCACCCTACCCCTCCGCCCGGGCCTAATCAAGCGCCCGCCGCAGGCCAAGGCGCTGGACGCCGGGCGCATGGCCGCGTTTGCGCAGCGCCTGGCGGGCACGGCGCAGTTTCTGGACGCGCCGGGCGCGCTTGCGCTGCTCGCCGTGCTGGACCGCATGCTGCGGTGCGGCCCCCTCCCTGACCCTCACCCTGACCCTATGCGCGCACTGGCGCTGCTCGCCGTGCTGGACCGCGTGCTGTGGTGCGGCCCGCCGCGCCGCGCGCACGCGCGCTGCGCTGCCATGGCCCCAAGCATGCAGGCATGTGCCCGGGAGCAGAGGGGGCGCGCCCTTCTTGTGGTCCGATGGCCCCTGCGGTCTTCAACGTGCAATTCTCCAGTTGGTGCAACACCTGGAGGATCCTGTGATGCGCGGCATGAAGCAAGAGCGTGTGCTCAAGCCAGATCCCAGAATTTCGCCTGCCACGTCGCCCCGGTCTGGCGATTTGGCGCTCACAGAGCCTGTGTGTCAACGCGTTGGCGCCACCCAGGTCTGGCGATTTGGCGCTGCGAGCTGTGACCCTGTGCGAGCGCGCAGGCAGTGGACTGCGCCTGCGTTTATATTGATAGAAAAACATTTATCTGTATTTTTTTTACAGATTTACCCTGTCTTGTATTGTATGCGCAGGCGCAGCCACCGCCTGCGCGGCATGCTGGACCAGGAGCCCGGGCCGGCGGCGGTCCCGCCGCCGGCCGGCACGCCCGTCAACGACCTGGCCGCGGCCGCCGCCGCCGCCGCAGGCGGGCAGCTGTGGGAGCTGGCGCTGGTGCGCACGCATGCGCACCCGGCCGTGTCGCGCGCGGCCGCCGATCTCCTGGCCATCCCGGTGGACGGTGCGGCGGCCCGCCCCGGCCTGCGCAGTACAG
>JAABUV010002035.1_pt1 | contig 28272 bp, 26 predicted proteins | sample 5559971 | NCBI WGS metagenome assembly JAABUV01 (sample SAMN10711881, study PRJNA513362) | rock metagenome | isolation source: Antarctica rocks | place: Antarctica: Victoria Land, Knobhead nord | collected 2015-12-19
CTGCGTATTTTCCGGGGATTTTTGAAGCGTTGAAGTCGCCTCGGTCGACTCTACGATTCATGTCATAGAAAGTACCGGGCTCGAGAACGTCTAGTAGGAATTCGACCTATATGACGGATTGATCGGGGGGCATATGACGGATCGACGTGCCAAGGCGATCGTCGCCGAGGGGGGTTGAGAGCGTCATATGCTCATCTGACGGTCGGGAATAAGAGGTAGAGTGTCGTCTGCGTCTCAACTGTATCTTCGCATCTTCTCGAATGAAGACATTCAGAAGTACTATTTTCTTGATGACGAGTAAGCAAGAAATGACGCAATTAACTCTCGTCAAACGAATGTGTATTAGTTTGCATGCTTGTTTGATCTCTTGCGTTCGATCATTGACTCAACTGTGTAGCGTGATCTTGTTCTGTAGCATGTTCAAATGAACATGTAGTGAACTCATGTATGTTTCTGTCTCTAGAGTTTCAATGTTTACTCTTTTGAATGCTTCTGCTACGTGACGCAGAGTCTGATTCTGAAGTGTTTCTAGTCTGCGTTCTTTGCTCGACAGTTCATCTTTCTTGTTGCGCTGATGTCAGACTGACGCTTCGAATGCAATTTCTGATCTCACTACTGCTGAGTATACTTGTCTCGCTTTTGTGAAGATAGCTTCTCATGTGAAGACTTCAAAACAACTAAGTGTCAACATTCTTGTGACGTGATTCGTCTTTATTTGTCGAAGATGCGCGTCTCATTGCAGTTTCATGTTCAGTTGCACTTCTAGAACTCATACATCCGATTTCGATTTGATAACTGAACTTTCTATTTGTATGCTAGTCGTCATGTCGAATCTCTTCAATTTTCTAGTGAAATGCGTGAGCTCATACTTTTCTGATGCGAACGTTGCGTCATGAGTGCAAGCTCATTTCGCGCAAACATCGTGTGCTTTGCTCAGTGTTCTGCAAATTTCTTCAGTGAATCTGTTGTAAACTAGAATGTTAATATCATTTACGAAGTCAAGCACTTCGATTTTAATTTTCAGTGCTTCGCATTTTTCAATTAGACTTGCGTTGAAGAATAGAAAGAGAATCGATGAAATGAGAAATCTTTGCAATATGTCTGCGTTTATCTCATGCATGTCGCTCGTTTGTTCATTGAATATTAGCGACGTCTCTCGATTCTCTAGAAAGCTGCGTGTTCATTCGATTATGTAGCTTGACGTTCTTTTCATTTTCAGCGTGTGCAGAAGTCTGACGTGTGAGACTTGATTGAACGCTTCGACGATGTCTAAGCTTAGCATGAAGATCACATATTTGATTTCACAGTTTCACACTGTGTGAACTTGATCTACTAGTAGATTTAACGTCGAGATCACGAATTGCTTGTGTCTCGCTCTCATTTGAGCATTTGATAGCATGCGATGAGTTTTGACTATGTCACTCAGTCTTTTGATCATGATCGACTTCAGCGCTTTGCTCATGATATCAAGCAAAGCAATGAGTCGATACATCTTTGAATCGATATAGTCACTTTTCTTCAATTTACGTAATACTATTGTCTGAGTCTTTTTGAACTGCTTTGAAAGATTAATGATATAAACTTTATTGAGAAATATGAAATATAATTCAGACTGAAATAAATTGAATCATCATCATCATCAATCAATATAACTTGTTGAAGTTTAAAAAAAGTGATGAAATGATGATTTTTCATTATTTTTGAATCAGAAATTCTTCAAGATTGTATCAATAACTTTGAATTTTACAACTTAGAATTTATTTATCTTAAATTTGCTGTGCATAATATTTATGTTACTTTTTTCATATTTATATAACTTTATTTTCTACTTCTTAATTAACTGATTATTATAATATATAAGCAAAACAAATGTTATTTGTGATTAAATCAAGATACTTTGCATATGATAATGATTAAATCAATCTTTTAACATAAAATTAATGTATATTAAAATATTATTAATTGATTTCTTCATTATATTTGACAAGATTTGAATATAAATGATTGTTTAATTAATTAAATATTTAATGTACAGCTTTTAATTAATCATGATCAACTAGTAATCATTAAAATCAAACTTTTAATGTAAAGTTTCAAATTGATCTTGATTAACTTAAAATTATTAAATGCAGAATATCATCAATGTCATAATGTACAAAATGTTATTCAAAGAATTAAGTGAAAGAAGAAAGAAAAATATCACTTCAGAAAATATTTACAATGTAAGTTTATTTTCAACATCACTATTTATGTAAAGAGCTTTGTAACTCATTTTACATGCAATTTAAAATGTTCACTTTAATTATTTAATTGAAAAATAAACATTTAAATTTAAAGCAGAAAAATCTAATTCTTTGTATTCAATAAAGCATTAACAGACTTTAATGACATGATCTTCATGATTTTTAAATGTTCAACAAGCTGTTTTTTGAATTCAATAACAAGTGATAAATTAAAATCTGCATTAAATTATTTTAAATCTTGAGAAAGTTTATAATCTGAAACAAAAATAATCATTGCAATTTGAAGAAGTTTTCATTTAAGTATTTTTTCAATCTTAATAAAAGATTGAGTTGCAACATTCTTTCAAAGATTCAATGTATCATCAAAGAGAATTATCATTTTTTAATTAAACAGATTGCTAATGTTAATCTTGAACTTAACTTAATGTAAATTAATTCAAAATTCTTCTTTCAATTGAGATAAAAATCAATTGATTTATTACATATAAAATTCATTCTGAATCTTGATGCAATTAATTGCATCATAAAAGTGAAATGATGTTTGCATCATGACAAGCTGTTTATGATTATAGTAAGAAATAATTCATAACTTGCTTGCAGCAAGATTCACTAAACTCTTGATTTACAATAAGTAATAATTGATAAATGCTATGCTCAGTTTGCAATTAATCATTAATTGCAGATGTTGATTAAGCTGTTAAAACAAAGCATTGTATTATTTGCAAAGTTTTAACATTATAACAAATAAGATTAAATTATTCTTGTCAATAAAAACAGATGAAATCATGATATAATCATCATTAATAAAGAAAGTATGTAGTTTTTTTAATTATAAACTCATCTTCGTATTGTTGAATTAAGACTGCTTTTTATCTTTTCTTGTTAATGATTTGAAAATTATCATTCATGATTAATCTTTTAAAAGTTGAATGATCATGTCATAGTTTAAATTCTTCAAATTGAAAATCTTTTTCACATTAAATGATGCAAAAAATCAAGTAAAATAAGCTTGATGATTGATTTTGAATTCAGAAAGATCATCATTTGTTATCATTTATGAAATCAACAAATTGAATATATTTTGAATGTAAATCTGAATCATGAGATTGATATCAATGATGAAAGTTTCTATGATGACTTGTTTATATTCTTTTGATTGAGTGAAATGATCATGTCATTTTTGCAGAAATTTTTAAAACAGTTTTGCAAACTGATTTTTATAAGTTAAACAAGCTTGTATATTAATGACTTTAATGAATGAAATTTGAAATAAATTGCAATGTGCAAGAGAAAAATATTGCAAGACTTGAAAAGTGAATCTCAATGAATAATTTCATTCAATCAAGTCATGAAAAAATCAGATTAAATCATATTAATCAAGAAAAGTTTGAAAATTGAAATTTAACATTATTAATTGATTAAATTGAGAATTACAGCTTAAAAATCAATTTTTTCTTCATTTTTCTTTTGATTTTCAGAACTTTCATCATATTATTAATTGAGTAAATGAGTTATTAACATCAAGATTCAAGCAAAGAGTTTAAATAAGTGCGCTGATCATGATTTCATTGATCAGCTGTAACTTTTCAAATGCTGATTGAAGCTTGTTTAAATTTTAACATGAGCATGACATGAAAATCTTTATACAAAACAATTATTAATTCAGCTTTTTAACAATGAAGAAATTAACTTTCTTTGTAAAAAGAATTCAGTACAATTTATGACTTAATGCAATCATGACTGAGTTTTCATGATTTATAACAAAAAAAATGCAAATCTTTCTGTTGTTTTTCTTTCATTAACTCAACTTGATAATTTGTATACTTAAGTTGATTGCAATCAATCTTGATCATTTAAGAATTTAAATGAGTGATGATGACTTGATATTAAATGCTTCATTTTCAAAACTGTTGAAAATTGATTTAATTAAAAGTATCAATTCAACATTAATGAAATTAATGTAATTAAAATTCAAAGTTTGAAACAAATTTCATTAAATGCAATATTCTTGTTGTACATTGAAGTTAATGTTCATGAAAGTAAAAAGTGCAACATTGATGCAATTCTTGATCTGCTGAAAAATTTTAATTAATTATTTTCATTTTCGTAAATTGAATTGCTTGCTGATTACATATCATTAATTCAACAAAGTCTGTAAGTATTTTAGCACTTTAAGTTGAGTGTTTTTGAAAAGTTGAAGTCTTTTCATTAAAGTAATTCATAAATTTTTGTGAAAACTGTACATTTTGTAAAAGATCATCTGCTTACAATGATATAAATCATTTAATTTTCTCAGTTTCATCAACACAATACTAACATTACACATCAATGTTCAGAAAAAGATTTGTATGATGATAAGCATTGAAACGTGAGTGAAACAATAAAACTGATGATTTCAGTTGCAAAGATAAACAATCTTTTATAATAAGATGATGATGAAATCATGACAAGTTATCAAAGATGTATTTTCATTCTTGAAGTTAAGTCAGCAGTTTTAAGAAGAAAAGTTATCAAAATGTCAGTGAAAATACTATTGCAGATGTTGTACAAAGTTGATTCATGTCTTGAATGCTGTATCATGTTTGATATGCAGTTTCAAATCATGCACAATAATAATCAAAAATAAGTCATAAAACTTGATTTACACTAAAATTTGATCTTGTTATCTTCAATTGCAACGTTGAAGAATTTCAGTTCAGAAAGCATGCAAAAAATGATTTAAAATGATGTATTGCAAATCAATGAAAGCATTGCTGTCTTGCAAATAAATTTTCTTCTTGATTATGATTTTTATTATGATATTAATAAATGAATGAGAATGATGTTGTAAAATGTCAAAGAAACAGCTGACTCTTAAAATGAAAAGTATAATTTCATTAATTCAAACAGTTTAAATGATAAATTAAAAATGAGTATTTTTATCATGATTTAATGACATGTGTGACAGAATCAAATGACAGTTGTAGTTGCTTTTCTTTGACATGATGTTGTGCTCAATTTATAACTGTTTCAGTTTGTGAATTGCATAATCATTAAAAAGCACTTGCTGATTTTGCATGATATGTTGCAAATAGAAAGATTAATACATTAGCTGAAAATCTTTTTTATGAACTGTCAAAGTGATGACATAAGCAAGAAAACTATTAACATTTCATGTTTATGTAATTCAAAACTCTGCAGATTTACAGAATGCAAGAAAGTATTTCTTTGAACTTTGAAAACTGAGACTTAATAAAAAATCATCATCTTCAATCAGTAAAGTTTTTCACTAAATGAATGTAAAATCATCATGTTGATTATCATATTGCAACAATTTCAAATTATGTAGTGAAGCTGAAATTGAATTTCTGAAGAAAAAAAGCAACTGTTGATGTCAGAATGCAGTTATTTTCACAAGAAAGTATTGCAACAAGATAAAATTTAAGCGATTTTTGAAATTTGAAAATATCAATCAATCATGTTTAACATTTGAAATAATGAATAGATCACAGAAGCAATTTGATGCTCATGCATGATGCAAGCAATAATCAACTTGCTTGAATCACTTCTTTTTATCTTTATTTACTTCATTCATAATTATGAGACATTGATTGTTTAAAATTATCAATGCAACGCTTAAAGTCTGAGAGTTATTGATGAAGAATGATCAAGCGAAAAAATCATACTTTTCATCAATGAAGAAGAAACTTAATATGAAAAGCATTAAATGATTGCTAATGATTGAAACATTTTAAGCTAATAATAATGTTAAATGATGATTGAATGTAAAACTATTACTCTTGAAGATGAAACTATTACTCATCAAGAAAGAAAATAAAGAAAATGAATCATCAGACAAAGATGTAAAAACATGTGAAGTGATCATGAAAAGCAATACTGAAAAAGTGCAAGATCAAGATGAGAAGAAAGCGATGAAATCACATAAAATGTGTAAGAATGAAGTTAAAAGATAAGTGAAAAAGCAATTGATGATTTTTTCATCAAAAATAAATGAAGAGATTGATATTCAAGTATTTGTAAATGATAATTAAAGCAAAGATGAGATTGAAATCAAGTTGATGTTAATCATTGATAAATAAACTCAAAAAGAAGAAGAAGATTAAATGATGAGTGTGTATTAAGCAAGAATTTGATAATCAATTTAATTAAGTTGATCATGATAAACTTAAATATACACAATATTGATCAAAAATAACTCAGTCATAAAGACAAAGTTTGAAACTGATGTTGATAAAACTGATGAAAAGAACAAAAATGATTGATTTTCAATGAAAACATCATCTGTTAAGAAAGCATCATTTGCTAAGAAAGCATCATTTGCTAAGAAAGCATCATTTGCTAAAAAAGCATTATTTGCTAAGAAAGCATCATCTGTTAAAAGAGCATCATCTGTTAAGAAAGCAAATGATTTGAAAGAAACAACATTAATATCAATGATGTTAATAACATGTATTTATTTATGTTTGATCTCATATTTATCTTGTCTTAATGATTGATTAATGCACTTGTCAATGATTGATTTAACATGATAACTCATGATTAAAGTTGATGAATAAAAAAGAAAACATCTGACTGCTTTGTTTGTTGATGAAGAAAGAATGCATGAAAAAACAGTAAATTTTCTGTCAATTGATTTAAATATAAAGCATCAAATGAAGAATTAATGTTTTAACTTGATGCTTGATACTTTATATTTATGTTTATTAATGAAGCTCAACATTAACAAGCTTTTAACATATTTAAAATGAAACTTCATAAACTTGAATATTCAACTGTATATGATGATGACAATGCACTTGAATAAAGTTAAATGAAATAAGATGTAACAACATTGAAATCATATCATTAAATGCATGATTTGTATTCAACATCATATTTCTCTTAGTCTCATAATTGTTCAACAATACAATTAATGAATGCTTCATCATTTTATTCTTCAATGAATGTATTAAGAAAATTTCTACTGAAAGAATAGTAAATTTTCTGTCAATCAGCATAAATATAAAGCATCAAGTGAGAAACTAATGTTTTAACTTGATGCTTGATGCTTTATATCTATGTTTATTAATGAAGCTTAAAATCAACAATTTTTTAATGTTCTTGCAATGAAACTTCAAAAACTTAAACATTTAACTGTATATAATGATGATAGCACACTTGAATAAAGTTGAATGAAATAAAGTGTAACAACGTTGAAATTGTATCATTAAATGCATCAATTATGTTATGAATCATGTGTTTTTCAATTATGTGATTGCTCAACAATACTGCAATGAGAAAGTGTGTAAAGATTGATGAGTTTTTTTTTTTCATTAAGTTTTCGTTTTTGATTTGTGCTTGAATTCAATTAACATTGAGTTACAATTATGTTTTTCAAAGTATGTAAAATACTCAGCATGTCAAAATCAATTTAAGCGAAAAAAAATGATGATTGTTGAGTGATTAAGCAGTTAAAATCATCAATATTTCTTTATTCATTTGCAAAGTTAAATCTGCGTCTTTTTTCATGATTTCTGAATTGTTGAAGTCATCTCAATTGACTCTACGATTGCTGTTATAAAAAGTTTTACACTCAAGAATGTTTAATCAACGTTCAAAATAAGTACAAATCAATCAAGAAAATGAGTATGAATTAACGTGTCAAGCGAATCATCATCAAGAAAAGTTGAGTATATACTCAGAATGAATACAGTTGAAAATAAAAGATAGTGTTTCTCAGTTAATGTTAAACTCAATAGAAACTAATTAAAATATTAAAGTGAGAATAGATCTGACAAGATTAAAATCATGATAATCAAAAAATAGTATTGAAAAATCTTTATAATACTTTTCAACTTCAATGATTATTTTATTTCATTGAATATGATTAAATATTAGTATCTTTTTATTGTTTTACAAGCAAAACTGATTGACTTTCTTATAGCTCAAAAACTGATATTTTAAACTTTTATTATCAAGCTTTTGATGAACTTTCTTCACATAATGATAAACTATACATTTAAATGTATGTAAATAATTAAGATCAGACTTTTTATCATATCATGTCTTATAAAGAGTTATATTGTTCAACGCAGTGATAAAACTTTTGTTCTTCAAATAAATGATAATTATTATTGTTTTCTTTCATAATTTTATTGACAATTTGATGCTAGTCAGTATAATACAAGTTCATTTAAAAAGAGTGCAAAAACATTGCTTTGCAATTTCATTTTCACTTAAGTTATATGATATCATTGACTTTTATTTAATTTTATGCTTTTTAAGCAATTCAATAATTTGATAATCAGCATACTCATCTTTATTATTTGAATGCAGTTAATAAATTAAAATGTTTCAAGTCTTCATTAATTTTAAATAATTTTAAAGTACATTTTTTAGTTTAAATTTTCGTTTTAATAAATAAATGATTGTATGTTTGCTGTAATTATTAATCATAGTAGTTACATATAAACTGATCACGTCAAGTTAAGTACTTGACTCATCAAGACTTGATTTAAGTCAGAATTCTTGACTTGAGTATTTAAGTTAAGTCAAAATGTTCAACTTAAGTATTTAAATCAAGTCAGAGAGTTAAAATTAAGTATTGACTTGAAATTTTCAACTCGACTCATCAAGACATGAAGATAAATAGATAAATATTCTATTATGACTTTCTATTATGACTTTCTATCATAGCTTTTCTTCATAACTTCTTTTCATGACTTCTCTTCATGACTTCTCTTCATGACTTCTCTTCATGACTTCTCTTTATGACTTTTTATCAAACAGTCTTCATAGTTTCTCATTATAACTCTTTATCATAACTTTTTATCATAGCTTTCTATCAAAGCTTTCTATTAAATAATTTTCATGTTTCTCTTCATGTTTTTCTTTATGACTTTCTATTAAAAAGATAATGCAAAAAGATAATGCAAAGATGAAAAATTGAAAAAATTTCTATATTTAGTTTTCTTGACATCATATTCAATTTCTTAATGAGTTAAGTTGAGTATTTGAATTAAGTATTGATTCAAGATCAATATCAGATTAAGTCAGAATGTTGAAATTAAGTATTTAAGTCAAGTCAGAAGATTAATATTAAGTACTTAAGTTGAGTCAGAAGATTGATATTAAGACTCAACTTAATGATCAATTTAATTATATATTTAAATTCTTCATTAATCTTAAATATTTTATCATCATCAATAAAATTTATATGTACTAACTTATTTACTTTAATGATTTTGATGTGAGATTTTCAACTTGATATTTTATGTTACTTATTTATGACACAGATTTCATATATTATTTTTGAGAATTTCTTGTTTTTTAAACTATTTGTTGAATTTACATTAATGTTGATGCTCATGTTAATCAAATGTTTAACATTTATTATATTCAAATGAGTTAATCATTTATATCATTGATATCATGATATTTTGACTGATTTTAAACTGCTTGTCAGAATGACTGATTTTAAGAAAATGAATAATGTATTTATGAAATAAACTCTCTTTTCATTTTTCAAGTCAATGAGAACAACAACACTCTTTGAATTCATAAATTGAAATTTATTGTTCTTTATATCACATATATATTTTTTAACTTTCATCTGATTAATTGATATTAAATTATAGTATAGTTCTGAACAGTGATAAACATTGATCAGTTGAATTTTGATTAATTGATTATTCAACAAAATGTTAATCATAATTAAATTTTTTTTGACAATGATTATTGCTTTATTATTTGCAATAACAATGCTGTTATCAATGATCTTTTGATATGACTGTTTATTATGATTTTATTCTTTGTTTATTCTTCATTTAATCTTCATCTGATTTCATTTTAATCAAGTTTAGCGAGAATCTGATTTAAAGATAATATCATTAAAACTTTACATCATATGTGTAAAACATTAATTCAATTGAGTTTAGCATAAAGCTGATAAATATACATATAAAAATCAAGTTCTTTTCTGTAAATACTTTTCTTTCTTAGCATTTATTTATTAGTTAAATGACATTCATATAACTTATTTTATGCTGATTTCTAACAGTAAATAAATGCTAATTAATTACTCTGCTATTGATGTGTAAATGATATGAAATAACTTACTTTTATTCAGAAAATTCGCAAGAAATTCTTTGAATTACTTTCATTAAAATACACATTTAAATTTACTTAAATTTATCAAATCAATTACTTAATCTTATTATAATTAAATTTATTTATTTATTTATTTATTTTTATCTTTTCTACAATGATACATGACTTTGAATCAATCAAGTCATGAACAGCTCATTTGCTTAAAAGCATTGTTAGTAAACAAGTTTTTCTTATTTCTTTTGTCATGATGCTAGGCTGAAAGCTCGATCGAGTCGCATGAGAGTCATGTGACTACATGCATCTTTCGCGACTGCGCTAGCAGATCTAATTTCTCATGTAATATAGTCACTTTGAGCTCATCTTGCTTTCTTTTCTTCTTGTCTTTCGTTCTGTACACTACTTGTATCTAGATCTGACTCTATCATAGCTATCATACATTATATTGATAGTTCTTCAAATCTAGTCTCTGACATTACGAAAGATCTACAATTTCTGCAACGCTTTCACATGCTGCGATCTCGTCTCGTTTTCTCGTTGATTCAAGATATCTTCTCGCTTCGATCGCTCAATGAAGCATTTCGAGTACACTCTCGAGAACGAACTCAATGTCGATGAGTTCGCTCGACATGTCGTCAACGACTCAGCGACAGTCTTACGTCGATTTCAGAAGCTTCAGAACCAAGCTCGTAAAGTCACTAATGCAACTTTCTCGTTCTTCGCCTCTTCTGTCTCAACCTCTTCGATCTATGCTTCTTTAGACTCGCAAAACCTAGTCTCTCTGATAGCTCAAGCAGTGACTCAAACTCTTCGAAATCAATCTTTATCGTTGATCTCTGTTATACATCTTTCTTCAGCGTCTGTGACTGTCGCAGCCATTCTCGTCCGATTGTCTGAAAAGCTCTCAGATATCGTCGAATACAATGAAGATAGAGACAAGCTGAATGCGTGAAAGCAGAGCTTGAAGCAGCGCATGCACATGAATCACGATCGATACATCATCGATAAAGTCAAGATCGTCTACGTCGAGTTTCGTCTCATAATTGAAAAGAAGACTCACATTCTTATGATGTCATATCGAACAAATGACATCTGCAATCTTGCTATCTTCGACGAATATCTACGAATTCTTCGTCACTGTTGTGACAATTCTTTTGAAGCTGAAGACGTTTGCACGTATCTTCGCGAAACTCTTAAGCAAGGCTCTATGAGCTTTGCCGAATATTATTTACTCTTTTGTCAGAAAAAAGATCGTTTCGCGTTAGAAGACGCGTCGCTGATCGACTGCATGAAGCGCAACGTCAGCTACATCACTCAACTGATCGTCTTCTTCTGACGAATCATCGAGAGCAAGAAGCTCTTCATCTTTTCGAAATACGTTCAAGCTTTCTCGAAAATCAACGAAGAGCTTCAGCAGCTTAAACATCGACAACTTCGTATCACGATCTCTAGCTTCATTTCTTCGAAGCTCAAGTTCTTCACGATCTCGATCATCAATTCTTCGAGCTCTAAGTCAATTCTCGTCGTGCCTGTTGCTCTCGCTGCCTCTTCAGAAGATGATGAACTCATGAATCTTAGCTCTGCTATGACAGCAGTTCAGAGCAAGACTCTAGCTATCTCTGAGGTAAAAGATATCTGCAACAAATGAAAGCTATGCTACTACTGCAAGTTGCAACACTCGAGTAAAACAGTCAAAGAATGCTCAAACAAGAAATTCTTCACTCTTCGTGTTACTGATATGAACGATGATGTCAGTATCGACGATGATGTTTCGCTGTTCGCGAAAAAAGCCTAGTTCTTGAGCAAAGTCGCGCTCAGAGATCATTATACATATTCTATTGTCTTCTAGCATTCTCGTTCTTTTCTTCTCTTCAGTCTTATAAGAAGTTTTTCATCAAATCAGTCTTAGAATTGTTTGAAATCGACTCTTTCTTTAAAGACAGTCATATGATCGTTTCTTGTATACTACGTCACGCTCAATCTAGAATATCTGTTCTCGCTTTAATCGACTCTGAAGTCTTCGTCTATGCTTTTATTGACAAATTCTTCGCGCAACATCACAATCTTTCTCTGCATTCTCTCATCTACTCTCGTCGTCTTCGAGACTTCGACGATCAAATCGCTTTGATCGAAGACATCATTCATGTAGTCGAAATCATCATGACACTAGAAGATCATATTGAAAGACTGTTCTTATACATTATTGATCTGAATCAATATCTCATTATTATGAGTCTTTCTTGACTACGTCGTCATGAAATCGACGCTAGCTTCGAGTTTAATACTCTCACTATGTTCTCGTTCTTCTGTCTAGCTCACTGCTGTCAAACTTCTGTCAAAATACATGAAGTCACACGAGAAGAAGAATTTCTGTTTCTCAAAGAGTTTCAACGAGTATGAGAGCTCGAAGATCAAGAAATTCTGCTCAGTATTAATCAAATCACGTCATCTCGCCTCGTCTCGACTTCTCAGAAGCAACTCAGTGCTCAGTCGACTTACAAGAAGTCATTCAGTCTTCAATCTGCTTGCAAGAAGCAATCTAGCATTCTAGTCATTCACAAGAAACAATCTCGAATTCAAACTGTTCAAAAGAAACAATTCAGTTCATTCAGTCAACTCAATCAATTCAGTCAATGCAGTTCTGTCTCACTCGCTGTCGAAGAAGACATCTCGAGTCGTATCGCTCGAACTATTCAGAAGAAATATCAATCTAAGATCAAGTATCGAAATTCTTCGTCTCGTCGTATCTCTATCGAGAGATCAGCTCATCAAGTCGAACGCTCTTTTATACATCTCGACGTAGTTGAGTTGAAAGCTCGTAGCTTTGATCGTGCTGCACGTCTCAAGAGATTCGAACTCTTTAGTCTCACTCTCGATCAGATAGATGCTTTTCTGAACTGTGTCTCTTTCAATTGTTTCTCAATCTCGCACCTCTTTGTCGATCTTCGTCTGAACTCAGAAATTCGATTTTCACATGTGAGCATCAAGCTTCGAATCTATGATCGAGATCAACGTCTAGCTCTGTATCAAATGAAGAAGAAACTTCATTTGTTCATGATCATCATCGCAGAAGAACTTGAAGCTTATCAACAAAGTAAGAATGTCGATTTCGTCACGCTCTTGCTCAATCATTATTCAAAGCATTTACACGTCTTCTTCAAGAAAGAGGTCGATATCTTGCTCAAGCACGAAACTCATGATCATGTCATTCATCTTAAGAAAGATGCTCAAGCCTCAGCCTTCGCCTTGTATGATATGAGTCATAACGAAGCTCAAGAACTTCGTCGATATCTAGATGAGAATCTTGATAAAGAATTCATTCGAGTCAGTCGCTCTGAAGCGATCGTTCTCGTTCTCTTTGTGAAGAAAGCTGAAGAAGATCTTCGCTTCTGTGTAGACTATCGAGATCTTAATGCAATCATCGTTAAAAATCGCTATTCTCTGCTCTTAATCTTCGAAATCTTGAATCGTCTTAGTCGAGTCAAGATCTTTATCAAGCTTGATATCATTGCTGCTTTTAACAGATTGCGTATTCGAGAGAAAGACGAATCTCTGATCGCGTTTCGTACTCGTTTCGAACTATTCGAGTATCTAGTTATGCTCTTCGATCTGTGTAATGAGTCTGCCTCGTTTCAAAATTACATTAACGACACTCTTTGCAAGTATTTAGATGAATTCTGTACTGCATATCTCGATGATATTTTAATTTATAGCGATAATGAAGTCGAACACGAAATTCATGTCAATCGTGTTCTTCAGAAGCTAGCTCAAGTCGATCTACAGATAGACATCATCAAGTGCGCATTTCATGTTATCGAAGTTTCGTATCTAGGTTTAATCATCATCATCAAAGAAGTCAAAATGAACTCAGCTAAAGTGAATATCATCGTTAATTGATCTACTCTTGTTAACGTGAAGAACGTTCAGAGCTTTCTCGATTTCGTCAACTTCTATAGAAGATTTATTTATGACTACAGTAAAATAGCTGTCTCGTTAACTCGACTCACTCGCAAGAATGTCACGTTCGAGTGATTCACTGATTGTCAAGCTGTCTTTGATACTCTGAAAAAAGCCTTCACGTCTGATGTTATTCTTCGTCACTACAACTCAGATCTTCAACTCGTAGTAGAAATCGATGCTTCAGACTATGTGTCTGAAGACATTTTATCACAGTACGACAAGAATGACGTACTTCATCTCGTCGCGTACTTCTTCAAGAAACATAATTCTGCCGAGTGCAATTACGAGATCTATGACAAAGAACTCATGATCATTGTTCGCGTCTTCGAAGAGTGACGCCTCGAGCTTGAAGACTCATCAACTTCGATTGAGATGATCACGAATCACAAGAATCTCGAATATTTCATGTCAACGAAACAACTTAGTCGTCGTCAAGCTCGTTGAAGCGAGTTCTTGTTCCGATTCAACTATCGTATCATCTATCGCTCAGAAAAAGTCGAGGGCAAATCAGATGTCTTGACTCGTCGATCAGATGATCTTTCTAAGAAGAGAAATACTCAGAATTCTCGTCACTTACATCAGCATCAGACAGTGCTAAAATCTCATGTTTTAGATCTCAGAATTCAAGAAGACTTGCAGAATCTCGTCTTTGAGCTCAGAATCATTGATCTGCAATGTAGAATCATTGCTCTAGATTCTATTCAGTTACATTTAGTTTCGCTACAATCTTTGTCTTTCATCGCTCTAGTCTCAATGAATTTAAAATTCGAAGAACTCGAACTTGAAGTTGAAGATTCAGAATCTCAGTTAGATCAAGAGACTCTTGATTCAGAAGAAGATTCTGTCGATGTTCTCACTCAGATTCTATGAAATCAAGTCGAAGATAGTGATAAATTCGCTTCTCAGATTCTCGAAGCACTTCGCAAGAGAGTACGATATCACAGCAAAATCTTTCTCGCAGAATGTGAGAATCTAGACAACTTCTTATTCTTTCGCGATAGAAAGTACGTCTCTAATTTCAATCGTCTTCGTCTACGAATCATTCAGCTAGCTCACGATAGCGTTGCAGATAAACATTCAGAAAGAGCTAAATGCTACGATCTAGTCAGTCGTGTCTATTGATGACTCAACATATACAAGTATGTTCAACGCTTTGTTCAAAACTGTCATGTATGCATTCGCTTCAAATCATTTCGTCAGAGAATTCAAGAATGACTGCGTTCTCTTTCAGTATTTTAACGTCGATGACGTGATGTCTCTATGAACTATGTAGATTCACTTTCGCTCAGCATTTTCATGAGTGTAATCTATAAATATGTTCTTGTCTTTGTCGATCGTCTTATCAAGATGAGACATTTAGTTCTCACTGTGATCATGAAAGTGAAAGAAGTCACAAATGCATACTACGCTCATGTTTGAAAACATCACGAATTACTCGAGTTCTTTCTGTCAGATCGAGGCACTCAGTTCATCTTCGATGTCTGAAATCACTTATGTCAGATGCTTAAGATCGATGCTAAGTTATTCACTGCATATCATTCTCAGATGAATGATCAAACGAAATGTTTTAACGTCATTATGAAACACTATCTTCGTGCGTTCGTTAACTACATGCAGAATGACTGAGCTAAATGAATTTCGAATGCTGAATTTTCTGCTAATAACGCTTTCTCGACAATCATTCTAGCCTCGTTCTTTCTGACTAATTCAGGTCAAAACTCTCGTCTAGAATTCGAATCTTCGAAATCTCTGTCTTCTGACATCTTCGCTCAGTCTTGAGCTAAGCTCATTGATGTCGAGAACTTCACTAAGAAAATGAAAGAACTCATTGAGCATCTTCGCGATGAAATGTTAATCGCTCAAGTCATTTATGAAGTCAATGTCAATCATTCTCGCCGCTCTTGCTCTCGATACTTTGTCAACAATGAAGTCTGATTAAATGTCAAGAATCTTAAAATCGCTCGTTCTACGATCAAGCTAGATGATCATCATGTCGATTCTTTTCGAGTTAAACGTGTATTCGAAAAGAATTCTCTGATTGTCAAGCTCGAACTTTCTGAATTCATGAAGATTCATTCTGTCTTTCATGTCACTCTTCTGAGTCATGTGACTATCGACTCTCTGCCCGATCAGCGTCAAGAATCTCGCGAGCTCGTTGTCGCTGAAAATGACGAACGAGCTTGATATGTCAATCGTATTCTGAACTCTAAGCTCGATCGACGTTATAGCTCTTCGCTACTCAAGTACTATATCGATTGAGAAGATTATTTCCCTATCTGAAAATCTTTCAACCTCGTCGACAACTGTCAAACCGCTTTAGAGAAGTTTCATGTCGTCAACTCTGTCGTCGTTGAATCTCATGTTCAACCTTGCACGATTTCTCGTTGTCAGTGCAACGATCTCTAGTTCTTGTCTAGATCTCGTTTCGTCTTAGTTATCTAGCCTCGTTCTCGTTTCTCGTTTTCAGTACCTAGTTCTCGATCGTTCAGCATGACAGTAAACTGCTTCAGTTTTTCTTTGTTCTTCGACATTCTCGTTACCGTTATCTCGCCTCGTTCTTCGATCGACCAGTCGCTTCGCAGAAGCTCAGCCTTTAAGAAAAGAGCTACTGTCATGATGCTAGGCTGAAAGCTCGATCGAGTCGCATGAAAGTCATGTGACTACATGTCTCTTTCGCGACTGCGCTAGCAGATCTAATTTCCCATGTAATATAGTCGCTTCGAGCTCATCTTGCTTTCTTTTCTTCTTGTCTTTCGTTCTGTACACTACTTGTATCTAGATCTGACTCTATCATAGCTATCATACATTATATTGATAGTTCTTCAAACCTAGTCTCTGACATCTTTCAATGCTTCAATGAGATTTTAGAATGTTGCTATTTCATGAAACATTAACATAAGTTAACAATTTCATCAATGAGCTATTAATCAATTAAACAAAATCATTAAAATGTCAGAATCATGTTTAAATGAGTCAATTAATGAAAGTTAAAGTTGAATAATGCTTAATCTTTAAAAATAACTATAACTGAATATTAAAAATACAGAAGAAGATGAGTACAAAAACTTCTATTTAAGTAATATTCAAAGATTATACTAAGCTTGAAGAAGATGTGTTTGTGACATAAGTAAAATGTGATGTAGAAAGAAAAATGATATTGAACAAAAAGATGTTAATGAAAGAAAATAAAGACTGAGTCAGATCTGAGTTAAAGACATTGACTAGCTTTATTCAGTCTTGATACACTTGTAACATTACTCTCTTCTTTAAAAATTCATGTTTGCATGAATGTTGCTCATTTGCTTACTTTTTTATTGAGTTATTTCATACTAGCATGACTTTCTTGAGTATAATGCATGAAATTCATTCAAAACTTTCTTGAAGTCATTAAATTCATCTTTATTAACATAGTATCATTCATTGTTTCTATCTAAATCTTTTTATTTGATCTTGTACTGTATTCAATCTTAATAGCATCTGAAGTTCAGAATGTCATTTATCTTTCAATGTTCATCATCATCATCATTAATAATGATGAATCTGAAGAATTTTGCATGCTGTTCTGATAAAAAGTCTTCTGAATACAATTGCAGTAGCTTTGAGCTGAACATTGAATGCAAATGTTTCATGCTGACTGATAAATGAAGATGATAGAAAATCTTCACTTTGACAGTGATTTAATATGATTCTAGTTATTTATCTTTCAAATCTTTGCAGAGTCTTGTTGTCTTGATGTTTCTGAAAGATAGTTAAACTCAATCATTTACTTCATAAATAACATTTCATCTATGTTTATTGATCTGAACTTGAATGATCAGCTTCGTTTTTTTCAATTGTTGATGATTGAAGCTCAGTAATTCTTTCATTCAAATGACAATATCATTTGCTTTTCTAGCTTTAAATCGTTCATAAGTTATTTCATAGTCAATCATATTTGAATCAAAACTCATTTGAGAGTGAAATTCTTTATTGAAGTAGAAAGAAATCATTAAGATGATTAAAAAGATATTGAAATTGTTGCTGAATTTCATCATAAATATTCATTTGATTCAATCATTCTGCATGTAATTGCAATAAATTCTAAGTTTGCATTCAACATCTTGATTGACTTGTTTTATCTGATCATTGATTTTCAAATGATAGACTATAAATAGACTAGCTGTGATTCTTAGTCACTTGCAAAGACTTTTTCACATAGTTGATATGAATTGAAAGTCTTTGTTCAAAACAATAGAACTGAGTAGATCATGCAGTCAATAAATGTTTCATAACATGATTCAAATCATTTCTTCAACTGAAATGTCATTGTTTTCTTAATGATAGAAAACATAGTGATGTTTTTTAATGAGATAACATATGATTATGCAAATAACATTATAGTCTTTTGACAAAGATAGTTCAATGATGAAGTTCATAATTATATCTTTTCAGCGTTTCTGTGAAATTGAGAAAGAATGATGAAGTTCATTAATGTTATTTTTAAAGACTTTGCTTTGCTGATAAGCATGACAGTTTTGAATGTATTATTGAATAGTAGCTTAATGATCTGATCAATAGTAGAAATACTGAACTAAATCAATGATTCATTTATTGTTGAGATGAAAGATTGAAGATTGATCATGCACTTCTTATAGCAGTTTCATATGCATATTCTTAAAGACTCACAGTAAGTCTTTTTTAAAGAGAATGCTGTCAATGATTTTGTAGTTCTTCAATTTAGTAATATGAAATTTGAGCTTATTCTCATTCATAGCTTGTTTATATTTATCACAAAGCTCATTCATTTGATTGATCATACATACTCACTGATAGAGATTTGCTTTCAATTCAACAAGTAGAATATCAACTTTATCAAAAGTTAAAATAGTCTGAAAATAATCTTTAAGTTATTGAGCTGATTCAAAGATGTTTGCTAAAGACATTTAAGTTAAAGCATTGACTTTAGTATTTATTTTATCTGATTTAAAGATGATCTGAAAGTTGAACTTTGACAGAATGTTCAGATAGTTGACTTATTATTGACTCAACTGTTTATTTTTCATGAAGATTTTCAAAGCTTAATGATCAATGAATATCTGAATGAGTAGTTCAATGCACTTCAGCTCAAGTCGTCAGTGTTTGAAGCATCAAATAATGACTAGTAATTTCTTGTCATAAATGTGATAATTGATTTTAGCGAGAATTATGCTTTTACTGTAGAAGATCATTGAATGAAGAACTTTCTCATCATTGTACTAAGATAGTATTTCATCTTTTACATAGTTCAAAGCATTGATCTTCAGAATAGCTTGTCATTTAAGATTGAAGTGATGAAATATTGAGATTGAGTTAACTTGTTTCTTTAAATTATCAAAGACTTGAACACAGATTTTATTTCAAACAAAAGATGTATTTTTTCTTGTCAGCTGAGTGAATGATTTGACTAACTTCAAGAAGTTCTTAATGAAACAATGATAAAAGTTAACAAATTTTACGAAGCTCTGAATTTCTTTTAAATTGATCGAAGTGATTTAGCTGACTATGACTGTCACTTTGCTGAAATTCATACGAAGATTTAGTTCTGATACAATGATTTTTAGAAAGACAGTCTCTTCTACATTGAATTTGCATTTTCAAATATTCATCTGCAATTCAGCTTCACATAGTTGACTTAATACTAGTTTGATGTGATTTCTATATTTCTTTCTTATTTTGCTATAAATGAGAATGTCATCTAGATAAACTTGACAAAAGTCGTTCAGAAAGTTTCATAAAACATTATTCATATATTGTTGAAAGAAAATCAATTCATTAATCAGTTTGAATGATAGCATCTTGTATTTATATGCTTCTAAAGCAGTGATAAAAGTGATGTAATTCTCATTATTAAAGTGCATTTGAAGTTTGTTGAATGCTGATATGATGTTCAATCTAGTCAAATGCTTGCAACTCATTATTTTATCAATGATCTTGTTTATCAGCAATAAAGAATATTTATTTCTTTTGAAAATGACATTTAGCTTTCAATAATTTACGCAGAATCAAAAATCTTTATTTGCTTTGAGAGTGAATAAAACGAGAAAGAAATAGAAGATCTGACTAAAAATGATGAATTTCTTCGACAGATTCTCATTTAAGTACTTCTTTACTTTCAGAAGTTTGACAAAGAACATTCAATAAACTTGACAGTGAGAAGATGTTAAATCACTGATGAGCTCAATTTTATAATCATAAAAGTGATGAGAAAGTAGTTTATTCAATTAAGTTTAATCAAAAACATTTAAAAACTTATGATATTCTGATGATAGTTTGACTTTAATATCTTTCAAATTCTGAGTTGTTTCATTGATTAAAAAAACGTTTAAAACGTTCAAATTGCACTGAGTATTATACGTGATTTTTCTATCAATACTCATCATCAATAGAGTAAAGATTTCAGTCTGATTCTTCTTTGATTAATTCAGTAAAGTTTTAAACGAAGCTGCATTTATGCTTTGAATCAAGAATGATTCTTTCTTAATTGTAGTTAAAACAGATCATTTAAGCATAATAAAAATCTTAGTCTGAATGATAAAAGAGAGCGAAGTTGATTACAGTCAACTTAAGTGCTTTGAATTGAGAAAAATCAAAAAATCAAAAACAAGTATTTAATTGATTTGAAAAAACAATGACGTTGTTTTGCATATTCAATAATATTTCGTTTTTATTCATTCAGAGCTTACTTAATATAACTTTATGATGATTGATATCAACTATCAGCATTGATACAGTCAATTTCTTATGACTTTTGATCATGAGATTGAGTAGAATTTTATGAATAATGATCTTCTTAAATATCTTTTTATTATAATCTCTTATTAACTTCTCTTTTGTTAATAATATAGATTGAATTTCTAGTTTCTTGCATATTCTATTGACTAAATTAATGTGTATGAGCATATAAGCGACTGAATCACTGTCTATCAGAGAATGAAAACTAAAAGATCAATTCTGAGAGTTGAGAAAGATGTCAATTAAAAACAACTTTTCAAAGTAATTCTCTTCTGATAGAATTTCATCTAGTTTGCACAAAAATATAATCTTTACTTCTTCAATGACTTTTGAAGAAATGACTAGTTTTTTGAATCAAAATTTGAATTGAAATCAAACTTAAAATGATCATATTCATTGTTCATTGCATTGATTCTAGTAAATCAATCAGAGCATTTTTTCACACTATGATTTGATTTATAATATATGAAATAGATTTCAACTAAAACATCTGCTTCTTTGACGTTAGTTAAAATTGCATCACATAACTTTAAATGATCAGATTTTGAATGATCAACTGATTGAGTAACAACAGCTTTATGAAAGATGATTTTTAACAAATCATTAATGTATTTGATGAGATTGACTTTGTTCTTGATTTCTTGAATAATTCATTGATCATTATTCAAATGAATCAGGTAGAAATGAATCTCTTTGAAAGAATCAGATTGAACTAATTGATTTATTCAAACAAATCAAAAACAAGAGTTTATTTTATCTTTCAGATTAATGATTAGTTGCTTTTCATGATACTTCAGATAAAAAGATAATTGTTGAAACTGAGTGTAAAACTCACTGAACTTCTTTGATTCTTGAATCAAGTTGTAGTATTCTTTATAAAAGTTAACTTTCTTATTTGAATCATTGAACAACTCAGCTAGTTCTTTCAAAAGATCATCGATGATCTTATAGAAATTAACACAGTCATGTTCACATCTAGATTGAGCAACATCAGCTGCATCATTAAATAATCTGAAATGTACATAGCTCAGTTTGACTTATTCATTTGAAAAAAGATCAACGTTGATCTTTAGTTTATTCTGAATTTTGTCATATCAGTTTTTTCAAGTAGAATTTTTTTTATCAGTAAATCAGAAAGAATTAGATATTTTCTGAGATTTAAAACGCTCAAAGTAGATGAAATCAGAAGAAGTGATTTCTTTAGTTTGAAGTCTAGTCTTCAACTCTTTGATTTTGTCATCTCATTGTTTACTCAGCTCGTTGAGTCAATCTGTTTCTCTGTCGAGAATCATGCATTGAATCTTTCAGTTTTTGATAGAAACAGAAAGTATTACTGTTTCAGCAAATGACTCATTGTCTTCATTGATGAATGATTCAGCACTAGAGAATTTCAATGAATCAGTTTCAGAAGTTTGAGAAAAGCAACTTTAAAATTCTTTAAAACATTCTTTAATAAATGAATGTTTTGACATGATGAAATTTGAAGAAAGAATGAGATTAAGCGAATGATGATGCTCAACAGTATTAATGAAGATGTATGATCAAGTGTTTAATTTTCAGAAAAGAATGTTGTTAATTAAAGAGATATTTTTGATTTGTGAGTTTTTGAATGATTCTCAAGCAATTCATGAAGATTCTTTATCATCGATTCTTTTAATCAAGTTGAACAGCTTATTTTCACTCGTCTGTTTTACAAGAATAAGTTAATTTTCTTAATTAAGTGAACTTTGCATACTTAGTGAGTAATAAGTTGTTTAATAATTCAAACAGTCTCATTGTTGATTCTATTAAACTCTCTAATGTTGTTCAGTCTTTCAATTGCATCAATCATCAGATAAACGAATTTCTTTAAACTCGTTCTGTTTATATGAGTATGTTGAATGAATAATGAGATCAGTATTGTGTGATTAATGAATTCTTAATATAATGTCAGAATCGTGTCTAAATGAGTCAATCAGTGAAAGTCAGAGTTAAATAGTGCTTGATCTTTAAAAATAACTATAACTGAATATTAAAAATACAGAAGAAGATGAGTACAAAAGCTTCTATTTAAGTAATATTCAGAGACTGTGCTAAGTTCAAAGAAAATGTGTTTGTGACACAAGTAAAATGTGATGTAGAAAGAAAAATGATGTTGCACAAAAAGATGTTGATGAAAGAAAATAGAGACTGAGTCAAATCTGAGTTAGAGATATTGACTAGCTTTATTCAGTCTTAATACGCTCGTAACATGTTAATTTCTTCAACAATGAGCATGTTAAATGACTTTTTTGCTTCTGAATAAACTGACTGCGTCAAGTTGAATACTTGAGTTTAAGTTGAGTACTTGACTTGTCAAGACTCAATTTGAGTCAGAATTCTTGACTCAAGTATTTAAGTTGAGTCAGAAGATTCAACTCAAGTATTCAAGTTGAGTCAGAAGATTGAGATCAAGTATTGACTTAAAATTCTCGACTCAACTTGTTAAGATATGAAGCAAAGTACTACTAATATTTATTTGAATGTTTAATAATGCAACAAAGTAATGCAATTGATGAGAGAAAATTCATGCTTGTTCATTTACTACTGCTAATCTGAGATAACTATTATCTCAAAATTCTTCTTCTTTTTCTTCTTCTTCTTCTTCTCATTCTTTTTCTTCTTGTTGTACTTATTCTCATTCTCAATTATATCTGCATCATCATCTTTCTTGCTAAATTTCATCTTCTTGTCATCATTGTCAATCTCAATGATATCATCAAGCTGATCATCTGTTGAATCTAGTGACTTAACTATCTTTTTATTGATCACATTTTTTTCACTCGAGAATGCGCTTATGAATTTATCAAATTCTTGTATAACATTTGAATCATTCATCATCTTCAAGTCATTCAATTCTTCGTGATGTAAAATTCGTTGTTAAATTAGTTCAATGATAAATATCATGTATTTTGAAATATTCATCTCAAGTTCATTTTATGATGTAATAGTTTAATTCATACATTAGTCTTATCTTTCACATTAAACACAGTATATACATTGATAGTAGAAGTAGTATTGAACATCATCTTTATGACTATTGCTTCAAGATTTGCTCACTTCACAGTTTTCTTCTTTCTCATCTTTTTCATCAAATTCATCTTGAAGCATTGAGTTATTATATCATCAGCTTTTGAAACACATATGAATTACTTAAATGCATTATCATGTAGTCTCTTTTTCACTCAATCATCTGAGATTGTATTTTGCATATTGCTCTTCATGTTCATCTGCTTCTCTTTCAAGACTTTCTAATATACGTTGATGATTCTCAGCTTTGTCAGTTGCTTGTGAAGAGTGACTCAATCAACATTCTGCTTAATATAAAAAGTTTTTTGATCTTTGTCTCATTTAACGACTTAATTTCTACTTGCAATGAATTGTAACTTAATAAATAGATTAAACATTCTGCGATCTTGATTAGTCTTAATGATAATGCATAATAATCTTCTTATCTGATAGTGATGTTGAAATGCTTTTTTCTAGTCACAATAAATGAATTCAATGAAGAGATATAAGACGTAAATAATGTTAAAGTTAGAATAAATGTAAAACGTAGATAAAGTTAAAGTTAGAATAAACATGAAGTGTAAATAAAGTTAGTGTTAAAATAAATGTGAGATGTAGATAAATTAAAGTTAAAGCTGAATTTTAAAATTTATTCATCATCTTAGAACTGTGATCATCACAATCATCATCTCAATGATGCAATCAACACATTCATCATAATAGTGATATAATCAACAAATTCATCATAAAAGTGATACTATTAACATAGTTTATTCAGTCATCATCTCTTGTTAATATCATACTTCACTTTGCTTTCACTTTACTCAATTATTATTATCTTTTACTCAATTATTGCAACTTTTCAAATCATGATTGAATAATCTACATCATATTCATGATGCATTGCAAGCAGACAGATAATGCATTTAAATAATGCATTTCTTGTTACACATTGCTGACAGACTTGATTTAGAACGAAAGCTGAGCAAAGATGCATCATGTGATGATTTGAGAAAGTCAACTTGTGATGATAAATATTTGTTAAATCGAATTGAAAGAGAATTAAGACAAGATCATAAGATCATGTCTGAAAGTAAGATCTTGCTTGAAAGCAAGATAAATAGAATTGAGAAGATAATGCAAACAGATAATGCATTAAACAATCAACAGTTAATTTATTGTGACAGATAAAGAGAAAATGAAAGTTAGAAATCATTGCTCTTCGAGAAATTCATCATTATCAGAAAGCTGCGAATTTGTTAATATCTAAAATTTCATTTGAAAGACTGATATGAAAAATTCTTCAGAATGAGACTGATATGAATCAACTTAGTCAGAAAATGAGCGATGAAAACTACAGAATTCAAGCTTCAACTTTGCTTACTTTTCAGAAAATCACAGAAGTGTTTCTATGTGAATTTCTTGTCAGTAAATGCATTACTCATTTGCATTACTCTTGATGTTTTACAACACTTACTGATATCATGCTTTACATATGCAGATAGCAATCTTCTTGCTATTCATGTCAAGCGAGTAATCATTCAACAGAGAAATTTGATACTCATGAAGACTTTGATGTGCAATCTTGAAATTCAGTTGAATCATGAATAGAAATAGCATTTGTGATAACTTGATCAAATCAAGCTATTTAACATAGCAATACACTCTATGAACTGCATTATCTCTTTGCATTATCTTGTAAATGTGTTATCATACTACATACATTAACAATGCAAAAGCAACTTCAAATGAAATGATATTGAACATTTAAACATTAATAAAACGTAATACATTCTGCAAATCTGTCTTGAAAGAATCATCAGATTCATCAATCGCGTTATCTTCATTTTCTTCTCTACAATAAATATCTCATGCTTTGATGATAGTTTTCTCAGAATTCAAGTTCATGATACAATTATAATACTTAAGAAGCATTATCTGTTCAACTGATTCTGAAGTCATTTGTGATTAATTTCATCAACAAACTCTTCTTGCAAAACTGAATGTTCATTCAATATTTATAAAGAATATTGAACATGAAAGAATATTCTTAGTCATTTGAGTCAATCTTGAATAGTTCAAGATATTGTCTTTTCAATACTTTCATGTTGAAAACTTCTTGACAATAACATCAGTGCAAAAATATTGATCATCTTTATTAACAGATACAGAGCGACGTTGAGTTCTTTGAAGAAGAGTTCATGTAATTATCACAACAGATTATAACATTGTTAATAAATGATCAATTGCATTATCATATTGCATTATCTGATCAACATCACTAGTCACTTGCACTTTGACTTCTGCAATTGTAGTTCTCTCTTCATAATGATGACAAAAATAGTTCTTGAACTCTTTTCTGTACTTGTTGTAATAAAAATGATAATTATTCTCATTTACATCTCAATCTTGATACAAATTCAGCTTTTGAGTAGAATCTAAAATCATAGCAAGATTGTATATCAGTTCATCTTTGCTCTTCATCTTGAAATAGTACTTTGTAAGCTTGTTAAAAGCTAGTTCGCAAGCTTGAAGAACAAGTGCTTGTGAAGTACATGCATTATCACGTACTATCGTCTCAATAATATTGAGATGATTGAAAAAAGCATCAAACATTCGAAATTTTAAATGTATGTCAACATTAATGATTCTAAATATGATCAGAGTTAACTCGTAGAAAGAATTTAACATGTTATCAACAAGCAATACTAGTGATCATTCATTTTTCTTTAATCAAATAGCTTGAATCTTTGCATCTATCAAGAATTTCTCAACTCATGTATTGATTATATCACGCAGTTAATATGCACGTTGAAGCATCAAATAAATAAAGTTTCAGCAAATGCAAATGTCTTGTATCAATTTTCAAGATCTTGTTGCTTGCAGCTTTAAAAAGCGAAGCTTTTATTGAGAAGAACTGTTGATAGCAATAGTAACAACGCGAATCTGTTTCATTGATTAGTAAATGCATTATCTTTTTGCATTATCATCTTGATAAATATCTTCTTAATAACAGTGCAAAGATCATTGCTTGTGATTACATTCTCAACTTGATCATCATTCAATGACACAGCGAAATTGTTGTTCAAAGTCTTTGATTCAATAGCTTTGATAAACTCTTGAGTCACTCAATTAATAATATAAGTCATACAAGATATCAAGTTTTGTGCTTTATTTCATGAAATGTTGCGTCAATTGAGTGCTCTTTCAAGCTTCTTCTTCAGAGTGTCATTATTGCTTGCATTATCAATAACAACGTTGAAAAGCTTGTTCTTGATGTTATATATATTCAAAATCTTGAACAGCTTTTGCATTAAATAACAATCAGTATGCTCAACTTGAAGAGATGTAAATTCAATGAGATGTTCATGATATTGAAATGTAACATTCATTCAATATATCAAAACTTTCAGATAAGTGACTTTTTAAAAACTAGATCATGCATTCAATGTAATAAAAATCTGTCGTGACTCTTTTAAATCTTGCTTTATCTTTGCTTGAATTTCATCATATTTCAAGAAAATCATGTTTGACAATTTAGTGCAATGCACAAAAGTAATTTCTGAATGAAGCATTTGTAGTAACTGTTAAAAATGCTTGTTTTCAATGATTTAAAAAGACAAATTCAGTGCAACAAAGATTTGACATAATATATTTTCTGTTACGAGTGTATCGAAATTGAATAGAGTTTTCTAGTCAACAAGCTCTAGAGGTTTTGATTCATGTTGAATCTCTAGCCTCAACACTCTATTCTAGCGCTTTCGATACTCAAGCAAACCTGCTTCGTTCTCTTTGTTTTGCTCTACTATAGATACAGCTCGAAATTCTCTTTGATTTCTTCTGTATTCTTAATATTCTAGTTATAGCTATCTCTATTGATCAAACATTCTATTCAGCTACGCACTACCTCGCTGCAGTGTGATTAGATTCTAGGCATGATTTCAACATTATATTAAGAATTCGTTAATCACACGATATCGATATCAATACTCATTCAAGATACTCGTACAGACAGAATGAGTCTAAAGAAATTCGTTTACCTGATGATTGACGCAATCAAAAGACTGAACAACACTAGAAAGTTTGATAGAATCAACGACGAGACTGTTTGAATCGCTAGACAACTTATCGCTCACTAAGTACGCAAAGTTCACTCGATCAAGAGAATCAACTCATTCTCATGAAACAGACGAGTGAAAATAAGCTG
>JAABUV010002036.1_pt1 | contig 28257 bp, 27 predicted proteins | sample 5559971 | NCBI WGS metagenome assembly JAABUV01 (sample SAMN10711881, study PRJNA513362) | rock metagenome | isolation source: Antarctica rocks | place: Antarctica: Victoria Land, Knobhead nord | collected 2015-12-19
CCAGGTGGTGTCCCTACCGTGGGGTGGCGATGGCCGCATCATGGGGTGGCGGTGGCGCCATCATGGGGCGGCGGCGGCCGGGTTGCGGCGCGGCGCGGCGCGCCAGGTGACCAGGCGGAGTGGAGGACCCGACGGTTCCCCGTTGGTGGTCACCAGCCATGCCCAGTCCCCTACCCCTAACCCAATCACCCCGCAGGAGGTGGCCATCCCCGACGAGCTGGAGTACCACGGCCGCGGCCCGCTGCTGTCGGCGCGGCGCGTGGACCTCAACCTGCTCTGGAGGTAGCCATCCCGTAAGTCTTAACCCTGACCGGATCACCCCGCAGGTGGTGGCCATCCCAGACGAGCTGGAGTACCACGGCCGCGGCCCGCTGCTGTCGGCGCGGCGCGTGGACCTCAACCTGCTCTGGCGGCGCGCCGACCAGATCCTGCAGGCGTCCATCACGGCGCGGCCCCCCCGGCCGGCAGGGCGGCGCGCGCGCGATGCGTGGCTGCCTGCGGCCGCCTCGCGCGCAGCCGCCGTCCCAACGGGTGCCCCGCGCGTCTGTGGCCGCTTGCCTGCCGGGGGGCGCGTCGAGCGCGTCCCTGTGCAGACACACGTGTTTGTTTACGGAGACCTGTGCTGGGTTGAGCCTGGGGTGCACTTGCAGCGGGTGCGAAGGCCAGCGCTTCTGACATATGGACCATGCTCTTGTGTTTGGTCCGAATGCATCTGGCATTTTTGTCCCCGCCTTTGTCACGTGCGACCGAATGGTATTGTACACCTTTACAGGCAGCGCCTGTGCAGCCCGGCCCCGGCCCTTACGTACAGCCGCCGTCAGGGTGTGTGACACGCTGCCAGACAAGCGGGCCCGGGAAGCAACGCAACAGTGCTAGGTATAGGGTGAGGGCGCCGCGCTGAGGCGCGCGCGCCGCGCGCCGCGCCAGGACTGCGAGGTGCTGCGGGTGAGGATCTCGAGTGCCAACACGGGCGGCCTGCTGACAACCGTGGAGAGCCTGCCCGCTTTCATCCCCTACTCGCATGTGGTCAAGAGCGGCAATGAGCAGTGTGCAGTGCCGGTGCGGTGCCCTGCGCGCGCCCTACCCAAACCCTAACCCTCCATCCCCTACTCGCACGTGCTCAAGAGCGGCGACGCGCAGTTCTCGGTCGTGGTGCGGCGCCCGCGCGCGCGCCCCGGCCGCGCGCTCGGCGGCGGGCCCTGCCACGCAGGGCTCGGCGGGGCCCGCTTGCGCGCCCGGCCGCGCGCCCTGCCCGACCAGGCCGCGCCGCGGTGGCGGCAAGGTGCGCTCTGGACGCCGGCGCCGGGTCGCGGCGGGGGCCGCGGCCGCATTGCCGCGCGCGCTCGGCGCGGCTGCGGCGGCCGGCCGCCGGCCGGGCGGCTGGCCGCCCCTGCGGCAGGCGGCGGGCGCGCTGCTGACGGCGGGGCCGGGGGCGCAGGACATGAATGCGAAATACGCCGGCCAGGAGGTCGTCGCGTCGGTGGCCGAGGTCAGCCCGCTGCACCGCAAGCTCATGCTGAGCATGACGCAGGGCGCGCACAGCCTGCAGATGCGCACGCTGCATGTGCGCCCCCACACCCTCACCCTGCAGCTCCCGGCGCCGCGCTGCGGCGCACGCTTGCACGGCTCCAGCAGCGTCCGGCGACCGCGCACGCGTTGGCGCCGTCACCATTCACAGCTTGCTTTGGGCAGAGCGCGGGGCAGGGCGGGCTGCGTTACGGCACTTGGGACGCAACAGCAAGTGCGCACTGCCGGCTGCGCCGCCCGGCTGTCTCCGGGATGCGGATGAGCGGCGCGGCAGCTGAGCGCGATGGAGGGTTCATGGGCAGGCGCCCTGTGTCCGCTCGCGCGCACGCTTCCCCGATCCACAGGGCTGCATCGAACCTGCCTGGACTCTGTCGCGAGCGTTCTGCGGGAGGGCCTGAGGCCCTGCGTGCCGGGGCGCCCGGGCCAGGTGGGCGCCCTGGTATGGGGCAGCGTGCGGCGCATCGAGTCGTTCGGCCTCTTCCTCGGCCTGGACAACCTGCGCGTGTCCGGGCTGCTGCACATCTCCAACATGTCGCGCGCGCACGTCGAAGACCCGTCGGCGCGGCCCCGCGCCCCGCTGCCCTCGTGTGCTAGGCGCGTTGGTTCACAAGGCGCAGCAGAGCCTGGGTCGACGCGGCAGGGGGGCCCGGACGTGACTACCATGGTGGTACAGCTGCACATGATGGGGTGTGCGTGCGCGTGTGTGCTGCACTGCTCCTGCAGCACAGGGCGGGACTGGCAGTGTGTGGGTGTCGAGGAGCGGGCGGGGAAGGCTGGCTGTGATGACGCAGTATCCGCGCTACTGATCACCGTGACGATAGCCGATACAATGGTTGAATTTCTTGATCTGAGCCGCCGCCCTCGCACCGCCGCCCCCAGGTCCCTGTCAGCCCTGCCGCTGCAGCACTGGGCAGAGCGCCCGTGGTAGCATCGGCGCTGTCCGGATCAGCAACCTGCGTGTGTACCAGGGTGTCCCCTGCGTGCGCCCGGTGTGCCGCAGTATGTTCGTCGGGCCTGGTGCAGCGCTCAGGGAGACTTTGCTTGGGTGCTGGGAGCGCCCGGTCAGCAGCGGATGTGGCCACGCCGGGGGTTGTGGTTGTGATCAGCTCCTCCCTGGCGACATGCTGACAGCCGGGTGGGTCGTGCGGGCGCGCAGCAACTGTTCGAGGTCGGCGAGCGCGTGCATGCGCTGATCGTGGGCATGAACCCCGACGGCACGCGCATCAGCCTGTCCACGGCCGAGCTGGAGGCCGGCGACGGCGACATGCTCGAGAACAAGGCGCGCGGGCAGCCGGCCGCTCGTAACCCTAACCCCTTGACCTGGCTGCAGATGCAGCACTCACGGCGCACGCTGGCCTGTGCTGCGCGCTGGCGGCGACAGTGAGTGTGAGGCGCTGAAGTGCTGAAGCGCCTCGCGCCCAGCTTGCTTGGCCGTGCGTCAAGCGCTTGTCAGGTCAGGCGCGGTGTTCTGCCTGCGTGGGCGGCGGCCCGACCGCCGGGCAAGCTAACGCTTTGTGATGTTGCGGCGGACCGGCGCGTCGTCTGCGTGCGAAGCGGCGCTCGGGCGTCGCGGCCAGTGCTCGCGCCTGCGCTGTATTGTCTGCGTGCGTGGCAGCGGACGGGCGAGCGCCGCGACCAGCGCTTGCGCCTGCGTCGCAGGAGCTCGTGTACTCCGGCGCGGAGGAGCAGCAGCGGCTGTTCATGGAGCACCTGAAGCGCGTCGAGCAGGAGCGGGCCCAGGGCAAGGACCAGGGCGCGGACGCCGGCGAGGCGGAGTCGGGCGCCGCGCTCGAGTGGTGACGGTCCCAACCCTACCCTATACCCAGGGCATGGGACCAGGGCGCGGACGCCATCGAGGCGGAGTCTAAGCGCCGCGCTTGCGTGGTGAGCTGAACTGCGGGCACGGCCGGCGCGCGCCAAGCAGGGCCGCCGTGGGCACGGCCAGGATGCGCGCGCCTGCTGGGCCGCACGCATACGGGGGAGGCCCCCGTCGCTCTGCTTGAGTGGTGGCAGGGCTTGGCAGGCGGGAAGCATGCGGCGCTTGTTTACCCCGGCAGAGGCTCAGGTGCATGCATCTGCTGCCCAGCGGCGGTACTCGATGTGGGCTTCCTGGGCGCAAGGCATTATGCTGGTGCTGTGACGCTGGTGCTGTGGTGGGAACAACACAATTGACGCTTGGCTGCTGGCTGGAGCACTGCTCATGTCTGGAGCTTGCTGGGGTGGTAAGGGGTGGCGCGTGTGGGAGGAATGGCAGCGTGCGTGGCAAGGTCTGTGCGGGTTTTTAATGCAACCGAGGTCAGGCCTTTGAGCAGTTGCCTCTGAGGCAAGCTGTTTAAATGGCTGATAGCGGGCAAGCAGCACTGCTGAAGTGTCTCACGCGCCGGCTGCATGTTGTAATGATCCCTGTTGTAATACGAAATTTCATGCTTTGTGGGAAATGGCTCTGTCCTATTAGCCAGGCGCGGCAGGCGTTGCTGCCTCCAAGACCCAACACCTGCTGACCCGTGCCAGCAGCAGCATCCACAGTGCCGCTTGACACATGTTCAAAATGTGACAACACCTGCGTATGGTACATGCCCCAAATCTCGTGCGCCTATCACCTGAACAGGGCGAGCCAGACGCACTATCCCGGCAAGCGTGCGGGATGGCGCGGCGAGGCGCCCGAGCACGATGGCCGCAGGGCGGCACCGGCCCGTCGCGGAGACTCCCCACTCGCAGGCCCCCCGCCCCGCCCGACCACACAGCCGCCCGACCCCGGCCGCTGCAGCGCAGACACGCGCGCGGCCTCCGGCGAGCCCCCGCACGCGGCTCCGCCCCGCCAGGCCGCTGGCCGAGCGCCGCTCACATACGTAGCCGCCCTGCCATGCTGTGACAGATAGCGCGCCAATCCGCGAACAGTCTCCTGTGACGACTGTCTGCAGCCCGCTACATCAGCTTGCAGCAGGAGTTCGTCTTGCGGGCCTGCTTGTAGAACATCTGACTGGCCATGGATAGGTCGGACGACTTGTCCACCAGCGCCTCAAGCTTCTCGCCGCGCTCCAGCATGCTCTCAATCGTCTTGTGTAGCACCACCTTCGTCTCGTCCAGGTCGCGCTGGATCCGCGTCAGCTTGTCGGCCTGCGCGGGGTCCTGCGCGCCGCGCCACGCGCGCTGTCGGTCCCTGAAGCGCATCCAAGAGGCAGAGCAAGCGCTGGTGCGATCCCTGGTTTTCAGCCGGCAGAGGCACAACGTCAGCGCACCACACCAGACATGCAGCCAGCACGGTGACAAGCCTGACCCCCAGTGAGCCAGTGAAGGCGCAGCACCGAGACGAAAGGTGTCCAGCAGCTTGGAGCCCTCGCGCGCCTGGTATTTTACAATCGCCGGCTCCAGCACCGCCAGCGCGTCGGCGCTGTCCTCCGCCGCGCCGCGCCAGGCGTTGCGGCTGTGGTCCGAGTACTCGTCGAGCACCTTGTCCACGACGCTGAACGCGGCCCGGGACGGGTAGTCCTTGTCCACGAAGGCGACCCCCACCTGCGCGCGCCCAGTGCGCTGGGTGCGCCGCCGGGTGCCCCCACAGCTCCACCGTCTGCAGGGCAGAGCAGGTTCGCGCGCTCGCGCGCTGGTTGCGCTGCCCCCGCAGCTCCGCCCTCTGCAGAGCAGAGCAGGAGCGGCTGTCAGCAGCGTGCGCCTGGCTGCCAGGAGCGAGCCGGGAGGACAGCCCTCTCGCGAGCGCGCGCTGGGTGCGCTGCCCCCACAGCTCTGCCCTTGGCAGAGCAGAGCAGAGCAGGAGCGTCTGTCAGCAGCGTGCGCTTGGCTGCCAGGAGTGGGCCGGGAGGACGCCCTTTGCAGAGCAGAGCAGGAGCGGCTGTCAGGAGCGTGCGCCTGGCTGCCAGGAGGGGGCCGGGAGGCTGGCAGGGCGTCGGCCGGCGCACCAGGCCGTCCCGGTTGTGCGCGTGGCAGTAGTACTCCTCGTGCTGCACGGTCTGCCGCGTCCCGGGCTGCGTGCGCTTCGCGACCGTCCGGCTCACAAAGGTCAGCATCTCGCGCACGCTGCCGCGCTGGAAGAAGCCGAACGTGGACAGGTCTGACGCCAGGCCGAACAGCAGCGGCTCCTGTTCGCCGTTCCATTTCAGGACCGCGACGGCCGTGAGCTTCATCGCGCGGGCCCGCAGGCGCGGGGGGGCGCGGCTCGAAAGCGCGCGGCGCTCAGGCCCGGCAGGGATCTGCAACTGCGGCCTCCCGGGCACTCGCCCAGACCTCGCGGCGGCACGCCTGAGTACTGCTTAGCGCGCCAAGGAAGGAGCACAGGAGAGCGTCGGGAGGGTGGTCTGTAGTGTGACAATCTGGGACTTGCCCCATAGGCAGAGCGCTTGAAGCAAGGGGTGAAGGCCGGGGTGGCCACTGCTGAACCAGGGGCAGGCAGCAGGAAACGGTGCACAGCGCTATTGGTGAGGCTGCAGCAAAGGCCTGCAGGGAAGTATGTCAGCTGCAACGCGTCAGACTCATAGCACCCGTTGAGCGGCATGCTCTGCTGCGCTATGTGTGCAGGCGAGGCCTGCTTGCTGGAAAAGTGCACCTAGCTGTGAATACAGCAGCACTGCTGAGCGCGCTGAGTGGAGGATGTGGTAAACAAGGCAACGGGGCGAAGCGCAGAAGGCTAAGCGCGGAAGCGTTCCCTTGGCTGCTGAGCAGCTCGTGCGGGGGTGGCAGCTGCCGCCATGCCCCTGCCGGATGGCACGCCGCGCAGCGGAGAGCGTCGCGGGGAGGCTGTGGGCCGGTCAGGACGCGACGCGCGGCGGGAGCTTGAGCGCTATGAGCACAGCAGGTGAGAGACAGCAAGGACCTTGTGTGTTCGGGCAGCGCACCCCGACAACGCACAGTCTCACTGTAAGGGGCAGCCGAGTTTCTGTTTGTGCGCGCCAAGCCGACAGAGCGCCAAAAAGATGTTTCAAGCGGCATGCAGGCACCGGGAGGATGCGGCTGGCGACAGAGGAGACCGCGGCAGGCGTGAGCGTGCGTCGCACGTTGGCGACAAACGCGACGCTAGCCGGTGTGCTCATGTGCTTGAGCGCCCGCCCCCTGCTGCACAAGCGCTTGCTGTGCTGGAGCACCTCCAACTACACCTCCAGTTATAACACCTGGAGTAGTCCCGGCTGCACGTGTGCACGAGGCAGCTGCGGGGTGCAAACGTGCAGGCTGCGGCGCTCGCTGTCGCCAACGCGCGAGGGCGCTGGCGCGGCGCGTGGCGCGCTGCCGCTGCCGCCGCCGCCGCCGCGGCGCGAGGTGGACCGCAGCGCCTGGGGATCGCCGCCGGGGCTGGCGCTGCCGCGCCGGCCCGGCTCCGCGCTCGGCGACGAGCGGCCAGCGGGCAGCAAGCCGCCGCCGCCGCCGGGCCTCCGCGCGGCGGGGGCGACGCCGCCAGGCAGCGGCAGCCGGGGGGTGCCCAGCGGCGCGGTGCTTGCCAATGCGGACTTCCTCGGCGACCTGCGCCGCCTGGCTCAGGTCCTCCCCTCGGGGTGCTGAGGCACTGGATACCTGTCACACGCATTTGCTAGAGCGGCCACCCCATGGGCTTGCGCACCTCCATGCATGTCGCCCTGGCGCGCGCTGGACGCCCTGGTCGCACGTCAGCTTTCTGGCCTGGTGCAGGTCGGAGCAGTGCACCACCCGCATGAGCTGCTGGCACGGCCTGCAGCTCTGGAAGGGCGCGCGCGGCCCCTGCTGCAGACGTTTTCAAGTGCAGTGCTGCGGCGCGCAGGAGCGGCAAGCCGCAGCGCGGCGCAGCGGCAGCCTGGGAGCAGCGTCGCCCGACGTGAAGCCTCAGGTGCGGGGTGCTATGCCATGTGCAGGTGATCCGTAACACAGCGCAGTTCCTCCGGGAGTGAGACAGAGTGCACCTGGAACCTCCGGCGTTGATCTGCGCACAGCCTTGTTGTCGCTGTCCCGCGCTTGGTGGGGTGGCGAGCAGACCCACCTGCCGCCCCCCGATGTGCCTACACAACACCTTTCTTATCTAGACGAGTGAAAGCGTGAGGATTTCCTGCAGTGCCTCCACTTCGCGATCCTGACAGCGCTTTGCCGGGCAGCATAAACGGCGAGCGCGGGGCACCGAGCTCCCTCTGCACCAGTCTGTCGTAGGTGGGTGGTGCGAAATACCCCACACAACCCGCAGTCTCGACACGTGCCGGTCTCCCGCCAGGGCGCGCGCGAGGGCGACCGCGAGGAGGGCGAGGCGGAGCCCGGCGAGCTGCCGCCGCATGAGCGCAAGCGCCGCCGGCGCAGCCACGAGGCCATCGTCTGGGCCACGCCGGGGCGGCCGGCGGGCGGCGCCGAGGCGGGCGCGGGCAGGGGCCGGGCGGGCGCAAGCCCAGACGACCGCGCCAGGCCCGGCGCGGACAGCGGGGCCGCGCCCGGCGACCCCGACGGCGTTCCCCGCGGCGACGGCGGCGGCGCGCCCACAGCGGCGCGCGCGCAGCGCAGCGCGACGGAGCGCGCCGCCGCGGAGCTGGAGGCGTTTGCGGCGGCGCACGGCGCGGAGCTCGAGCTGGATCCGGACGCGCCGCCCGCCATAAAGGCCTCGCCGTCAGTGTCACCCGGGGATGCAGGCGCGGGATCCCGCCGCCGCGCCGGCCGTGACCCCTGCGGGGCCGCCGCGGGCGCTGGCCGGCGGTGCGCTGCTGCGCCCTGCATGCGCCGCAGGCTGCCGCCGCCGCCGTGGCGGCATTGCCTGGTCTGCACTCTTATCTGACGCAAAATCGCAAGGAGAGGTCCAGCACATGGCGCTGTCTGCTGCTCACCGCGCGCGCGTGGGGATTAGCGTCCATGCGCTCTCTTCCTACACCCGTGCGCATCAGGTCTCAGCATGGTTGTGCCACGGCCAGTCAGCAGTTACATCTTTTGGGTAAGCCATACGCTCACCGTGAGAGGGCCCTGTGGCATGTCCAGTCTGTACAATTAACATGTCGAGTCGTAGGTAGACCGCGCCTTGCTGCTCTGCAGACGCGGCGGAGGCGGGCCTGTCGGCCGATGCGGGGGCACCGGAGGATGGCGCCGAGGGAGGCGGCGCGGCTGATCAGGATGCGGGGCCGTCGGTCGCGCGCCCGGCAGCGGTCAGCCGCTGGCTGGTCGCCGAAGAGGAGGAGGAGGAGGAGGAGGGGGGCGGCGCCCAGGCCGCGGGCGCGCCGGCTGCGAAGGTGCGCGCCCGCCTGTCATGCCGTGTGCCGTGCAGGGCGGCGTTGCGTGCATGCTAGACTCGAATGTAAACCCAACTCTACTCTAACCATGCAAGGCTGCGGAGTAGATCCTGCATGAACCTGTCAGACAAGGACATGCCTCACTGGGCAGCCGGGGGCGCGCGGCGGCAGGCAGCGGATGCGGACGCAGAGGTCCTGGATCCGCCCGACGCGCTGATGGCGGGCACGCCGTCGGCGGCCGCAGACGCGATCGCGGGCGCGCTGGTCGCCGGCGTCGGCGCCGCGTCGGACGACCTGGTCACGCCGCTCGTTCCGCCGCTGCCGCCGATCAACATGCTGCGCGAGTGCCGCAGCGTGGAGGAGTTTGAGCGCCAGGCGCGCATCTCGGAGGGCACGTACGGCGTCGTGTACCTGTGCGCCCCGCCCGCCCGCGTCGCTGGGGCCTGTCCCTGCAGCCTTCAGGCAGCACTCGTGCATGCAGGGAGCTGCCGGCATCTTTGATGGTGAACGTCTTCTTGTGTGGGAATCTGCGTGGGCGGCTGTGACACATTGTTACAGTGTGTGCAAAACATGAACCTACAGGAGCAAGCTCCTGCTACCGCGAGCTTGCTGGGGCTTGAGCAGGACTTGGTAAGCGCGGCGGTGTGTGCAGTCATTCGCTGCTGATATGGTGGCAAATTCATCAGACACTTTTGAGTACCATTCGCGGGCCTGGGAGGTGTCCCGAGTGCATGGCCTGAAGGCAGGGCTGTACAGGACTGCATGCACCGGGGCTGCAGCTGAAAGGAACATGCGGTCTGAGTCCGCCCCGCCTGCTGTCAACCGCAGCATTTCGCGTCGTGCGCCAAGAGAAAGTCTGTGCAGCCTGTGCATCCCACGGCTGCCGTCGCCGTCGAGATGCTCGCGCGCTTGGGCTCGACACACTCCAACGGCGGCCGCGCGCAGGGCCAAGGACAAGGCGACCGGCCGCATGTGCGCGCCGAGGAATGATAAGATGGACAAGGAGAAGGCGATGGGCCGCAATGTGCGCGCTCAAGAAGCTCGCCGCGCGCAGGGCGAAGGACAAGGCGACCGGCCGCGTGTGCGCGCTGAAGAAGGTCAAGATGGACAAGGAGAAGGACGGCTTCCCGCTCACGTCCATCCGCGAGATCAACATCCTGCTCTCCTTCCAGCACCCTAACATCGTCAACGTCTCCGAGGCGCGCGGCGCTGCCCTGCCCCTAACCCTACCCTATCGCCTCGCCGCCGAACGCCAGCGCAAGTCCAGGTATAAGCACATCGTCAGCGTGTCCGAGGCGCGCGGCGCTGCCCTAAACCCTTCCGTGCCATATCCTATCCGCCGCGCCGCAGCGCGCGGCGCAGTCCAGGTATATCCACATCGCCAGCGTGTCCGAGCTGCGCGGCGCCGCGCGCGCCGCCGAGCGCCGCGCCGCAGCGCGCCGGCTCGGCCCGCTGCCCAGGTGTCACTGGAGGCTGGACACCGCTCGCGGGTTTCATGCCCGCAGCGCTCGCTCACGGCACCCACCACCCCGGGCAGCTTGTGCTCGCCACAGTAGATGCCACTGCTCCTGCTCTGCTTGTCGTCGCGCGGGTACTTGGTGCACCCCTCTGCGGTGCAGGGCCTGCCCGCGACGCCCGCCGCCCCCGGGGCAGATGGTGCTGCCAGCACTACACGGCAGAGCTCTAGCTGGGCGCCTTGAGGTGGGCGCCACAAAGCATGCCTCGGCCGCGCAGGGCCTGAGTGATGCGACACGCATCCCCGCATGCAGAGCAGGCCCTGCGCGGCTGACGCGGCTCTGTGACGCCGACCTCAACAAGCTGAGCAAGAGCACTGTCGTGTCCTGCTCGCAGCACACGCCTGGGGCGGTGGGCGTCACGAGCAGGGAGCCCTGCTGGGCAGGGGGGTGCTCCAAGTACCCGCGTTGCGGCGACCGAGCGCGGTGGCGTCTCCTGCGCACTGCGTAAGCTGCCCTGCATGGGGGGTTGTCACGAGCAAGCGCTGCGAGCAAGAAGCTGCGAGCGGTTCCAGTCCTTCACTAACTGCGGGCGCGTCAGGCTTCTCTGGCATGCACACGAAGCAGGTTTCGGCCTTTTTCCAGCCTGTCAGCCCTCGCACATCGCCAAGTGGGCAGGCCTTGCACATAAGTATAGCATCGTCTGGTCATGCATACCGCTTTGGCACTGCGCCAGGCTGGAAGGCCGTGGCCACTGAGCGCCCGTAGCAAGCTCTCAGGGGCGCAGCCGAGGTGTGCCGCCCTGACCAGACGCCTGCGCGGGAGCGCCGCAGAGGCTGTCTGCCTGCGCAGCCCCGGCTGGCGGAAGCATGCATGTCACACTGATATTTGGAAACAATAAGTGTGAGAAAAAAATATGCCGCCGCAGGTGGTGATAGGATGTGGAGCGCGGACAGTGCTGCGCGGTCATGGCCTTTGGTGAGCAGGGCCTGGTGGGGCTCACCGCGGCGGCGGCGGCCGCAGGTGGTCATGGGCCGGAGCGCGGACAGCATCTACATGGTCATGGAATTCGTGGAGCACGACCTGAAGGGCCTCGCGGAGAGCATGCGCCAGCCGTTCACGACCGCGGAGGCGCGCAACGCCCCTGCCAGCCGCGCGCACTTGCCCTTGGGGACAGCACGATCTGAGGAGGCTCGCGCAGGGCATGCGCCAGCCGTTCACAGCCGCGGGTCCGCGCCGCGGCCCCGCCCAACTACGCACCGCTGCCGCCCGGGTTTAGCACGGCCTGAAAGGGAGCTTGCAGCGAGCATGCGGCAGCCGTTCATGACCGCGGGCCCGCGCCGGGGCCCTGCCCACATCAGGGCGCCTCGGCCTCCTGGGATCGAGGGCGCAGTGCCGCGCGCGCGCGCAGGTCAAGTGCCTCATGCAGCAGCTGCTGGCGGGCGTGGCGTTCCTGCACGACAACTGGGTGCTGCACCGCGACCTGAAGACCAGCAACATCCTCTACTCCAACCGCGGCGAGCTCAAGGCGCGCAGCTCGCTCGGGGCCGTGCGCCCCTTTGCAGCGATAGGCATGTGCGGGGAGATACAGTGTTGAAATCAGCGATCCTTTATGTTTGATGGTATTCGAGCCCATTCTTTCCCGTTTCAATCTGCATGGCTAGGGACCCGGAGGTTGCATGCAGCCGTGCACAGCGTTGCTGTCGTGATTTACAGCCGCTGACTCCTAGCACGCTGCGGAGCATTTCCCTGCATCCCTTTGGCGCACCTGACACTACTGCTGACAAGCAGCCACCTCAGCACAGTGTGCTGCGCGTGTCTCCTTACAATCAGGGATAGTGTGCATGTGTCATGGGGCAATGCCGGTCTGCGGCACAGAGCCGGAGCAGGTTCATGGGGAAAGCGTGCCGAGCGCGCGTGTCGCAGCCCAGTAATACTGACGACGTTGGCGGCGGTGGGCGCAGGTCTGCGACATGGGCCTTGCGCGGCAGTATGGCTCGCCGCTGCGGCCCTACACGCACAACGTGGTCACGCTCTGGTACCGCTCGCCCGAGCTGCTGCTGGGTGCGCGGCCGGGACCCCCTGCCCCGGGGCCGCCAGCGTCCTGCCAGCCCGCAGCGACCTGCGTCAACTGCGGCGCCGCGCCGCATGCGCGCGGCCGCCGGTTCCTGTTAGCAGCAGAGCGCTGCGCTCTGCGGCTCTCTCGTGAGTCTGGCCGGCGGCAGCCATGCACAGCGTTTGTGGAACATGACAAACATGCGGGCGAGTAGGGCCGTGGCGTTGTTTTGGCACACACAAAGGGCAGGCCTGGCTTTGAGTTGGCCACATGTGGGTTGGCCACAGGCGTGAGGGTGGGATATGGTATATTTGTGGGTAGGGTTGGGTAGGGCTTAAACCTAACGGCGGCGTGCGCAGGCGCCAAGGAGTACAGCACGCCCATCGACGTCTGGTCTCTCGGCTGCATCATGGCCGAGCTGCTGACAAAGGAGGTGCTGTTCCCGGGCAAGAGCGAGCTGGACCAGGTCGGGCGCATCATGGCGCTGCTGGGGCCGCCCACGGCCGAGGTGTGGCCGAGCGCCGCGACGCTGCCGCACATCAACAAGGCGCGCGCCGCGGCGCCCTGCGCAGGCCCCGCTGCAGGCCAGGCCACATCGTTTATCAACCCACATGCTGCGCCGGGCACGGCCTGCGGTTCTATTTGAGCATGCACTGCCTGTGCAAGTGTGCGCGCAGCCAGGCTGACAGTGATCACAGTCGACCTGCATGCTCACCCGGCAAGGTCGAGGCAGCCTTGCAGTCCTGGTCCCCATGGAGGCCTCCCCGGCGCGCCGCGGGTCAGCCTTCGGAGACGCGCTGCGGTAGCCCTGCGGGTTGGTGCTAACCCTAATCCTGACCCTAACCCTCATGCCAGGGCCCCCGCGGCGCGCAGTTCCAGTTCAAGCAGTGCAAGAACACGCTGCGCGAGCGCTTCCCGCCGCCCTCGCGCCTGGACGTGGGCCGGCCGGGGCTGTCCGACGCGGGGTTCGACCTGCTCGGCGGCCTGCTCGCGCTCGATCCGGCGCGCCGCATCACCGCCAAGGCCGCCGAGCAGCACGCCTGGTGCGCGCGGGGCCAGACGCGCGCCGCTGCCCTGAGGCTTGGCCAGAACCCTGTTGATCAGGGCCATGGCGCGTGCGCGTCGCGGCCGCTCGCCCCAGAGCCTGCCTGTCAGCCACTGAGTCTTCGGTTGTTCCAGTGCGCCACAAGGTGCGCGGGTAGGTGCGGCGCCCGCGCCCTCTCGGGCGCCTGCGGCGTCCGCGCAGCCGACGGCGCACCGCCCGCCGCCTGGCGCTCGCCACGCACCGTCAAAGAAACGTCCGGTGCACCCAGCTGTGGCGTACGGCGGACAGCCCCAGTCACCCTGCACAGACCGCTGCACCGCCAAAGAAACGTGCGACTGCAGGCAGCCGCGGCGCCGAGCCTGGCGCGCCGCCGGGCGCAGGTTCCGGGAGCGCCCGCTGCGTAAAGACACAGGCAACCACAGGCGGCCGCGGCGCCGAGTCGGGCGCGCCGCCGCGCGCAGGTTCCGGGAGCGCCCGCTGCCCAAGGAGCGCGCGCTGATGCCCACCTTCCCCAGCGCGGCCGACGGCGCGCGGCACCACAAGCGCGCGCACCACCGGCCCTCGCCCGACCCGCGCCCCGCCGACGCCGCGCAGCTGCTGCGCGCGCGCGCCGCCGAGGTCGCCGCCGTGTTTGGCCGCAAGGACGCGGCGCGGTAGGCGCGCCGCAGCCCGCAGCGGCGCGGCCGCCGCAGCCTGCAGCGGCCGGCGCGCCGCAGCCTGCGGTCGCTAGCTAGGCTAGCAGCTGCGCGCGCCAGCGGAGGGCCGGGGGTATGCGGCGGCGGGGCGCGGCCTTCAGTGTCAAGCGCGCAGGCAAGCGGCGGTGCTGGAATTGGGGGATGACTTGAGTTGAGCGCGTGAGCGAGGCGGCAGTAAGGATGCGGCATGGGCGCTCGACCGTGCTGTGCATGCGCTGCGCAGGCGGTGCTGCACCACTGCCGTGGTTGGTGAGGGAGTGGCAGGGCGAGCACCATACTGCCAATGAGCGCGGCATGCTAGGGGCATATACATGCTGGTTATGGTCCCGCCTGCTGCCTCCCTGGGCTTTCAGGGCCTTCCAAGGCACACATCATGTGTAACACATGCATGCCTTGACACTGAGGGGAGGTCACATCTTACTGCATCTATCAGTGTTCATCAGGGCATCCCGCGCATGACATCAGTGTCACGGCCATCCTGCGCATGATCCGCTGGTGCGCGCTGAGCGCGGGCCGCCTGGCGAACATGTGCCAGCGTGTCGAGCAAGGCGACTGCGTGGTCAGCCCTGCACAGGCGGCAGCAGCGGCAGAGGCGCCACCTGGCCACAGTGCTGGTGGGAGTGGCGCCAGCAGCGAGTGGTCGTGCAAGCCTATCCAGGGCACAGCAGGCGCTCTTAGATTACAGGCTTGGAGGCGGGCAGATACGCCCGCCGCATACAAGTACACACCGGCAAGTCTTCTCTCCAGACGCTCTCCCGTGCTAGCCCCCCTGCGCGGCAGTGGGCGCTGCTACGTACGGCGCGCCCGGGGGCACAGGTGCGACCGGGCCGTGAAAAACAGTTGCATGATAAGTACACACACGCACAAAACTGCGGCACTGCTAGGCCCGGCTCCTGTGAGCGCGCCCGCCCTACTTGAGGTTCATAGCACGCTTCGCGTCGGCCTCCGAGCGCATGCAAAAACGTGCAGTGATGCTAGGTCAGTGAACCCTAGCAGAGTGCCAGCGCCTGCGGCCGGGCGCGCCGCAGCGGGCGCCGGGCCAGGCGCCTCTGCCGCTGGCGCACCCAGCCGCGCGCACAGGGCCGGGGCGCACCCCAGCCTCCCAAAGCCCAAACCAGAGCCTGAATCAGGCAGCCGCCGGGCGCGCGAAGGCGCCCAGGCGGGTGAGGCAAACGTAAAAGTGCGCCGTGCGCGGTAGCCCCGCACTGCCCAGGCTCGCGCGCGGGGCCATGCGGGCAGGGCTGGAACGTGCGACCGTGCAACAGCAGACCCAAGGCGGCACGGCGCCCCGACATCCCCACCCCCGCTCTTGCAGGGGGCTTGCAGGGCTGCGCCATCCGAGTACGGCGCATGGTCCCGGCGCCCCGCTGGAGAAAGCCTTTCCCCGTTGCACGCCATGGGGGGGCAGGGGTGCACCGGGCGCGCGCCCCGCCACCGCTGAAATGCCCAGCGTTGCCGCAACGCGCTGGCGCACCCCCAGCTCCATCCCGTGCTCCACTTCCCCTACCCCGCTTTCCTGCTAGGTAAAAGAGACGACTGCTGAACGCAACAGCACTCCTCAGAGAAAAATTATAGGCTGGACAAAACTAAATGAACGCATCCCTCAACCCAAGGCACGCATGCATGTGCGGGGGGACGCGTCGGGGCGCGCGCCCCGGCAGACCCGCGCACGTCACAGTCACACCCCAGTGGCCCTGCACCAGCCTGCGCAGAGCACAGGATGCCCAACTGACAGGCGCAGGGCAGCTGCAGTACGTGACAGTCAGTCAAGATAGGGTGACCCAACCCTGCCTACCTACCTCGCCTTCCAGACAGTTGGGCGGACCGCGCCCAAGCTACCCGCGCCCAGTTGTTGGCCGCTGTGCTGCAAGCGCGCGCCCCTGCTGCCCCTTGCCCGCAGCGGACTGCAAAGCTCGCTCCAAGGGGCTCAAACCCAAGGGCCTATAAACCTTGAACGCCTCCACGGCAAGGCACATTTGGCTATGCACGGGCACTTGACTAGCCCCAAGGGGAGGTCCCAGCTCCAGAGGCACCCAGGCCTGACTCAGCATGGTGCCAGCCAGGGTTCTCCTCAGCGCGCCAGCCCAGCAGCCTTATCCTCCAGCAGCACTCATGGCGGCATGGAGGTGCCGCCCCAGCACAGCGTATCGCAGACGCTGGTGCGCTCTGGCGCGTCAGCAAAGCGCCAAGCCCTGCATTTAAGCCCACAAGCTCGTTTATATGTGAGTCCACCGGCTGCCCCGAGCCGACGCCAGCGCGCCAGCAATGCAGCGGCCGCCGCGCCCTTCCAGCCCTCTGCACCCACGCCAAGCAAATCAGCGGTGCTCCCGCGTCTCACACGCCGGGCTTTCCCTCCAAGAACCCAGAAGCCCTCCCGCAGCCCGTCAGCAGGCGGAGCCGCCACGCCGACGCAGAGCACTGCACTGTTTGCGCGCGCGGCCCGCCGCCCCGCGCCCCAGCCAGGGCCGCTCCAACGCTACTCAGCCCAGCGCCCTCGCGCCAGCGCCGCCTCCGTTCCAAAGCGCTGCCCGCGCCCGGAGCCCGGCCGCGCTGACGCGCGGGTCACGCCGCGCGGCTGCGGCGCACGACGGCCGCGCGCAGGCTCGCGCCCGCGCCCGCGCCGCCCCGCGGCCCCAGCGACCGGCTGCGGCTGCGCGCGTGCGCGCTCTCCCGCACCTGCGCGCGCGCTCGCCGTCAGCGCAGGGAGCAGGGTAGGGAGCACGGCACACAGGAGCACTGTACGGCCGGGTTCCAAACACTCGCAAGCTCCATAACTTGACCCCTTTGGTTGCCCGGCACAGACCCCAGACACAGCAAGCCGCCTGTGCTCAGAGGCAGGCGCCGCTCTGCTGCCAGGAGCCTGCAGGTCCAGCCAGACGCCCCCGGCAGGCCGGGCCCCAGGCGGCCCCCCCCGCATGCCGCGCCTGCAGGTTGAGCAGGATCTCCGCGATCTCGGTCAGGTCGCCAGCGCTGCCGTCCGCGGCGCGGCGGCGCAGCGGCGCGCCGCCCGGCGCCGCGCCCTGCCCCAACCCTGGCGCGCGGCCGGCGTCGTCGATATCCATGGGCCCCATCAGCAGCTCCTCCTCCTCCGCGCCGCCGCTGTCGGACGCCTCGTCCGGCTGCGAGCTGCTGCTGCCGTACGACGCGCCCTCCGCCTCGCCGCTGCCGCGCGCGGCGCAGCCAGCAGTCAGGACAGGGTCAGGGTATCCTACCCTATGGCACACAGGTGCACAGACGGCGCGCACTGCCCATTGTACAGATGCGCTCATGGCAGGATGTAAGCACGTCTGGCAAACCTGTGGGGATCCTGCTGCCTGCAAACTGCAGCAGGGACAACAACCATTCAAGGTAAGGTATCGTTATTACATTGCATTCCAGAGCCTGCTACAAGCGAGCTCGTGCAGGGCCGCACCGGCGCTCCGGCTTGCGCCCGCTGGACGGCGGCGTCGGCGGCGCCACCATCGACGAGCCCGGCGCGGGGCTGGCCCCATCAGCGCCCGAGCCGAAGCGCAGGGCAGGGTTGGCGCCGCCGCCGCCGCCGCCGGCTGCTGGGACGCCGCCGGCCGATACGGCGCCCGCCGCAGTGAGCGCCAGCTTCGCGAGCGCGGCGGCGGGCGAGCAGCCCATGCCCAGCCCCGCGGGCGCCGACGACCCCGGCACAAACGCCGCCGGCGCGTCGCTTGGCGCGCCGGCCGGCGCGGCAGCCGCCCCGGGCGGCAGATCCACCGCCTCCAGCGAGTCTGCGCCGGGCCCGAATTGCTGTGAGCGCGCGGAAGCCTGCCAGGCCGAACCCCTAAGCCTAAGCAGCCACTACGCCAGGTGCGTGCCACTCAAGGTCCCTGCCGCGCTGGCGCACATTGGTGTCTACAAAAGGTCTCCAAACGGCGACATCTGATGGCCCTGCACGCGGGTGCCGAGCAGCAGGATGCGCCTCTACAGGGCTAGCTCAATATTGACTCGCCCATGCACGACACCGTGCAACCACCGCCCTGGAGCGCGGCACACGGCAGCCGCGGCGGCGGAGCAGGCGGGCGGGCGCGCACGCATGATGGCGTCCAGGTTCACGCCCGCAGGGCCCTCGCCGAGCCGGAAGTTGGTGATGGCGGCGTCGCCGCGGATGCGCCGCGCGGCCGCATCGTACGCCAGCGCCGCCTCCTCCGCCGTGTCGAACGTGCCCAGCCACAGGCGCGAGCCCTGCGGCGTCGTGATTTAGGGTTAAGGTTAGGGTGCGGCATCGCGCTGCGGCTCACAGGCGGGCTCTGCTGCACGCGGTGGGCACGCGTGTGCGTACCGCTCGACAACGGTGAGCGACGGGGTATGACCAGTCACGCCTGCGTGCAGCTTTTTGCTGGCTGATCAATATGTGCTGCGGCAGCGACCCTGGCGGTCTCTGCAAGCCATATGGGTTAGGGTAGGGTATAGGGTCAAGCAGGCGCGCGCCTTGGTCGGGTCGCGGATCTCCGCCGCAAACTTGCCCCAGGGCCGCTGGCGCACGCCCCGGAACTTCACCTGCCCATTGGCGCCCTTGCTCGCCCCCGCGCCCGCCTTTGGCGTGTGCACGGCGCCTGCGCGCCATAAGTCAGGTTCAATGTTGGGCAGGCGCGGGGCGAGTGACGCACCAGTCTGCCACAGCAGCGAGTGTCTGATCGCTGCGCGGCAGCGCAGGCAGGCAGGCGACCTCGCCCACAGGCCCAGCCGCGCAGCGCGGCGGGCGGGGGCGCGCGCGGGCGCCGCACCCGCAACCTTCTTCAACACGCCGCCGGCCGCGCCGCCCTTGCGGCCCAGCTGCAGCGGAGGCGGCAGCGCGCCGCGGCCGCGCGGCCGGCCGTCGCCGCCGTCGGCCGCCGCGCCGTCCGAGGCGAGCCGCGCTGGCGGCGGCAACACCGTGCTGGGCGAGGGCGCGGAGGAGCCCAGCAGCAGGTCGGCGGCCGCGGCGCCGCCGGCGCCAAACCCGGCCGCCTCGCTGTCGACGGACGAGCCGAAGCGGCCGCTCGCGGACGCGCTGAGCAGGCTCTGCAGGTCCAGCGGCGCGATCGTCAGCGCGGGCGCCGCCGCCGCGCTGGGCGCGGCAAAGAAGCCGCGCTGCAGGCCCGCCGGCAGCGAGCCGCCGGCGGCCGGCCGCGCGGGTGACATGGAGCCCGCAGACCCGAACCCTATGCACCCTACCACCGCCGCTGCCCGCCCCGCGCCCGCCGCCGCCTGGAAGAGGCTGATGGGCGCCGGCAGCGGGGGCGAGCCGCCCAGGTGCAAGCAGCCGAACGGCGCCGGCAGCGGCGCCGGCAGCGACGCGCCGGCCGGCAGGAACAGCGCGCCGTAGCTCCCCGCCGCGCCGCCGGCCGGGCTGCAGCCCGGCAGCGGCGGCCGCGGCGGCAGCGGCGCGCCCGCGGCGCGCGGCGACGGGATCTGCATGCCCTGCGTCGCGGGCGGCGCGCCGGGCGCTGGAGCAGCGCACGCCGGCGAGCTCCGTGCCGCTGGCAGCGCCGGGACCAGCGCGCGGGCAAACGGGCTCACAGTCGCAACTCCGCCCTCCGCAGCGCCCTCCGCATCCGGTGCTGCAGGCCCGAGGCCTGCGCGCGCGCGGGCAGCCGACGTCGGCAACACGACGGGGGCGGCGCGCTTGCTGTGTGCTCGCCGGGCGACTCAGAGGCTGTTGCCCGCTCTTGCAGGGCCTCCACAGCACGCGCGCACGTCTGAGGTGCTGGGAGGGGGGTCTGAAAAAGATACTGTGTGGATGCAGCACGGCGCGCATCTGCGAAAAGCTGCGACAGAGCAATTCGCGTCACAAGGAGATGCAAAGGTGACGATACCGGAGTAGCGCAGCACCGCGCTGCGCTGCGCCTGACAGGACTACACGGCCGTAGATGTACCGGCGTGGAATAAGCATATGCCTACACACCTTGCGGGCAGCGCGAGGCGAAGGCAGCCGTCAGGCCACCAGACGTAGGCACCAGCGCCGCAGCGCGCGACGCGTGCATCCCCGCTCCCTGGTCGCCCAGCCGCCCCGCCCCGCCCCACTCTGAACTTCCAAATGTGCGCGCCGCGCCATCCGATACCGGCTGCGGCTGACGCTGCAGCAGCTGCGCGGCCATGGCTAGCACGTGTCCGAGTCGCAGTCTCGCAAGGAGAGGCTCACTTCCACCCCATACGCGCGGCGCACGCCTGTCCTCCGCGCGGCATAGCTCGCGTGCGTGCCGGCAGCCAGCTCGACAGGACCTGCGCGCAGAGCAAGCGCACGCTAGGTTCAAGTTCAGCGAATTGGGTGCTTATGGCGGTGCGCAGAGCTGCGCGTCGACACACATGACCTAGAGCATCGGCCGCGCTGCGCTGGCACAATGCAGCCACTCACCCTAGCGCGCCTTGCGCAGCCAGCGGCGACACAGGCACTTGCGGGCAACTCGCCGGCACCGGCATTACCCCGCTAGCTGCCCAAGTTCTTGAGGTGCCCGTGCAGGCGCGCCGCAGCAGCTGCCTGCCACCCTGCACCCGCGCACCGCCAGCTGTGCGCCTGAACCGGCCAATGCCGGGGCAAACACGCCTAGGCCTATGCCCTGCCCGACGGCCTCCGGGCCAAGAGGAACAAATCTTTTGAAAACTGCAAGTGCGCAGCAGCGCCCCGGTACAACGCTGACCAGGCCAGGGCGGCGAGGCTGAGGAAACCCAGGGCAAAGAGATCGTGCCTGCGACTCTCGCAGTCAGCGAAGCTGCTCCTCACTGTGACCGGTCCCGGCCTAACGCTTCCGCGTGCCCTGCTTTGAAGTGGCAAAGCTGATTGCAAAGTGCTAGCTCCCAAAAACTCTAAAGCTTCCGCTTAGCGGTGCGGCCCCCTCGGAGACGGTGTTGTACTTGCAAAACAGTGCTTGAGCAGACAAAACCACGCTGGTCAGGATGCTCTGTGCCTTCAGCTAAAGCTCAGCAAGCGAGTACAGTAGGTCCGATCCGGCTGCAAGACGGGACATCGACTAGCGTGGCTCCCAAGAACCTAGGTCTAGCAAAAAGCCTCGCCCGAGAAAAGTGAGCGCGGCACTTACTTCGTCCCATGTTCCTGGCCTCCAGTGCCAGTGCTGCTGTGGCACGCTCCGCCTGCCGACTTTGCCCGCTAGTCAGGTGCGCAGGGGAGCGCAAGCCATTTCACCGGAACTCTTGTTTCGTGACAAAGCGCACTGCTGAGCGGCCACCGGCCGGCAGGCAGCACCTGCAAACCAGCCCTTTCCCACAGTTGCCATTAAGGCGGAGCGGAAGGCTTACACTCGGTCGCGGTGCGAGCCATCGCACCATGACTTGTCCAGTCTGGCAGAGGGACTGAAGCAAGGAAAGTATACTAATACCTGGTGCATGGCACGCTGCCCAGGCGTGCACATAGCAGCGATGTCCTCTCCCGTTAGCCGCGATGACAAGAGAGTCGACCTGGGGAAGGAGGTGTGCCTCAGGCCCGCCTCACTCTCCTTGGACCGTGCTGGCAAGCTGAGCGGACTGTTACCTCGCGAGCATCCAAGCGATGGGGCGATGGTGAGTGGCACTCCAACAGCCTGTGCTGTGGACGTGCTCAGCGATGGGTTGGTGCTTCGAGCCGCAGATGCTCGAGTTTGCCACTTGGAGACGCTGCTGCCGGGCGTGCAGGTGGCGCTGTACCCAGAGCGCGCCACAGCCGTGACCGCCTCCGACACGGGCGCCCTGGCGTGGAAGGGCGATCTGCTCGCGCTGGGCGTCTTTGAGGACGCCATCACGCCCGCCGGCAAGGGCGAGGGTGCGCTGTCAGCGTGTGCCTCAGTGTCAGTGGATGCACGTGGTGGCCTGCACCCAAGCAAGGGCTGTCACGGTGATCGCTCAGCCCACTTGATGTACCACAAGTACCGGCGCCTGTCATACCCCTGAGGCGCACCTGTTATGACAGGGGTCAAGGTATCCGTGGGGACCTTCCTGTAGGGGCCAACGTGTCCTGTGCGAGTGATAGGGCGGGTAGCGGCGAAGGAGCGCCCACCGGGCCAGTAGCACAGCCTGGCGCCGCCGCGCAGGCGCGAAGGGCGCGATCAAGTCGCCCGAGCTGCAGGCCCTGGACAGGGAGCTCGGCGGCCTGCTCACCGAGCTTGTGGAGCTGGAAAAGTTCACGGGCAAGGCGGTGCGCGGCCCGCGCCGGCGTAGCCTGTGACGTGGCTCTGGCCGAGCACGAGCGTTGCTGAGTGTGAGCGTGGGCGCGCCAGGGCAGCTCTGCGTTCGCGCGTTCGGGGCGCAACGCGCGCGTGGCAGGGCTGGTGGGCCTGGGCGCGCTCGCCAAGGCCGCAGCCGCACCCGAGTGGGGCGCCTCCCCTTTCCAGGCGCGGCCGCAGGAGCATGCAGCGTCCAAACAGCGGCGCAGCGCATGTATCGTGTCCGCGCACCCCATCATAACGGCCCTGCGTCGCTTCATTGCGCAAGCGCTGTAGTCACCAGGGCTCTGGTGCATGGCTCTGCATCGACACCACTTCACTTCCGTAAGGGCCCTGCATCATAGGGCTTCATCCAGACCTCTTACGAAGCATTGCATGCTCCCCTTGTGCAGCGTATGAGAGCGTCGCGCAACTTGGCGCACGCCGAGACCGCAGCCACCAGGGATGGGCTCAAATGAGTGAGCCCCTGGTGCTACCCGCAGGCGCTGGGCGCGGCGGCGGCGGTGGCGGCCAAGGCGCACCATGCCCGGACGGCGGCGGTCGCCGTGATCGGCGCTGACGGGCTGCCCGCAGAGCGCCTGGTGCGGCGCTCTGCCCTGTACCCTAGCCCTGAACCCTGATGTCCCGTCGCATGGGACTTTCAGCAGAGCGCCTGGTGCGGCGCACGCACCTGGGTATGCCACTGAGTTATCCACGCAGCTTAAATTCAGGTTTGCTTCAGGGTTCAGGCTCTGCTGTTGCGCGCGCGCTCAGACGCCCGCGCGCAGGCAGAGGCCCCGGGCCAGGCCGCGCTCGGCGCGCTGACGGGCGCCTATGAGGCCACCCGCTTCTACAACAAGCCGCCGCCGCTGCAGCTGGAATCAGTGGTGGTGCTGGGCGGCGCGCCTGGCAGCGGCGCGGAGGCCGCCATCGCGCGCGCGGCCGCGCTCGCGCGCGGCAACATCCTGGCGCGGTGCGGCCCGTGCGGAGGGTGCCTTCTGATGTTGTCGCCTGGCAGCGTGAGGTGCAGTGCTGGTCACGACGCCGTCCTGGCCCTGTCATGCGGACACCGTGATGCTGCACTGGTCGCGGGCTCGGCGCGCTGAGGCCGCCCGGGGCGCGTATGGCGCGCTGCGGCAACCGCATCAGCCTTGCAGGCGCACTGCGAGGGCGCTGCTCGTTACGCGCGCGCCTTCTCGCCCGGCGCGCGCCGCGCATAGCACACACTTGCGGCAGCGCGTGCCCAAAGCACAGGGTTAGGGCCTGAACAGGGCGCCGGGGCGTGCGCAGGTACATCGTGGAGGCGCCGCCGAACGTGTGCACGCCCACGCACCTGGCGCGCGTCGCGGAGGGCATCGCCGCAGCCTCGCCGGACGTCTTCACATGCCGCGTGCTGGAGCAGGCCGAGTGCGAGGCCATGCGCATGGGCTGCTACCTGGGCGTCTCCGCATGCAGCGCCGAGCCGCCCAAGTTCATCCACCTCACCTACAAGCCCGCCGGCGCGGCCCCGCAGATGTGTGGCAGGACTGCCCCTGCCCTGATGCACCAGGCCTGGCATGACCTCATTGTGTAGATGTGCTTTGTACCCCTGGTTCCATGCACATGTGACAGGGTTTTGGGGAACTGAGAGAGCCAGCTGCTCGTCAGCACCACGAAGACGACCCAGTGGTGCCGCGCGAGCGCGCTGGGCGGCGTGCCGCCGCGGAGCATCCCCCGCCCGTCACAGCGAGCCGAGCACCGGCAGGGCATGGCGCATGCGCTGGCGTGATTTTCGGAGACCAGGCAGCGCGCCGTGCGAGCGCGGGCGAGCGTACAGCTGGGCGCTGCGCAGGCGAGGTCCGGCGGCGGGTGGCGCTGGTGGGCAAGGGGCTGACGTTCGACAGCGGCGGCTACAACCTGAAGGTCGGCGGCATGATCGAGATGATGAAGTTTGACTGCGGCGGCGCGGCCGCGGTGCTCGGCGCGGCCGAGGCGCTAGCCGGCATCCGGCCGCCCGGCGTGGAGGCGCGCGCGCGCCGCCGCCGGGGGTTACGGTTGGGTATGTCTGCACTGCAGGCTGGAAAGCAGCCCATCTGTGGATGCACTGCAGGCTGGAGAGCAGCCCATCCGAGGATGGGCTGAGCGTCCGTGGCGCTGAAGCTCAGCGCGTGGGTCATTTACTGTTTGCCTGGACCTATGGGCAGGGCACACAGGATGCGGGGCAAGGCTTGGCTTGGCGGGGGCTGGGCGCAGAGCCTCGGGGCTCGGCGCTGAGCGCGCGGCGGCGCCGCAGGTGCACATCATCAGCGCGGCGTGCGAGAACATGATCGACGGCAAGGGCATGCGCCCGGGCGACATCCTGCAGGCCGCCAACGGCAAGACGGTGGAGGTGCGGCGGCTGCTTGGCTGCCCGCCCTGGCCTGGGCCGCGGCCGGCCCCATACCGCCCAGGTCCTGCGCTGCTCCTGTTGCCCTGACAGGCAACGGGCAGCCGCGAGTGTGAGGAATCACACCTGTTAACCAGCAGGGCCCAGCTGCACAGACTCATGCTGACTCACTCCGCTCGTGCATAGGTTTGGGTATGTCTGCAGGGTAGGGTAGGGGTACGGCGCCCGCATCCCCGCTCAAGCGCACGGGGAGAGGCGCGCAGGTGCACAACACGGACGCCGAGGGCCGGCTGACGCTGGCGGACGCGCTGTGGTACGCCCAGGAGGAGTGCCAGGCCGAGGCGATCGTCGACATCGCAACGCTCACCGGCGCCTGCATGGTCGCGCTGGGCGACAAGGCGCGCGCAGCCCTGCGCGACCATGCAGCCCCATGCCGGGGAGGCGCTTTATCCGGGGGGCGCGGGCGTGTGCCTGAGGCGGCCTCAGTGGGTGTGAGGAAAGCACTGAACGCGTGTGTGCAGGCAGTGGGTCTTTGGCCATGCAGAGCCCGCCCTGACCTGGGGCTATGCTGGGGCGCGCTAGGTCGCGGGGTTCTGGACGTCTGACGATGGCGTCGCGGCCGGGCTCAAGCAGGCGGCGTCCCGGGTTGGCGAGAAGGTCTGGCAGATGCCGCTGGAGGAGGCGTACTGGGAACAGGCGCGCCCCGCGCTGTCGTGTCCGGCGCTGGATGGGTATCCACGTGAAGACGTCCTGCGGCAGACCCCATGCGCTTTGGGGATGTGCGCGAGCGCGGGTGCGAACACTGGCTGCCCTACCCTTTCATGCTATAAAGGGGCTCAGAGGTTGCCGGCCAGCGGCTGGAGAGACAGGCGTTGCCTGGTCGACGCCAGGTTGGTGTGGTTATCATTCAGAGGATAGGTTGGACGGAGCATACATAGGATGCAAAGGATGTGCATCCTTTCAAGCAGTGTTCCTCAGCAGCTCTCCTTCAGCGGTGCAGCCAAATCCCAGTTTTTCCTGCGACTGTTGCATCAGGCCAGTGTCCTGCATGCAGGGATGGGGCCCCTGCTGCCGCTCGCAGCCAGGCGCTGGTTTCGAAGGAGGCTTGTAGCTGACCCTGGGAGGCGGCGGGCCGCGGCGCGCAGATGAAGAGCCCCATCGCCGACATGAAGAACGCATGTACCAGCCGGTATGGGGGCGCCATCACCGCTGCGCTCTTCTTGCGCCAGTTTGTCGACACGGACAAGGCGCGTGGCCCGCCCGCCCGCCCGCTCCCGCTTGTCCGCGGGGTCCGCAGCGACCTGCGGCCGCGCGCGCCTACGCCCGACGCGCGCGAGGCGCTGCTGCGCACGCCTTTTGCGGCCGCGTCCTGGCGCGTGCTGCAGGGAGCGCTATTTTCCTATCCTGAACCCCCAATACCGGCAATAGATCAAGTTTGGGGTACCCAAACGGGCGACCCCATCGATGCTGGCTCCTGGGGGGTCCTCAGCCTGGTGTCTTGAGGCCGGGCGGGTAAGCACACAATTGTACACAAAATCTGGACTGAATGCGGCGCAGGTGGCGCACGCGCACGTGGACATCGCTGGCCCTGCATGGGACAATAAAGCGAGCATTGCGACGGGCATGGGCGCGACAACGCTGGCCGAATGGGCCTGCGCGCAGGGCACCGCGCCGCGGGACAGCAAGTAGGGTGGCGCACCCTGTGTTCATGTCTGGTCCACAGGCATTCAGTGGCTTACAGCGAAGGCGCTTGCCCAAGTTTGTGCGAGACAGGCACTGTATGGTCCATAGTAGGATAGAATTTGCAGCGTGCTTTGCCCGCATATATGGCGTTTCACGCCGGTTGGTGCACTGTGCTCTCAACTCTGGCACTCTGCTCGCTCACTCTGCCTCACTGTGGCTCACTCTGCTTTTTCACATCAAGCATGCTAGCTCACGAAAATGAAAGCAAAAAAAAAAGGTGGTGCTTACCAACCACATCTCTGCCATAACACACTCCAATCCGCTGCAAGCGCGCATGCAGCTAAGGTTCACTGCCACGCGCCCGAGCAACACGACGCGAAACGCACACCCAGAGATAGACGTCTCTAACTCTCAAACGGGCGCGCCAGCCGGGCGTCCGGCCAGCCTGCCCACGACACCGACCTCCTCAGCCCTGCGCCGGGCTAGGCCGAAAACCGAGCCCCCAAGGCTTTGCGCGGGCAGCACACCCCATGTGCCGTGGGGCCTGGCACGTCAGGCGTTTGTGCCGCGCCCCTCATGTGCACCCGCGCCTCCACCGGCAGCCCCGCCGCCGCTCAGCAGCTCTCCCCTGCGCCGCAGCACTTCCGCCTGAACTTGTAGTGCTCGAACCCGGCGGCGGGCCCCGCGCTCGCATCGCCCGCTCCGGCAGCGCGCTTTGCATGGCCGCGCTTGCCGCCGGGGCACGGGCCCGCCTCGGGGTCTGCAGCCCCGGCCTCCGTGTGCCCGGGCGCAGCCTCACGATCCCACATGCACGTTGGCTGCACCCGGGCGGGCGACTCAGCAGGACATGCGGCAGCCACGCCTGTGGCGCGGACGGCTGAGGTCAGGCTCCCGCGCATGGCGGCCGGCAGCGCGATAAGGTCGCTGCCGGGTGCGCCCCCGCCATGTGCGCGCCCGGCAGCGCCATGCAGGCTGACCTGCAGCCTCAGCTCTGCCTGCTGTATGTCGGGCCTGGCTGTGTGGGGGTGGCCGGGCTCCGGCGCCCCATCAGGCGTTCCCGAAGGCGACGGCGACCAGCCGCTCGCACCGCACGCACCCTCGGGCGCGCCGCCGGCAGCGCCCGCGTCCGCGCCGCGCCGCGCCGGGCGGCGCGCGGGCGCGCGCGGGCTGGAGCGCGGGCTGGAGCGCTGCACGGGCCGCGGCCGGCCGGGCGCCTGCGCGCCGGGCCCCGCCTCCGGGCTGGACAGGTACAGCTGCTTCAGCGCACGGCGCAGCCGGCGCGGCGCGGCGCGCGCGCTGCCCGCTGGCGCGCGCGCCGCGGCCGCGGGCCCTGCCGCTGCGCCTGGCCGCCTCGCTGGTGCGCCGGCGCCGTCGTCATGCGCGGCGGCGGCGGCGGCGCCGCGGCCGCGGCCGGCCGCCGGCGCGCGCGTGATGAACGCGTCCAGCGTAGACTGGGCGACCATGCGCCGCTGCTCCGCGCGCTCACGAGCCTGGCGCTTGGTCACCGCCTGCGGGCGCCCGGCAGTGATAGGGTTGGGTTAGACCCTATCAGGTTATACCATATGCAGCATTCGGCGTGCCTGCTGACAGCAAGATGGCGAGCTGGCGCTGTGCGCGCGAGCTTGCCAGTTGTTGGCAGGTCGCGGCTGCACAACCTGCGCCCGGGCTTCTCGTCCCAGGGGTCCGATGAACGCTGAGAAGTGATTTTGGAGCCGTGCTGCCAAGGCACATGCGCGCCCGTGCAGGCAGCGGCGGGAGCCGTGACTGGGCCAGCAGGGAGGCTGCTGCGCGGCGCGGGGACGGACAGCGCCGAGGAGGCGCATCGCGCGGAGGGGGCCTGGTTCCCGGCTGCTGAGAGGCGCATCAGGCCGGGGGGGCCCTGGCGATCTGACCGCTAGGGAGGCGCAGCGGGCAGGGAGGGCGGCCACCTGGTGGCACACGACGCACAGCGTGCGCAGGTTCTCCAGCATGCACAGGCCGCCGCCCCGGTACACCGGCAGGATATGGTCCGCGTGCCTGCGTGCAGGCGTGCGCGCATGTGAAGTGTATGCACGCTCTACAGTTAGGTACAAGCTAAAGTGAAGCTAACTTTAAAAGCTAGCGCTTGCGCTCAAGGGATGTGACGCGGGGGGGG
>JAABUV010002037.1_pt1 | contig 28248 bp, 25 predicted proteins | sample 5559971 | NCBI WGS metagenome assembly JAABUV01 (sample SAMN10711881, study PRJNA513362) | rock metagenome | isolation source: Antarctica rocks | place: Antarctica: Victoria Land, Knobhead nord | collected 2015-12-19
CCGTCCGCCCACTCCTGCACCTCCGCCACACACAGATCATCACCCATCACCGCAGAATCAACCCATCACGGCGCCTACCAGCGCAGACACGCCGACAAGATCAAAATAAGCGCGACTGTAGTACTAGGTCAACCCCTCGGAGCGTGCCTGGTTCCTCAGCGGCCGCCGGGGTCCGCCTCTCGCACGGCCGGTGCGCCCGTCCCGGTCGGTGCGCAGAGAGCCATGCTGGTTGCGGGCCCGAGGTCGAGCTCGTGAAACACCCAGCCGCTCGGGTGGAGGTCCGGCCGCCCGGGAGCGACGCAGTCAAGGCGCGTGTCTCGACCGAGACCGGTGCCGATGGCCTTGAGGTAGGCCTCCTTGCGCACCAGATCCGAGTGAAGAGCACCTGACGCTCCTCGTAAGGAGTGCATGCCAGCTCCTCCTGCTCCGCTGGGTGCAGGAGGGAGCCGACGTCGTCGACGTGGATACGTCGACCACGCTCTCGGTGTCGACCCCGACGGGTCCCCGGTTGCACAGGGCGACCGCGACGAGACCTCCCCCGTGCGAGAGCGACAGCTCCAGCCCTGTGCTCGGGTGGCGGACGTACGGCCGCCCGTGCGGCTCGCTGCAGCACGGGCAGGGGCGCTGGCCCAGCTCGACACGGTCGGTGCCGAGGCGGCGGGTCAGCACCTGGCGTAGCAGCACGTGCGCCGACGCGTACTCGGTTTGGTCCTGCGGTCGTCGCAGGCGCCTGAGCCGGTCGGCTTCGTGCGGGGAGAGCGCTCCGAGGGCATCGACCGGGGGCATAACCGTCGCGGCGGTCCACCACAACTCGAGAACGACTGGCCCCTTGGTCACGCGGGCGAGCCGCCCGCGGCGCTAATCCGCCACATCGTGTGGTCACACGCCTGGTGGCTGGCCTCGCGAGTCTCGTCTCCCAGGAGTTGATAGCCGACCTCCGGGTCGTCGCGGTGCGCGTCGAAGAACGCGTTCTCCAGATACGCCTGCTTGCGCTCACGGGTGGTCGCTGGCGCGTCCACACACCGGTAGTAAGCCTGGCCGGCAAGTCTCAGAAACCGGGAGGTCACCGCCACGGAGATCCCGTCGACGGCAAGGTCACAGACCGGTGCGAAAGTCGGAAGCTAAATTGCGACACGCGACATTAATAGCCGAGCCAGTCGGGCTGACGCTTCTCGGCAAAGGCGCGCGGCCCCATCACAGCGTCCGAGCTATACATGCGCAGCACCTCCGCCGGGTAATCAGCGTGGAACGCGTCCGGTAGCGGCAGGTCGAGCGATCGGATGGCGGCCTGCTTGGCCGCCCGAACCGCGAGCGGGGCACAGGACAGAATGTCGTCCAGCCAGCCGGCGGCGCAGGCGTCCATCTCGGCCCGCGGCACGACCTCGTTCACTAGCCCGAGTTCGTACGCCCGAGCGGCGGACATCGAGCGCCCGGTCAGCAAATGCCCCATGGCGACGCGGTACGGCACCTGGCGCGGCAGGCGGAAGACCCCACCTGCGCCAGCGATTAGCCCTAGCCGTGCCTCGGTGAGCGCGAACGTCGCGTCCTCGCTTGCCACGATGAGATCGCAGGCCATCGCAAGTTCGAAACCACCCCCGATCGCGTAGCCGTGCACCTTCGCCAGCACCGGTTTGGTCAGGTCGAAGCGGTCGGTGAAACGCGGCGCCCCCGGTTTGCCGGCGCTGCCGAAGCTTGACACCTCCCGCTGCTCCCCCGCGTCGCGCTCGGCCAGTTCCTTTAGGTCCTGACCGACGGAGAAAGCCCGGTCGCCGGCACCGCAGATCATCACCGCCCACACCGAGTCGTCGGACTCGACGTCGTCCCAGATCTCGGTGAGCTCGGCGTGCATGCGCCGATCCATGGCGTTGAGCACGTCCGGCCGGTCAAGCGTGACGGTCACCAGATGGCCGCACTTCTCGTACCGGACCCGGGTAAACTTGTCCGCAGCCGCGCTCATGCCGACAAGTCTCCCGAGCCCAAGCTGCCCTCAACAAGGCCGGTAGCCGCACCCGACCATGCGAGCAGGCGTTGCCGCTCGGCGGGGTTCAGCAGGTCGAGGCGCCAGACGACGGTCCGCGGTGCTCTCGTGGCGGCGTCCAAGAGCGTGATGAAGTTGTCGATCAGGTCGGCGACGAACTGCGCGTCGTAGAGCGCGCTGACATACTCGACCCGCAGCTGCAGGCCCCGGCCACGCTCGGCTGTCACCACGATGTCCAGCGGGCTCTCGACGGCGAACTCCTCCGGGGGCGCGACCCGGCTCCAGGTCATCGCCGCGCCGCCTAGCGGCGGGTCGTGTTCGATCTCGTAGAGCAACTGCAGGCCGACCTGCACCAGCGGAGGCACGCCTGCCGCGCGTGGCACGCCGAGGGCGGTCAGCAGCTCCGGCAGGCTCACGTCCTGGTACGCCGTCGCGGACGATGTGTGCGCGCGGACCCGGGCCAACAGCTGCTCGAACGTTGGCTCGCCGCGCAGATCAGCGCGCACCGGGATCATGTTGGCCAGGAACCCCACGGTGCCGGCGAATTCCGGCTCGTCGCGCCGGGCACTCACCGTGGCTATCGCGAACAGGTCCTGGCTGCAGTAGCGCGCCAGCACGACCTGGAAGGCGGCCAGCAACAATTGCTGCACAGTGGCGCCGCAGGCCGCGGCCACGTTCTCGATGCGCCCGATCAGCTCGTCGGCGAGTCCACGTCGCAGACCCATACTGCGGTTGTCGGGCACCGGCGGGCGCGGCCGGTTGCGAGGCACGTCCAGCTCGGGCGGCACCCCGTCGAGCGCTTCGCGCCAGAATCGCAGCCGCTCCTCCCGAACCTGCTCGCTCTCGGACTCCTGCAACCACAGCGTGAAGTCCGGGAACTGCATCGGCACCGGGTCGAGCTGCGGACTAACACCGCCCGCGAAGGCGGCGTACGCCCCGAGCAGTTCGTCGACGACGATCCCCAGCGACCAGCCGTCACAGACGATGTGATGCAGCCGGATCGCGAGCAGGTGCTCGTCGAGGGCGGTACGCAGCCCGGTGACCCCGATCAGCGGTACCACGCCCACTTCGAGGGGACGGTCCGCAGCCCGTTCCAGGTCGGAGGGCTTCGCCGTGTCGGCCAGCCACTCCAGGGAGGCGGCCACGTCTACCGGATCGAGCTCGTTGTACACGACCTGGACGAGTTCGCTGCCCCGCTCCTGCACCGCGGTGCGCAACGCGTCGTGCCGTGCGATCATCCAGGCAAGAGCCTGCGCGAGAGCATCGGCGGCCGGAGCGGCATGCACCCGCACCATTGCGCTGACGACGTAGGCGCTCCCCACATCTGCCGTCGCGAGCTGAAGCCACAGCTGCCGCTGGTTCTCCGAGACCGGGTAGACGTAGGTGTCGCTCACCGGGCCACCGTCGACGCGTCGGCAAACACTGCTGCACCGAGGTCTGCCAAGCAGCCGGTCAGCGGACTCCTCGTCCAGCTGGTTGGCGCTATAACCGAGGCTGACGAGGGTCGCGTCAGGGCCGGCCTCGGCGATAATCTCCAGGTCGTGGCCCCGCACGCCGCCGACACCACGCCATGCCTGCGGCAGAGCGGCGTCGAGAGCGTCGCGCTGCCGAGGTCGGCGTCCAGTGCGACGGCGATACCCTCGGCCACCAGGTCCCGTGCACCGGCGGGAACCCGGTCGGCATCGGCCAGCGTCGCGTCGAGTCCCGCGAGCGTCGCGGTGAGCCATGCCGCGACCAGCGGCCAGCCCTCGGTCTCCCGCGGGGCGACGACACGCACCGGCAGTAGACCGTCGCTCGCGGTTATCACGCCGACCAGGATGTCGTCGCGCCGCTCGTAGCAGCACGTGACGGCGCCCGCGACGAGCAACAGGGTGGCGAGCAGCCGGTTGCGTTCTGCTCCCGCTGCGGCGGCCCATGCCCGGGCCAGCGAGGTAGGCAGCGCGACGGCGAGCATGCCGGGGCGGCTGCCGGCGACGGCGACGGCCTCGGGTCCGTACAGCGCCAGCACACCGACCAGCGGTGCTACGCGTCCGCCTTCGTCCCTGTCCCCCAAGCGGGCCGACCACCGCTCTGCGGCACGCAGACCCGCGGTGCTCGTCATGCGGACCCGGTAGGTTGGCCCGGCATTCGCTGGGCGTCGCGTGAGGTCCCCGCGCGGCCCGGGCGACATCGTCATCACGTTCCCCTTAACCTGCTGGTGAGCTGTGGTGTCATTCGCGCCTGGTCCCGACTACCAGGCTGTGCTCGAAGGGCAGGTCGGGCACCGTGTGCACGTTGGTGAACCCCGCTTCGCGCAGCCAGTCCTCGTAGTCGGCGGCGGGGTAGGTCATGCCCTTCCCTGTGGCCAGCGCGGTCAGATACAGCGCTAGCCGCGAAGAATAGATGCCGTCACTCTCGTCGGCAGGTGGCGTGAAGCCGTAGACCAGCACCCGACCACCGGGGCGCAGGGCGTCGTGGGCCTTGCGGGCGAGCTGCAGAACCTCCTCGGGCGAGAACACCTCGAGGAGGTGGCTGAACAGCGCGGCGTCGAAGCCACCGGGAAACGGGTCTTCGAACACGTTTCCGCTGACGACGGTGATCCGGTCGGCATCCGCGGACTGCGTCTCCGCCAGGCCGGCCACACCCGGCAGGTCGAACAGCGTGATGGCCAGCTCGGGATTTGCACGCACCAGGGCGCGGGCCGTCGTGCCGTCCCCACCGCCGATGTCGAGCAGCCTCCGCGCACCGTCCAGGCCGACGTTGTCCAGCAGCCCGGGCAACGACTGCACCGTGAACGCCGACATTGCGCGATGCAGCACCTGCTCGGTCTCCGGCGAGTTCTCCAGCCGCTGGTAGAGCGTGTCACCGTCGCCGCGGTAGGCGTCGAGCGCTCTATTGGTCCCCCACCGCAGAGCCTCGGTGAGCTGCCCGAACGCCGGGTAGTAGATGCGCTGCCAGCCGACCAGGATGTCACGCCAGCTGCTGGGCCCGTCGCCCGTGAGGATGGTCCGTGCGAGGTTGCTGTTGGCGTAGCCGTCGCCGCGACGTTCGAGCAGGCCGGTCGCGCACAGCGCGAGCATGAGCGCCCGTAACTTGCCGACCTGGACGCCGGTGGCCGCCTCCAGCGCTGGCAGCTCCGCACCCGGGTCACGCTGCAACGCGTCGAAGACGCCCACTTCGATGCCGGTCACGATCGCGTTGAATAGCGCGGGCGCGTTCACGATCAGCGAGAACCGTTCAAACAACGTGTCCTCGATGCCCGTTTGAATCTTGGCAAAGTCGTCGACACTCGGGTCGGAGATTGTCATCGGAATTCCCTTCGGACCGCCGCCGGGGATGGGGTCGTGGCAATGTTCACGTCTGCTTCGGCGTAGATTGCCGCGAGGACAAAGTCGGTCAGCCGCCGCACACCCTCGGTGAGCTGTTCGGGAGTCAGATAACTGCACGACAGTCTTAACCGGCGCTCTCCGCCGCCGCCGGGGTAAAACTCGGCCATGGGCGTCCAGATCACACCGTGCTCCCGTGCGCAACGATCCAGCTGCGGGAGGTCGACCAGTACCGGTAGTTCCATCAGCACGAAGAACCCGCCAGCGGGCCGATTCCATGTGACGCCAGCGCCGGCGGGTAGGCGGGGCGCCAGTTGCGTGTCGAGCTCCTCGACCAGCCGTGCCAGGTTGGCGCGGTAGTGCTCCGCGTGCATCACCCCGACTGCGCGGAGCGAGCCGCCTGCTTCGAGCAGCAGGCCCGCAACCAGCGCCTGGCACAGCGGCGCGGTGTTCACCGTGACCATGGTCTTCGCGGCGGCTAGCGCGTCGGCTAGCACAGCGTTCGGGTCGACGTGGTCGTGCAGTGGCTGCTGAGCGACCGCGAAACCGACGCGCGCGCCCGGCAGGCAGATCTTGGAGAAGGTGCCGACGAGCACCACACGATCGGGTCGCAGAGCCCACAACGGCGGCAGCTCGTCACCGTCTCCCGCGGTGAAGCCGTACGCGTTGTCCTCGATCAGCACCAGGTCCTCGGCGTCTGCGAGCTCGAGCAACGCGTGTCGCGCGTCCAGACTCATGCGGCCTCCAGAGGGGTTGGCGTAGTCAGGCGCGACGTACAGCGTGCGCATTCTGGGCCGGGCCGCACACGCCGCGCGCGCCTCGTCGATGTCCGGGCCGGCTAGCGCGCCCGCTCCGTCGTGCAAAAGTATGTCGCCCCGATCACGCAAGCAGTGGACGTCCACGTCGAGCAACCGGGCCGCGCCCAGGATGCCGGGGAAGGTGGGCGTCACGACGCCGAGCACGTCACGATCTGGTCCGGTGAGCGCACGCAGTGCGAGCAGCAGTGCCTCCTGTGCGCCAACCGTGACGACGACCGCCCGCGCATCGACTTGGACGTCGAAGTCGCTTGCTAGACCCTTAGCGATGAGCCCGTTAATCAGTCCGCGGCTCGGCCCATACTCCATCATTAGACGCCGCGTCCCCGCCACATCGAGCCCGCGCTCCCGGCCCAGGTAGTCGGCGCCGCGTCGTACGTAGGCGTCCAGTTCGATGGTGTCAAGGTGACGCAGGTACGGCGCGCCCGGAGCGAACGAGATTGCCTCCGGGTACTGCGCCATGACCTCGTTGAGGAAACCGACCGAGCTGAGCACCGGGTCGGACAGGGACGGATGCAGGTCGATGCGCGGTGGCGTGGTCACGTCGGGTTGTTTCGCTGGGCGAATGCGCCGACCTTTTCCAGGACGTCGGGGCTGTACATGCGGACGGCCTGCACGACGCAGAACTCGGCCGCGTAACGGCGGAACGTGTCCTGCGGCTCCTCGGCCAGCGCTAGCATTAGCTTGTTGGGCACGACGGCCGGGGCGCTGAGTTCGGTGGCCACCTGCTGGGCGCGCCGGGTGAGGTCGTCCACGCCGACGACCTCATCACAGAACGGGCGTGCATCGGGGTCGGTGGCAGCGACACGGGTGCCGCGAAGCACCATCGAGCGGGCGATGCGAGTACCGGCCACGCGGGCCAGGCGAAGGTTCGCCGTCCCCGGCACGATGCCTTCCTGCGCCGCGGGCAGGCTGAACCACGCGTCGTCGGCCGCAATGACGTGGTCAGCGGCCAGCACGATCTGCATGCCGCCGCCGATGGCGAAGCCGTCGACCACCGCCACCCAGGGTGTGGGCGCGGAGCCGCGAGGCCCGGCCAGGCCGCGCACCATCTTGCTGAGCAGCCCCAGCTCGCGCTCGATGAGGAAGTCGAGGAAGGAGATGCGCCCGGCGGCAAGGTGTTTGAGGTTGATGCCAGCGGAAAAGATGCGCCGGCCGGCGTAGCGCGGATGCCGCATCACGGCGCCGCGCAACACGCCGGCCCGAGTGCTCGGCGCCAGCATCACCGCGTCGACGGCGAGCTCGAGGTCCGCCATCAACGCGTTGTCCTCAGCGTTCAGCGTGTGGACGTTGGCCAGGCTCACGTGGCCGACGGAGTCGATCCGCTCGACGTGGACGGTGCCCAGCCGGAGCTCGCCGGTGCGCTCCAGCGTGGCCGCGGCTGCCAGCGACGCGTTGGTCGGCTCGCGTGAGGTGTCCAGCAGGTGGTTGCCCGCCTCGGCGTCGCGCAGGACGCCGCGCAGGAACAGGCCGAGGTCGATGTCGACGAAGTCGCGCTCCGCCGGCGGCACTTCGAGGTCGTTGGCCCGGGCGGCCGGGCCGGGCAGCAGGCCGGGGTAGGCGTCGCTGGCGCGGTCGATGAGGTTGTTGAGCCGGAGCCGGCCGGAGCCGGTCAGCTCGCGGTACATCGTCGGGGCGTGCACGTTGACGAACGGGTCCAGGCGATCGCGCAGCGTCGCGCATAACTGCTGGGCCAGGGTGGCCGAGTCGGGGTTGCGACGCCCGACCACGGGCAGCTCGGCCAGCAGCGCACGCCCCCGCGCGAGATGCGCGAGTCCGGCGCCACGGTCGAGCGTGTCGGCGTCAGCCCCCAGCCAGAGCCGGGCGCGCTCGCCGTGGTCGGCGGCAGCGGCAGCAGCACCGGGGTCGGCGTGCCCGGTCGCGTTCACGTGGGGTCTCCTGCTGTGCGCCGACGGAGCAGCCGGTCGCACGCGGCCAGGTGCGCACCGATCGCGTCGTCGTATTGGGCCGTGGCCGCCTCGTTGTGCAACTGGCGCAGCACAGCGACGTCGGCGTCGTCCAGGACGATGGCGCGCGCGGCGGACGTGCCCGCGTCGAGCACGTCAGCGATGCTCCCGCCGCGGACCTCGTCCACGAGGCCGAGGTCCAGGGCACGGCTCGCGGGCAATGCTCCGGGGAACAGGGTGAGGCGGCGGGTCGTCGTGTGGCCGAGCTGCCGGGCCATGCGAAATAGGCCGGCTCCGGGCCACGCCGGTGCGGAGAGGCCGAGCACGCTGTCGGTGGCGCAGATCCGCCAGTCGGTGCATAACAGCACCTCGAGCGCGGCAGGGCCCACTTCCCCGGTGACCACCACGACCGAAGCGGCAGGAACCCGTTCCAGCCGCCGCAGTGCCCGCTCCCATCGGGTGACGGTTCGGATGGACAGGTCCTGCTCCGGCCAGTCCATTGCCGACCCGGACGCGAATGCGCCCTGCACGCCTTCCAGGTGCAGCACAGGTCGAACCCCACCGGCCTCAACACGGTCGCAGATCGTAGAGAGCCGCTCACCCAGCTCCGTGACTCCGCCGGATAGCGTGAAGACCTCGACCTCGTGGGCGCGGGCGAAGAGGCTATTATACGAGGTTACCACTGCAGCAGTGCCGTCTCGATCGTCGAACCCGGACCCATGGTGACCACGACGCCGTAATCGCCGGGACTTGCGCAACCCTCTTCAGCGAGCCGCTCGTAGGAGAACAGGAACGAACCGCTGGAGACGTTGCCGTAGTCGCGCAGCACGCCCAAGGTGTGCCGCACGTCGTACCGGCTGAGGTTCACGTTGATGCGCAGGGAGTCGATGACCTTCTTGCCACCGGAGTGGATCAGCCAGTGCGCGATATCGCTGCGTCGCAGGCCGGAACCGTCGAGCAACTGTCCGAGCGCCTGCTCGATGTTCGCTCCGACGACGTACGGCACGTCAGGGTCGAGGTAGAAGCTGAAACGGCCGTGCTGCTCATCCCAGTCGAAGCGCATGGCCTCGACCGCCTCGGGGATGATGTGGCTACGGGTGTGCAGGACCCGAGGGCCGCTGCCGTCCAGCCCGACGTCCGGATCGGTGGTCACGACGATCGCCGCTGCACCGTCGCCGAACAAGCTATTCACCACCGCCGTGCGCATGGTGGCGTCGAAGGCGTAGGCGGCCGAGCAGACCTCTATGCACGCCATAACCGCGACCTGACCGGGGTGCGTCTCGGCCCAGGACGCGACCGGTGACAGCGCGTTCAAACCAGCGTTGCAACCCATCCCCACCACGTCGAGCCTGGAGGTGTCGGTCCGCATTCCCAGCTGCTTGAGCAGGCGGGCGCTGAAGCCGGGTGTCATGAGACCGGTCGAGGTCACACAACACAGGTAGTCGACGTCGTCGGCGTCCAGACCGGCTCGCTTGAGGGCACCGAGGATCGCCTCGGCGCCGATCTTGAGGCCGACCTCGCGCTGCTTGGCGAGCAACTGCGCCTGCCCCTCGCTGTCGCGGGTGCCCCCGGGGGCCTGCGGCGGCAGGACCAAGTAGCGGCGTTCGATGGCGCTGCCCCGGAAAACCGACGCGACCTTCGGGTCGGTGATGCCGAGCTCATCGAGCAGCTCCTCCTGGGTGTAGGAGTTCGGCGGGGTGCTCGTGGCAACCGCAGCGATATAGGGGCGTGCCGTTCGCGCAAGTGGGCCGGCCGCCGCCGCGGCGAGGTCGGCGCGCGAGGTTGTAGAACGCAATGGGGTCACGGCGGTTCCTTTCATCGAAAGCACGACAGGTCGGATTACAAGGAATTCGACACGAGGACGCATGACCACGAGCATCTGCCGTGCTGTACGACAGGGGCAACAATTATACAGACAATAGCGTACGGCCAGCCTGATGCAATTGCGCGCTAGGTGACCGGTGCCTCGCCACCCAACTCAGGTCAAGTAGTCCTCCAGGCCACCCTCACGAACGGTGTCGAGGGTGAAGCAGTGGAACCCACCCCCGAACAACCGGCGGTGGCGGTGCCGCACGGGCACCACGGTGAACTGCAGACCCTCCAGGAACTTGACGAGCTCGGGGCACGCTTCGTTGACCATCACCGTCTGCTCGTCGATCGAGAGCACGTTGAGGTCGATGTAGGGGCTGGTGAGAATGAGGTCGTCGTCGTCGTAGTCGGGGAAGTTGTTCTCCGCCGGCGGCGGCGGGACGATCATGTCCCACGATTGCATCGCCTCAGGCAGGAAATCGGCCACCTGCTCGTTGCGGACCAGCAGCATGCCCGGTCGCAGCGCCAGCACCATGCTGTCAATGTGGCTGTCGCTGAGCTTGTGCACGCGGTGGATCCGGAACCGGTCGGCGAGGTGGCGCTCGAGCCAATCGCAGGCCAGTTCGTGATTGCGCGTCGAGACGTTGACGACCAGGTCACGTCCTAGCCGCAGGCACTGCGCACCATCGATCATCAGCTCGAGGCCGGCGTCGTACGGGTGCTCCGCGGGATCGGCGATGGGTTCGGTGGGACCGCCGGCGCTGGAGACGTAGGACAGGTCGAACGACGCGTCGGTCAGGATCGGCCGAGGCATCGTCGTCCACCGCGCGCCCTGCTGGAAATAGTTCATGAAGACCGGCTGCAGGAACCGCGTCTCGAAGTAACGCGAGCGCACCATCGGCGGCGTCTCGATGATCTCGTCGCCGAGGATCAGGGTGTTGTCGCGCAGGTTCAACGGAGGCACCACACCGGCGGACCAGGCGAGCGTGGTCACCTCGGCCGTGTCGGGCTGCAGGTCGAGCGGACGGTGCACCGTGACACCGAGTTCGCTGAGAGCGGTCGCGATGCCCTCGACGTCTTCGACCAGTTCGTCAACGTAGCGCTGCTTGATGGCGCGACGACCCGAGCGCTCCAGCTCGTCACCGGTGTGCAGGCGCGGATAATACCACTCCGAACGACTACCGTTGTCGTTTGCAAGATTGTCGTGAAAAAATAAGTCGAATGAAAGTTCGCGTTCATGCGAGGTGTAATTTCTGGCGGAACCGACGATGATCTCCTTGAGTGGTGACCATTCGTCGTAACTGTGAAGCTGCATCAAATTTCCTTTTGTACCGGCACTCAGCCGTAGCGTTCTCGACAGTGACTGCTGCTAACTATCTCAGACTTTATCACCCGATTCGATCGCTTCTACCGTGATGGCCCGGGAGGGACAGAGATTGGCTGCCTCGCGCACGGCGGCCTCCGTCTCGGGGGGCGGAGTGGCCAAGCGGAGAAGGACAAGGCCCGCGTCGTCCTGGTCGAAGGTGTCGGCCGCGCTCAGCACGCAGTTCCCAGCGCCGATGCACGCGTCCCTGTCGGCGCGAACACGCACGCCGTTCACCAGCGCACCGGCAGGTGATGCACGGCGTAGAAGCCGACGTCGTCGTGGAAGTGCAGGTCGGCCGGATCTGCAGCCAGGCTCAGCTGCGGCGCCCTGCGGAACAGCGTGTCGAGTGCGACCCGCAGCTCTAGGCGCGCCAGGTGCTGCCCGATGCACTGGTGCGGACCGAAGCCGAAGGCGAGGTGCGAGCGCCGGTGCGCGGCGGGCCGCAGCTCGCCGGGCCGGTCGAACTGGGCCGCGTCACGGTTAGCGCCGGGCAAGCTCACGGTGACCGTCTCGCCGGGGCGCAGCACCTCCCCCGCGAGTTCCACGTCCTCCAGCGGGCTACGCGGCACCCCGAACTGGAAGATTGTCAGGTAGCGCAGCAACTCCTCGACGGTGTCGGCCCAGGTGGTGTCTCCGCTGCGCACCGACGCGAGCAGCCCCGGGTTGGTGAGCAGGGTGAACGCGCTCAGGCCGAGCATGCTGGCGACGGTCTCGTGCCCGGCCGTGAGCAGCAGCACTCCTGCGCCGGCGATTTCGATGTCACTCAGGTCGCTGGTGCTCGCCATCGTGCCGAGCAGGGAACCGTCCGGCGCGCTGCGCTGCGGACCCACCAAGCTCACGAGGTAGTCGGTGAGCTCCTGCATCGCGCTCCGGGCCAGCTCGGCGGAGGCGTCCAAATCGAACAGCACGGCGCTGAGCCGTTGGAACATCGCGGCGTCGCCGTAGGGCACACCGAGCAGCTCGCTAATGACCCGTGAGGGAATGGGCAGGGCGAAGCCGGCGACGAGGTCGGACGGACTGTCGGCCCGGCTTAGGAACTGGTCGAGCTGGTCGGCAGTCACCCGCTCGACGAGTCCGCTCAGCTCGGCGATCCGGCGCAATGTGAACCGGCCGGCCAGGGTCCTTCGGATCCGCGTGTGCTCCGGCGGATCCAGGTCGACGAACCAACCCGGCAGCGCCGGCTGTCCGATGAAGGGGTCGGCCCCGGGCCGCAGCACCGGGACGTGCTTGGACTCCGACCGAGCGCTGAAACGCGGATCGGACAGAACTGACCGAGCAAGTTCGTAACTCGTGACGAGCCAGCCGACGTGGCCGTCCGGATATTGCAGCGGGCGCAGCGAAGCTTCGTCGTGAAGCGAGAGTAGGTCCGGCGGCGGGCTAATCGGGTCGTCACGCCGGGTAGGCAGCTCCACGGCCGGACGCAGTTCTGATGCTCTCACGTGCCACCGCCGAACACACCGGCCAGGTCCCGGTCGACGGCCCAGGCCTGGTCGGGGGACGGCGCGACGATGCAGTACATGACGCCATTGCTGCCGTCGAAGGCGTTGGTGAACACTACGCCCTGGCGCCGTTCGGGGTCGTAGCCCAGTCCGGAGGCCTGCAGCCTCTCGTGCGCATCGGCGAAGCTCGTGACCGCCCAGCCCTGGGGCCACACCCGCTCGAGGATCATCCGGGTGGAGCCGAATTCGGGTCCGACCACAGTGGCGCCGATCTCGCCGTAGATGTGCGTCGAGCCCGTCACCCGTCCATTCCACTCGGTGAACATGACCTCGCGCAACGGGGTGACGATCGCGTCGGGTCCGAGGTTGCCGCGGTAGCCCATCGCCTGAAGCGCGACGGCCAGGCGACGCCCGCCCTCGATCATCTCGTTGCGGACCTCCGACTCCAGCCCCTGGGAGGGCATCACCTGGCCGACGGCGTAGGGGGCCGAGAGAAGCTCGCCGTCACCCCGGAACTCAACGCCGTCGTCGCGGACGTCGAACTCGGTGAAGTAGGCCGAACTGTCACGGACGTAGTGCTCGATCACCGGGCGGCCGCGGCCATGGTCGCTGATCCAGTCCCAGCGCTCGTCGGCCCAGGCCTTGATGTCGGCGCGGCCAGAGACCGGCACCACGCGCCGTGCCCCGATCGGCCGAATGGCGTCCGAGGCCCTGCTCAGGATCTCGTTTCCACGACCGCCGGACATCCAGTCATGTTTCGCGACGACGGCCTCACCGGTCTCCAGTAGCTCCTCGGCCGCACGCACGAGTTCGGCGCGGCTGGTACATACCGCACCGTCCGGCAGCGAGACACCCGCTCCGGCAGCTACCGTGCGGAACGCTGACTTGCTGTTGACCAGCACTCCGCCGGCCTGCTCGACGAAGCCGTAGCCGGGCAGGGCGTGCTCGACGCCGAGGCTCCTGGCCAGCCGCGCCACCGCCATATCCGGCCAGAGGGCGAAGATCTGGTCGATGTCGCCGACGTCCTCCAGCGCGCTCACAAGCTCCGGGTCGGCCAGCCGGTCGGGGCCGAGCAGTCTCGGCGCACCGTGATCCGGGGGGACAACGACCCGCCAGCTGCCGGGGTCGACGCCGGTCAGCCCAGCGACATAGCCGAAAAAGTCTTTGTCCGGCTCGGTCGGCAGTACCAGCACGTCGCCCTCGCGGGCGAACCAGGCGATCCGCTGGACCCACCAGCCCGTCCACCCCCGGTCGTCCCGCACGTCCTCGATGAAGTCGTTTCCGATGAGAAGTCGCGACACGTCAAGCCTCCTGCTGCGCGCGATTAGCGCTGTCGACCGCAGCTGCGATCGTAGATACCCGGGGGTCGAGCAGGAAGTCGGCAAGCTCGACGGTGACGCCCAGGCGCTGCTCGACCTCGACCAGCATGGCCATCATCGACAGCGAGTCCCCGCCGTTGGCGAGGAAGTCGGCGTCGATGTCGACCCCGACGACACGCAGGACGTCCTGCCACACCTCCGCGACTCGCACCTCGCTCGCGCTGCGCGCGGTCGAGCCGGCGCCCATGGCGGGGTCCTGCGGAGCAGGCAAGCGCGCGCGGTCGAGCTTGCCAGTGGGACCGAGCGGCATCGACTCCAACGCGATGATTGCCGTTGGCACCGCGTAGGTCGGCAGCTGCCGCGCCAGGAACTCGCGCAATTCCTGCGGCGACACCGCGAACACCGTGGCCGGGGTGGCGTAGGCGACCAGGCGCGGCTCCGGGTCGGCGGCGAGCACGACCGCGGCCTGCGCCACCGTCGGGTGCGAGCGCAGCACGGCTTCGATCTCGGCAGGCTCGACCCGGTGGCCGCGCACCTTGATCTGCCGATCCCTGCGGCCGACGAACACCAGCTCGCCGTCGGCGCGGCGGCGCACGACGTCGCCCGTGCGGTAGCGGCGCCGGCCGTCGGTGCCGGTGACGAAGAACTTACTGGTGAGGGCTGATAGTTCCCAGTACCCCCTCGCGACGCGGTCGCTAACCAGGACCAGCTCCCCAACCACCTCTACCGCGCGGCCAGCGGCGTCGACCAGCTCGACGCCAAGACCGGGGACGGGACGGCCGACAGGGACGGCCGCGGCCTGCATGTCGGTGTCGTCGATGCGGTGCTGCAGCGCCATCGTGCACTCGCTCGGTCCAAGACCGTTGACCAGCGCCGCGTCCGGGAACCACTCGCGCAGCCGCCGGGCGTCGTCCGGACCGACCGCCTCGCCCCCGAGCACTACGACACGCGGTGCCCAGCCGGGTGCGGCAGTGCGTGGTGCCCCCAGCAGGTGGCGCAGCAGCGACGGTGTGCCGTGCAGGACCGTCACCCGCTGCCGCGCCAGCTCGGCGAGCAGCGCGGGCGCCGGTTGTAGCGGGTCAACGACGTGCAGGCTGGCGCCGGCCAGGGCCGACCCGAACAGGTCCATCACTGCCGCATCGAAGGTGATCGGGGCCAGCAAAGCGACGCGGTCCCCGGGGCCCATCCCGATCGACTCCGCATAGGTCCGGGCGTGCGCGGCGACGTTACGGCGGGACTGCACGATGGCCTTGGGCCGGCCCGTGGTGCCCGAGGTGTGCAGGAGATACGCCGGCTCGTCAGGATCCGGTGCACTGTCGTTGTGAAGCTCGGCCGCGGGGGCGCGCTCGGTGCCGGTCGCACCGAACGCGATCACCCATGCCCGGCGCGCGAGCGTCCGAGCCCGTTTGGCCAGCGACTCCGAGCACAGCACGACCGTGACGTCAGCGCCGGCTAGGATGCGGGAGAGCCGGGCGTCGGGCTGCCGCGGATCGAGTGGGACATAGGCCGCTCCGGCCGACAGCACCGACCACACCGCGATCGGCCCGTCGAGGTCGTGCTCGACCAGCACGGCCACGCGGCGTCCCGACACCTTGCGAGCCCGGAGCTGCGACGCGATCCGCCCAATGTGGGCGGTCATCGCGCCGGCGCTTAGCTGCCGCTCACCGCAGGCGAGGACCACGGCAGCGGGATCGGGCCACGCCTCCGTGCGCAGCACCGTCAGGTCGCCAGCAGCATCGGTGCCGAAGGTCGGGTCGCGCCCCTCGTCCGTCGACGGCGACGGCCACATCCGCGAGAGAACAGCCGGAGCGGTGGCGGTCAGCGCGCGAATAGCAAACGCGACGTCGGCCGCAAACTCCGCGATACCGACCGGTTCGAACAGTCGCGGGTCGTAGTCCACGCGCAGGCCGGCGTCTTCGCGGGACACCGCGAGTTCAGCGGTGTGCGGCGCGCTGGCCGCTGCCGCACTGAGCAGGACCACCACACCGGGGGCGCTCCCGCCGCCGGGCGCTGGCGGCCATGCGGCGGCGTGCGATGTCGCCGACCGCGCGGCGTCGGTCAACTGCTCGCCCGAGGCGTCGGGGTCGACGGCGAACTCGGCCAGCGCGAGCGTCCGCTCGTGTCCGTCGAGCACCGCCAAGCAGATCAACTCCTCCCCCGTGTGCCGCCACAGGGCCGCGACGACCGCGGCGAGGAGCACGTCGTCCGCGCAACCGTGCGCATTGGAATCCGCGCCGACGCTGGCGCTTGCCTCGGCGGGGCCGGCCGGGCGCACCCGGTCGGCGAACAGGTGAGTTACCACGCCGGGGTGGGTCAGATGGACCGTCACGACGCGGCCTCGACGACGAGGTCGTAGGTCGCGGCAGCAGCGCGCACACCGCGCTCAACCTCGGCCTGGTGGACGCCACGCACGCGGAAGCGACCACCGACGTAGTCGTAACCGCCAGCTCCACGGAATACGTGTCCGACGTCGGGCAACAGTTCGGCGTACACACCGGGTACCACGCCAACGATCGGGTTGCGGGCGATCACCCGGCACGGCCGCGGAAACGGCTCAGGCACGTTGAGCCAGCCCGCGCCATGCGCCGGGCGCAACTGCGCGGGGTCGGCCTGCGTCGGCAGGCCGAGACTGCATCGAAACGCTTCGGCGAACAGGTCGATGCCGCAGGTGTCGGCGAGCACGAAGGGAACGTCGGCGCCGCCGGGGCGCAGCCCCACCTCAAGGAAGACGGGCTCAGTGACGTCAGCTGCGACGTCCAGGCCGTCGTCCACCGCCGAGGTCAGGATCGCCTCCAGGTGGAACGGTCCGTGCCTCAGGCCGAGCGCGGCGAGCGCGTCGACGGCGAACCGGATGACCCGGTCGCGGACCGGCCCGTGGTCGAACAGCACCGACCCGAGCGGGTCGCCGTGCGCGTGGCCCAGGCAGGTGCCGACGTAGAACGAGGCGCTGACGAAGAACATCTCTCCGTCGCGCAGCACCCCGTCGACGTGCACGATCTGCCCACTGACGAACTCTTCCGCCTCGTACGCGGTGAGGTCGATCCGTTCCAACCGATCGGCGAGGTCGGCGAGGTCGCGGTGCACGCTGACGCCCCGCGAGGCACCCTCGGCCAACGGCTTAAGCACGACGGGCCAGCCGAACTCGACTGCCAGGGGATCGGCCAGGTCGACCGCTCCACCGCCGGACACTTCGGCAGCACACTCGGCGAGCCCGAGGAAACGCGGCGTGCGTAGCCCGGCCGCGGCTACAGCCCGCTTCATCACTAGCTTATCCTTGAACCGGGTCGCCAGCTCGACCGACCAGCCGGGTAGGCCGAGCTTCTCGCGTAGGCGAGCACTGGCCACGACGACCTTCTCTGACAGTCCGGTGAGTCCGTCGAGCGGGCCGTGCCGATCGATCAGGCCCTCCGCGACAGGAAGCACGGTCTCGACGGACAGGTCGGGGACCACGATGACCTCGCGGCTGCGGTCGGGGTCAACCACGCCTAGCCCCTCGGCGAGGGTGATGAACGACAGCTCGATGTCGAGACCCTCGACGAAGTCGTGGTACGCGCCGCACTCGTCGTCGAATCGGTTCAGCACGACAACGTGGGCGCCCCGACGGAGCTCGCCGAAGTTAGTCAAAGCGCACCGCCGCGGCCAGCTCGCTCCGGCGCTGCTCCAACTGCTGGTGGGACTCTGCCACGAACAGGACCTGCCCCAGCCGGCACCGGAAATCGCCAAACTCCGGCACTGGGTCGCCAGGGCCGACGTCGATGGTGACCTCGCGGACCCCCTCGCGCTCCCGCAGCCGATCGGCGCCTTCCAACCCGCCCACCACGTCCAGGTGCGCGGCGGTGAAGTTGTGCACTCCGGCGTACGGTGTACAGGCCCGGCCGAAACCGCCGAGCGCTCCGGGGAGAAGGCCCGCGGCGACGGTCAGGGCGAGCACGGGCAACTGCACGCCGGTGGTCCACTCGATCAGCGAGACAATCTGGCCACCGGGCAGGCGCGCGGCCATCTCGATCAACGTCGGTCGGCCGTCGGGCAGGCGCAGCTCGCAGTGGAACGGCCCGGTGCGTACGTCGAGCGCGCGGCAGACCCGGGCGACGTACTCGTCGATGTGGCCGCGCAGCTCGGGTGCGTCGTCGCACCAGTCACCGTGTGTCCGATCTCGACGAAGTGTGGCTCGGCCGAGAGCAGCTTGCGGGTGACCGAGAGCACCACCGGACCGTCGGGACCGACGTAGCCGTCGGCACTGACCTCGGGCCCTGGACGTAGGACTCGAGCAGCGCGCGCGACCCGATCCCCGCCCGACGTCGTCGGGGCGGGGATCGCGAACCATGGCAAGATAGGCCGCGCGGAGCTGATCGGGGTCTTCCACCCGGCTGACGTGGATGCTGCCTGCGGAGTCGCGCGGCTTGAACACCGCCGGGAAGTCGACACTTGCGGCAGCCGCGTCGAGATCCTCGAGACCGTCGATGCTCGCGAAGGCGGGGCTGCGCAACCCGGCGGCGGCGGTCACGCGCATCAGGACCTTATCCCGCAGGGCGTCTACCCGGTGCACCGGCAGGCCGGGCAGACCGAGGAGATGCGCCACGCGCGCGGCGGTCGCCACGTAGAACTCGATGCCGGGCAGCACTGCAGTGAACGGGTCTGCTCGGTGCTCGGCGAGCACGGCCGCTTGCAATGCGTCCTCGTCATTCGGGTCCACCCGGATGATCGTGTCGACGGCGTCGCGCACCGGGTCAGGCATGCGTCGGTCGCCGGCATCCCACGCGGCGGCGGCCGTGGACCAGCCAAGCTCTGCGGCCACTCCAAGGACGGTCACGGCGGAGGTCATCGGCTCGACCACCAGTAAACGTTCTGCGGTCACGACATCTCCCCGGCGTCAGCGGCAGCGCCCTGCCACGCCCGCCACAAACGAGCGTAGGCCCTGTCGTCGGCTAGCAACTCGTCGTGCGGCCCGACCTCGAGGATCCGGCCGCGTTCCATGAGCACGACGCGGTCGGCGTCGCGCGCTGTGTGCAACCGGTGGGCAACGAACACCACCGTGCGCCCGCGCATCAGAGTGGCCAGCGACTGTTCCAGGGATCGTGCCGCCCGCGGATCGAGCAGCGAGGTCGCCTCGTCGAGTACAAGCACGCGGGGGTCCCCGAGCGCAAGGCGGGCCAGCGAAAGCTGCTGGCTCTCCCCCGGTGAAAGCTGATGGGCACCGGCACCGATCGGCTCGTCCCAGCCGACCGCCTCCGCCCAGCCTGCGGCCCCGACCAGCTCGAGCGCTGCTCGCAGACGCGCGTCGTCGGCCTCGGGCGCCGCCATTTCGAGGTTGTTTCTAATCGAACCTCGGAAGACGTGCGCCTCCTGGGTAAGCAGGACGATCTCGCGGCGCAGCTGCTCACGTGGGATGGATCGAATGTCCACGCCGGCGAGGGTGACCCGACCTTGCAGGGGTACGTCGACGCCGGCCAACAAACGGGCAAGCGTGGTCTTGCCAGCGCCGGAGGCGCCGACGATGGCGACGCGTTCGCCTTCGCCCACTGTGAGGTTGATGTCGTGTAGGGCTTCGCGGTCGGGCCGGTAGCGAAAACTAACGCTGCGGCACTGCAGCTCCCGCGCAGCGGTCAGGGTAATTGGGGTACCGTCTGCACCGTCGCGGGCGGCGTCGTCGCGCAGTCCCAAGAGCCGGGCCATCGCCGCGCTGCCGACCTGGAGCTTGTCCTGCTGGTAGAGCAGAAGATCGATCTGTGCAGCCATCTGCTGCATATAGACCGTCGCGGCGGTGACCGCCGACAGCGATACCCAGCCGTGGCTGTAACCGATGCCCCCCAGCACGACTGCGGCAACAGTCGGCAGCGCGATCGCGGTGTCGGTGATCGGCAAGAAAATGCTACGAAGCCACAATGTGTACCACTCCGCGCGGTAGGCCCCGTTCACCGCCTCGGCCATCCGGCCGCGCCGCCACGAACTCAGACCGAACGCCTCGACGGCGCGCGCACCAGCGACAGTCTCGCTAACCGCCTCTGTGACCCGCGAACTTGCCTCGCGCTCGCGGAGGTATGCCGGTCGCGACCGTCGTAGGTACCACCTGGCTGTGGGAACTACGAACGGCAAGGCTACAAGTGGGGGGATGAGGAACAGCGGCCCGGTTAGCAGCAGCGCTACCGGGAACGCGAACAGCGTGATAGAGGTGACCAGGATGCTAGGCACGGAGCTGCGCGCAACCTGAGCCAGGGCGTTGACGTCGGCGCTGGACCGGGTTATCAGGTCGCCGGTCCCGGTCGCCTCTACGCGTGCGAGCGGGAGAGCGAGCACGTCGTCGATGAAGTCCTCGCGCAGCCCCGCCACGATCTTCTCAGCGAGCCGAGCAGAGCAGTACGTCGCAGCAGCGAGCAGCGTCGCTTGCACGACGAAAAACAGCAGGATGAGCGAGCCCATGCGGGTGACGTGGTCAACCCCGCGCTGCACCTGCGACACGAGCACACCAAGTAGCCACGGCGTCACCAGGCCCGCGACCGCAGCCGACAGGTGCAGACCTATTACTACAGCGAGTTCACGCGGGTAGCGCAGCAAACTGTGCCGGGCGTACGCCCGGACGTCGGTCGCCGACGCGGTAGGCAGAACCGCAGGCGCAAAGGGCGCGACTGGCCCTCCAATTGCAGCTGCCATCACGGCATGGTCTCCATGCGGGAGATCATCACCTTACGGACGGCGGGGTGATCGATCACCTCGTTGCGAGCGCCCGCGACCAGTAGCGCACCGTCGGCGATGACCGCGATGTCGTCGGCCTCGGCGACGACCGTGGGGCTCGTGGTGACGACGACCGTGGTCCGGCCCGCCCGCGCGACTTTTAACCGCTCCATGACCCGGCTCTCGGTCGTCGCGTCGAGCGCACTCGTCGGCTCGACCAGGATCAACACCTCCGGGTCGGCCACCAGAGCGCGCACCAAACGCAGCCGCTGCCGTTCGCCGCCGGAGAAGCTGGTACCACCGGCCTGTACCCGCGAAGCCATCCCGTCGGGTAGCGCCTCAACGACGTCGTCGATCGACGCCGTGCGCAGGTGCTGACCCAGCGCACCGGGCGCGCCCACGGCGAGCGGGTCGAGCATCTCGCTCAGCGATCCGGCGAACAGGTAGTCGTCACCCGGCACAAGGAGCACGCGACGACGCAGCTCCTCCGGGTCGAAGTTGCCCCTGGTCCGATCGGCGAGGAGATTCGCGGGGCCCGGTTCGAGGCGCGCGGCGACATCGTTGCTCTCCCGCTCGGACGAGCAGATCACCGCGACCAGACGACCGGGCCGGGCGTGCAGGCCGGACACCGGGTCGGCAAGACTTATGTCGGCATCGGGGAGCGGAGCGACCGCCTTGGAGTCGCCGTCGGGTGAGATGCGCAAGAACCCGACGACGCGCTCCAACGAGACCCAGCCCCGGTTAAGAAACTCCGCAGTGTCGGTGAGCCATCGAAGTGGGGTAACAAGAAAGAGCGCGTAGCCGTAGAAGGCGACGAGCTGGCCGGCGTCGAGAGTACCGCCGAGCACCTCGCGGGCGCCGACCCACACCACAGCGGTAGTCAGCATCCCTGCGAGTAGCACCCGCGCTGCCGACACTCCAGCCTCGTAACGGGCGGTGACGGTGGCCTGCGCCCTGGCTTGTTGCGAATTCTGCTGGTAGTGCTCGCTGAAGCGCCGCTGTACGCCCAGGCCAGTAATGATGCGCAGCCCGGTGGCGATGTCGACAGCGATGCCAGTGAGCTCGCCCTGGGTCTGACGCAGGTCACGCTGGCGGGCGCGAAGCGGGTTTAGCGCCCGGCTGATCGACCAGACGATCACCGGGACGCCCAGCAGCACTATCAGCCCCAACGGCCAGGCCTGCACGAGCATGATCACTGCGACCACGATGATCGATACGACGGCCCCGGCTCCGCGCGATGTCGAGGCGAGCGCGAAGCCGATCGGCATCGTGTCTCCGACCCCGATGCTGATCAGATCTCCGGCGTTAATGTGGCGACGGAGGCTCGAACCGAGCTCCGCGGCGTGGCTATTGACGATCTCGGCGGTGTGATAGGCCGAGCGGACTGTCGCGGTGAGGTCGCGGCGCTCCTGAACGACAGTGGCCACGGCGCTGACGACAATCAGCCCGAGGATGACCACGGCCCAGTCAATAACCGCGCCGGTATCCCGCGGGACCACACCACGGTCGATGGCCTCGCCGGTCGCAAGCGGCACAAGGGCGGACGCGACGGTACCGATGATGCCCGCGATCATGCCGACGAAAAGGGAGCCGCGCAGCGGCCGGAAAATCTGGACCAGCAGCCGACGCGGGGTTAGCGACCACTGCTCGACGGTGTGCAAGTTACCCGGGGGGGCATACGCCTGGCCGGCGGGCCGACGAAGACGCTGTGCGTCGGCGAGGACAGCTTCGATCGTGGTCGTGGGAGCAGGCATTAGGTAGTGGGCTCCGGTGCGGAAGCGAGCGGGCTCGGGACAGCGTGCAGAGCTGGGATCGCGCAAGTCTGAACTGAACTTCTTGAAACGCTATCAGACCGACTAGCCCGGACACTCATAGAACTTCCACGGGCTAGTCGACGGGCGGGTAGCGGGTGGCCAGGCCGCGCCACTGCTAAGCCTCGATCCACCGACAGGTGGGGTGGGGTAAGATGAGCGCAGGAAAGCGAGAATGCCCCTCTGAGCTGGGAAGATACGACTTGTCGAAGGTCCGTATCGCCAGCTGAAGAAGGGCATCTCGTAGATGCAACTTTCTCACACCCGTCCGGTCGCCTCGGCGGTATTCGACGAGCCCAATCTCGTGTCGTCGGCCGGCCTGGTGCCGGTGATGGCCCTGGCTGGGAAGGCTCGGTTGCGCGAGCTGGCCGACGAGCGGTTGAGCGTGCCGACGGACAAGGGCGCCAACCCGGGCTTGAAGATCTCCTCGCTGGTGGCGGGGATGGTCGCCGGCGCCGACAGCATCGAGGACATGTCCCTGCTCCGGCACGGCGGGATGGGCACGGTCTTCGCAGCCGGCTACGCCCCCTCGACGCTGGGCTCGTTCCTGCGCTCGTTCACCTTCGGCCACGTCCGCCAGGTCGACGCGGTCGCCTCCCGCTTCCTGGTCAATCTCGCCGAGCACACCGGCCTGTTCGGCTCGCCGGACTCCACCGGCTGCCTGCTAGCATCCGTCACATGCTGGACGATGACTTCGTAGCACGAGCCGCGGAACTGTACGTCCCGGAGATGGGCACCGAATCCATCGCACCGATGTTGTACTGGTTGATCCGCACCCTACGGCCCCGTCGAGCGCTCGAAGTGGGCATGGGGTTCACCACCGCTTACCTAGCGAGGGCCCTGGCCGACAACGTGGCCGCGGACCAGAGTGAACGGCGCCGCTTGGGCGGCGACGGGTTCGCCGACACCAACCCGATGGCGCACAAGCCGTACTACGACGACCCGTACGACCCGCACCTGCTATGCATTGACCGGATGGCCGACACGTCCTCGTCAGCGCCGCGAGCGTTCCGTGTACTGCAGGAACTAGAGTTGGACAGCTACTGCAGCGTGATCGAGGGTGACCTGCGCGGCAATGCACCCGCAGTCGCCGAGCGCTTCGGCACCGTTGACTTCGCCTGGATTGACACCTGGGACACGCTCGCATTTGTCCGCGAGTACTGGCCGATTATCGACGCCGCTGGCGGCGTGCTGGCTGTGCATTATCTCATGACCTACCCCGAGGGCCGTGCCGTCCAGCACTATCTGCGGTCGCTTGCCGGTCCCGACAACGGCCGCCTCGAGATCAACAACGTCGTCGAACCGCATAAGTTCGGGCAGAACAGCCTGACGCTGGTACGCCGCATCCGTGACTACACCGAGCCCGAGGACCTTCGCCCGCAGGGCAACTCGAACGACCCGGTTGGCATCCTGGCCGCGGACGCGGTCGGTGCCCCGCGAGCTTGAGGACGCATCGACGTGACTGGCGCGGTTGAACTGAAGCTCTACTCGACGACGTCGGAGTCGGTGAACGCCGACGATCCCGACGGTCGGCGTTTCCGCGACCGCCTGCACGTGGACATCGCGGCGGCTGATGATCTCGGGTGCACTGGGATGCTGGTGCCGCAGAACATGCATGAGATCGATCCGTGGATCGTCGCCGGCGAGATTGGGTCGCGCAGCGAGTCGCTGCTGCCGCTCGTCGCAGTTCAGCCGGCCACGCTGCCACCGCACTCCGTTGCCTCGATCGCGTCCGCCTTCGCCGTGCTGTACGGCCGGCCGATCCTTTTTAACCTCGTGGCGGGCGCGCGGGTCGATGAGCTAGCCGCCATTGGTGACACGCTCGACCACGATGAGCGTTACGCGCGGTTGGGCACCTTCGCTCGTCTGACGCGGACCCTGCTCGACGGCGGGACGATCGAGGGCGACGGTACTTACTACGATTACGTCGGTCACAAGCTGCTACCCTGCCCGGACACGCTGTCGCGGTGCCGCTTCTTCGTCGCCGGATCGTCACCCGCCAGTCGCGCGATGGCCGTCGGGCACGCCGACGTCGTCATCTCTCATCCCGCGCCCGTTGCTGACTTTGAGGCCGCATCCGTGCGGCCGCTGGTGGCGGACGGCTTCTCCGGCGAGCTCGGTATCCGCGTCGGCATCCTGGCCCGTCCGGACCACGACGATGCGTGGTCAGTCGCGCAGAACCGCTTCCCGCTAACTTGGCTGGGGACCCAGGAGACCAAGCTCAAGACGCTGTCGACGAACTCCTGGTCGCGCGATCTCGCGACTCGCGCGTTGGCCAACGACCCCGACGCCGCCGGCGAGATTTCTGACCCCTACTGGCTGGGCGCCTTCACCAATGGCGCGGCGAGCGCTCCGTTCCTAGTTGGGTCAATCGATGAGGTCGCCGAGCGGTTGGCCGAATATATGCGACTTGGGGTACGACACCTGGTGCTCAACGGGCACAGGCCAGACGACCACCCGGGTATCCGCGCGGTCGCCAAACGTGCGACGGAACTCATCACCACGAAGCAGGCCCCTGAGGCCCGCAACGATGCACTGCACCGAACATGATCGAGCGATCCGGAGAGTTGACCGCTGCGCAGCAGCGTATGTGGCTGCGCAGCTATTGGCGGAGTCGCGGCGAGCTGTGGCCGGGTTGGCGGCGGCGCTGGGACCTTGATGGTCATGAGATCTCCGTCGAGTCCGCCCGACACGCTTTTGCTCGCCTCGTCGAGCGGCACGAGATCCTGCGCACTCGGTTCGAGATCGGTCCCGACGGCGACCCGATCCAAGTGGTGCTCGCGGCCGACCGCTTCCGACCGCCGGTGAGCGTGCTGCCACTTGCCTGCGACGACGGTCTTTACCAACCCGGTCGATCGTTGCTCGTGGGAGTGCAATCGGCATTGCCGTTGTGGTCGGTACGGCTGTTTGTTAACGGAGAGCGCGTGTGCAGTGTGGTCCTAGAGTTCGACCACATCCTCAGCGACGGCTCAGGACTTCGGACCTGGCACGAGCAGTTTCTTGCACTCGCGGCGGGCCACGACGTTAACTCGCCAGACACCCAGCCGATCGACCAGCCGGCGTCGAGGCGAGGCATCGCGCCGCTCGACTTGGACCATCCGTTCAGCGGCGCGGACAACCGCGCACCGCAGTTGCTCGCCTCGGGCGGCGCAGTGCCGAACGGGCCTCGTTACGTGGTGACCTGCGGACGGTACGAGCACCTGCTTCCCTTGCTCGACGCTGCGACCGCCGTCTCGCCTGCATCCCGGGCGCAGGTGTTGATGGTCGCCATCGCGGTGATGCTGGCCCGCTACGCCGATGCCCCCGCCGTGCACGCCTCGACCTACATCGCCGACCGCGCGCCCGACGATCGCGGCATCGAGTGCCGGATGCGGCCGATCCATCTGCTCCTCGAGATGCCTCCGGAGCGGAGCCTGGCCGACGTGCTGGGCGACGGATGCCGGGCCACGCTCGAGGCATATGCGCGCGACCTGCGAGTCGGCGTGGCGCCGGTCGAACTTCGTGCGCGTGCCGCGGCCGCGCGAGGGCAGGCCGCAATCATGCCTCTGTTCGTAAACTTCCAGGACGTGACGGCTACCGCGGGTGCAGTGGCCGGTGCCGTCGTCGGCGGCGGAGCGAGCCCCCGGGTACAGATTGCGGACGAGTGGGACCATCTGGGCCGGCCGTGGTCGAGCATGGTGTGGATCTACGTCGAGGGCGACGCGGTGACCATCGAACTTGACGTCGACGCGGCGATGCTGCCGGTCTCGTTGCTGCACGCTGTCCTGGATCGACTGCCCGCACTGCTCGAACACATCTCCGAGCATCCGCAGGCACCGCTGCGCTCGGCCGACGAAGTGCTGGGTACGGGCATAGTCGGCGCCGCACCCTCGATGACAAGGGTCGGCGCGTCCTGGGCGAACGTCACCGAGCTGGAACGCATCCTGCGGGCGGCGCCTGGTGTCAACACCGCGCGCTGCCGCGTCGAGGACGATCGCGTCGTCGCCGATCTGGGCGATTCCGTCGCGGCGCCGTTCGACGTGCACGAGCACGTCCTGGCTGCGCTGCAGGAGCGGCTGGACGTGACGGCGCCGTCCCGATATCTCTTCGCCGACGGTCAGACGGTGGAGGTTCCGGCACGCTGGCCGGCGCTGGCACCGGTCACACCCGCGGAGTACGAGCTATGTGCGGCGCTGCAGGAGACGCACGACCTGGGCGAGATCGACCTGGCACGGAGCTACCTCGACGTCGGCGGGCAGCTACTCCGCTCCCCCGCGGTCGTCGAGGTGCTGGCCCGGCGCAGCTGGACCGGCCTGGGATCGAGACACTTCACCGGGCCGAGGACCCTGCGCAGTGTGGCTCGCGACCTACGGCCCGGCGCCAAGATGTCTGACGACCAATTCGTGTACCTGCCGTGACTGCATCAGACCGCACGATGCGCACGCAGTGCGACGCTCGACCAGCTCCACGGGCCGGTTACAAGACCTAGCACCACTCCGCCGTCGTCCACGGCGCCGTCAGCGTCGGAGTCGCAGAGGACACCGGACAGCTTTACGGGGACGTCGGCGGAGAAGCAATGGGCTACATCAGCCACGTCGGGGCGAAGCACCCGGTCGGGAGGCAGACGGGTGGCTGCGGCGAGGAAGCGCTGGGCGTCCCATCGATAGTTGGCAAACGCGACTGCAGCAATTTCGGCCACTGTGACATTGGAGCGTTGCAGGAGCCGCGCGACCGAGCCCTGCGCCGACCGGGCGGTCGCGAGCAGGTCGCCGCCGCCCGGTACACGAGCGACGTCGACGCCGAGCAGCTCGAGGTGGGCCGTGGCCGGCCGGTTTCTGCCGAGTACGAACGCAGCTGCGCCGTCGCTGAAGACCGACAGTCGGTTGTTCATCAAGCGACCACGGGCGCCGGCGTGGTCGGCGAGAACCACCAGGACCGTCTCCGCCCGGCCGGCGGCGATCGCGTCGGCGGTGCAGCTCAGAGCCGGACCGAGGTTGCCGCACTCGTGCCCGGCCACGCTCAGAGCGGTCGCGAACTCCAGCCCGAGCTCGTCGAGCAGAGCGGGCAACGCAGTGACCGCGTCGGGGTCGTTCTCGCTCACGTACACCAGACTGTCGACGCTGCCGCCGACCGAGTCGAGGGTGGCGCGGCCGGCCACGGCCCCACTGCGCCAGATCGCACCGTCGGCGTGCCGGTAGTGGGTGAAGTCCGCAGCAAGTTCTCGCTGCCGGTTCAGCGCGTCCGCACTGCCGTCGAACTCCGGCAGGCCGGACAACGGCTGTGGCTCGGCAAGCCACGACCGAACACCGCTTATGTACATTTCAGTCATTACACTATTGTGCCCAATCGGGCACTGCGCCGGCCGGGGCGACCAGCCCGACAACAGGAGGTACCGATGAGCACGACGGAGATCAGCGACACCCTCGCCGCGATTTGGAAGGAGCAACTGGGCACCGACCCCGCAACGGCCGACGACGACTTTGTCGCCAGCGGCGGCACGTCGATCGGCGCCGTCCACCTGGCCGCCGCGATTCAGGAGCGGATCGGCGTCGCCGTCGACGCCATCGAGATCCTTGAACGCGGCACATTCGGTCGGATCAGCGAGTTGGTCGTCGAGCGCTCCCTAGCGAAAGCCTGAGCGACACGGTGGTTGTTACCCAGCTGACGATCGGCGTGCCGCCTGCCCTACGGGCGCTAGAGCTGCAGCCAAGCGGAAAGTCAGCGTCTAGTACTACAGTCGCGCTTATTTTGATCTTGTCGGCGTGTCTGCGCTGGTAGGCGCCGTGATGGGTTGATTCTGCGGTGATGGGTGATGATCTGTGTGTGGCGGAGGTGCAGGAGTGGGCGGACG
>JAABUV010002040.1_pt1 | contig 28226 bp, 28 predicted proteins | sample 5559971 | NCBI WGS metagenome assembly JAABUV01 (sample SAMN10711881, study PRJNA513362) | rock metagenome | isolation source: Antarctica rocks | place: Antarctica: Victoria Land, Knobhead nord | collected 2015-12-19
CCCGACCAGCAGATGAAGACACTCGAAACCGACCGCATCCTGACCCGCCACGACTTCCACGGTGAGTGGAACTACAGCCTGCACCCGACACGCCGACCAAACAACGTTAATTAATCACAGGCTCTAAAGGCGCGACGCTGCGGGCGATCGCGGCCAGCGGCTGGGTACGCACGCACCCCGGCAAGTTGGACGCGAGGGTATAACAGGGGGCATGGGGTTGGTCAGTCAGATGAGGCTGCATGCGCGGGTCCTTACGGCGGGGAGCCGCAATCAAGCCGATCTGGTGCGCTGGCTTGTTCTTCGTCCGCAGCTGCTCGGTGCGGTTGCCGCATATGAGACGGCCCTGCTCGCGAGCGCGCGCATCGACGCGCCACTGAAGGCGCTGGCCGAATTGAAAGCTGGCGCCGTGATCAACTGCGAGTACTGCCTCGACATCGGTTCGGCACTCGCACAGGCCGCGGGGGTGACGGAGGCGCAACTGCGTGCGCTGCCCTCCTTTCGTACGAGTGAACAGTTCAGCGAGAGCGAGAAGCTGGTACTGGAGCTGGCCGAAGCGATGACCCGGGTTCCCACCACAGTCGAGGACGGCCTGCGTGAGCGGCTGCTCGGGCGGTTCTCTCGAGCGCAGCTCACCGAGCTCGCGGCAGCGATCGCGTGGGAGAACCACCGAGCTCGACTGAACCAGGCCCTCGGGGTGCGGCCGAGCGGATTCTCCGACGGCGCCTTCTGCGCCATACCCGAGCGCTGATTGGCGGCGTGGCAGACAAGCGATGGCTCGGTAGGCCCGCTGCCGCCCCTCGTGGTGACGGTGCACTGTGGTTACCCGGTGACCCGCGACGGCTGGTTGGGCCGCGTTCTGCTGCCGTGGGGCGCCCGGGTGATGGTGCGCCCGTCGCTGTGCACACCGGATGCGCCGGTCGAGCGCTCGTGACCGGGCGCGCACACCCGCATCGGGGGTAGTTCCACGCGACGGAGGGCCGCCACCGCGGCGGTGCAGCGCGTGGCGAGCTCCCGACGGTCGGCTCCGGGGTGCTCCGCGGGCAGCAGCGTCACCTCGAGCACCACCCCACGCAGCCCCAGCAGGCGCCGCAAGCCCTGCACGAACGTCTCCGCTCCGACGAAGGCGGGCGCGGTGGTGGAGCTGCCGTCGACCAGCAGGTAGCGCAGCGCCACCGGCAGGACCGGCACCCCGGCGTCGATAGCCGCCTGGAACATCGCCGGCCGAAAGCTCCCGTGCGCGGTGCCGCACCACGTGGTGCCCTCGGCGAACACGGCGATACTTCGACCTGACCGCAGGGCGGCGGCCACGTCGGCAACCACGGCAGGCAGGGCGCGCAGTCGCTCGCGCTCTACGAACACCGTGCGGCCGCGGCGCGCCGCCACGCCCACCAGTGGCCAATGCTCGACGTCGGCGCGCGATACCAGCCTCACCGGCTGCACGGCGGGCAGGGCGAGGGCGTCGAGCCACGACACGTGCTCACCCACCACCAGCACCGCCTCACCCCGGGGAGCCCAGCTGCGGCCGCCCTGCACCCGCAACCGCACCCCGCAGCACCGCAAGACCCAGCGGGCCGCGCTCCGGTGTACGTGCGGCCGCATGACCGGAAGGGCGATGGCCACCAGGCTCGCGCCCAGCCAGATCAACCCGACGATCACCAGCGCCGACCACCGCAGCGCCCGCACCAGCCCGCTCACGAGCGGCGGGTCCTGCGGCAGGCACCCGGCGTCGCACGGGCTGCGCGGCATCCACGCGTGGACGGCGGCAGGCACGGTGCGCACTGGTGCGGCCCGACCAGGCGCCGCACGTAACGCGGGTCGATGTCGTCGAGGCCGAGCAGCACGGCGAAGTCGGCCACCCCGAAGTCGGTGTCCAGCGCGGGCTCACCGCACACGGTGGCGCCCAGCCGCAGATAGCCCTTGAGCAAGGGCGGCAGCGCAGGCCGCGGCGGGACAGGTACGTCGGCCAGCGCCACCCCGTCGAGCACCACCGGGTGCAGCGGGTGCACGCGGTGGTGTTCCGGTGCCAGGCCCCCGGCCAGCACGAGCCGGCGCACTCCAGCGGCGTAGGAGCCCCGTGTCTCGCCGTTACCGAGCGGTACGGACGCGCAGCCCAACACCCAGCGGTTGCCGGTGAGCACGAGGTAGCGCAGGATCCCTGACCACATCAGGCTCATCACGGCACCGGTGCGGTGGTCGGGGTGCACGCAGGAGCGGCTGGTCTCCACGAGCTGGTGGCGCTGCGGCGCCAGGGCCGTGATGTCGAACTCGGTCTCGGTGTAGAGCCCGCCGGCCGCGCGGGCGGCGTGCGGCGGGAGCATCCGGTAGCAGCCCACGATGGTGCCGGAGTCTTCCTCGCGCACCAGCAGGTGGTCGCAGAAGGCGTCGAAGCGGTCGATGTCGCGGCCGTCACGGGCCTCGACCAGGTTCGCGCCGAGCTCGGTGGCGAACACGTCGTGGCGCAGCCGCTGGGCCGCGGCAACCTCGTCGGCATCGGTGGACAGCAGCGGCACGTAACGGGGAGCGCGGTCCGTTCCGCGCGGCGCAGGCGCGGTGGTGGGTGGGGCGGTGGTGGGTGGCGCGGTGGTGTGCGGCGCCGTGATGTGCGCGGCGGTGGGCGGGGTGGGGACGAGCACCGTCGAGTGGCTCATGACCGTTTGTGTACCGACCGGGGGCACCCCCACGGCATCGCGGCGGTGTCGTGTTGGTGCAGTCTGGGTGAACCGCAGGATGCGGCCGGTTGCGCGGGCAGGTCAGCCCTTGCGCTTGGCTACTTCCTCGGCGAGCTGCGGAGCCACCTTGAACAGGTCACCGACCACGCCGAAGTCGGCGATCTCGAAGATCGGCGCTTCGTCGTCCTTGTTCACCGCGACGATCGTCTTCGACGTCTGCATGCCTGCTCGGTGCTGGATGGCGCCGGAGATGCCCAACGCCAGGTACAGCTGCGGCGAGACGGTCTTGCCGGTCTGGCCCACCTGGAACTGGCCGGGGTAGTAGCCGGAGTCGACCGCGGCGCGAGAGGCGCCGACCGCAGCGCCGAACGAGTCGGCGACCTGCTCCACCACGGAGAAGTTCTCCGCCGAGCCGACCCCACGCCCGCCGGAGACCACGACGGTCGCCTCGGTGAGCTCGGGACGGTCGCCGCCGACGATCGGGTCACGGCTGGTGACGCGGGTGGCCTTGGCCTCGTCCTGGGCAGGGACCTCGACGGTCTCCTGGGTCGCGGCGCCGGCCTGGGGCTCGGCCTCGACGGCACCGGGGCGCACCGTGATCACCGGCGTGCCGTTAGTGGCCTTAGCGGTCACCGAGTAGGCGCCCCCGAACACCGAATGCGTGACCGATCCGTCGCCGGCGACGTCCACCACGTCGGTGAGCAGGCCTAGGCCCAGCCGCACGGCGAGCCGGCCCGCCACCTCCCTGCCCTCGATGGACGCGGCGGTCAACACGGCCGCGGGGCCGACCTGCGCCACCAAGCCCGCGAGCACGTCGACCTTCGGGGTGACGAGGAAGTCGTCGACGTCGTCGGACTCGGCCACGTAAACCTTGGTGGCTCCGGCGGCGGCCAGGCCGTCGACCAGCGCGGCCGCGGTGCCCGGCGCCCCGGTGACCACGGCGGACGGCTCACCGAGCGCGCGAGCCGCGGTGATGAGTTCGGCGGTGACCTTCTTGAGCGCGCCCTCGCCGTGCTCGACGAGGATCAGGACCTCGGTCATGTCGTGTGTCTCCTGTTCTGCTCGGCCGGCCGATTCAGATGATCTTCTGGGCGACGAGGTACTGCACGATTTTCCTGCCGCCGTCGCCCTCGTCGGCGACACGCTCCCCGGAGCTGCGGGGCGGTTTCGGTGCCGCGGCCGAGACGGTGGTCAGCGCGGCGGCCAGGCCGACGTCGGCGGGGTCGATGCCGGCGTCGGCGAGGCTGAGCGTGGTGACCGGCTTCTTCTTCGCCGCCATGATCCCCTTGAAGGAGGGGTAGCGCGGCTCGTTGATCTTCTCGGTGACGCTGACCACTGCGGGCAGGGTGGCCGAGAGGCCGAAGATGGCATCGTCGGTCTCCCGCTCACCGGAGACGGTGGTGCCCTCGACGGTGAGCTTGCGGACCTGGGTGAGCTGGGGCAGGCCGAGCACCTCGGCAAGCATCGCGGGCACCGCCCCCACCCGACCGTCGGTGGCCTCGTTGCCGGCGATGATCAGGTCGACCTGGCCCAGCGTGCCGATGACCTTGGCCAGTGCCTTGGCGGTCTGGACCGCGCACGAGCCGTGCAGCGCGTCGTCCTGCAGGTGCACGGCCTTGTCGGCCCCCATGCTGAGCGCCTTGCGGATCGCCTCGGTGGCGCGCTCCGGGCCCATCGTGACGACGGTGACCTCGGCCTCGCCTGCCTCCTTGACCTGCAGCGCCTCCTCGACGGCGCGCTCGTTGATCTCGTCCAGCACCGCGTCGGCCGCGCCCCGGTCGAGTGAGAAGTCCCCGTCGGAGAGGGTGCGCTCGGACCAGGTGTCGGGAACTTGCTTGATCAGCACGACGATGTTCATGGGTCTTCCTCGTCCTCCTGCGAAGGGTGGTGGCGCTGCTGGCCCGATGGTGTCAGGTTCGCCCGGTCACCGCGCTGGCACCCAGGTTACCGACAGGTAACTACGACGCAAACCGGGCAGCGGCGATCCTCGCCAACCTGGGCGCCGCGAGGTCCACCCGCTACCGTGCGCCGGATGACCGACACCCCACACTGCGGATGACCGGCGCTCTACCGCTCACGGGTGAGCGGACGGTGCCCGGTATCCCGCAGGAGAACTACTGGTTCCGCCGCCACGAGGTGGTCTACGAACTGCTCGCGGCGCGCTGCTTCGGCCGCACCGTGCTCGAGGCGGGCTGCGGCGAGGGTTACGGCGCAGACCTGCTGTCCCGCAGCGCAGCCCGGATCGTGGCACTGGACTACGACGCACCCGCCGCTGGTCACGTGGCGCGTCGCTACCCGCACCTGCCGGTGGTGCGCGGCAACCTCGTGAACCTGCCGCTGCGCTCGTCCGCAGTGGACGTGGTGCTCACCCTGCAGGTCGTCGAGCACCTGTGGGACCAGCCGCGGTTCCTCCGCGAGTGTCACCGGGTGTTAGCGCCCGGTGGCGAGCTGGCGGTGAGCACCCCCAACCGGCTGACGTTCTCCCCCGGCCGCGACATCCCGCTCAACCCTTTCCATACCAGGGAGCTGACCGCCGACGAGCTCGGCGGGCTGCTGGCGGGTGCTGGGTTCACGGTGACGAACATGGCGGGGCTCCGGCACGGTGCCCGACTGCGTGCGCTGGACGCCGCGCACGACGGGTCTTTCGTCGACGCCCAGATCGCCTGCTCGCTGGCCGGGCTGCCGTGGCCCGCCCGGCTGCGATCGGACGTGGAGTCGGTGACGTGCGCCGACTTCGTGCTGTCGACGGCCGACGTCGACTCAAGCGTCGACCTCGTCGCCATCGGGGTGCGCTCGTGACCAGCGGAGATCCGGTGGGCACATTCTGCCTGGTGCTGCACAGTCACCTGCCCTGGCTCGCGCACCACGGGCGGTGGCCGGTCGGCGAGGAGTGGCTGTACCAGGCGTGGGCGCACTCCTACCTACCGGTGACCCGCATGCTGCGCCGCCTGGCTGACGAGGGACGCACCGAGCTGCTCACCCTCGGGGTGACCCCGGTGCTGGCCGCCCAGCTCGACGACCCGCACTGCCTGCGCGGGCTGCACGACTGGCTCGGCGACTGGCAGCTGCGGGCGCACGGTGCGGCCGCGCGGCTGCCTCACCTCGGCGCCGATGAGCACCGCGCGTCGGCCGCGGCGCTCACCGATTTCGCGGAGCACTGGCGCCACGGCGGCTCACCGGTACTCCGCGCGCTGGCCGATTCCGGTGCCGTCGAGCTGCTCGGCGGCCCCCTGACCCATCCGTTCCAGCCGCTGCTCACTGAGCCCCTGCGCAGCTTCGCCCTGGAGCAGGGCCTGAGCGACGCCCAGCAGCGCTGGGGTGAACGGCCAGCAGGTATTTGGGGGCCCGAGTGCGGCTACTCCCCCGGCATGGAGCTCGGCTACGCCGCGGCCGGGGTGGCACACTTCCTGGTCGACGGCCCCGCGCTGCGCGGCAACACCGCCAGCGCCCGCACCGTCGGGGACAGCGACGTGGTGTGCTTCGGGCGCGACCTGGACGTGAGCTACCGGGTGTGGTCGCCCAAGGCGGGCTACCCGGGCGCGGCCGCGTACCGCGACTTCCACACCTACGACCACCCCAGCGGCCTCAAGCCGGCGCGGGTGACCGGGAAATCGGTTGCGCAGCAGGACAAGACGGCGTACGACCCCGAACTGGCGAGGCACGCCGTCCGCCGCGACGCCGCGGACTTCGTCGCCGTGGTGCGAGCGCGCCTGCAGAGCCTGGCCAGCCGGCACGGCCGTCCCCCTCTGGTGGTCGCCGCCTACGACACCGAGCTGTTCGGCCACTGGTGGCACGAGGGTCCGGCCTGGGTCGAGGCCGTGTTGCGGCTGCTGCCCGAGGCGGGGGTGCGGGTGAGCACGCTGCGCGGCGCGGTGCACGCTGGGCACGTCGGCACCCGGGTGGACCTGCCCGCGTCGTCGTGGGGCTCGGGCAAGGACTGGCGGGTGTGGGACGGCGAACAGGTGGCCGACCTGGTGGCGCTCAACGCCGACGTGGTGCGGGTGGCGCTGGCGGCGGTGGAGCTGCTCACCAAGGAGCCCGGCCGTCAGCCCGTCGCCGACCAGCTGTTGCGCGAGGCCCTGCTGGCGGTCTCCAGCGACTGGGCGTTCATGGTCAGCAAGGACTCGGCCACCGACTACGCGCGCACCCGAGCCCGCACCCATGCCCACGCGGTGTACGAGATCGCCCATGCGGTCGGCTCCGGCGGTCCAGCTGCCGAGTTCGCCGCGCGGTGGCGCCTGGCCGACGGGCCGTTCCCCGCGCTCGACGCCAGGAAGTTGCCTGCGTGAGGGTGCTGCTCGTCTCCTGGGAGCACCCCCCGGTGGTGATCGGTGGGCTGGGGCGGCATGTGCACAACCTGGGCCGCCACCTCGCCGCCGCGGGCCACGAGGTGATGGTGTTGTGCCGCCAGCCCCCGGCACCGACGCGCTGAGCCACCCCAGCACCGACGGGGTGGTGGACGGCGTGCGGGTGGTGGCCGTGGCCGAGGATCCGGTGCACCTGGGGTTCACCGACGAGCTGGTGGCCTGGACACTGGCCATGGGCCACGCCCTGGTGCGCGCCGGGCTCGCGTTGGGCTGGCGGCCGGACGTGGTGCACGCCCACGACTGGCTGGTGGCGCACCCCGCGATCGCGTTGGCCGAGCACTACGCCGCGCCGCTGGTGGTCACCCTGCACGCCACCGAGGCAGGCCGCCACGGCGGCTGGATCTCCGCACCGCTCAATCGCCAGGTGCACTCGGTGGAGTGGTGGCTGGCCCGCAGCGCCGACGCACTCATCACCTGCTCGGAGTCGATGCGGGCGGAGGTGGCTGACCTGTTCCACCCGGACGGCGAGATCACCGTGCTGCCCAACGGCCTTCAGGCGTGGCGGGCCCTGCCGCGGGTGCCGCGACCGGGGCCCCCCACGCTGCGGTACCTGGGACGGCTGGAGTACGAGAAGGGGGTCCAGGACCTCATCGCCGCACTGCCCCGGGTACGGCGGGCGCATCCCGGCGTCCGGCTGGTGGTGGCCGGGGACGGCACCCAGGCCGCCTGGCTGCGCGAGCGGGCACGGGTGCACCGGGTGGTGCGTGCGGTGATGTTCACCGGGCACCTGGAGCACACCGCGCTGCAGGGGTGGCTGGCCTGCGCCGACGTGGTCGTCCTGCCGAGTCGATACGAGCCGTTCGGGATCGTGGCGCTGGAGGCGGCCGCCGCGGGCGCCCCCCTGGTGGTCTCCACCGCGGGCGGCCTCGGTGCGGCGGTGATCGACGGGGTGACCGGGCTGTCGTTTTCGCCAGGCGACGTTGCGGGGATGGCCGCGGCAGTGGGCGCGGTGCTGGACGACCCGCCAGCGGCCCGGTGTCGGGCGGCGGCGGCCAGGGCGCGGCTGGGAACCGACTTCGACTGGGCGCACATCGCGCGGGCGACGGTGCAGGTGTACGCCACGACCCGCCGCCGGAGGCGAACTCCGTTGGGCCGCCAGGTGATCCCGGAGCGCGCGCTGCCCGGACGGTGACGGGGCCGTGACGCCTGGCCATGCGATGGTCAGTCGCGCAGCCCCAGTGCCTTCTTGCGGTCGATGTCGGCCAACGCCGCCTCGTGGGCGGCGCGGGCCACCGCCGACGACGCCCAGTCGTCGAGCCGGTTGCGCACCACCCGGGCGGGCGCGCCAACGGCGATGCTGCCGTCCGGCACGTCGCCCCTGACCACGGCGTGTGCACCCAGTACACACCCCCGGCCCACCCGGGTTCCCCGCAGCACCGTCACCTTGGTGGCGATCCAGCAGTCCGGTCCGATCCGCACCGGGCTCTTGACGATGCCCTGGTCCTTGATCGGCGCCGTGACGTCGGCGTAGCGGTGGTCGAAGTCGGTGATGTGCACCCAGTCGGCCACCAGGGTCGACGCGCCGATCTCGATGTCCAGATATGCGTTGACGACGTTGTCCCTGCCGAACACCACCTTGTCCCCGATCCGCAGCGACCCTTCGTGGCAGCGGATCGCGTTGCCGTCCCCGATGTGCACCCAGCGTCCAATCTCCAGCCGGGCCAGCCCGGGCGTTGCGGACAGCTCCACCCGTTTGCCCAGGAACAGCATGCCGCGCAGCACCACATGCGGGTTGGCCATCCGGAACCGCAGCAGCCGCCAGTAGCGCACCAGGTACCACGGGGTCCACGCGCGGTGTCGCCACACCCAGCGCAGCGAGTCCAGGGTGAGAAAACGAGCCTGTTCCGGCTCACATCTGCCCGCCCGCAGCCGGACACCCAGCGGCGCCGTCCACCTGCTCGTCATGGCGGACAACCCTACTGAGGTGGTGTGCGCGCACGTCCCAGCCTCACCACCCGCGCGGTGTTGCAGTGCAGACGAACGCGGTCGGGGTGTCACCGATGCGGGTCAGCACCACGCTCAATGCCCGTGTCCCGCGCAGGCGCAACCGGGGTCGTAACACCGTGGGGTCCACGTCCACCCCACGCGTGAGGATCTCCACGCTGCCGCAGTCCAGCCGGGCGAGTTCCTGGCGCAGCGATCTCTCGGAGAACCGGCCGTGGCCGAGCACCCGGAAGCCACGCACCCCCGCCGGCACGGTGTTTCCGGTGAGATAGGCGATGCGGTGATCGAGCTGTCCCAGGCCGTGCCGCGCCGCCCAGTGCCGCACCAGCCCGGCCCGCACCACCGCGCCGTCCGGGTTGATGATCCACTCGCCCGGTTCCCGCACCGCGGCATCGTCGGGGTCACGGTCGGTGATCGTGCACCCACGGCCACTCGAGGTGAGCACGGTGGCCCGGCGGGTCGCGGCGCCGGACAGCCCCGGTGACCACAGACACGCCTCGCGGACGCCACCGTCGAGGGACACCACCTCTACCTCTCCGCGCCACCCGAGCCGGTCCACGTCGATCCCCGGCGCGCACTTCACCACGATGTCGCGTCCACTGTGGACGGACAACAGTTCGGGCAGCGGTGGCTGCAGCCTGGCCGGGTCGTGGGTCCGCCGGCCGTCGGAACGCCGCCCGGGGTCGGCCAGCACCACCGCATCCCGGCTCACCGGCACCAGCGCGTCAGCGCGGACCAGCGCCACGCCCGGCGCGTTGTGCGCCGCCATTGCCAGGCGCACCGGGTCGAGATCGGACCCCAGCAGCACCGTGGCCACCGACGCCAGTTCCACCAGCTCCGCCCCGACCGAGCAGGTGACGTCATGCACCGCCCGCCCAACCAGACGCCGGGCGCGGTGGGCGGCCACCGCGCTGGCCGTGGCCTGCTGCAGCGCGTCGTCGGTGAGCAGCCAACGCTGCGGGTCGTCGAGCTTGCCCACGGCCTGCCGGCGCAGCAGCGCGGTCTCCAGCACCGCCGGACCACGCTCCCCGGCCAGAACCCGCGCCGTCGCCACGTCACGCAGCCGCGACGCGGGGGTGAGCTCCAACCCCGCGGCTTGCACCAGCGCCGCCACCCCGTCCGGCGAGCGGAGGAACGCGATGTGATCGAGGCGCAGACGGTAGGCCAAGCTAGAGCCGGACCGGCGGTTGAGGCTTCACGCCGGTGATCGCCACGTTGTAGAACAGCCCCCGGGGCACCACCTTCGACAGCACCGTCGAGTCCAACCAGCTCAGCTTCTTCCAGCCGCCGAACGCGAACCTCGCCCAGCCCCACCCCAGCTTGTCCGCCGCCACCGCGGCCTCGAAGGTCCGCACCGGCCACCCGAGGAATGCGGCGGCCAGCTCCTCGGTGACCGCGCGGACGTCGATCGCCCCCGCGGCCAGCGCGGTGCGCTCCAACTCGGCGGGGTCGAAGGTGTGCAGGTCGACAACGGCCTCCAGCGCAGCGGCCCGGGACGACTCGTCGAGCTCGTCCTGCGGCTTACGCCAGGACGCGAGCCCGGGCAGCGTGGTGGCGCGGGTGGTCAGCTCCCACGTCGCGCGCCCGAGCACCCGGGCGTAGCGGTCACCGATCCTGCTCGGCTCACCGGCGAACACGAAGCGACCACCGGGCCTGAGCACCCGCAGCACCTCGCGCAGGCTCTGCTGGACGTCGGGGATGTGGTGCAGCACAGCGTGACCCACGACCAGGTCGAACGTGTCGTCGTCATAGGGAATGGCCTCCGCGTCGGCCACCCGCCCGTCGACGTCCAGGCCCAACGCGGCGGCGTTACGCAGCGCGACCTCCACCATGCCCGGTGAGAGGTCGGTGACCGACCCCGTCGTGGCGACCCCGGTGAGCATCAGGTTCAGCAGGAAGAATCCGGTCCCGCTGCCCAACTCCAGTGCCCGTGCGTAGGGCAGGACCTGGCGGCCGGCCACCGCGTCGAACCGTCCGCGGGCGTAGTCGTTGCAGCGCTGGTCGTAGGAGATCGACCACTTCTCGTCGTAGGTGCCCGCCTCCCAGTCGTGGTAGAGCACCTGGGCGAGTTTGGTGTCGGTATAGGCCGCCGCAACCTGCTCGGCGGTGGCCCGCGGGGTGGGGGCAGGATCGGTCGGACGAACCATGGCGCCAGCGTAGGTGGCCCAGGCGATGCCCGCGTAGCCCAGCCGGCTGGGCTACGTCACTTCAGCGGCTCGTGCGCCGTCTCCCGCAGCGTGAGGATCGTGCCGAAGGCGATGACCGCCCCGACCGTGACGTACACGAAGAACAGGTCGGCGCGACCCCGCGCCGCGAGCGTGGCGATGACGAGGGGCGCCGTGCCGCCGAAGACCGCGACGGTGACGTTGTACCAGGCGCCGATGCCGACACCCCGTAGCTCCGTGGGGAACAGCTCACTCATGATGGCGGGCGCGATGGAGGCCATCAGGGCATAGAGCCCGAGCCCCGTGCAGAAGACGATCAGCAGCTGCGGCAGGCCGGATTCGGGTGTGATCAGCTTCGACAGCGGAATGATGAGCAGCGTCAGCGCCGCCGACCAGACGAGCAGCTGCGGCTTGCGCCCGAACCGGTCGGACAGCTTGCCGAACGGATACTGCAGCGCGATGAACAGCGCGGTACCCACCGAGAGCGCGATGAAGACGTCGGATCCCTTCAACCCCTTGGACCCCACCGCGTACGGCGTGAGGGCGCTGAAGAACGTGTAGTAGTTCAGTGTGCTGAGCAGGGTGATGCCGACGAGCGTGCCGACCGCCCTCGGGTGCCTGGTCAGCGTGGTCAGCAGCGGTCGGTGCACCTTCTGCGCCTTGCCCTTGTTGGCCTCGAACTGCTCGGTCTCCGACAGGTTCCGACGCAGGTACACGCCGACGACCGCGAGCACTCCGCCGATGACGAACGGGATCCGCCACCCGAAGGAGCGCAGCTGCTCGTCGCTGAGCGTGGTGGTGAGCAGCACGCCCAGCAGCGAGGCGAGCAGCAGCGCCGAGCCGGTGGAGGTGTAGAAGAACGCCGAGTACCTCCCCCGGCGGCCCTGTGGGGCGATCTCCGCCAGGTAGGCCGACGCGTTGGAGACCTCCCCGCCGAGCGAGAGCCCCTGAGCGATCCGCGCCAGCAGCAGCAGCACCGGCGCGAGCCACCCGACCTGCTGGAAGGTGGGCAGGATCCCGATGGCCAACGACCCACCGGCCATCAACATGATCGTGAGGATCATCGCGGCCTTGCGGCCCCGGACGTCGGCGAACCGGCCGAGCAGCCACCCGCCGATGGGTCGGAAGAAGAACGCCACGGCGTACGTCGCTGTCGTGTTGATCAGCGCCAGGCCGGGGTTGTTCGCGGGGAAGAACTGGGTGGCGAAGTAGACGAGGAACGTGGCGTAGACCGTCCAGTCGTACCACTCGATCGCGTTGCCGATGCTGGCGGCGACGAGGGTCCGCACCGGCAGCTTGTGGGGCACCGTGTCTTTGTGGGGCACCGTGTTCTTCGTGTCGGTCACCGGCTCCTCCAGCTGTCGGACGCAGATTTCCCGCTGTGTGACACCTCGAGGAGAAAACATAGCAGCGGATGGCTGGTTCCGGTCCGGAAACCTCGCCCCGCGCCGGGTGCTGCACCCCCGACCGCGTCAGGCAGGATGCCGACATGTCCGACGACCTCTGCTTCACCCCGGCGACCGAACTCGCCGCCATGCTGCGCCGCCGCGAGGTCTCCGCGCGCGAGCTGCTCGACGCCCACCTGGACCGCATCGGCCGGGTCAACCCGCAGCTCAACGCCATCGTCACCCTGGACGAACCGGGTGCGCGGGCGGCCGCGGACGCCGCCGACGTAGCAACGGCGCGGGGGCAGGCGACCGGCCCCCTGCATGGGCTCCCGGTGGCGCACAAGGACACCCACGCCACCGGCGGGATGCGCACGACCTGGGGTTCGCCGTTGCACCGGGATTTCGTGCCCACCGAGGACGAGCTGGTCGTGGCCCGGCTGCGAGACGCCGGCGCCATCCGCGTCGGCAAGACGAACGTGCCGGAGTTCGCCGCCGGCTCGCACACCTTCAACCCGGTCTTCGGGCTCACGCGCAACCCCTACCGGCTCGACGTCAGCGCCGGTGGTTCCAGCGGTGGCGCAGCGGCCGCCCTGGCGGCGGGCCTGGTCGCCCTCGCCGAGGGCAGCGACATGGGCGGTTCGTTGCGCAACCCGGCGGCCTTCTGCAACGTCGTCGGCCTGCGGCCCACCCCCGGACGCGTACCCACCCACCCCGCGCAGCTCGGCTGGTCGACGCTGAGCGTGCAGGGGCCGATGGGGCGCACCGTCGGCGACGTGGCGCTCGGGCTCTCGGTGCTCGCCGGCCCGGACCCGCGCGTCCCGATCTCGTTGGATGAGGAGGGGCGGGGATTCGCCGCACCGATGCCGCACGAGTTGGCGGGCCTACGGGTTGCCTGGGCGCCGGATCTGGGCGGGCGGATCCCGGTCGATCCCGAGGTGCGGGACGTCCTGGCTCCCCTCCCGGCGGTCTTCGAGCAGCTGGGTGCCATCGTGGTCGAGGACTGCCCGGACCTCGACCACGCGGACGAGGTGTTCGAGGTGCTGCGGGCGTGGATCTTCGTCGCCTCCCTCGGTGACGTCGTCGCGCGACACCCCGATCAGGTCAAGCAGGCGATCCGGTGGAACGTGGAGCAGGGACGGCGCCTCACCGGCGCGGACGTTGCGCGCGCCGAGGTGCTGCACACGCGCCTGCACCAGCGGGTGGTCGAGTTCTTCACCCGTTACGACGTGCTGCTCGCCCCGACCACGCAGGTGGTGGCCTTCGACATCGACACCGAATACCCGTCTGCGGTCGACGGCGTGCCGCAGGACAGCTACCTCGGGTGGATGCGGTCGTGCTCCATAATCTCCGCCGCTGGGGTGCCCGCCCTGTCGGTGCCTGCGGGGTTCACCGGTGACGGCCTACCCGTGGGGTTGGCGGTCATCGGGGCTCCACGTGCCGACCGCCGGGTCCTGGAAGTGGGCCATGTGTTCGAGCAGGCCACGGGGACCGGGCGGCGCAGGCCGCCGACGCCCGAGCCGGCTACTCGCCGGTGAACTCCGCCTTACCTGGGCCGTTGGCGATGAACGACGCCATGCCGATCCGCTGGTCCTCGGTGGCGAACCCGGCGGCGAACAGGTGCGCCTCCAGCCGTAGGCCGGTCTCCAGGTCACCGTCGAGCCCGCTGTCGATGGCGGCCTTGGCCGCGGCCAGCGCGCGGGCGGCGGCGTGGGTGAACTGCCCGGCCCAACGCTGGGCGGCGGGGTAGACGTCGTCGGGGGCCACCACTTCGTCGACCATGCCGATGCGCAGGGCCTCCTCGGCGCCGACGAAACGGCCGGTGTAGATGATGTCCTTGGCCTGGCTGGGGCCGACCAGCCGCGCCAGTCGCTGGGTGCCGCCGGCACCCGGGATGATTCCCAACAGCAACTCGGGCTGACCGACCTTGGCGTTGTCGCCGACGATCCGCCGGTCGCAGCACAGCGCCAGCTCCATGCCGCCGCCGAGGGCGTAGCCGGTGATGGCGGTGACGGTGGGCTTGCTGATCCGCGCGACGGCAGCGAACGACTGGGAGAGCTGGCCGCCGTCGGCGGCCATGTCGGAGTAGGACCTGGTGACCATCTCCTTGATGTCCGCACCGGCGGCGAACACCTTCTCCCCGCCGTAGACGATCACCGCGCGCACGTCGGAGCGCTGGTCGGCCTCCTGGGCGGCGGCCCGCAGCTCGGTGTGCAGCGCGTTGTTGATCGCGTTCATCGGGGGCCGGGCCAGGCGGATGGTGCCGATGCCGTCGGCAACCTCGAGCGTCACGAATTCAGCCATGCGGGCACGCTACCGTCGCGGCGTCGTCAGGCTGAGGCGCGGTAGGCAAAGTACCGCTCCTCGACGCGGTCCAACGCGATGGGCGTCTCGAACGTCTCACTCAGCGCCTCGGCGGTGATGACGTCCTCCAGCAGCCCCTGCGTGACGGCGCGGCCCTCGCGCAGCAACAGCGCGTGGGTGTATCCGGGCGGGATCTCCTCCACGTGATGGGTGACGAGGACGCTCGCCGGCGCGTCGGCGTCCCACGCCAGCAGGGACAGCCGCTCCACCAGGTCCTCCCGACCGCCGAGGTCCAGCCCGGCGGCCGGCTCGTCCAGCAGCAGCAGCTCCGGGTCGGTCATCAGGGCCCGCGCGATGAGCACCCGCTTGCGTTCACCCTCGCTCAGCGTGCCGAAGCTGCGCTGCGCCAGGTGACCCGCACCCATCGACGCCAGCAGCTGCCCGGCTCGCCCGGTGTCCACCTCGTCGTAGGGCTCGCGCCAGCGGCCCAGCACGGCGTACCCGGCCGACACCACGAGGTCGCTCACCAACTCGTGCTCGGGCACCCGGTGGCCCAGCGCTGCCGAGGACGTACCGATCCGCGGGCGCAGCTCGAAGACGTCGGTGCGCCCCAGCAGCTCCCCCAGCAGGTGCGCGGTGCCCTCGGTGGGATGCAGCTCGGCGGCGGCGACACGCAGCATCGTGGTCTTGCCGGCGCCGTTCGGCCCGAGCACCACCCAGCGCTCGTCGAGCTCCACCCGCCAGTCCAACGGGCCGAGCAGGGTGGCCCCGCCACGGCGCACGCTCACCCCCGCGAAGTCGACCAACAGGTCCGGATCCGGTTCAGCCACGCCACCATCCTGGCGCACGCGTCCATCCGGTCCGGGGCAGGATGCTCCCGTGTCGCTCACTGCCCCTGCCGCGCCCGAATACCCGTTCCCCCTCGGTGCCTACCCACACCCGGGTGGCACCCGGTTCGCCGTGGCGTCCGCGGCGGCCGAGCGGGTGCAGCTGTGCTTGATCGACCCCGACGGCACCGAACGCCGCATCGAGCTGGCCGGCTCGCCGCGCGGGGTCTGGCACGGCGTGGTGGCCGACGTGGGCCCGGCTCAGCGCTACGGCTACCGGGTGCACGGGCCGTGGGACCCGCACCGCGGTCTGCGGTGCAATCCGGCGAAGCTGCTGCTGGACCCGTACGCCCGGCGGATCGCCGGCATCCTGGGTGATCCCGCGGCGCTGCTGGCCCACGACGACGACCCCTTCGGCGGGCCGTCGCCGATCGACTCACTCGGCCACGTGCCGCTGTCGGTGGTCACCGCCCCCGGCGGACCCGGCACAGGCGCGCGCCCGCAGGTGCCCTGGGAGCAGACGGTGCTCTACGAGCTGCACGTGGGCTCGTTCACCGCCGCGCACCCCGGCGTCCCCACCGAGCTGCGCGGCACCTACCTGGGTCTGGCGCACCCGGCCGCAGTGGGGCACCTGCGCGCGCTGGGCGTCACCACGGTCGAGCTGCTCCCGGTGCACGCGTTCCTCGACGAGCCGTCGGTACGCGCACGGGGCATGCGCAACCACTGGGGTTACAGCACGGCGGCCTTCCTCGCGCCCCACCCCGGTTACGCCAGCCACGCCGGCGAGGAGGTGAACGAGTTCCGCGCCATGGTCGCTGCCCTGCACTCCGCGGGCTTGGAGGTCGTGCTGGACGTGGTCTACAACCACACCTGTGAGGGCGGGGTGGAGGGTCCGTCGCTGAGCCTGCGTGGGCTCGACGCGACGGGCTACTACCTGCACGGCCGGGGTGGACAGCTGCTCGACCTGACCGGCTGCGGCAACACCCTCGATCCCGCGTCCCCTGCCGCCGCGAGCCTGGTGCTCGACTCGCTGCGGTACTGGGCGCTGGAGATGGGCGTCGACGGCTTCCGCTTCGACCTGGCCAGTGCACTGGGGCGCCCGCGCGGTGGCGAGTTCGACCCCCGATCCGCGCTGCTCACCGCCATCTCGACCGACCCGGTGCTGGCCGGGCGCAAGCTCATCGCCGAGCCATGGGACGCCACCGGGGCCGGCTACCAGGTGGGCGGTTTCGGGGTGGCGTTCGCGGAGTGGAACGACCGCTACCGCGACGCGGTGCGCGACTTCTGGCGTGGCTCGGCCGGGGTGCGCGAGCTGGCCTACCGGATCTCGGGCTCCTCCGACCTGTACGCCCCCAGCGGGCGGCGCCCCTGGGCCAGCATCAACTTCGTGACCGCCCACGACGGGTTCACCGTGGGCGACCTGGTGTCCTACGCGCACAAGCACAACGAGGCCAACGGTGAGCAGAGTAGGGACGGCACGAGCGACAACCGGTCGGCCAACCACGGGGTGGAGGGTGCCAGCGCGCAGCCGTCGGTGCGGGCGGCGCGGGCCCGGCAGGTGCGGGCGTTGCTGGCCACGCTGCTGTTGTCCACCGGCACCCCCATGCTTCTGGCCGGTGACGAGCTGGGGAACACTCAGGGGGGCAACAACAACGCCTACTGCGCACCGGCGCAAGACCCGGCGGCGTGGGCGCTGGACTGGGCGGGGGCCGACCGTGAGCTGCTCGGGTTCGTGCGCGGGGTACTGCGGATTCGACGCGCGGCGCCCGCACTGCGCCGGCCGGAGTTCTTCGCGGGTCGGAGCACACCCAGTGGTGTGCCCGACCTCGTGTGGTTCGGCGCGGACGGGCGCGAGCTGACCGACTCCGCGTGGCACGACGATGCGGCACGCACGCTGCAGATGTGGGTCGACGGTGCGCACGAGCACTCCCGCGACGGACGGCGCCTGGGTGACTCCAGCTGGCTGCTGTTGTGCCACGGCGGCTGCGGGGCCGAGGTGGTGCTGCCCGACGTCGGCGAGCTCGAGCTGGTGCTCGACACTTCTAGTGCGACGGGCGCCCCCGACCCGGGGCCACGGCGCCACGGCGGCGACACCGTCGACGTGCCGGGCGCCACGTTGTGGCTGTTTCGGGTGGTCGCGGCCTGACCGATGACCGGGGCGTCATGGTCGCCGGTAGACCGCGTCCGGCACGTCCGTGATGAACATGAACCCCGGGGCGTGCGTGATCGCGAACGGCGGTTTCGCCGCCATCAACGCGGCCTGCGGTGTGACTCCACATGCCCAGAACACCGGCAGTTCGCCGTCCAGCACGTCCACTGCATCGCCGAAGTCGGGCGCGGCGAGATCCGCGATGCCCAGCGCCGACGGTGACCCGACGTGCACCGGTGCCCCGTGCACCCACCGCATCCGGCCCGTCACGACGAGCTACGACCCGGGGATCACCTCAGCCGCGCCGTCCTGCTACTGTGTACATAGTGATACACATCTTCGCGGAGGGCTCATGACCGCGACCAAGGTCGGAATCCGCGAGTTCCGCGCTGCCCTCGCGGACTTCGTCGACGCCGATGCCCCGGTTGCTGTGACCCGGCACGGGCAGACCGTGGGTTACTTCATTCCCACGAAGAGCGATCGGCACGCGGAGGTGGCGGCGTTGAAGACGGCTGCCGCAAAGCTGGACGCCCTTCTCGATTTGGACGAGGCCGAGGTTGACGCGGCCGTCGAGGAGTTCAAGCAGCTGCGCCGCAGCAAGAAGACGTCGTAGTGAGTGTCGAGCGCCAACTGGTCCCCGACGCAAACATCCTGATCCGCTCCGTGCTCGGGCACCGCGTCCGCCAGATCATCACCACCCACGCCGAGCACGTGTCGTTCTTCGCGCCCGCTGTGGCCTAAACTAACGACGATGCCCTCGGCCTACCTGCCGACCCTCGTGGCGAAGCGACACCTCGAAGACGCCGGTACCTTGGCGGCCCTAGCTAGGGTCGCGGTCGTGCTCGACGACTGTCCCGCTCCCACGGCTGCCGGCCGCACCCGTTGCGGGCTGCGGGGTGATCTCGTCGCCGCCGGTCTCGCTGCGGTGCTGCTCGCTGCTGCCGCCGCCGTCCCTTGGGTGGTGCTGACGAAGCTGCAGCGGGCGGCTCTGTTCTCCGACACGGCCCCGCTGTACGCGTTGTGGTTGCCGCACAAGAGCTGGGCGACGCTCACGTCCGTCCTGGTCGTCGTCGCGGTCGTCCTGTGGGGACCCCCCCTCGCCGCGCGGTTGCCGTGGCGGGTGCTGCTGGCCGTCACCTGGGCGACCGGGTTGACGTGGGCGATGTCGGTCGCCCTGATCGACGGGTGGCGAGCCGGTTTCGCGGACCGTCAGACGGACGGTAACGAGTACGTGCCCACTGTGGCCTCTGTTGCGGATATGCCGGATATGTTGCGGGGGTTCACCAGCCGCATCCTCGAGGGGGTACCCGGTTCCTGGGCGACGCACGTCGCCGGCCATCCACCCGGTGCACTTCTGGTGTTCGTGTGGCTCGAGCGGATCGGGCTCGGTGGACCGGTGTGGGCGGCCTGGTTCCTGACCGTCGCCGGCACGTCGGCGGCCCTGGCGGTCATGGTCACGGTGCGCGCTCTCTCCGAGGAGACGGTGGCCCGTCGCGCGGCGCCGTTCCTGGCGCTGGTGCCCGCCACGGTGTGGATCGCGGTCTCGGCCGACGCGATGTTCATGGCGGTGACGGCCTGGGGTGTCGCGCTGCTGGCGCTGGCGTCGACCCGACGCGGGGGGCGGTCGGTGTTCGCTGCGGTGCCTGCCGGTCTGCTGCTCGGTTACGGGATCTTCCTCTCCTACGGGCTCGTCGCCATGGGACTTCTGGCCGTCGCCGTCTTCGCCGCAGCCCGATCGGCGCGCCCCCTGATCCCCGCAGCGCTCGCGGCGCTCGCGGTGGTCGGGGTCTTCTACTCCTTTGGGTTCTGGTGGCTCGACGGCTACCACCTCGTCGTGCAGCGCTACTACCAGGGAATCGCCGCGGCCAGGCCGTTCACCTACTGGGGGTGGGGGAACTTCGGCTCGCTCGTGTGCGCCATCGGCTTCGCCGGTGCCGCAGGGATCGCACGCGTACTTCAGCCTTCGCTACTGCGGGCCCGCTCGGGACTGACGCTGCTGGTTGCAGGCGCCGCCCTCATGATCATCGCTGCCGACCTCTCGGCGTTGAGCAAGGGTGAGACCGAGCGCATCTGGCTGCCTTTCGCCATCTGGCTGGTGGCGGCGGGCGGCGCACTCCCGGTTCACCACCACCGCGTCTGGCTGGCGCTGCAGGGTGCGATGCCCATCGTGATCGTGAGCATGGTCCTCACCAACTGGTGAGTGCGCTCAACCGCCGCGCGGTCGGTGTAGACGCGTGCGAGCGTCACCGGGCGGAGGCGCTCTCCCGTATCGAGTCGCGAGACCCTGACGACTGGCCGATCCTCGCCACAGCGCTGGCGCTCGAGTGTCCGATCTGGACGGAGGATCAGGACTTCTTCGGGGCTGGGGTGCCAACTTGGACCACGGACCGGGTGGAGCTCTATCTCAGGACGGCCGACCAGGACAGCTGACCGACTCCGCGTGGCACGACGACGCGGCGCGCACGCTGCAGATGTGGGTCGGCCTGACCGATGACCGGGGCGTCATGGTCGCCGGTAGACCGCGTCCGGCACGTCCGTGATGAACATGAACCCCGGGGCGTGCGTGATCGCGAACGGCGGTTTCGCCGCCATCAACGCGGCCTGCGGTGTGACTCCACATGCCCAGAACACCGGCAGTTCGCCGTCCAGCACGTCCACTGCATCGCCGAAGTCGGGCGCGGCGAGATCCGCGATGCCCAGCGCCGACGGTGACCCGACGTGCACCGGTGCCCCGTGCACCAACCGCATCCGGCCCGTCACCTGCACCGCCGTCGCGATGAGCGCCGCGGGGACCGGTCGCATGGACACCACCAAGGGACCGGACAGCCGTCCCGCCCGGCGGCACGACACGTTGGTCCGGTACATCGACACGTTGCGCCCCTGCTCCAGGTTGCGTACCGGCACACCGGCCTCCACCAGGGCCCGCTCGAAACTGAAGCTGCAACCGATGAGGAAGGACACCAGGTCGTGCGCCCACAGGTCCACCACGTCGGTTGGCTCGCCAACCAGGATGCCGTCGCGCCATACCCGGTACCGCGGCAGGTCGGTCCGCAGGTCGGCTCCCGGCGCCAGCACCGTCGACACCGCACCCGGGTCGGTCACGTCCAGCAGCGGCACCGGTTGTGGGTTGCGCTGGCCGAACAGCAGCATGTCGTACGCCCAATCCCGGGGCAGCACCACCAGGTTGGCCTGCGTGTAGCCGGCCGCCCACCCACTCGTCGGCACGGCGAGCCCGCCCCGGTAGCGGCGCCGGGCATCAGCCGGTGTCGTGGCAGCGGGGTCGACGTCGCACTCGGTGGTGCGGCGCGGTGACTCGGCAGGGAGGGCCATGGCCGCCATCATCACCCTGGTGCCCGGCCCGAGCCAGCACACCCGAGCCAGCACAAGGTAGGAACCCGAGCCGGCACGAGGTAAGAAGGGAGCTCCCACGCCGACCCGCAGGACACCTGGAGTGCCAATGCCGAACGGACCCACCGACGCGCGGATGGGCGGGCGCTCGAAGTTCCTGGGTGCCATGTTCCTCATGGCCACGTCGGCGATCGGTCCCGGGTTCATCACCCAGACGACGGCCTTCACCAGCCAACTCGGGGCGGCCTTCGCGTTCGCGATCGTGGTGTCCATCGCCGTCGACGTCGCGATCCAGCTCAACGTCTGGCGGGTGGTCGGGGTGTCGGGCCGACGCGCGCAGGACCTCGCGAACAGCGTGTTGCCAGGTGCCGGTTACGCCCTCGCCGGGCTCGACGTGCTGGGCGGGCTGGTGTTCAACATTGGCAACATCGCCGGGACGTCCCTTGGCCTCAACGCCATCTTCGGCCTCGACGTCCGCGTCGGAGCCGTGCTCTCCGCGCTCGTCGCGATCGGGATCTTCCTGGTGCGCCGGGCGGGGGTCGCGATGGACCGCGTCGTCGTCCTGCTCGGCTTGGTGATGATCGCGCTGACGACGTGGGTCGCGATCAAGACCCAGCCGCCCGTCGGGCAGGCGCTGCGCCAGACCGTCGCCCCCGAGACCGTCAGTTTCCTGGTGATCACGACCCTCATCGGCGGCACCGTCGGCGGTTACATCGTGTACGCCGGTGCACACCGGCTGGTGGACAACGGGATCAGGGGCGAGCGCTTCGTCGCAGAGATCACCCGCAGCTCGATCACGGGGGTGTTGATCACCGGGGTGATGCGGGTCCTGCTGTTCCTCGCCATCCTGGGGGTGGTGGCTGGCGGCGCGACGCTCGACGCCGCGAACCCGACCGCGTCGGCCTTCCAGAACGCGCTGGGCACGACCGGCAAGATCCTCTTCGGCGTTGTCATCTGGAGCGCGGCGATCACGTCGGTCATCGGTGCGTCCTACACCTCGGTGTCGTTCCTCAAGGTGTTGGGATCGTGGGTGACCCGCTGGGAACGCGTGGTGGTCTGCGCCTTCATCGCCGCCTCGACCATCGTGTTCGTCGGCATCGGCACGACTCCGGTGGCGCTGCTGATCTTCGCCGGAGCCTTCAACGGCCTGATCCTGCCCTTCGGACTGGGGCTGCTCCTGTGGGTCTCGGCTCGCCGCCGGGACCTCCTCGGCGGCTACCGCTATCCCCGCTGGCTGCTCGCGGTCGGCGTGGTGGCGTGGGTGTTGACGATCTACCTCGGGTACAACTCGCTCACCGGTCTGGAGAAGTTGTTGTGAGCACGACCAGCGGGACCACGGTCGACCTCAACAGCGACCTCGGGGAGGGCTTCGGCCGCTGGAGCCTCGGCGACGACGACGCGTTGTTGCAGATCGTCACCAGCGCCAACGTCGCGTGCGGCTTCCACGCCGGCGACGCGTCGATCATGCGGCAGGTCTGCGAGCGGGCCGTCGGCTCCGGCGTGGTCATCGGCGCCCAGGTGGGTTACCGCGACCTGCCCGGTTTCGGGCGCCGCTTCATCGACGTCGAGCCTGACACGCTGACCCAGGACGTGATCTACCAGATCGGGGCGCTGCAGGCGTTCGCTGCGGTGGCCGGGTCGCGGGTTCGCTACGTCAAGCCGCACGGCGCGCTCTACAACGCGATCGTGCATCACGAGGGGCAGGCGGCGGCCGTCGTCGCGGCCGTGGTCGACTACGACCCGGCGCTGGCCGTGCTGGGGTTGGCGGGGTCGGTGTGGCTGCGGCGCGCCGAGGAGGCGGGCCTGAGGGTCGTGCGGGAGGCGTTCGCGGACCGGGCGTACACCCCGGAGGGGACCCTGCTCGCGCGACGGCAGCCCGGGGCGGTGCTGGCCGACGCCCAGGAGATCGCCCGGCGGTGCGTCGCGATGGCGACCGGCCTCCCGATCTCCGACGTCGAAGGTGCTCCGCTGACCGTGACGGCGGACTCGATCTGCGTGCACGGTGACACCGCCGGAGCCGCCGACATCGCCCGCACCGTCAAAGCCGCGCTCACCGCAGCCGGGGTCCGCGTCACCCCGTTCACCGCCACCTGATGCGCCTGCTGCCCAGCGGCACCACGTCCCTGCTCGTCGAACTCGACGAGCTCGAGCAGGTGCTCGCGCTCTACGCCGCCCTCGGGGCGGATCGGCCGGACGGGGTCGTCGACATCGTCCCGGCCGCGCGCACGGTGCTGGTGGTGACGGATCCGGCGGTCACGACCCTGGCTGCCGTCGGGGAGGCGGTGCGGCGGGCAGCCACCCGGCGCGGTCCCCGGGACACCCCTCGCGCGCCTGGCGAACTCGTGGAAGTGCCGGTGACCTACGACGGAGCCGACCTCAGCGCCGCCGCCCAGCTGCTCGACTGCGACGGGCCCGAGCTGGTGCGCCGCCACACCACCGCCGAGTGGACGGTGGCGTTCTGCGGCTTCGCGCCCGGCTTCGCCTACCTCACCTCGGCCGTTGGCCAGTGGGACGTGCCGCGCCGGTCGTCGCCGCGCACCTCGGTGCCGGCGGGGTCGGTGGCGCTGGCCGGGGAGTTCAGCGGCGTCTATCCCCGCGAGTCCCCGGGTGGGTGGCAGCTCATCGGGCGCACCGACGTCGCCGTCTTCGATCCCACGCGCGACCCGGCCGCCTTGCTGCGCCCGGGCAACCGCGTGCGCTTCCTCGACGTGGGCGCCCGGTGACCCGCTCGGTCACCGTGCTGGCCACGGGGCCGTTGACGACGGTGCAGGACGCGGGCCGCCTCGGCCACGGTGCGTTGGGCGTCGGACGCTCTGGGGCGTGTGACCGCCGGTCGTACCAGCTGGCGAACCGGCTGGTGGGCAACGACGCCGGGGCCGCGGTCCTCGAGGTGACCCTCGGCGGGCTGACGTTGCAGGCCAACGACGACCTCCTCGTCGTGACGACCGGCGCGCGGTGCGCGGGGGCCTTCCCGCACAATGCGCCGACCCCACTCCGGGCCGGCGAACGGCTGCTCCTCGGTACGCCGGCCAGCGGGTTGCGCACCTACTTGGCGGTGCGCGGGGGGGTCGCCGTCGACCCGGTGCTCGGCTCCCGCTCGACGGACGTGCTCTCCGGGCTCGGCCCTGCCGTGGTGTCGGGCGGGGACCTGATCGGCGTCGGATCGAGCTCCCAGCCGGTGCCCGGCGTCGACCTCGCCCCGGTGCGCGACCCCGCAGGCGGCGCCGTGCGGGTGCGGGTTGCGGCAGGTCCGCGGCGGGACTGGTTCACCGGTGCGGCGTGGGCCACGCTGCTGGCAGCGCCGTACACGGTCGGCACCGACAGCAACCGCGTGGGACTGCGGCTGGACGGTGAACCCCTCGGGCGCGCCCGGTCCGGCGAGCTGCCGAGCGAGGGCATGGTGCGCGGTGCGCTGCAGATCCCGCCCTCGGGCACGCCGGTGCTCTTTCTCGCCGACCACCCCGTCACCGGGGGGTATCCGGTGGCGGCCTACGTCCTCGACGACGACGTCGACCGATGCGCCCAGCTGCGGCCGGGTCAACCCCTCCGATTTTCGACGTGAGGGATGTATGCAAAAACGCATGCGGGCGCGTAGACTCCTGCTATGGCCACGACGGTGCGGGTGTCGGAGGCGACGCGGGCGCGGGCGGCGGCGCTTGCCGCTGAGCGGGGGCGCTCGATCGGCGAGGTGGTCGATGAGGCGCTCGAGGCGCTGGAGAAGGCCGAGTTCTGGCGCAAGACCAGGCTGGCCCTGCAGCATCACCCCGTCGAGCTGGACGAGGACCCGGTGTGGGATCTCGCCACCGCTGACGGACTCGACCGTGACTGAGGCGAGGCGCGGACAGATCTGGCTAGTCGACTTCGGCGTACCTGTCGGCAATGAACAGGGCAAGGTCCGGCCTGCCCTCGTGGTGTCCTCAGACGACTGGAATCACCACGCATCCATCCTGACTGTGCTCCCCTTCACCAGGACTCAGCACGGCTATCCGACTCGGGTCGAGGTCGAGTCGTCCGCGGATAACGGGCTGGAGGCCACCTCCTATGCAAGGTGCGAAGACATCCGCAGCATCAGCGAGCGGCGCCTGGTTCGATCCCTGGGTCGCATAGACGACCTGATCATGCTGACCGTGTCCCGCACGATGCGGCTGTTCCTCGATGCCTGACAGGCGGAACACGCTGACACGCAGGGGCGCGGAAGACCTCCCAGGTCACCTGCCTGAGCGGCCCGCTCCCCGGAAGCATCGCGAGCCCGTCAGGCCACCACCACCAGGCCCAGCTCGGCGTCGCCCGCCAGCAGCCGGTGCCGCGGCAGTACCCGCACGGTGTACCCGGCCGCCCCGGAGTGCGGCAGCGCGGTCTGCACCTCGAACAGCTCGTTGGCGTCCGTGGTGCCCACGTGGGCCATGGGCACGGTGCGCACATCGTAGAGTTCCTCGGCGGAGTCGACCCGCCCGAGCACGGCCTGCACGGCCACCTGGTCCACCCTCGTCCCGCCCAACGCCACCTCGGCGCGCAGCGTCATCAGCGCGCCGATCTCCGGGGTGTCGGGCACACCCGAGGCGTCCACCCGCACCACCCGCACGTTCGGCCACGCGGCGACCACCGAGCGGCGGTAGCCGGCGAGTTCCCTCGCTCCCGCAAAGGAGTCACCGCGCACCTGCGTCGCCGAGCGGCCGGCCGGACGGTAGTACTCCAGGACGTAGTCGCGCACCATGCGGCTGGCCACCACCTTCGGCCCCAGCGTCCGCAATGTGTGGCGCACCATCTCTACCCAGCGCGCGGGCACGCCGTCGGTGCCGCGGTCGTAGAAGCGCGGCAGCACCGAACCCTCCAGCAGCTCGTACATGGCGGTGGCCTCGAGGTCGTCGCGCCGCGCCTCGTCGCTCACGCCGTCGGCGGTGGGGATGGCCCAGCCGTTCTCCCCGTCGTACATCTCGTCCCACCAGCCGTCGCGGATGGACAGGTTGAGACCACCGTTGAGCGCCGATTTCATCCCCGACGTCCCGCAGGCCTCCAGCGGCCGCAACGGGTTGTTCAACCACACATCGCATCCCCAGTAGAGGTAGCGCGCCATGGACATGTCGTAGTCGGGCAGGAACGTGATGCGATGGCGCACGTCGTGGGCGTCGGCGAAGCGGACGATCTGCTGGATCAGCGCCTTGCCACCGTCGTCGGCCGGGTGGCTCTTGCCGGCGATCACCAGCTGCACCGGGCGCGCCGGGTGCAGCAGCATCGCGCGCAGCCGTTCCGGATCACTCAGCATGAGCGTCAGCCGCTTGTAGGTCGGTACCCGACGGGCGAACCCGACGGTGAGCACGTCCGGGTCGAACACCGACGCCGTCCAGCCCAGCTCGGCGTCGGTGGCGCCCCGCTCCAGCCACGACGCGCGCACCCGGCGCCGTACCTCGCCCACGAGCTGGGTGCGCAACTGCGTCCGCAGCGTCCACAGCTCGGCCGAGGAGACGTGCTCCATGGCCTCCCACACCCCGGTCTCGCCCACGTCGGAGCCGGGCGCGGCGCTGCCGGCGAGTTCGGTCCACTGGCGCGCGGACCAGGTCGGCGCGTGTACCCCGTTGGTCACGGAGTCGATCGGCACCTCCGGGGTGTCGAAGCCCGCCCACAGCGCGCTGAACATGTCGCGGCTGACCTCACCGTGCAGCTTCGACACCCCGTTGGCGCGTTGCGCCAGCCGCAGACCCATGTGCGCCATGTTGAACACCTGCGGGTCGGCCTCCGCCCCGAGCCCGAGCACCCGGTCGAGCGGCAGCCCGGGCAGCAGTGTGGAATCGATGTCGGCGGCCACGCCATCGGCGCGATCGCCGCTGCCGAAGTAGTGGCGCACCAGCTCGACGGGAAACCGGTCGATGCCGGCAGCGACCGGGGTGTGCGTGGTGAACACGGTGCCGGCGCGGACCGCGGCCAGCGCCGCGTCGAAGTCGAGCCCGTCAGCGTCCCCCCCGGGCCCCAGCAACTCGCGCAGTCGCTCCAGGCCCAGGTAACCGGCGTGGCCTTCGTTGGTGTGGAACACCTCGGGCTGGGCAAGGCCCAGGGTGCAACAGTAAGCGCGGACAGCCCGCACCCCGCCGATTCCGGCGAGGATCTCCTGCTTGATGCGGTGGTCCTGGTCACCGCCGTAGAGCCGGTCGGTGACGGCCCGCAACTCGGCGTCGTTCTCCCCGATGTCGGAGTCGAGCAGCAGCAGCGGCACGCGGCCCACCTGAGCGATCCAGATCCGCGCCCGCAGCACCCTGGCGCCGGGCATCGCCACCCGCACCAGGACCGGCGATTCGTCGGCCGTGGTGAGCAGCTGCAGGGGAAGGCCCTGAGGGTCCAGCGACGGGTAGTGCTCGCGCTGCCAGCCGTCGGGCGACAGCGACTGGCGGAAGTAACCCGAGCGGTAGAGCAGACCCACCGCTACGAGGGGCACCCCCAGGTCCGAGGCCGCCTTGAGGTGGTCACCGGCCAGCACACCGAGCCCCCCGGAGTAGTTCGGCAGCACCTCGCTCACGCCGAACTCCATGGAGAAGTAGGCGATGGCCGACGGCAACGGCTCCGTGGCGGCGCGTTCGGAGTACCACCGCGGCGCGTCGAGGTAGTCCTGCAGATCAGCCGCGAGGTGGTCGAGCCGGGCGGTGAAGGTGGCGTCGGCCGCGAGCGCGTCCAACCGCTGCGGGGGGACGTCGCCGAGCAGCCGCATCGGGTCGTGCCGCAGCAACGCCCAACGTTCGGGGTCGATCTCGGCGAACAGGTCCTGGGTGGCGGGGTGCCAGCTCCAGCGCAGGTTCATCGACAGCGGCCCCAGCGCAGCCAGCCGTTCCGGCAGATGGGCGCGGACGGTCACGCGGCGCAGTGCTCTCACCCGGCGAACAGTACCGATTCAGTGATCGGTGCAGCACGCACACCCGGCGACCCTCCCCACCCACGCCTCCATTAGCGCCGATTTTTCGCGCCGAGTAGCTGACCCCTTGCGCGGGTGTGTGCCAGTGGCGACCGTGCACCGCTTCCGCTTGCAGGCATGGGGTTTCGGCTCACATGACTGAAGGTCTGACGGCGGACTTGGGTCAAATG
>JAABUV010002041.1_pt1 | contig 28216 bp, 39 predicted proteins | sample 5559971 | NCBI WGS metagenome assembly JAABUV01 (sample SAMN10711881, study PRJNA513362) | rock metagenome | isolation source: Antarctica rocks | place: Antarctica: Victoria Land, Knobhead nord | collected 2015-12-19
CGAGCGAAACAAGCGCACCTGAGCGCGGGCGCCCGCCGCGCATGGGCGGCAGCGGCGGCGCGCCGCCGCCGCCGGGCGCGGCCTCCTTGGCGGCGGGCGGCGCGTCCGGCCCGGCCGCCGCCTCCTCAAACGGCCGCGACGTGGCCGCCCAGTAGCGCCAACTCTTTGTGGGCGGCCCCGCTGGGCCGCCGAACGGCCCGCCCGTGTACGGGTCATCGTAAAAAACGCTCGGGCCGCTGCGGTGGCCGCCCGGGCGCGCGAACGAGCGCCCGGCGCGCATCTGCGCCAGGTGCTCCGGCCGGATGCCAGCCGTGTCGCGCCGCCAGCCGCCGCCCGCGCCGTCGCGCAGCCAGGGGCCCGCCCACTGCTCCGGGTGCAGCTTCTGCGCGCGCGCGGCGCGCAGGCTCCGTCGCGCGGGCGTTTGTTCACGCGCCCCCGCACTGTGGCATGCAGCGCCATGCCCATCTAAGAGCGCATTGTGCATGACACGCCGAGAGCGTAGTATAGGGGGAAAAACATTCCGCACCAGGTGCGCCTGGAACTCGTCCCACAGCTCGGGCGGGCAGCCGCAAGCGGCCAGCGCGCTGGCGCCCTCGGCCGCCACCCGCGCGGCCACCCAGTGCAGCCACTCCAGCTGGTTGGGTTCTGCAGCAGCCTCCGCATCGTACGGCCCGCTGCCTGAGCCGCCCTGCTCGCCGCTGCGGTCCGTCTGGCCCCCGTAGCGCCAATCTGTGCGCCCGCTAGACTTGGGCCGGCCGTCGCCGTCCCTGCCGCCGCCATCCCCACACCTTCACTTTAGGTAGACTCCAGGACCCATGCATTTGGTCCAGCTTCGCTGCCTTCAAACGACAGCAGTCAGGTCGCTCCCACTTTGGAAAAAAAGGGAAACAGGACTCGCAAGGCTGGCGTGGCCAGCTCGATGAAACCGCCCTGGCTGGCAGCGGTGGCGCGCGGCCCGGCGCGCCTGAAGCTGTAGCCGCTGGGGCCGTCCCACGGGTCGGGCGCGGCGGGCACAGGCGCGGTGCCCGCCCGCTCCGCGCGGCTGCTGCGGTGGCTGCCGCCGCCCGCGCTGCGCGCGCTCCGGCCCACGCTGCCGCGCGCGCTGAGCAGCGCGGCCGCCATGCTGCGCCGCGGCGGCAGCGCCAGGGCGGGCACACGCCCGACCGCGCCCGGGCGCTCGCCGCCCTCCATGTCAAAGCCGTCGGCGGCACTGCCGGCGCTGCCGCCGCTGTCCGAGCTGCACTCTGCGCTCCAGTCCGCGGCCGAGCCGCCCGCCGGGGCAGAGCCCCCGGCCGCCCCCCGGGCGCCTGCCGCCTGGCTGCCGACGCCCGGCGCCTCAGCCTCGCCGCCGCCGGTGTCGCCGCCAGCGGGCTGGCCCGCGGCGCCGAGGCTGCCGGTCTCTGCGCTCGCCGCCGGCCACTGCCAGTCGTCCTCATCGCCCGCGGCGCCCGCGTCGGCATTCGCGGCAGGGTCGGGCGACTCGGGGCCGCCATCCCGGGCGCCCGCGTCCCCCTTGCGAGCCTCCGCGGCCGCCGCAGAGCGGCGCGCGGCCGCGCGCTCGGCCAGCAGCGTGGCGCGCGCCTGCGCGCGGCTCTTGCGCCAGGCGTCGCCGCGCGCCGCCGCGGCCTCGCCCTCGCCGCGCTTGGCCGCGTCCTTGGCAGCTGCGCAGCGAGCATGCGTCCCCGTACGTGAAAGGGTCTGGCAGGTGCGGGCGCAGACCTGCTGCCCCTCTTGAGCTAGGCCGCAGGCCCAGCATCAGCTTGTCAGCGCCGATGTGGTGTGTTAAACCATAGCGTGTGCGAAGGCGCATGCGTCTGTGACATGCTGCCATATCACTCACTGCGCTGACATGCGCACCCCTGTGCCTGAGAGCGGCGGGTGCACACGCGCGCGGGCGCCCAGCGGCGCACCGCGCTTCTGCTGCAGCTCGCGCAGGACATGCATCTCGCCGTAGATGATGTGCACGTCCTGCTCGGTCACGCCCTGCTCGAACAGCTCCAGGCCAATGCGCTCCGCCTGCCGCACGGCCTCCATGGCCGCCAGCACCTGCCGCGCGCGGCGCGCGCGCTGTCTGGCGCGCGCGTCGGCGCAGGCGCGGACGACGCGCTCCGGGGGTCCTGCACAGTGCAGTGGGGGGGCCGCGAGCGCGGACGCCTTCAGCAGAAGCCAAACTTGGCAGAGTCCGCCCGGAGCAGCGACGACCCCAGGTCCAAGCATGGGCGCCGGTGCCACGCACGCAACAGGGAAGCCGTGGAGGTCCAGGGGTGGTGGGAGCGGCAGAAAGCAACACAGCACGCCTGGTCCGAAGACAAAGCAGACACGTGCTGTCGCACGCTGTGCCAGAGTTCTGGCTCCAGCAGTGGCGCACCACGGGGTTCACGTGCTTGGCTGACGCCCCGGGCGCGAGGCTCGTCCGCTCTGCTATGACAGCTCACCTTGTCACACACCTGGCAGGTCCAGAGCCGCTGGGCCAAGGCCGCAGTGCTGCCAGCGCCCGCGTGGGGCGCACCGGCAGGCGCTGCGGTGCTGCCGGCAAAGGCTTGAGGGGTGGCACGCAGGCGGCCAAGCCCTGCAGCGCTCGCACACCTGAGAGCACAGCCGCAAGGCAGGGCCCGGCTGTAAGTATACATTAAGATTGCACCCACCTGGCACCGCCGCCAGCAGGGACCTGGTGTGCAACTCATACGTGGTCATCTCGTTGCCAGGCCGGCGCTCGCAAGGTTCTAGGAGGTTTCTGTGGTCACTGGCGGCTGTGGGCTTTTCAATAGCTGTTGCATCATAGCAAGTGCCTGTCTCCTTACATTCGCACTTCCTGTCGTGATGCTCCGGCACTTCGTGAACGACAACTTTTTCATGCAGTAAAGTTAAAAACCCTTGCAAAGACCTAGCAAGGCATGCTGTGCATGCTCCGGTGGTAGCACACTTTTGAAGTGTCAGCTGCAAGAGGAAGAGTAAAGCGCCTGCTGCACCCGGCAACTTCACAGTGAACCTCGTGGCAACGGCTGTGTATGCCGCATATATATCGAGCACCTTAGGCGCTGCGTGTGCGCTTGGCATGCAGCCGCGCTGAGCATGGAGGAGATGCTGGACGCAATGACTCCGTCGAACCTCTTTCAAGTATGTTGTACTGTCGGCTGGTTGCACAATAGGAGCTTGTAGCAAGATGTGCAAGTGCACTAACCCAGCGCGCTTGCGGCAGGGCTTTGTCTTTGGCGTGTGCCCTGCAGAGGAGCAGGAGGTGCCAAGCCCGAGCCAGCGGAGCGAACCATACGTGGTGCTGGAGCTGATGGAACTCGTCGGTGCGCCTCTGGTCCCTATCTCTTACCCGGGCGCTCCTGATGGCGACACCAGCGGCGTGCATGCAGCTATCCATATCCTGAGCAAGCTGCTGGATTAGTAGCTTGTGCTGTGCAGCATGCTGGTGCGCCGGACTGAGGCCACCGTGACAGAGGGGTGCAGTGTGGTGCCGCTGTGCTGCTGCAGACTGCAGACTGCAGCTGGCGTGGCCGCGTGCGAGCACGTGTGCGTGGCACGCCAGCAGCCGAGCTCGAGCTGTGCAGCCTTGCGAACGCTGGAGGCACCTTCAGGTGCGACTGGAGCACCGCTCAGCAGAGCCGGCCGCCGCGCAGGTGCTGCGAGTGGAGACTGTGTGTTCCTGGAGGCTGAGTCCGACGCCGACTCCTGCACGCACGTGGTGGCCCGGCACGCCGAGCAGCCCAGCGTGGGCTGGGCGGCCGCGCGCGGCCGGCAGGCGGTCACCCACTTCTGGGTCTGGGAGTGCTGCAGAGCGCAGCACCTGCTGCCGCTGGGCGACCCGGTGCGATCACACTCCTGCCCTGCAGCACCTGTTTGTACATGCACCAGCCTGCGCGCTAGCTGCAGCGCGCACAGCACTGGTGTTTGTTCCGGCGCCAGCCTGCAACAATCTGAATGCCGTCTTTTTGAAGACAAGCATCCTGGCACTGACGCACCGCTGCGGAGCGCGCGGCAGCTGTACCGGCCGGCGCGCGCGGCGGCGCTGCCGGGCGCGGGCGGCGTGCAGGCGACGCTCACCGGCTTCCAGGGCGCGCAGCGGCAGCACGTGCTCGAGCTGCTGCGCATGATGGGCGTGCACGTGCAGAAGAGCATGCAGCTGTCCACCATCACGCACGTGGTCGCCAAGGACACGCAGTCCACCGCGTCCGCCAAGCTCTGCTTCGCACGCACGTGCGCCCGCCGCCGCCCCCTGTCGAGCCCGCATGTGAGGTCGCCATGTGAGGGCTGAGGTGCCCGCACGTAAGAGCGCTGGAGCCAGCTACCATGCGTGGACATGTGTGCATCTGCCTGCTGCTGAAATTGAGCTGACTTGCATGGCATGCCAAGCGCGTCCTGTTGCCAATGTACCCCAGAGTCGCTGATGAGCGCTTGGTTATGATCCAAGCACCCAGGCATGGACCCTTCACAGCATGCGCCTGCTTGCGGTGCGCATGGTGGAGCAGCAGCCAGCATGCGCGCATGCGCCCGCTCACATGTTGTGCACCGCGCGCAGGTGGACGCTGAGGAGCATCTCGATCGTCAACTGCCTCTGGGTCTACGAGAGCCTGCGCAGCCGGCAGCTGCTGCCCGCCGGTGCGCCGCGCTTGCACAGCCTGATGTGTGTGTGACTTGGACGGCCTCCGGTGCGCTGGTTTCCATACTTGCATACACCTTTTGGGGCAGCGCTCTTGGCCAGCCGGCCTGGCCCACACCCGCGGATCTTTATTTGACTGATCATTGTCTACTGGCAGGCACCGCCGCAGCCAGGTGTGTTGCACACCTGCCCAAAACTCTGGACGAGCTCGCTTGCTGCGGCACCGCAACACCCGATGATGCCTTCCTGCAGCAAGGTCGTGTCATAGGCCGCATGGCGCTGCGCGCAGACGATTTCACAGACAACCTGCCAACTGACGTGGACCCCGGGCGGGGCGCGCTCGCAACCGCGTCCTGGGGCGCGCGCTGCGTGCCTCCGACGCCGCCGACCGTGCTTGCTCATGAGCCGCCCCACGAGTGCCTGCCCGACTCCGATGCCGAGTCGGGGGCGTCGGCCGGCGGCAGCAGCGGCGCCCCCGGGCCCGCCATGAGCCTGTCAGGGCAGGAGCAGGCTCCCAGGTGCCCGCTTGCGCGGCGCCTGCAGCCTGCGCTGGATGCGTCGCGCACGCCCTCGCCCGCGCCGGCGGCAGCGCCAATGGGCCGCGGGCCTGGCGCCATCTGCAGCAGCATTGCCGTGAACGGCGCGCCGGCCGCGGCGCCGGCCAGCGGCAGGGCGGCCGCTGCGCCCGCAGCTACTGCAGCGCCCGTGGGCCGCGGTGTTGGCCCCGACTGCAACAGCATTGCCGTGAACGGCGCGCCGGCCGCGGCGCTGGCCAGCGGCAGGGCGGCCGCTGCGCTGGCAGCCGCCGCGGGCGGCAAGGAGAATCTCGTCTCTGCCGGGCTCCCGTGTCGGAGCGATGGCAAGGCGGGCATGTCAGCAGGGCCCGGCCTTGTGTGCTCGGCGCCGGCCCCCGTCGACAGCGACCGGACCAGCGCCGGCAGCGCCGGCGCCGGCGTGCCCGGCAGTGATGCTGAAGGCCGCGACGCGGGCGCTAGCGCTAGCGCGGCGCAGCCGCTGCCGGCTGAGGACGCAGCAGGTTGGCCTGGGATGCCAGCGGGTCCTCCTGGAGCACTGGCAGGGGATGCGGGAGGGGCGGCAGGGGGCCTCGAGGTGCCGGGGAGGAGTGCGGCGGGAGGAGCCAAGGTTGCGGAGGAACCGGCAGAGGCCCAGGGCGCGCTCCTCGCGGCGCACGCGCCGCTGGCGCTGGGCTTTGCGTACAGCGAGGCCGGCGGCGCGGACAGCAGCCAGGCGCACCTGGCCGGCCAGGCGCGGCCCCAATCATAGAGCGCTGAAAACACCCGACCCAGCAGTGCTTTTGAAATCAATACTCTGCACACGTATTATGGAAACATGTTTTCTTGCGTGTGAGAGCCATCGGGTGGCGGCGCAGGTGGCGGCTGCGGAGGCCATGACAGGGCGCCTGCTGGCGCAGCTGGACACGGGCTCGCAGCCGCAGCGCGCCGTGCCCAGGTGCGCCTGCTGCCGGTCCACGCATGTGACATGCTGCTGAAGGTCCCTCCGCTGGCACTGACAGCCGCGCCTGGCAGCATGTGCTGCGTTCAGATGCCTGGTGCAGACACAAAGCTTGCATGCACTAGGCATGCCTGATGCGCCCGACCCCTTGCTGCTGGGGACCAGCACGCCCAGCGGTACGCTCCTGCAGGCAGCCTAGTTGGGCCCCCGCACCTGACAGGGCGATGCTTGTTACAGAACAGCCGCGCGCACCAGCAGCTGGCAGTGCAGCACACTGGAAGTCTGAATGTGCAAAACTGATGGCTGAGAGCGCTTGGTGCGCGCAGCCCGGCGCCGCCAGCCGCCGCAGGCGAGCTGCCAGCCAGCCACCCCTGCGCGGCCGGCGCCAATGCGAGTGCTGGCGGTGCGGCCGCCGCCTCGCTGCCAGCGGGCGCTGCTGGTGTCGCCGAGGGCGGTGCCGCGGGTGCTGGCGGAGGAGCGGCGCGCGGAGACCGCGCAGGCGTAGCAGGCAGGGCAGGCAGCAGGGCGGGAGGCCGGGCCGCGCTCGGGAAGCAGGGCCGCCCGCGCGCCAAGTCCAGCGCGCGGCCGGCGGCCGCCGCGGCCGTCGCGCGCGCGGGGCGGCGCTCGGCCGCCGCGGCGCTGCCTGGTCAGGCGCCGGCTGCGCGCGAGGGCCGCGGCGGGCGCCGCTCGGCGCGAGCGCAACCGCGAGACGCAGCCGGCGACGCACCTGCGGAGGACATGGGTGGCAGCGAGCGCGCTGGTGGCGGGCCGGCTGCCGCGCGCGTGCAGGCAGACCCTGAAGGCGCCGCGGGCCCGGCAGAGGGTGGCCCGGCATCGGGCGCGGGCCGGCGCAAGCGTGCGCGTGAGGACGCAGCAAGCGGTGGGACACGCGCGACCCGGTCAGGGCGCGCACCCGCACAGGCTGACTCCCTGGCCCCCGCCCGCGTCGCGGGCCGGCGCTCGCAAGCATCGGGCGCGGGCGCAGAGGCGCCGCCGCCCGCCAAGCGCCGGCTGCTCGGCGCTGGAGTGGTCGCGGCGGCGCTCGGTGCAGAGCCCCCTCGCAGACTTGCAGCGGCTGCAGCAAACGGCGGTGCTGCCACGCCGCCGCCGCCGCAGGCCGCGAAGGCTAAGGCCAAAGCAGGGCGGCGAGCGTCCAAGGCTGCGCCCGCGCGCGCTGCTGCGCACCCCCGCGGCGCCACGCCGCACGGCGGCAGCCCCGACCCTGACGAGAGCGGCGACGGTGCGGGCGCGCCGCTGGCCACGCCGCCGGCAGCGCCAGCAGATCAGGCGCCGGCGCGCCGCACCGGTGCCAGGTCGGGCGGCGCCAGCGCGCGCCCGGCCGCGGCGCGCCGGCCGTTCTTTGCGCTGAGCGGGCTGCACACGGACGAGAGTGCTCGCCTGGGCGACGCGCTGCAGGCGCTCGGCTACGGCCACACCGACGGCCGGCGCTCGCACCTGTGCGGCGCCAATCGCCCGGTCGCAGCTCCTCTGATGGTGTCTCACAGTGCATGGGTTGCGAGCACGCACTTTCGCAGCACAAGAACATCGGGCGGAACATGTGGCGGAAGGGTGTTCCTCGCCCACAAGCGATCCACACCGTCTGCCCACAAGCGCGCCGCACCCGCACGAGCGCACACCAGGCTGCGGGCCCGGCGCAGGTGGGACGCGCGCGTGACGCACGTGGTCACGCCCGAGCTGCGCCGCGCGGTCAAGACGCTGGCCGCCTTTGCGGCGGGCGCGTGGGTGCTGCGCACCTCGTTCCTGGAGGCCAGCGCGCACGCGCACATGCTCGTCGAGCCCGTGCGCGGGCTCGCCTGCAGGCGCTGTGCTGTGCTCTGTGATGTTTCGCATGACACGCCTCTCACACCATGGACGGCCTCCTCGGCTGCAGGTGCCGGTCACAGCCTGCATGCAGGCCGGTCCAGCGCAAGCGCTTGCTCGCCGGCGTGCAGGATAGGGTACGCTTGTGCGTGGCCTCCTGGGTGTGCATGCGAGAGGCAGGCCGCCACGCGCCCATGGCAAGGGAGCATCACACGCTTTGCGTGACGCTCCGCAGCGCTGTGCGCGGGCGCGGCCCGCGCGGTGCAAGGCAGACCAGCCTGCCGCGCGGCCGCTGGCCGGGTGGGCCGCGACAGGGCGCGTCGGGCACCAGCCTGGGGCAGTCTGCAGGGGCGTCGCGGGACGCAGGAGGAGCACGAGCTGGAGCGCTGCGCCTCGGGGCTCATTGCGGATGGCGCGCCGCGGCACTGGCGGCTGCGCGCTCTCGCCCGCGGCCGCGGCGCCTTCCATGGCCTGACGGTGCGGCCGGCGCCGCATGATTTACAAAAGTCACGCCATGCATGAACGCCTTGGGCGCAGCCGCGGCGCTCGCCACGGCCGTTGCGTTCTGTCGGCTGTCGCGCCTGAGCGTGGCGGCGCGGCCACGCTGCGCTGTGTGCCGTGCAGGAACTTGTTATTACAAGCCCTCGAGCGGCCTCCAGACATGGCCGCCGCACCTGCTGATTATTGCTGCTGTATGTGCTAGCTGCCCCGGCTGCGGCCGTCTCGCTGCATCTCAGCTCGTGGTCGGTCCTGGCGCAGGTGACGGTGCATGGCACGTTTGGGCGCTACGCGCGGCCCAGCCGCGAGGAGACCGCCGCCGTGCTAGAGGCCGGCGGCGCGAAGCTGGTGCCCGTGGCGGACGCGCTGGCCGCCGGCGCGGACCTCGCCATCACGCGCGCCGACTGCCCGCGCTCCGACCCCAAGGCGCGCCACTCCCCTCACTCTGGGCAAGCAGGCGGCGGCGCGGTCGCATGGCCGCATGCAGGGAGCGGCCTTGGGGGAAGCATGGTGCGCGCGGCCCGTGCGGACCTGGCCGGTGCCCACATCAACCGCGTGCGCCGTGCCAGCGCATGCTCAGGCGGGTGCTTAGGCTGAGGCCGCCCTGGCTTCAAGACATGCTGGACCAGACACAGGATATATGAGAAGAGGCACCTGCAGGGCGCTCGGGAGGCTGAACCCTGCATGGGGGACTTCCGGCGCGCAGGTGCGCGCGCTGCTGGCGGCGGGCGTGCCCGTGGCCGCGCCGCTGTACGCCGTCGAGTGGCTCGCGCAGCCCTGGCGCTCGCCGGCGGAGCACCTGCTGTTCGGCTGCGAGCCGGGGCCCGCGCTGGCGGAGGCGGACGTCGCGCGCGCCGCCGCGCCCGGCCCGGACGAGGGCTCCATGTCATACTAGGGCAGGGGTGCGGGTGCGGCTTGGGGATTCCCTCTGCCCGAAGTGTACCCAGGAAGGGGCGCGGAGGGTGTGGTTGTGAGTCGCTGGTGGCTGCAAGGTGGCCGAGGCCGCTTGTACGGTGGTTTACATGCCACAGCAAGTGCTTCTGCGAAGGGCACAGATGCCTCCGCACGAGCTGGCAAACATCAAGCCGCAGACCGGGGATATGGAAACCTGCAAAACGCAACCGCATGCTGCTGCACACGCCTGGTCCTTGACCCACACCGGTGGGCTTACTCAGTATTTTTCGGTCACTTTATGGCATGGCTGTAACCCAAAGCATTCACCAAGTGTCCAAGGGGCTAGCTGCGTCAACAGCACCCCACCCAACCTGGCTACAGAGATCCCACATGGCAGCAGCGCACACAGCTAATCCAGCAGGCCCACAAGAGCAGGCAAGAATAGCAACACATTGGCCCCGCCCTAATGGGCGTGCCTGCGCGCATGCTTTGTAGAACCATGTTCTAACCCGCCATGCCCAGGCAAAATTTTCAAGGGTCCACCCCCAGCAACCGCGCCAGCGGCGGCGCCCAGCTGAGCGCCCACAGCACGGCGCTGGTGACAGCCGCGTTGGGACCCCAGCGGTCCTTGCGCGTGCGCAGGGTTCCCAGAACCCTGGCAGCCCCATGCGCCGCTGCCGCCGGCCCAGCAAAGCTGCGCACAGCGGCCTCCCCGCAGCGCAGGTAGGGGTTGATGGCTCGCTCGGCCTGAGCGTGCCGCAGAGAGATGGTTGGGACCGGCCTGGCGACTGTCCTATAGAGCCACAGAGGGGGGGTGGGGCGGTGCGCGCACCCCGATGGTCGACGGGATGGTGTACTTGCCTTCGGCCCGCTGTGCCTTTGCCCACGCCAGCTTATCCTTGACGTCCGCATTGTTGGGATCTGCATGCAGCGACAAAACTCAGATACGCAGTTCATCCTACACCACACACCGCACTTGCACACGCGCCCATGCATTACCACCTGATTTAACACCGCAGGCTGCAAGAAACATGCAATGGTGACCTTGCATTCAACATTGGAGTCCGTAGCATGAATCTGCTACAGCAACCACAGTCTCCAGCTCAACCAAGACTCGCAACACATGCATGCGGTGCACGCATGCAGCGCCGCCTTGCCACACGCGCACCTACATACGCCGCAAACTCGAGGTTCTTCACGGTGTACTCGTGGCCGCACCAGACCTGCCGAAGGCAGCACAGGTCAGGGTAGGGGTCGGGGCCGCATCAGACCCGCCAAGGCAGCGCACACTTGTCAGGCAGGCAGGCAGGCCCATGGCTTGCCTTGCTGGCTACATGATGCAGCGCTCAGCGACAGGCGCACGCTCGGACGCAGGAACACACCCTTCTATATAGCTGATGCACGAGCGCCGCGCGTCCGAGGGGTACGCACGGCGCCGCCCAGCAGGCGCCAGCATAGGGTAGGGTTGGGTAGGGTAAGACCGCCAAGCAGGCACCAGCACCTGCGTGTCGTGCGGCAGCGTCGCCAGCTTCTCGTTCAGCGAGACGTACATCTGCTCGGGCGTGCCCGCAAAGATCCTGCGCAGGCGCGGCAGGGGCGCGTCGTTGCGCGGCGCACAGCGGCAGCACCCCTCTGCATGCATGTGACCTTTCCTTCCACAACGTTACTTGCTAACTTCATGTCTTGATAACGGCTATAGCAGCATGACACACACACTAGACATGGATGCTGTCGCAGGCGTCAGCAAATCAGGACATGAGCACCATGTGCTCTTCGGTTTAGCCCAAATTGTTCCGAAAAGCTCTCTCCGGTGCGCAGCCGTGGCACCAAGGGGCGGAGCCCAAGCGACTTTTTGCAGCGAAAGGCACGCTCAGGCGGTGCCCGGGCGCCGCCGCAGCGAAGCTGAGCGCACCGGCCGCAGCCACCAACGAAGAGCGTATCGCCGGTAAACACGGCGGCAGTGGAGCCCTCCTCGCGGCACAGGAAGCAGATGTGGCCGTTGGTGTGCCTGTCACGCGCGCCGCAGCCCTGGCATGCCATATACACAGCCGGGTGGCAGGCCTGCAGGATAGCACACCCATGCATCCAAACGCGCTGCCTGCTTAGGCGGTGTCCTGTTGTGCTTGGGCCAGATGCCAACATCCTAGGCTCCTACCAAAACTCTCTTGACATGACCACATGTACATCTTGCACGGGCTGTGCACTCCTTCCAACACACCAAGCTGCGCTTCAAGGCAGGCCGGCAGGCGCAGGCGCGCACCCGGGCGTCTCGATGCAGGTGACGTCAACGTCGCCCAGGCGCAGCCGCTCGCCGTCGGCGACCGCGCGCGTTGCGCCCTGCACGTGGTCGTTCACGCCGCCGATGACCTCGATGCCGGGGCACAGCTGCTTCATCTTGTCGTTGCCGCCGGCATGGTCCCAGTGCTTGTGCGTGGTGAGCACGGTCGCGACGGTCGCGCCCTCGCGTGCCGCAGCGTCCAGCACCTTTTGCGGCTCCGCGGGGTCCACCGCAGCCGCCCTGCCGTGCCTGTCGACCAGGCTGTAGCGCACACAGCGAGTCAGTGCCACACTGGAAGCTCTTGCAGGCAACTCTGCCTGGTAACGACCTGTTGTGTACATGTCATGCTGTCTGGCGCCTCAGCCGCGCTGCCTTGGGCTCAACGGCAGACAGTATCACGCCTCTCAGCAACCACGCGGCCACGACTCTGTGCACAAGACTGCAACATGGCCTGCCCAGGCTGCGTGTCTGCCTGGCAAGGGCACGCTTGGGTGCATCTGCCACACACTGCAAATAAGTAGCACTGCACTGCTCTCGGCGTCCTCAGGCATTCCAACATAATCACCATGCGCACATGCTAAGCCATGCACTCAACCAAGTACAGCAAGGCAATGCTTTGCACGATGTTTTCCTTGTGGACCCGCGAGGAGTATCAAGGAGCTCGCACAGGTAAGCGTAGTTGTCGTCAAGCACTGGCACAGGTACAACTCTCATGTTGATGGCAGCGCTGCCGCACTGCTCCCGCCCTCTGCGCAACCTTTGCTGAAGTGCTGAACCTTTGTTGACGTGCACGCCGCAGAGCGTCACTGCTTTGCTCTCTCTTGCTAGTGAAAGTAAATGTATGTCTGTGTATCATGAAGTTGTCATCAGAGCAGGGCTGCATGTCCTGGCAGCCTGTGTGTTGGTCTGATCACTTGTGGACCGCATCTTGCACAGGCACATTGATGAGATACACGATGTAAGCCTGAGCTTGTCCGCTGCACAGACACTGACTCCATTTGAACCAAAGTGCTGCACGTGCATACCCGCAAGCCCCTCTGCTTTGCATGCGCTGCAAGCAGAGCGCCTCCGCAGCACGCGGCCGGCGCCACCGTGCCGCGACCCAGCTCCCTCCCAGCGCAGACGTGTGCGTGCTCGATCGATCCGTGCCCCGCTTCACTGCGCCCCGCCACCAATGCTTTAATACATGCCAAGTGGGCGCTCGCTCGGCAGCGTCTCAGCGGCAACACGCTCAAGACCTGGCGCGCTGCTGGGCGGGGGGCGCACCTGGCTGGGACCGCACCGCACGGCTCATGCCGTGGTCCCGTGCCAGGTCATGTCAGCGTGTGCTGTGCACTGCCAGTGCGCCCTCCGTCAGGCAGACCTGCGCGCCAGGGCCGGCGCGCATGCCTGTAAGGCCAACTGGCCCTGCCGCGCCGGCGGGCAGCATGGTGCCGTGCTTGGCCGGGGCGCCGCACCATGCCTGCGAGCCTATGCGCCCGGCACCGTCGCCGGGCCTGCCCCGGGAAGCCGTACCCGCACTGCGTGTCGCAGCCCTCCGCCTCGCAGCGCTTGGACACCACGTTCACCTGGGCGGGCAGCCTTGGGTCAGGGCCAGGCGACCTCCACACGTCTGCGCACCGCGTGCGGCAGGAGGGCCGCGGACCATCCCGTCGAGCGCATGCGGCTTGCACCGCTGCGAGCCCTCCCCCGGGAACCCGTACAGCGGGCGCTTCTTGCAGCCGGCCGCCGCGCACATCTTGCTCGCCACGTCCGCCTGCGAGCGTGCGAGCGGGGTCGCGCGACGGGGGCTCGCCGCCGGCCGGTGGGCAGCATGGCGCCGAGCTTGGCGGGGGCGCCAACCATGCCGTCCAGCCTGTGCGCCCTGCACCGCCGCGCCCGCTCGCCAGGGAAGCCATAGGTGCAGTGCATGTTGCACCCGTCCTGCTCGCACTTCCTGTTGACCGTGTCCTCCATATTGTCTGTCTTGTGCTCTTTGCAATAGCGCGCCCGATGGCCAGGAAGGCCAAACACGGACTGCGTCTTGCAACCTGGCGCCTGGCACGTAGCGCCTCTCAAGCACTCCTGCACGGGACGCGCCGCCTCCTCAGGACATACTCCTGTGGACAGGGCGAGCGCAGACGGTCGACTGCCCAGCAGCGGACCATTCCGGCCTCCATGTGTGCCTTACAAAAGCGCGCGCGCTCGCCTGCGAAGCCAAAGCTCGCCCACTTTCCGCACCCTGCTTCACACTTGTTTGCGCCGACTATGACCTGCAGGGCCGCACAACGCCTTTCAAGGGAAACTGCGTGATAGGAAGTAAAGGCCTGCAGGGAGGGCACAGAAGCTAGCATCAAGGTTGCGCGCACCAGCCGCAGCGGCCAGCACCGAAGGCGTCGATGGCTCGCTCTGAGACCGGATAGCCTGTGAGTTGGGCACAGCTGGAAGCGCCCGCTGACGCACAACCGGTCCTGCACACCCACCATAAAGCGCTTTTGCGCAAGTTGTGCCGGCGCAGGGCTTCAGGCGCACTGACCGACCGTCACAGTCACCACACACTGGGCTCTCTTGGGATAGCAAAACCACAGCCTTGCTTGCCATGGCATTGCTTGGGGGTGTGTACACGATGCACAGTACTAGTGGTAGCCTGTTAGTACATGCTAGAGCATTGCTACATGACGCTTGCCAATATGCACATGCGCCCCATGGATGGCGCCTATTCAGGTGTGAGCTCAACGGCTACTTCTGAGTGCAGCTCTCGATCACCGTCAGAAGCCTTCCACCAGGCGAAGGACAGCAAGCCGGTTTCCAGACCCGCTGCACACAAGCCACACAGCTTGGGAAGATCTGCAGGATCAGCATTGAGTGCACAACATCTGGTGCTTGACCGGGTCTTCATCTTGCAACGGTGCGCCGCTGAGGCAGTGCTTCTCCCTAGGCCAGCCTTGTGCTCCGCTGTTGTCCTGCGCCCAGGCGGTGTGCTTTCATGGGGTTGGTGCTGTTTCACTCGTGTGCATATCAGATACATATGCTTGGACGTCGCTCGGCCAGTGCTTCAGGGCACAGATATGCAGATTAATTTAAACGGCACGGAATGTCCTCACGGATCTGGTCACGCGGGCGCAGGCGCAATGACCGACACCACCGCGGTTCCAGCTATAGCACAGCCGACAGAAGCGACCAGCGCGCCTGGAGCAGAGGCGCCTCCCAGCAGCGCTGCCGAGCCTCCAAAGCGGTGATGGTCCTCCCCAATGCAGCGTCACGGCCTCCTTTCTTGGAGGCTCTTGAGGAGCTGAAGAGCACGTGCAAGGTGCTTCAAAAGTTTGAGCAAAATATTAGAAATCCATAGGACGGTGACGTCGCAAACAGCGCAGACTAGTCACTGCTGCGCAAACAGCGCGTCATACTTGGAGGTTGTGCAGCTTGTCAGAGCGACCTGACAGCTCTTTGCGCACTTGCGAGTGATGCCTCACCTGCCGAGCGCATCAATCTATAGAAACCTGTTATGTGCTGTTGCCGCGGTATCTCACCCCATACCCACTTGCGACTCCGCGCTCAATGGCAGCGGAGCTCCTGGAGCCGCTTCAGGCCTCCTCATAGCCTGCGGCCTGTATTGCGCTTGCGTGCTTTGCAGCCCAAATCATGGAGTGCTGCCTCTAGATTCAAGCAGAGACCGCTCCGTGGTAGGGACAGTCTGAAGCAAGGTGGCCAGTGGTCAGACACGGCGTACCTAGAGGTCGCAGTGAGCGCCTTGCGTGCCACCTTGCGATTCTGTGTCATGCCAGCCAGGTGTGATAAAACTTCAGTGTGGTAGGGCTCAGGCAGTGGAAGGGATGGCGCCTCGGTGGCAAGAGCAGGGCAGTGTGTGTGCACTTGACAGCGGGGTGCTCACCTGTGCGCTCACCCGTGCAGGAAGCGCGGCCGCCCGCCCGGCAGCGGCAAGAAAGCCAAGGAGGCGGCGGCGGCGGCGGCCGCGGCGGCGGCGGCGGCCGCGTCTGCGGCCACAGCCGAGGCGGCGGCGGCGCTGCCGGCAGATGCCGCCGCAGCGTCCGACGAGGCCGCGCCCGCGCCCAAGCGCCGCGGGCGCCCGCCCGGCAGCAAGAACAAGCCCAAGCAGCCCGCGGCGGCGGCGGCGGCGGCGGCGGCGGCGGCGGCGGGCGCCGGCGGCGCCGAGGCAGCGCCGCCGGCAGAGAAGCGGAAGCGCGGCCGCCCGAAGAAGGTCAAGGCGCGCCCCGTGCGCGAGGCCCTACCCTAACCCTATCAGAGGCGCCCTGAGCGCGCCTGGTACGCTGGCACGCTCTCCATGTCGCTGAGCCAGGTTCGCACGCCAGGCGCGCTGCCGAGCGGGCCGGCGCAGCTGTGCGCGGTGCACAGCTACGCCGGCACGCGTGCATGCACTCGTGCACCGGGGCGTGCCTGCCGGTCAGGGTGGACACCCGAGCTGCTGGCAGCGGAGCAAGGCGGCGCCGCGCCTACCGCGCCCCGCCGCAGCGCCCATGGTCAGGGGCAACACCGCCGACCTGCGTGCATGACCTCGCAGCTGACAGCCGCCGAGCGCGCCGTGCAGGACGACGCACCTGCGGGCGCCGCGCCAGCAGCGCCGGGCGCAGCGGCGGCCGCCGCCGCGGCGCCCGGCGCAGCGGCGCCGGCGGCAGGCGCGGCCGCCGCGGCGCCGGCGCCGGCGACAAGTGCGGCCGACGCGGCCAAGCTGGAGGCGACGTACGGCGCAGCCGCGCTCGCGCGCTACCCGCAGCTCAAGCAGCTCGCGCCGGCGGACCTGAACCACGCGGCGCCGCAGGCCGTGGTGCGCGCCGCAGCGCGCGCCGCCGACGCCGCCCGAGCATATCCCTTGCCGGCGCTCTGCACGCCCAGGCATGCCGGCTGAGGAGCGGTGTGCCCGCGGGGCTGCAGGAGGCGGCGGTAAAGACGGCGCCCGCGGCGGACGCGGAGCCCCCGGCCGCCTGCTGAGCCAGACGGCTGCCCTGCGGGGCGCTAGGGTTGCAGGAGAGCTGGGACGAGACTTGGCTAGGTAAGGGTGATGGAGCTGTCGCGCCCTGGCCAGGCAGGCGCTCTGCGGCGCTGGGAGTGCAGGAGCGCCCGGCCAGAGTAGGCGCGCGGCGGCGCTGAGGTGGTGGGTGAGAGCGAGTGGCCTCAGTGTGCGCGCTGGAACTTGTGCCCAAGATGAGGACAAGCGAGCTGCTGGTCCGCATGTGCCATGCAGCAGCACGCACCCCCTGGCCCGCGCTGAGCCGCGCCTGTGAGAGCGAGGACGGGGGCGCTTGAGGATGATGCTGGCCCCTTGCCGGCGCGTGCCCCGGCGATCCCAATATGCGGTAGCTGCAGCTGACCCAGAGCAGCAGTGCATGTGCCCGTCCCGGCAGTGTGGTGCTACGGTATCATATGCCCACAGGAAGCCGTGTGCGTGTGCCCTTGCTATCCTTGCAATCTGTATGGTGTGCTTCTGTGGCATGTCTGCCCATGTACGTCTGCCTGATTCTGCAAAAGTGAGAGACTTCAACACACGCGCGTTATATGCCAGGGCATGCAGATGGCAGCAACACATGCTTGGCATTGTCTCTTGTAACGACGACCTGTCGCCAATTGGAGGACCGACAAATTCCGGTGCGCCATAAAAAGCTGAGCGATAGCAAGCAAGCAGCGCACGCTGCTGATGCAAGGCTTCCTGCACAGCATGTTGTGAAGTGAGTGGGAGGCCGGCAGCAGGAGCGGGCCATGGAGCTCGGCGGGTGCGCATGCAATAAGCTTCAACAGTTGAATGTAAGGCCTAGGTGTCTGGCAGCGGCCAGCACACCACATCATGCATGCACGCACCTCAGCAAACATGTCATGCAAGGTCACGCAGAGGCTTGGACGCTAGCACCGGGCGGGTCACGGCCGCGCGCGCGTCAGCCCTTCCAGCCCACAAAGTCACGCGACGCCTTGGCATTCAGGATCTCGATCCAATAACCATCGGGGTCTGCCAGCCACGCCACAGTAGCAGAGTGTCACGGGCTCCCAACGCGGCAGGTGACATCTCCATACATGTGGTGCGTCAGGCAGAGCAAAGCAGCATAGCGCATGCTGCAACCAAAGCGCCCGCGACTGGCAGGGACTGCCTGGGGCCGCGCACCCTTGATGAAGGCGATGCCCTTCATCTTGCCGTCGCTCGGGCGCTTGACAAACTCGACGCCCAGCTCCTCGAAGCGCTGGCACCGGGGCACATACTCAGGCCTGAGCTTTTGGCGCAACAGATGGACTGGTTGCTCAAGCTGGAACTCGTGAGCTTCCCTAGCCAGGCTGTCAGGGACAAATCACTGCTTGTCACGCATCATGCACAATTGTGCATGGCAAGCCTGGCCGCTCTTGTCCACCCCATGCATACATTAGTGTGCAAGGCACACCAAGTCTGAGCATCGCTGTGCTGCCAGGTATTCCACGTGCTTATAAGGCAACGTGTCGGCATGAGTGACAGTGTGGGGTATGGACGCACCTTGCAGGCGGACTCCACGTCAGGCACTGCAAAGCCGATGTGACCAAAGCCCTTGGGGTCTTCATTGCCAGAGTGCACCTTGAATTTAGGGTCATTCTCGCTGCCCTGCAGAGGTGTTTGTAGAGCACTGAGCATTCAATGGCTTTGCTGACACATTATACTGTTACATGAGAGCGGAATGGATGTGGCCGGGGGGGCCCGTGCCCAATTGTGCGTCAGCTCAAGGACACCTGTTTGCCCAAACATCCATTCCACCTGCGCATGCGGCAGCAGTGAGGGCAATACTCTCAGGGAAAGGTAACCTGTTGGAGGAACGACAAGCATGTCCGTCAATTCGCAACACAGCCAGCAAATGGACAACTCGAGTGAAAGTGGCATATTTGCATTCACTGAATTGCAGCATCCCACTTGGAGCATGGGTTGTGTACTGAGCATGCCCCTATGCTTCCAAGCATGTCTGGCACGCGAGCAAGGTCGAGGCCGGTGATGCGGCCTGGGCGGGCGCACCCGGTCCTTGGGGTCCTCCGGCACGCTCGCGGGGTCCACCATGCCCAGGAAGAGCAGGCTAAACTCCATCGGCTCAAAGTCGAGCTTGGTGAGCAGCCTGCCAAGCGTGCTCGGGTGCTTCAGCCACGCCTTTGCAGGCCCTGTGTCATCCTGCCTGACAAGCAGGCTGAGGCTGGCCAGAAACGTGAGCTGAGGAGGCGGCTTAAGGCTGAATCGACTCACGTCATGCCCATGACGCGGGTGTAGAAGTCCAGCGTGCGCTTGGGGTCCTTGATGCGGAACATTGTCTGCTGGAATATGAAACCATTTGTTGCTGAGTCTCGGCTCTTGGAGACGCCCTGATGCGCGCACACGCGTGTGTAACTTGTAAGAGTCCTCGGGGCGGGGCTCAGCTCCTCGTCACGCAATGCGTTGTAGATATTGTGCTCTTTGCAACGCTTGGTCTGCATGAATGCAGCAAGTAAGGCTGCCACATCTGACAGGGTACACAGACCAGCAGGGTTGACGCTGCCACGCCCGCACATACCAAACTAAAGGCATGTATGCACTGGTCGCTTGTCTATGTCATAATAAGAGCAAAGCTGACCTTGTCTGGAGGCTTGCTGTAGGGGCAACAGCAACCGATTGCAAACAATACCTGCACACATGAAGGAGCATCTTGAGTCAGCCAAGTTGCGCAAGCCATAAGCAGCGCACCGGCGTGGAGAACAGTTCATCTTTGCTTTGCATAGCTGCTGTCCTACTCTGTTGCCGGCTACGGGAGTATCCTGCGTTGCCATGACTTAACAACCACAGTTGCGACCGACTTATCACTGCCGCTTGAGTTGCCGCCAGCACACCGCAAGTAGCTTGTTATGCATACACAAGCTAATGTATGACAGATAAGCTCATCCAAGAGTACAGAGGAGTGGTAAGTTCTTGCGGGAGGAGCTCACCCGATGCGATGCGAGGTGTGCAGCGCCTATACTCTTGGAGTGCAGGAGCCCAACGAGCAGCACCAGGACTTGTAAGGATGCTTGCGCAGGCGCGGAGCATTTTGGAGCTGGCGCAGCTAGACTGAAAGCAAGCATGGGCAGGTCTTTTGCAAGAACCCTTGCCCATGTCCACTATGGAGCACCTGGAGCACCCAGCCCTGGTGGCCACAGCCTGTTCAGAGACTATATGGTACACCCACTCGTGCAGTGCAACAGCACTGCAGATGCATACCGCAGCTGTGCCGCTGTAGTGCACACAGGCAGCCAAAACGGGCGGCACTGCACACAGCAGAGTACCCAGCTCATCAGGCATCGTGCTGGCACGCCGTGCAGCTGTTCTTTACGCACTGGCACCTCAAGCATAGTCGCCCAAATGGCAGAGTCACTATTCTACTAAGGTTCAAGTGTTCAGTGCAGTCTAATGCGGAAACTTAGGTCAAACCTGAAACCTTACTAGCTAGCTAATTGCGAGCGCAGCTTGGCACGCATCATCCAGGCCACACAGCCGCGCCGGGACAGCAGCGCATGGCCAAGCACCAGGTGTTCAGTCAGGCACACAGGCTAGGTCTCACAACACACAATTCATGCCGGACCATACAGCGCGGCCATTGCAAACCAAGCAGGCATGCCTGGAGCCATTCAGCCATGCACCTCAAATGCAGCAGACTGGAAGCTAGGGGACAATGTTGCTGCGCAGTCTCGAAGACGACCTGACAGCTGCACTCCTGCTAGGCAAACACGACGTCGCTGCGCAGCACATACTTCACGCCGCAGCGCACAGCGCGGCCCTCGTGCTCCAGGCAGGCGGCGCCATGCCTATGCAGCAGCGCGCGTCCAACGCGCGGCGCTACGCATGCTACCATGCGGCCCTTGGACCCTGTGCGCATGCGTGCACAGTATTTGCACACATGCTGTAATCCGCAAGCAACCCTGCCATGGTCCGCCCACGGCACGAGCGGTGTGCGCCAACAGGCAGTGCTCCCATGTGCTGACGATGCAAAGCTTGGCGGGCGGTATCGGCCAAATAATGCTCTGTTGCTGTCTGAGCGGCACTCATGCCCTGACGTGTCACACGTGTGTCCAACGTCAAATATGACTTTCTAGGACAAATATTGCTTGTAACTCCAGTCTGAGGGATATGCATCAGGATATGGACTGTTGCTTAGGCAGCATGCAGATCAGTGCAAGCTGCCAGACTGTGTGACCGCGCAAGCTGCTGCAAGGCATATGCATGAACGGCCACCCCAAGACACCCAGGCGTGACGCAGCAAGCGCACCATAGAACACAGTTTCGCCGCCGGCCAACCGTGCGCGGCCGGCAGCAGCCTCGCCCCCGCTCAGGTACACCAGCAGCGTGTATGCGGTTGTGCGCCCGCTGCCAAGCTCGACGCTGTCATCCATGTGCTTGCCAAAGCGCTGCCCCGCCACATACCTGAACACGCAGGGGCTCCTCTTCAAAGACGTGTTGCCTCGTGGAAGTGCGTGGCCGGAGCCCAGACCGATATCATGACGGGCTAATTCCTCCTAGGCACATGCATAGACAGTCATGACCGTGGTTGTCGCGTGACCAGGGGGCTTTGGCAGGGGCGCCCACTTGTACAGTCTGAGGTTGGGGTTGAGCCCGACAGCGCGCCGCCCGTCTGCCTCCAGGCCCGCGCAGAGCGGCGCCAGGCCGCTCACGCTCCAAAGCTGCGCCGCCTGCTCCGCGTCGTCGAACGCCAGCCGGTAGTTGTCCCGGTACGCCTGCACGGCACTGAGGCAGCTCGGCGGCCTTGCCGGGCGCCCGCTGCAGCTGCCGCCCCTGCGCTGCCTGGCGCGGGCCGGCTCCTCGGCACACCAAGCCAGGGACAGCAGGCGTGGCGGCGCTCGTGGGCGCACCTCGCCGTGCGCGGCGCCGCGGCTGCCCTGCAGCTGGAACCCGGCCGCCTCCGCTGCCGCCACCGCGCTCGCCGCCTCAGCTGCGCTGAGCAGGCCGTCGACAGTGTATACCCCCGGACCCTCGGGGTTGAGGGCCAGGCCCTGCTTCGGGGAGACAGTGAGCCGCAGCCGCTTTGCGCGAGTGCCTGCGGCATTTGCGAGGAGGTGTGGAGTTGAATTTGCAGTAAATCAGAAATCACAGCAGCACACGTCACGCCACAGCTGCTTCGCCTTGTCTGCAACACCGGCAAAGCACAGCGGCCACACATGGGCCGTGGTGAGGCAAGACGTCAGCTGTTACTGTGCACAACGGTGGTGTTCATCGCACCCAGAACACTGTTGAGGGCAGGTTTGTCCGGAGCTACCCATTTAGCTCGCGCCATGTCTGGCAGCACAGGTGCACTGTGTCTGTTCCGCATGCACTGAACTGACTGCAACCTTCTGTCAAAGCGCTGTGTAGCACTGCAACCTCAAGCAGTGCTGTCAAGCGGACTCTAGTGCAAGTGCAGCAACCAAGTCTGTCCCAGCCTCACTATGCCGGTCAAGGCTGATCAGACGTGCGCTTCAACTGTGGGCTTGAGCAGAAGCTGAGGCGCAGTGTCGTACAGTGCAAGTCTGCTAAAGTTGGAATGCCAAAAGTGCCAAATGCCAAAAACTGCCAAAATGAAAAAAAGCCCCCGTCGCGCAGCGGCGGCCGCCGTTCGAGGCGCCCCGCAGATTGCCTGGCAAAAAAAAAAGCAGACGACGAATAGGGACACAAAGCACTCCGGCTCCACCATAGCACAGAACTGCCCAGCTTGGGGACGCCAGGGCTGCCAGGTTGCAGCTCACGCAGCTCTTGTGCTCAGTGCACCAACTCCTTGCCACAGACGCTCGCAGCGTGACTGAGCTGCGTTGCAGACCGGAGCATGACGGACACCGGGGCCGCTGGGCCTGGGCCTGGCTCCGAGCGGGAGTTGCTGCGCGCCAACGGCCGCTTAAGTAATCAACTGAGGTGCTTCCGCCTGGCATCTGTGGCTCTGGACGTGGTATCTCAGGCGGACAGTGCCCAGTGTGCTGTTGGACAGGAGAAGCGTCGTACAGGTTGATGGGCTCCAGCTGCAATACGTAGACAGCCGTGCCGAGCACAGAGCCTTGCTCAGGCAGGGCAACTGAGCGCGCTGCACAGCGCGCTCGTCGTTGCCACCCCGGCAGCCCCGCTGCCCTCCTGCCCCCCTGCTGAGGCACGCGCTGGCGCAGGGGCGTGCAGTGCGAGCGCGGGCCGCTGCAGCGCGCGGACGGGTCGGCGCGCTGGGCGCAGGGCAGCAGCGCGGTGCTCGCGGCGGTGCACGGCCCGCGCGCGACCGCGCAGCGCAAGGAGGACCCCGAGCGCGCGGTGGTCGAGGTCGTCTTCCGCCCGCGCTCCGGCTTGGCAGGCGCTCGCCCCGCGTTGTTTAGAAGGCCGGCTGCGTATCCTGCGAGGTGCCAGGTTGGTCGGTTGCGGCTGGCCTGGAAGCAGCAGGTTGACACGCGGTCTCAACCCTTTCACTCGGGCAGTGCAGGCCTCTGAGGTGGCCAACGCGTCTTTGAGACAGAGGGGCTATGCTGTTGCACCGGCTCACCTCGTGCGGGCGCGCCAGGCCCAGCGGAGCGGCTGGCAGAGGCCACGGTGCGGCAGGCGGTGGAGGGCGTGCTCATCGGAGCGCTGCACCCGCGCACCGCCATCACCGTGGTGCTGCAGGCACGGGCTTGATCAAATGTTGCTTTAGCGCTGATAGCCTGTCTTGCATGGCCCAACTGTGTCCAGTGCGTGAAAGGCTTCCTGCTCCAGCAACACACGATGCAGCCCTCCTCGTGACAAGCTGGCTTCTCTCTTGCAAGCGAGGCGCTATGATGCTTGCACAGCCGCGCAGGTGCTGGCAGAGGACGGCGGGGTGCTCGCATGCGCGCTGTGCGCGGCCTGCGCGGCGCTGGTCGACGCCGCGGTGCCGCTGTCGCGCACGTTCGGTGCGCGCGTGCAAGCAACCTGCGCGCTGTCCTGTCACCTTGCTTGCGGCAACGGCGTTTGACGCTGACGCGTACCTGGCTCGGCGTCTTTTGAGTGGCGTGGATGATCACTGTGTTACCGCTCACATGCACGAGGAGTGCTCGCTTCTTGCATGGTGCACGCCAAACAGAGCTACTCTGTGTTGCAAGCGAGCTGCCTCTGCATGCCATCGCTTAGTGACACTGTTTGCTGCAGTGGCTATCACAGTGGCGAGCAGTGCCGGTGGCGCCCTGATCGTGGACCCCGATGCGGTCGAAGAAAAGGCGCGCGCGCCCACACATAGCGCTTATCATGCACCGCAGCGCCCCTGCACCAGCTCGTCCGATGCATACCATCGGTCCGCCCAGGGGCCGGTGCGCTGGTGTGACCGTGCTGCAGTGCATGAGAGCGGCTAGCGTGCAGGAGGCAGCGGCGGTCGCGACGCTGGCGTTCACGGCGCGCGGCGAGCAGCCTGGCGATGCGCAGCCCACGCTTGCGGACGGCGTCCTGACGAGCGTGAGCGCTGGGCCGCTGGCGACGGCCGAGTACCTGGCCGCTGTGGACCTCGCGCACGCGGCCGCCGTCTGCGTCGCCAGCTTCGCGCGCGCGTCGCTGGAGCGCAGTTTTGAGGTGCTGGCGTGACAGCGGACCTCTGACGCACAGAGGTCTGCAGGAACGCTGCTCCACTGCTGCATGCTAATCCGTTGTCCAACTCATGCCAAGTATGCATACCACTAGACCTTCATCAACGCAGTGCTACCATGCGGCGAATGTGTGGTGAAGCCTGTGCACAGAGCGTGGCGAAGTGCCCAGCAAATTGGCTATTACGTGCAAACTGGCCCCACGACCAGCACTGCGCACCGCCACGTCCCGCTGCTGACACTGCTTCACTGCCCAAGGTGGCCCCTGCAAACTGCACACCTTCAGACAGACGGAGTGTGAGGGCTCAGCTCAAGTGTATAGTGCCTCACTGCCCCAGCAGGGCTCGGCACGGCTTGCTGTCCTCATAGCCCGCAGCGGCCCGGGCAGTACCGGCGCCTGCTACCACACAGCTTCAGACCTTCGCCTTACAGGTTCAGCAGCGCACGCGCGAGACGCGCGGTGCTCAGAGGCCTTACGGAAACGTGTCATCCCGGGCCGGCGGGGCAGCGCGGAGCACACCCCAGGTAGCAAGCACCAGGTCTACCCAGCCGCCAGGCGCGCTGGCGCCCCAGCCGCAAGCCTCACGCCGAGCGGCCTTTGTCCGTGTATTTAACCTTTGCTCGCTCAGAGTTCAAGTCATCGGGTTGCCCCTCATATTTGGCTAGCCTTCTTCAGCCAGGCCGCTGGCACAGGGATGCTTGCGGCGGAACGCGCACAGCGCGTCACGTGCACACACACGGGCTGCGCCTTGCAGTGCTCAGGTTGAAAACTATATATCTTTGCGAGACTCATCATCGCAGGGGCGCAGTGCGCCCTTGCTCACAACAATTGCTGCAATCATGACCGGCGCGTCCTCGCATATGTGGAGTGACGGCCCACTGCCAGTGTTTCCTTTAAGCTTTTCGGCCACCGCCATATGTGGCGGTGTCTGCCCCCCCCCCCATTATTTCCCGACCGCCGCACATTTGGCGGTCAGATTGGGCCCGCATCAAGCCTTGACGCCAAATTGAGGGTAATGTCCAGCCCTAGGCTCAAATGTGGTCAAACGCGGGTCATATGCCCCTACATGTGTCAAATGTGCCAAAATAGGCCTCAAAATGTGGCGGTAGAAACCAACTGACTCAAATGGCGACCGCCAAAAGTGGCGGTCGCCAACCCAAAAATGGACCAAAAATCGCCACAAAAACGGTCACCTCTCAGCCGAATTAATTGCATACCGCCACATTTGCGGTAGACCGCCACTAAAGGAAACACTGCCCACTGGCTGCCCCCGGCAGCAAAGCTGTTGCCACCCTATCCTGTAACGACGGCCCTGTCCAAACACGCCTCAAAGGTCTGCAGTTCGGCTGTCCTAGTGACTGTCTGTCATGGTGGGCGTGGGCCAGTGTGCTAGCATACCAGTGCTGACCAGTCATGACGCATAACCTGCACTGCAGTGATGCTTCCTGCACTGGTTGCCCTCCCAGGCGTGCTTCTCGTTTCCCAGCTTGTTATGGGCGCCACCAGCGCGCCGTCACAGCCGCAGACGGCTGCCACCGTGCGCGCCAGCATTGAAAGCGCAACCGCCCGCCCTTCGGTCCCTCTTGAGGCGAGTTTGGTGGTCTTTATATATCTTGCATCTTCTGCAATAGCAGCGCATGGCCTTGTGACGCAGAGGCCGGCCGGCAGGTAAGGAATGAGCGTAGGCAAACGCTCGCCAATGGCAAGCTGGAGCTGGAGAGCTTGCAGCTGCACTGCGATGGTGGTCAACAGGGCTGGATGCCCGTGAGCATTATAAAAAACCCGCACGCCGCTGGCAGGCTGCCGGCGGTAATTTTCCTGCACGGCACCGGTACGCAGCATGGCCGAGGCCATGCGCCTTGCAAGCGGCGCTTAGTCTTGACAGGCCCAGACGTGCCTTTTGAAAAAGGGCTGCCTGTGTTGCCTCCACTAAACGTAGTGTAGTATGGGCGCACCACGTTTTTATGTTTATCACGCCGCTCACTGTCAGTAGGACTTCTCAAGACGCGCTGTGGACAGTCGCTGGCGTGCCTGGTCAGGCGGCGACAAGGAGAGCATGCGGGAGCGCATGGTGCGCGTTGCCGGCCGCGGCGCGCTCGCGGCGGCGGTGGACTGCCGCTACCACGGCGAGCGGGCGAGCCCGGGCGCCGCGTCCGCCTACGACAGCTATCAGCAGGCGCTGGTCCGGTGCGCGGGCGGCCTGCCATAGCATGCGACCTGCCGCCTTGCTCTCGGGCTTCGTTGCTCGCTCGTCCATGTCGTGCTTGGGTCGTCGGAGCGGCGCTGCTCGGCGTAGCACTCTGTGCTCGGCAACGCGCGGCGCTTCTGCATCGACAGCAGAGTGTTAGAAGCACTCGCGCTTCACCCTGAGATACCTGACTTGTTGCCTGACTTGTTGAGACCATGCACCTTGCCGTGCAGCTGCCACGACGGCCAGCAAAGCAGGGCGAGCACGCTTTGCTGCTGGACACTTGGTGTGGGGCGTGCCGTCCCGAGAGTGGGCGTGAGCCATCCGCGGGGCGGCGTTCGGGTATCGCGCTGCGCGCGCGCTCCGGGCGCGCGCCGGCCAGCACGCCCTCACAGATGGGCGCGCGCAGGGCGTGGCGCGGCAGCGGCGAGCACCCCTTCCTGCTGGACAACCTGTGGGACCTGCGCGTGCTGGTGAGCTACCTGCGCGGCCGGCCGGAAGTCGACGCCGCGCGCCTGGGCGCCTCCGGCGTGAGCCTGGGCGGCATGCACGCCTGGCTGCTGGCCGCGCTGGAGCCGCGCGTCGCAGCCGCGGCGCCGCTGATCGGCGTGCAGGCGCGCGCGCGCGCTGCGCCGCCCCTGCGCGCCCGCCCCGCCGCGCCGGTCCTGTCCGGCGCGTGCGCCGTGCGTCCGCGCTCCGCTACGGGTCGGTCCTGCTCAGCCGCCAGGCTCTCCAGCCTCGCGGGCCGCCCCCGCGCCGAACCTGCATGTACACATGTGCCGCTCGCGCGCGCGTCGCCCGCGGAGGCAGCCTGTCCGCGTGCCTGCTCCCTTGGGCGTCTCGGCATGCCCGCACGCGCGCGTGCCGCCCGCGGCGGCGGCCGCGCGCGCTCAGGCGGCGCCGCGGCGCAGAGCTTTGGCTGGGCGCTGGAGCACAGCGCGTACCAGGCGCGCGTCGCCAGCATCCCGGCCGTGTTTGACGCGGCCGCGGCCGACCTGGGCGAGCGGGGCGTGACGCAGCGCGTCGTGCGCGCGGTGTGGGAGAAGCTCCTGCCCGGGCTTCTTGAGGTGCGCAGGGCCGGCATGAACAGGGCAGCGTGAGTGGATGTTTGAGCGCTCAGCCGCCCTGCCAAACGCGTCAATGACGTCGATGGCTGCCCTTTGACGGACGACACTATTAGCGCTCGCTTGCTCGCCTGCGCTGCAACTTGAACCTGCCCGCAGTGTGGCAGCAGGCGTTCTTCTGGAATGTCTTGAGACCTTGCGGATGGGGTGCTGCACAGGAGTATGATGCGCTGTGGTCGCTGCCCGCCATTGCGCCGCGGCCGCTGCTGGTCGCCAATGGCGCCAAGGACGCCCGCTGCCCGGTCCGGGCGCCTGAGCGTTGCTCCTCCAGGAGGCCCACAGTTTAGCCGCTCACGGCAGTGCTTGCTCCACGCCCCTCTCATTGTTGCTCTCCACGGTTGTCGTAACAGCTGAACAGCGCCAAACACGCTGTGCCGATGCGGCGCCCTTGCTCGCCAGTGGCATCCTGCTTGCAGCACTGGCAGCCTCGCAGTGCCAGGGGTGCCAGCCGCCGGTGGGTACCTTGCGTGCCATCCCCGACTCAGGACCTGCGGCCCATGGCCATATGGCATGCCTCACATCGCAGTGCCGCAGAGCTTTGAGCTTCACCGGGCACGGCCGCTCAGGCGGGAAAAACCAGTCGCCCGTCTGGCGCGGCAGGTGGAGGGCCTGCAGGCGCCGCTGGCCGCAGCGAGAGCGGCGTATGCCGCCGCAGGCTGCCCGGAGCGGCTGCAGGTGCTGCTGCAGGCGGGCGTGGGGCATTCGGTGACATCAGAAATGGATGCCGCCGTCGACGCGTTCTTTGACAAGTGGCTGCTGGGCGGCGCCGCGCCCGGCGCCGCGGCGGCGCCGCGCTAGACGCCCGCAGTGGCGCTGC
>JAABUV010002042.1_pt1 | contig 28215 bp, 26 predicted proteins | sample 5559971 | NCBI WGS metagenome assembly JAABUV01 (sample SAMN10711881, study PRJNA513362) | rock metagenome | isolation source: Antarctica rocks | place: Antarctica: Victoria Land, Knobhead nord | collected 2015-12-19
TGCTCTCCGTCACGGGTGTCGCCGCCCAGGCCGCCTACGACAATCTCCCGAAACCTCCCCTCGTCAAACGTGAGGCACGCGTCGCCTTTACCGCGAAGCCGCCGAAGCAAGAGGCCACCGTCGCCGCTATTAAGGTGATCGCGGCCACCCCACTACCCACCCCTATTCCCACACCTGAGCCGACCATCGTCCCGACGCCGGAGCCTACCCCTCTACCCACCGTTGCGCCGACGCCGTGGCCTACGGCAGCTCCTGTTGTGGTGCCTGTAACGACTGGATCACACACTGACTGGATGGCTGCTGCGGGGATTGCAGCGAGCGACTATCCCTACGTCGATTTCATCGTCATGCATGAATCGGGGTGGAATCCCAACGCGGTTAACGCGTCATCTGGAGCGTGCGGGTTGCTTCAACAACTGAGTTGCGGTAAATGGGCGCATAAGTGGAATGAACCGGTTGGCGCGCTAATCGACGGTAGTGCCTATGCCGTTTCAAGGTACGGCGGTTGGTATCAAGCCTTCTTAGCATGGAAAAGGCAAAATTGGTGGTAATTTTATGGCAACAGCACCCTTAGAAAAAGTTGAGCAGAAGAAGATTATCGAGTATCTAACATTGCGTGGCTGGGTCGTTGAGCGTATGAATAGTGGGAAGATCCCCGCGAAATACGGCACCAAGACGCGCTATATTTCGCTCCATAGCACGGGGACGCCGGACGTTCAGGCATTGAGGAAAGCCCCTGCGCGTGATGGTGATACCCAGCCATATACCGAGGTTCTTTACATTGAAGTGAAAAGGCCAGGCGAGAAGCCCTCTGAGGTGCAATTGGCGCAGCACGGGCGCTTGCGCGAGATGGCCGGGGCAAGGGTGATCGTGGCGACGAGCTGGGAAGACATTGATCGGGAACTTGCAGGAAGATAAGAGAGGGTCGGGGCATACTGCCCCGACCTGTAGCGCAAGACTACTGGCGCTGCCGAGGATCTGGTAGTACCGCGCCGAGACGGTCCCGCGCCAACGACATGAGTGCCTCTACCCCCTCCATGGTCTGATTGATCCCCTTGATTTTCGCTTTGATGAGGGGCATGATACCGCGACTGTGTGCCAGGCGATACAGGACGATGGCCGATGCCCAGACCATCGAATCGTAATGCTCTGCCAGCGTTAAAGTGATGTGCTCCGCGCCATCCTGCGTCGCACCATCGCCCGCGCACATCGGCCCGGTGACCCCCGCCACCTCAAAGGCCCCGGCCACAAAGGCGACCATATCCTTGAAGGTCTCCATATCGTCACCGGAACCGGTGACGATATTGCGTGCCTGTCGAAGCGTGTAATAGTCGCAGACCAGGGCGTGGGTGAAGGTCGCGCAGGCCAGAATCTCGGCCTCACGCACTTCATCGGCGGTGTAGAGTCGTTGCATCGTTCGGCACTCCTGTCTCACTGTCACCGTGTCAGGGTGGTAGAGCCGATAGTCGGTGACGATCTTCATCCGGCCTTGCTGGTCGTCTAGAGTAAGGCGACCAGGTCGTCAAGGGAGAGGTTGGCGGTCTTCAGAACTGTCTTGATCACGTTCATGTGCAGTATCCGACTACGTTTCTCGGCCCCGTTGTGTTGGGGATGGTCCTCATCCTTTCCGTGTGGCGCACAATAGCCTGGCTGAGATGCTACAACAGGGTAACGCGCTGGTATTTTGCTCATGCGGCAACCACGGAAAACGAAGAAGAATACCCACCGCTTCATGATGAAAGGGTGGGTATTGTCGGTTATTAAGCCACGTCATCGAGCGTGAGACGGCGACGTTTCGGGTGTTTCGGTGCATCGACCGGCATTTGCGCCCAGATACTCTCGAAGGGGCTGGCGGCGTTGTGCTTCGCCTTGATGTCGTCATTGGAGAGGCTTAAATATACCTCCACGGTTGATAATTGTTGGTGTCCGAGGATGCGTCGTACAGTGTGCAGGTCAATCCCGGAGCGCACCAGCTTGGTCGCGGCGGTGTGTCGGAGCTTGTGGCTGTGCAGCAGCAACCCCGTCTCCGCCCGAATGCGGCGCAGCAGCATCTTCACGCCGTCGCGGGTCAGCCAGAAGAGGGTGCCGTCGTCCTCGCCCCGCACCGCCAGCCATTCTTGCAGGTAGGCCACGACGGAGGAGGAGACCGGCACGATGCGGGAGCGGTCGCCTTTGCCGGAGACGATTTTAATCAGGCCATCGTCGAGCATGAGGTCAGCGGGCTTCATGCCGACCAGCTCGGCCAGGCGGATGCCGCTGTCGAGCAGGGTCGCCAGGATGGCCCGGTTGCGCACACCCTGCGAGCCCCGGGCGGTCAGGTGTGGGCAGGAGAAGAGGGTGACCAACTCGGCGTCGGTGAAGATCGGGAAGAGCCGGTGCGGCACTTTCGGTAACGCCACGCGCGGGGCTTTGTCCAGATACTCGTGCTCCACGGCCCAGGCGAGGATGGCCCGAATATCCTTAAGCTGTCCCTGGATCGAGCGCGCCGCGCGTACCGTCGAGCCGCGCCAGGGTTTGCGTAGTGGCGTCGCCACCAGCCAGGCGTGGAAGTCTTGCAGCGTCTCGCGCGTCAGTTCCCCGAGCGTCCCTGATCGCCTGGTATCCGCCACGAATCGGGCGTAGTCCGCCATCGTGGCCTGGTAGTGGGCGATGGTGGCGGGCGATGAATTGCGGCTGCGGTGATCGGCGACATAGGCGGCGATCAGGTCATCGATCCGGCGTTCGTCTGCTGGCATGGCTACCCCCCGCGCGTGCGTGAGTGAGAGTCGATGCCTCGATTGTGCCACGGCACACCCCCTGTGCTATTTGCCAGACAAGCATCTTTCGTTGTGACCATCTGGCTTAAAAAGGGCAAACCCCCTGGCTCGCACACGCGCAGCCAGGGGGTCAGGGGACGCCGAGAAATCGCTTGCTGATGGCAAAAAGAAGACCCACCGCGTGTCGGTGGGTCGGTGGTCGGGGCGAGAGGATTTGAACCTCCGACCACTTGGCCCCCAGCCAAGTGCGCTACCGGACTGCGCCACGCCCCGATGTTTTCCTAGCAATGCTGCCAAAAACGACCCATACCGTCGCGACGAAGTGATCCCTTGCGGACCTCACCAAGTGGCTGTAAGTGTACGCGGTACGGCGTAGTGCGTCAAGGGCGTGATTTCTATTGCTGTGGCAAGGATGCTGTGGCAAGGAAGCCGCGCCGGTAGGGCGTGTTTGGTGCGTATGCTGCTACCTGAGCGACGAGCGAGCCCCAAGCATACGATACACGAAGAATGGGACTCGGCGTTGCCGAGCGCGACGACGGTGGCTGACGATGACGCACATTGTGCAGCGCGGGTAGGGTGCTTGCGCGTTGATGGTATACTGATAGATACCGGGGGGAAAGTGAATAGGGATTGGGGACGGGTGGTACAGCAATGGCGCTGTGCCACTATGCGCTTTCTGCCGTGGCACAAGAGTTGCGCTACAAGGAAATATAGCGATCAGCAGCGCGGGTGGCCCCTCCGATACCCCCCCTTCCCACGCCTCTGAAGTCTCCTAAAGCTCCTCATCCCCACCCCTTTCCACCCGTTGCGCTATGAAAGAACAGCAGCCCCGGCTCACAATGCCGGGGCTTCGCTTTTAACACGGTCGGATGATGGCAACGCGGTAGGCATAATGGGAGGCAAGTGCGGTGGCCACGCGACGGCACGATATATCGGCACCGCAGCGCTTTCCGGCGAATACGCTTAAAAGGCGTTATGCGGTGTCGCTCAGGTGTTGCGTGCGGGGATACGAGGCGTAACACCGACCTGCCGGACGGCTGACCCGATTCGTGCGTGGCGTGGAAGGATAGGCTATCCATACGCACGGGGTCGGGTGGCGTTGCCACCCGACCCCGTTTCGCGCCCAACTGGTGCGGCTGGTTACTTGACTTCCGCCTTCGCGCCGGCAGATTCCAGCTTCTCCTTGGCGGCGTTCGCCTCGTCCTTGGTGACCGCTTCCTTGACGGCCTTCGGGGCGGCCTCGACCAGATCCTTGGCTTCCTTGAGGCCGAGGCTGGTGAGTTCGCGCACGGCCTTGATGACCTGGATCTTGTTCGGCCCGATCTCGGTCAGCACGACGTTGAACTCGGTCTGCTCTTCCTCGGGGGCCGCCGCCTCAGCCGGTGCGCCGCCGCCGCCGCCGCCCATCATGACCGGGGCCGCAGCGGAGACACCGAAGCGTTCCTCGAGCGCCTTGACCAGATCGGCCAGGTCCAGCACGCTCATCTGCTCGATCGCGGAGATGATCTCCTCTTTGTTGTACGCCACCTTATGCTCCTTTATTATTCGTACCCTCGCGGGTAGCATTCGCCGTTATGCAGTACCGACGCTCGTTGCGGCGCGCTTAATCGCCCGCTGCGGCCTCGGCCTCGCCGCTCGGCGCTCCGCCAAGCTGGTCGATGCGCGCCTGGAGGACGTAGGCAAACTTGCGGATCGTCCCGCTGAGGACGCTGACCAGGCCATACAATGGCGCCTGGATCTGCCCGACGACACGCCCGAGGAGTACTTCGCGCGACGGTAACGTCGCGATCGTCGCCAGCGCGGCCTCGTCGAGCGTGCGCTGCCCGGCGATGCCACCGCGCACCTGGAGGATGCGCGACGTGCGGGCGAAATCGCCGATCACCTTCGCCACGCTGACCGGGTCAGCGTTGGCGGTGATCAGCACGGTTGGCCCGGAGAGGTACTGCTCCAGGCTCTCCTTGCCGCTCTGCTTGGCCGCGATCGTGATCAGCGTGTTCTTCGCCACCCGCGCCTCGCCATTGGCGGCACGCAGACGTGTACGAAGATCCTCTAGCTCGCTCACTTTGAGTCCGCGATAATCGGCGATCACCGCCAGCGTCGAGCGATCCAGGATCTCGCGCAACTCGCCGACAGTCTGTTGTTTCTTCGGTGTTGGCACTCTTCTCACCCCCTCCCTCTACCGAATGTTGTTGCCGGTCCCCGAACGCCCCGCCGAGCGCATCTTCCCCCCGACTGTTAACGAAACGCGCCCCATGCCGGGTAAGGCATGGGGCGCAAAGACCGGGGCTTGGCGGACCGTGTGTCCACGCAACACCCCTGTTTGCTACCTGGCAGCCTCAGCTGGTCCCGATTAAGCGACTCGTGGTATAGACGAGCGCGCCAGCTATCTACGGCGGTAGATGGGAAGTATGCGATTGGAAAGCGCCCTCTTCATGGGACGCAGGCTAGTTTAGCGGCGCGGGCTCGACGGTGCAAGGGCGGCGGTGACATCGAGCGGCACACCGGGGCTCATCGAGGTGTTAAGCGTGATGCTCTGCACGTAGACGCCCTTGGCACCGGTCGGCTTGGCACGGTTGACCGCGTCGATCAGCGACATCATGTTGTCGAGGATCTGATCCTCGCCGAAGCTCTTCTTGCCGATCGCTACGTGCAGCAGCCCGGTGCGATCGTTGCGGAACTCCACGCGACCGCCGCGTACCTCTTCGAGCACGCGCGGCAAGTCTTCCACCGCGCGAACGACCGTGCCGCTGCGGGGGTTCGGCATCAGGCCGCGCCGCCCCAGGATGCGCCCGAGCTTCCCGACCTTCGCCATCTGATCGGCCATCGCGATTGAGATGTCGAAATCGATGAAACCACCCTCGATGCGCTGGATCAGGTCGTCGCTGCCGACATCCTCGATCCCCTGCTCGCGGGCCACGCGCGCCGCATCGCCCTCGGCGAAGACGACCACGCGCACCTGCTTGCCGGTGCCGTGCGGCAGCGAGGCGGTCGAGCGCACCTGCTGATCGGCGTGGCGCGGGTCGATCCCCAGCTTGAAGTGGACCTCGACCGTCTCATCGAAGTTCGCATAGGCGATCTTCTTGACGAGGCCGACGGCCTCGTCGGGGCTGTACTGCTTGTCCAGCTCGACCAGCTTGACCGCTTGATCGTATTTCTTGCCGTGCTTGCCCATTATCGGCTCTCCTCGTGGTACGAGCGGGTCAGGCGACCCTCCCACCAATAGCGATGGCCCCTCACCAACCGGCGAGACGGGCTCAGGCGACGATCTCGATGCCCATGCTGCGCGCGGTCCCTTCGATCTGCTTCTGCGCGCCCGCCACATCGATGGCGTTCAGATCCTTCATCTTCAGTTCGGCGATCTCGAGCAGTTGCGCCGCCGTGATCTTGCCGACCTTGTCCTTGATCGGGTTCCCGGCACCCTTAGCGATCCCCGCCGCGCGACGCAGCAGATCGGCGGCCGGCGGGGTCTTGGTGACGAAGGTGAACGAGCGATCCTCGAAGATCGTGATCACGACCGGGATGACCTGACCCGCCTGCGCCGACGTGCGCTCGTTGTATTCCTTGACGAAATTCATGATCGCCACACCATGCTGACCGAGGGCGGGACCAACCGGCGGTGCCGGGTTCGCCTTCCCTGCGGGCAACTGGAGTTTGACGATCGCCTTAACGCGCTTTGCCACGCCCCATCCTCCTTAGCCTCGAATGCGCCGCCGCAAGGGGCGGTCGCTACTTCACCAATTTCTCGACTTGCAAGAAGTCGAGTTCAACCGGGGTCTCGCGACCGAAGAAAGAGACGAGTACCTTGACTTTCCCCTTCTCCTGATTGATCTCGTCGATCAACCCCTGGAAATCCGCGAATGGACCATCGATGATCCGCACCGCCTGGCCGACCGCCAGGGTCACCTTCACGCGCGGGGCTTCGGCGGCCATCTGCTTGATGATCGTCTGGACCTCGCTATCGCCGAGCGGGGTTGGCTTGTTGCCCATCCCCACGAAACTGGTGACGCCCGGCGTATTCCGCACGACATACCAGGAGTCGTCGGACATCACCATCCTCACCAGCACGTAGCCGGGGAAGACTTTGCGCTGCACCGTATGGCGCTGGCCGTTGCGGATCTCGATCTCTTCCTCGGTCGGCACGACGATCTCGAAGATCTTGTCCGCCATGTCGAGTGTGCCGACACGTTGCTCAAGATTTTTCTTGACCTTGTTCTCGTACCCCGAGTAGGTGTGGATGACGTACCAATGCGGTTGCCCGGACTGCTCATCCTGCCCCGCCGTATCGGCAGGGGCCGCTCCTTCGGCACGGCGTCGCCGCCGCGTGCGTGGAGACTCGGTCGAGTTTTGCATTTCCTGTGTCACCGCCGTTTCCTCGCGCTTAACCACCAAGCGGCAGTCGAACCAACCATTCGATCGCGCGCGTCAGCCCGGCATCCAGCAGGCCGAGGATTACGGCGAGCGCCGCAGACATGCCGATCACTACCAGGGTGAGGTTTCGTGTCGTCAGGCGATCCGGCCACTGCACCTTCTTGAGCTCGGCCACTGTCTCACGGATGCCGCGCTGCACACCCTCGAAACGGGACGCCGCCACGCTCGGCTTCGGTGGCACCGTCCGCTGCGGGGGGGCGGTCTTCGCGGTGGCCGCGCTGATACGCTCCGCCGTTGCCGGGCGCGCTTTGCGCTGTGGCACGCTGGCAGAACGGGGCGTTGGCGTCGTCGGGGTCACTTTCTTGTTCACCATCGGCCACCATCCTCCAACCGCGCCGCTCGTCGCGCGTAACCAGTCGCAGAGATCAAGAATAGTAACGCATAGAACAGGGGGCGAGCCATTGGCTGCGCCCCCTTGTAACCCCGTTAAGGGCGATACCAGGGTCGACAGGAATCGAACCTGCAACCTGCGGTTTTGGAGACCGCTGCTCTGCCAATTGAGCTACGACCCTTCGCACCCGACGACACCGGCAACTCGAAGCCGAACCGCCACCTGCATCGGTACGCGATGTAGTATAGCCGTGTTCGTGTGGAGCGTCAAGAATCGGCCTCGGTATTTCCAGGGTTTATTCACGGTCGGACACACGCCTGCGGGAGCATCACGGTGTTGTCGGGCTGGCGGTCACCACCGCACCTTTGTCGGGCACTACCGGGCAACCAAGCCGGATCGCGGGGCTGGTGCGACAGGGCAGTATCACCCCACTGACTGTGCATAACCCCGCCTCTATTTCCATTACAGCGCTTTGCAGGGATATCTGGTGGGCTTAGCACGGTTGCGGATAAGCACGGTAACGGCACCTGCTCATTCCTCCCCGCCACATTCCTCTGCAAAACGCTGTAGGGTGTGCCACGTAGAGTGTGCCAGGTCGGCGGCTCCCGGTGACGGCGTGGCACACGGCGATCAGCGTACGTAAGCGGGTTGCGAACGCCGCGCTGACGGGCGAAATTTGGCGCACGGAGAGGCGTGGCCGCACGGCTCGCAAATAGCCGTCAAGGCTATTGACATATCTGCAAGGGGAACGTACAATGCGGGAAGCGTAATCAATAGTACGGACGCGAAAGGAGCCCGCCCGTGCACCCGACCGCCGCGGGGAGCGATGACTATTCCGGGATTGTCGACGAGGCCTTGCAACTCGTCTACAGCCAGCACCATCGCATCATCAGTCGCCTGTTCCCAGGGGCGGTGACGCGCATCAATACCGAGCAGCTCCGCGAAGGGCCGCTCGGCGAGGATCTGGCCCGCCTCTCGCAGATCGCTGCGGGGGCGATGCGCGCCGGACGGGAGGAAGTGCTGGGCGCTATCGATGCGGTCCTGCAACTCCTCTTCTGGCCTGTCGGATCCGAGACCTACACGGTCCCGCGTTCCTTTTGGGAGCAGCCGCTCGGCAAGATGCTCTCCCTGGCGAAGCTGCGCTCCTTCGAGCCGAGCGACCTCGTCTCGATCGGCAATGCCGCCACCATCCTCAACGTCACGCGCCCGACCATCTACCGCTGGATGGACGACAAGTCGCTCGACTACGTGCGTGACGACATGAGCGGTCGTACCTTCGTCGTCCGCCAGGATGTCGAGGCGATGAAGGCCGACATGGACGACCACGATGCCAGTCGGCGCGGCCTCGACGCCTAACCGGGCGTAATCGAGCAAGCGCGCTTGCACCGCCCCTCGGGATACCCGAGGGGCGGTGCTTTTGTATTTGCCCGCGAGGGTGCTGTGGTACACTTTGCCGCCGCAGGATAACGGAGATTCGGAACAGGGAAGGGGCGAGCGTGGCGCTGAAACTCGGACAAATCGGCGAGAGCGATCTGGTGCTGGAGATTGGGAGTGGCGATCGCCCGAATCCCCGCTCCGATGTGCTGGTCGATCGCTACATCGAGGATAACACCGAGCGCGGCGGCAATCTGCGGATCGATCGCCCCCTGATCGTGGCCGACGCCCACCACCTCCCTTTCAAGGATAAGGCGTTCGATTACGTCGTCTGTTTCCACATCCTCGAACATATGGACGACCCGGCGCAATTCATCCGCGAGATCACGCGTGTCGGCAAGCGCGGCTGGATCCAGTCGCCGGCGGAAGTGGCCGAAAAACTCTTCCACTGGTCGTTCCACCGCTGGTACGTCAACCTGATCGATGGCCGTCTGATCCTGCACCCGAATAAGGGAGAGGAAACCTTCGGCGATCTCTTCGATTACCTTTACGCGCGGAATCCGCGCTTCGCGCGCTTCAGCCGTAGCATGCCAGCCCTCTTCTACGTCGATCACGAGTGGGAGGGCGGGATCGAGTTCGAGATCCGCGAGGACTCGCCGCTCGATCTCCGCGACCCGGCAACCTTGCGCCGCCTGACGCTGCCGCAGGAGGATTGGCGCAGCGCCCTTAAGGGCGATGTCCTCTCCTTCGCAAACGATCACACGCCGAAGCCACTCGTCAATGCCGCCAAGCGCCTGACCCGGCGGCGCAAGGGGACAGCGCGCACCATCGACCTCGACGCGCTCTTCGCCTGCCCGGTCTGCGGCGGCGACCTCGCCCATCGCGCCGACCGGTACACCTGCGCCTCGTGCGGACGGCTCTATCCGGTGCGGCGCAACCTGCCGCACCTCCTCGTCGAGGAGGCGCAGCTCCCCGCCGCACAAGCGGACGAGATGGCGCAGGCGGCGGCACCGGTCACGGGGTAACTTCCCCATCGAGAAGAAACGATGCGACCCGGCAGGATCATCCTGCCGGGTTGTTTGCTGCATCGCTGCGACGGCGTTTCGCGCGTTCGCCGGGGGGGTGTCCCCGTTCGGGATCAGGCCCGCGAGCCTGCGCCATCCCCGCTCGTGCCCTGCCTGATGGCGCGGCGACGGAGCGCGAAGAGGAGTCCGCCCATGATCGCCGCCAGCAACAGGAAGCCGATGATCTTCTGCTCCCGCACCAGCGAGAGGGAGAGGATGCCGAAGAGGGCCGTCAGCGTATAAACCAGCGCGACGATCTGGCGCACGCTGTAGCCCGCCGCCACGAGGCGATGGATGAGGTGCGCGCCGTCGCCCCCCTGGAAGGGGGAGCGTCGCCCGAGCAAGCGTTGCAGGATCACGAGCGCCGTGTCAAGGATCGGCAGGCCGAGGACGAGGATCGCGGTGGCGATCTTCGCGCCGCCGATGATCGAGATCACCCCCAGCGCGTAGCCGAGGAACATCGAGCCGCTGGTCCCCATGAAGATCCGGGCGGGGGGCAAATTGTAGACCAAGAAGCCGACGCACGCGCCCGCGAGCGCCAGGCCGAGGAGCGCGATCGAGTTCTGTTGCGGGAATTCGTTGTTCGGCCCGCGTTGGAGCAGGCTGGCACCGAAGAGGGCGAACGCCCCGATCAGGGAGACCCCTCCGGCGAGGCCGTCCATCGTGTCGAGCCAGTTCAGCGCGTTGATCATCCCGACGATCCAGATGACCGAGAGGGGGATGGTGAGCCAGGTGGGGACATCGGTATCGGCGATCCGTTCGAGCCGCACACCGTAGAGGACCGGGACCAGCGCGCAGGCGAGCTGCGCGATCAGTTGTGGCAGAGGCGGCAGGCGCTTCGCGTCGTCCCAAGCGGCAAAGGGAAGCAGGATCGCCGCGCCGAGCGCCAGTCCGGCCAGCGTCAGATACTCGCGGAAGTCGTTTGCCGGACCCGAGCGATCGGTGATTGGCAGGCTGACGACGAGTGCCAGGAAGAAGGCGGCGATGATGCCGTACCCCCCGGTGCGCGCGATCGGGCGGCGCTGTAACTCGCCAGGGCGCGGCTGGTCCACCAGTGCCCCGCCGACCGCCCCGCCGACCGCCGCCGCCAGCGGCACAGCCAGGAGCGCGCCGCCGCAAGCGACCGCGAAGATCAGGAACATCTGTAATGGGAGCGGTAAGGTGGGCATCATCCTCTCAAGCCGCTATGGGATATCGCTATTAGGGCTAGAGCGCTACGCGGAATGCTTGACCCTGCGCCGCCGCCCCAGTCCGCTCAGGCGGACTTCGCTGGTGCCGTCAGGCACCCGCAGCCGGGGGTTTAAACCCCCGGAAACACCGGCCTGCATTCCGCGCCCTGCGCTAGCGGATCGTGTGCGCCCACGCCAGCGCGCGGGCTTTCAACTCGTTTTCCGGGCTGCCCGCCTCGATCGCGCCCCGCAAGGCGGCGATCCCCTCGGCGATCGGGGTGCCGGTCGGGGCCGGGGCCATGCCGCGCACGTGGAGGATACCACGGTACGGCCCCGGTTCGTACGTCTCGCCCGCACCGGTCAGCTCTTCGTGCAGGCGCTCGCCCGGTCGGCTGCCGGTGATCACGATCGGCGGCTCGCCGCTGTGTCCGAGCCGGGTCCAGATGCGCCGCGCGATCTCGACCACCGGCACGGCGGGGAGGGCGTCGGGCAGGAGGATCGTGAAGGGCTCGTCGAAGGCGGGCGCGGCGGCGGCGGTGAGGAGCAGGGTGCCGTGCTGCGGCGCGATCCAGTAGCGATCCATCGCCGGATCGGTGATCGGCAACGGCTGCCCGCTGGCGATGCGACGCGCGAAGGTGACCCCGGCGCTCCCCTGCGAGCCGAGGACGTTGACGAACCGAGATGCCACACAGCGCATCGTGCTCGCCGCCGCGACCTCGCGCAGCTGCGCCTCGATGATCCGCTTCGTCGCGCCGTAGAGGCTCGGTGGGTTCACCGCCTTGTCGGTCGAGGGGTAGACGAGACGCACGGCCCCGGCCCGCGCCGCCTCCTCGATCACCACCTGCCCGCCGCCGAGGTTCGCGTCGAGATATTCGCTCGCCTCGGCCTCGGCCCAGGGGACGTGCTTGTAGGCCGCGAGGTGGAAGACGATCTCCGGTCGCGCCGCCGCGAAGATCGCCGCGATCCGCCGCCGATTCCGCATGTCCGCGAGGGCGAAGCGCAGCCCGGCCTCGTCGTGCCCGGCGAGCAAGAGGCGCTCGCGCAGGGCGAACAGCCCCGCCTCGCTGCTGTCGATCAGGGTCAGGCTGGCGGGGTCATGCGCCGCGACCGTCATGCTCAGCTCGCGCCCGAGCGACCCCGCCGCCCCGGTGATCGCCACGCGCCGACCGGCGAAAGTCTCCGCCAGGGGTGCCGCGTTCGCTGTGAGCGGCTCGCGGTCGAGCAGGCGGTCCCAATCGATCAGCGTTTCCGGCGCGAGTCCCTGCCGCGCCCCCGTCCCCTCCGTCGCTGCCATACGTCTCGTTATCCTCGTCCCGTTGCCGGGTCTTGTCGGCCCGCGCCGCTACTGTGTCGCCAGGGGTTGACCGAGCACCGCCGCGATCCGTGCCTGCGCCTCGCGCATGTGGGTGGCCCGGTCGTTGTCCGGTTCGAGGGTCTCGGTCACGATGAAGCGCGTCGTCGCGGCGAGGCGCGGCATGATCGCGTCCAGATCGAAGCGCCCCGCGCCGTAGGGTAAGCCCTCGCCCAGGATTCCCGCCGCGTTGGAGATATGGCAGTTGACCAGCCACGGCGCGATCCGCGCGACCCATTCCGCCAGGGTCTGCACCGTCGTCGTTGCGGCGTAAGTGGTCACGGCGGGCCGAAGCGCGGCGGGGACGGATGCCGGATCGGCGGCGGCCACCTCCAGATGGAGCCCGGCGTGCGAGGTATCGAAGGTGATCCCGAGGCCCGGCACCGCCTCGCAGCAGCGGATCAGATCCTCCGGCTCGACCCCGAGGGCGCTGAATGTCGCCGTGCCCTCGCGCATCTGCGCGATCGGCGGGATATTCTCGATCGTCGGCGTCACCCCCGCCTCGGCGCAGAGCGCGGCGTAGCGGCGCAGGGTCGGCAGGGCGCGGTCGAGCCACAGCGTGCGCCGTTCCGGCCCGATCGCCGTCGCGTCGACCGTGGGGGCGACCAGGTGGATCACCGCCACCCGTGCACCGAGCGCCGCGCCGCAGCGTGTCAGGCGCACCAGCACCTCATCGTCGGCGGGGGCGTCGCGCGTCACATCGAAGAACTCGCCATCGAGCGAGCGGATCGGCCCCTCGACGATGTAGTGGAAGCCGCTGTCTGCGCGCGGTGCGGCACTCAGGATTGTCAGCAGGCGCGGCAACCAATCGTCCGGCGCGATATCGCGCGCATCGAGGTAGAGTTCGAGGCCATCCGGGCGCGGGGCGGCGAGGCGGTCGCGCAACTGCGCCGGGGTCGGGCGCGCTTTCAGCAGAATCGGGGTCGTGCTCATCGCGCGCCCTCGCGGTCGAGCTCGGCGCGCAGCCAGGCGAGGTAGCGATCGATGCCATCCGGCAGCGCGACGGTCGCGGTCCAGCCCAACTCCCGTTCCGCCCGCACGGTCGCCGCAAAAACCTCCTCGCGGCGCTCGTCCGTGTCGGCGGCGATGTTGATCGCCACCCGCTCGACCATCCCGGCCCGCTCGCGCACGAGCGCGGCCAGCGCATCGAGCGGTGTCCCGATCCCGCTGCCGATATTGTAGACGCGCGTCGTCAGCGCCGGATCGCGCAGGCGCTCGACGGCGCGCACGGTGGCTGCGGCCACATCTTCCACGTAGACGAAGTCCCGTAGGTGACGCTGGTGGACCGCCAGCGGCTGTCCGCGCAGGGCGCGCTCGGCGAAGATCGCCACCACGCCGCTGACGCCGCCGCCGGTACGCTGGCCCGGACCGTACACGCTGAAGAGGCGCAACGTGATCGCCGGGAGGTTGTAGCTCTGCCGGTACATCGCCACCCAGCCCTCGGCGGCGAGCTTGCCCCAGCCGTAGACGGTGGTCGGGGCCGGTGTCTGCGTCTCATCCTGCGGGCCATGCCACGGGGCGTAGACCCGCTGGCTCGATGCGAAGACGACCCCGGCCCCGACCTGCCGCGCCGCTTCGAGGATGTTGAGGGTGCCGCTGGCGTTGACCTCCGTATAACCGACCGGATCGGTCGCCGAGAGGGAAGCGTCCGCCAGGGCGGCGAGGTGGACGATCGCCGCCTTGCCCGCCAGTTGCGCGCCGAGGTCGCGCGCGGTGATGTCGGCCCGGATGACGCGCGCCGCGCCCGGCACCGTCGTCGCGCCGCGCGACAGCACGGTGACCGTATACCCCGCCGCCGCCAGCGCCGCGACGACATGCCGCCCGATGAAGCCGTTGCCCCCGGTCACCGCGACGTTCATCGTCCCATCACCGCCGTGGTGGCCGCGTTGCGGGTTAGACAATGGTCGAGGATCGCGGGGAGACTGTCGCGTAACGTCTGTCGCGGACGCGCCGCATCGAGCGGGTCGAGGCCGGAGGAGACGGTGAAGCGGGCGCTGTTATCGACCAGCCCGGCGGGATCGAGCCCCACGATCGGGGCCGCGAGGCCGCACGCCGCCGCCGCCGCGCGCGCAAGGGTCGCCACCTGTGCCACCGAGGCGACCTCGCCGACAACATTGAGCGCGCGATAGCCCGCGAAATCGGCGTGGTCGGCGGCGGCGAGGGTGGCCGCGACGGCATCCGACAGTCCGAGCCAGCCTGCGGGCAGCCTGCCGCCGCCAAAGACCTCGAGCGTTTCGCCGCGCGCGATCTGCTGGCAGAACTTGTTGGGCGCGGTCATGAAGATCGGGTCGGTCTTGAAGATCGGGCCGAGGCCGTAGACGATGCCGAAGCGCAGGGCGAGGCAGCGGAGGCCGTGCAACCCGGCGTACATCTCCAGCAATTTCTCGGCGTGGACCTTCGAGAGGTGCGACAGATCGCGGAAGATGCCGTATGGCTGGGCTTCGTCGATCGCGCCGTGCAGCCCCTCGCCATAGACCTTGAACGAACTGGCGTAGGCGATGGTCCGCGTGCCGTGCCGCAGCATCGCGTCGAGGACGATGCGCGGCCCCTGGAGGTTGGTCCGCTCGGTGTACTCAGCGGGGGCGGCATCAGGGTGCGCGCTCGCCTGGGCGGCGAAATGGTAGACGGTCGCGAATGGTCCGTGCGCGAATGCCGCCTCGACCACCACCGGATCGGCGACATCGCCCGCGATCAGCACAAGCCCCGCCGCCACCAGCGCGGCGAGCGCGTCGTCGTCGGTGGAGAAGCGATTATCGAGTCCGATAACGCGCTCGCCACGCTCTAACAGCGCCGCCGCGAGTGCCGCGCCCATGTAGCCGATGCCGGTGACGAGGACGGTCACAGCCGCTCCCTGCTCATTGCCGCAAACTGGTCAGCGCGTGGGAGTGTAGCAGCGGGGCGGGGGCGGGGGCAATGGTGTCCCTTAACGGTCACTAACTTCTACGATCTGCTCGTTCACGGCGAGAAATGTGAAAACTTGGGGCAGTGCTGCAAGGAGAAGGTGTTGCAGGCGTCTATTGGAGGTATTGCCGCAGGTGAGCCAAATCACCTGTGGCGACGGTCCATAGCGTTCGACCAAAGCGATGAAGTCACGATCCTTGGTCAGGACGATGGCGTTCTATTCTCTCGCAGACTGGAAGATTTCAGCATCGGTCGCGTCGCGTAGCCCCAGATCGCGCAGCACATACGCTCTAATCGCGAACTGCTCGCTCAGCCAGGGGGCGAGCAAAGGTGGAAGCTGCGCGTCCAGCCAGAGGATCACGCGGCGACGATCGGGTGGTCGAAGCGGCGCGCGGCGTAGGCGAGCGCCGCACGTATATCGGCGGCTTCGAGATCGGGCAATTCTTCGAGGATTTGGTCGCCGGTGAGGCCCGCCGCGAGCAATTCGAGGATGTCGATGACACGGATACGCATCCCGCGTATACATGGTCGCCCGCCACATTGCAGCGGATTGACCGTGATGCGAGATAAGAGTTCGTCCACGGCTTTGTCCTTTCTCACCCATGATTGCCGCAAACCGGTCAGCGCGTGGGAGTGTAGCAGCGGGGTAGGGGCGGGGGCAATATCTTTAGTGTATGTGGATGATGGAAGGGGCGGCGCGAGAGTTTCTCTCGCGCCGCCCCTTTCGGACTGCTCAGGCTGTTCGCGCTTACTTGGTGATGGTGACGTACTTGCCGCGCGGCACCGTGCCGAGGATGGCCGGGTGGTAGATTCCCTGGATGTTCGGCTTGATGACGAAGAAGCTCTGCCCGTGGTACAGCGGCAGATGCGGCAGCTCGTTCATCAGGATGACTTCGGCCTGCTTGTAGGCCGCCTCGCGCTGCGCCTTGTCGGCCATCCCCGCCGCCTTCGCGCAGAGGTCGTCGTACTCGGCGTTCTTCCAGTGCGTCTTGTAGAAGTCGGTGCTGGAGATGAAGAGCTGGTTGTGCCAGTTGCTCGGATCGCCGTAGTCCGAGCCCCACTGCCCGAAGTGGGCGTTGAAGGGCTGGGTCGTGCGGGCGATGCGCCACTCGACGTACGCCTTCGTCTCCAGCGACTGCAATTGCACGCCGATACCGAGATTCTTCTTCCACTCCTGCTGGAGGTATTCGAGGACTGTCTTCACCGTGGACGAAGCGGCGTAGACGATCGTGAAGTCGGTCGGGAAGCCCTGGCCGTTCGCGAAGCCCGCCTCGGATAGCAGCGACTTCGCCTTGTCGATGCCGCCCTGCAAGGCCGCTTGCGGGTTATTGCCGGGGATATCGGACGGCAGGACCGTGGGTGCATCGAGGTAGTACCCCTTCAGCACCACGTCGATCAGCCCCTTGCGATCGTAGCCGAGGGCGAAAGCCTGCCGCACCTTCGCGTTGTCGGTCGGCTTGTTGGTGCAGTCGAAGTGCATCATGTAGGTGCTGGAACCGGGGAAGCCCTTCAGCTGCTTCGACAGCGTCGCGTCCGCCTTCGCGCGGTCGTAGTCCGCCGCCGCGACCTGCGCCGTGTCGAGTTCGTTGTTCTCGTAGGCTTGCAGGCCCTTCTGCAAAACGGTGCTGTCAGCGTAGATATTGCATTCCACGCGGGTGACGGTCGGCTTCGGGCCGGTGGTGTAGTTCGGGTTGATCTCGAAGGCCTGGAGCTGATCGTGCTTCCACTCCTTCATGTAATACGGTCCATTCGAGAGGATGTTCTCCGCCTCGACCCACTTGTCCGCAACCTTGGTGATCACCTGCTGCGGCACCGGATAGCAGGTCCAGGTGGCCGTGATCAGGGGGAAGAACGGTGTTGCCTTGTTCAGCGTCACCTCAAGGGTCGTGTCGTTCGTCGCCTTGATGCCGAGCTGGTCGAGGGTCGCGGTCCCCTTGCCTACCTCCGGGGCATTCTTAATCATCGCCAGCGAATCGGTGTACTTGGAGGCGGTCTTCGGGTCCAACACGCGCTTCCAGGAATACTCGAAGTCCTTCGCGGTCAGCGGCGAGCCGTCCGACCACTTCAGCCCGGACTTCACCTTGAAGGTGAAGGCGGTCGCGTCGGCGTTCGCGCTGTAGCCCTCCGAGCAGAGCAGATCGAAGGAGCCGTCGATCCAGTTGACGCCGAGCAACCCGTCGAAGATCTGGGGCATGTTGTAGGGGCTGCTGCCGACGCCGGGGTCGAAGCTCGGCGGCTCGACATCGCAATAGCGGAAGATCTGCTTAGCGGCCAGATTGGCTGCCACCGTCGCGGCGGTCGTCGGCGAGGCGGCGGCGCGCGCCGTCGCGGTCGAGCCGACAGCGGCGGTCGGCGAGGCCACGCCACTGCCGACCGAGCGCGGGATCTCGGTCGCGGTCGGGGCGGGGCCGGCGGCGGTCGGGGCCGTGCTGGGCTGCGCCGGGGCGCTTGTCGGCGTCTCGATAGCGCCACCGCAGGCGGCTAGCGCCGTCGCGCCTGCCCCGGCGGCGGCCAGGGCCAGGAATTTCCGGCGACCGAGCACCGCCTGCTTGCTCTGCTCCTCTGCCATCCTTGCTATCCCCTCCTAATAAGGTGTCTCATACCGCACGCCATCATGGCTCGGTAAACGATTCGTAAACGTTGCCGGGGAGTAAAAAGTTCCCGCAACGTGTCGGCGGGTGATCTATTTCTGCATCCACGGATCGAGCGCGTCGCGCAAGCCGTCGCCGACGAAGTTGAACGCGAGGACCGTCAGCGAGAGGGCCACCGCCGGGGCGATCAGGATGTGCGGGTAGGAGCGGAGCTGCTCGACCCCGTCGGAGATCATCGACCCCCAGGAGGGCGTGGGCGGGTTGACGCCGAGGCCGATGAAGCTGATCCCGGCCTCGGTGAGGATGGCGCTCGGGATGCCGAGGGTCGCGGCGACGATGATCACCGCCAGCGTGTTCGGCAGCAGATGGCGCAGGATGATCCGGCTATCGGTTGCGCCGAGGCAATGTGCGGCCTCGATGTATTCCTTCTTCTTCAGCGAGAGCGCCTGGCCGCGCACCAGGCGTGCGACGGTGAGCCAGGAGACGAGCCCCAGCCCGATGAAGACGCCGATCAGTCCGCCGGTGGCGTCGTTGAAAACTTTCAGTGGCAGGAAGAAGCCGCCCGTGGTGGTCTGGAACTTCGCGCGCAGGAAGGTCATGACGATGATGATGAAGAGCAGATTCGGCTTGGCGTAGAGGATATCGACGATCCGCATCAGGATGGTGTCGGTCTTGCCGCCGAAATAGCCGGCGATCAGGCCGATCGGCACGCCGATCACGATGATGATCAATTGCACCACCACCCCGACGAGCAGCGAGACACGGGCACCGTAGATCAGGCGGCTGAGGATGTCGCGTCCGACCTGATCGGTGCCGAGCGGGTACGCGCCGCTCGGCCCTTTGGTCACCGCACGGATATCCTGCACCTCGAAGCTATACGGCGCGACGAGCGGTGCCGCGATGGCAACCGCGAAAAGGAGCACGATGAAGACGAGGCCGAGCAGTGCCGCTTTATTGCGGCGGAAACGTCGCCACGCATCGCGATAGAGCGAGTTCGCCGGTTTCGTGGTCCCGATCGTTGCCTTCCCACCGATCCCGGTGGCGACTGTCTTGTTGGCACTTGCGGTCATCTACCGCGCTCCTTCCCTTGTTCTCACCATACGCTTGCCAGTGGCGAACCCCGGCTCAGTCATAGGCGATGCGCGGATCGAGGACGCCGTAGAGGATATCGACCAGCATATTCATCACCGTGATGATGGCCGCGAAGAGGAGCGTCGTGCCGAGCATCACCGGATAGTCGCGCCCGGTCACGCTTTTGACGAAGTAGCTCCCGAGACCCGGCACGCCGCAGACGACCTCGACGAAGAAAGAGCCGGTGATGACGTTGGCGAAGGAGATACCCATGACCGTCGCCACCGGAATCATCGCATTGCGGAGGGCGTGGCGCACGATCACCACGCGGTCGCGCAAGCCCTTCGCACGGGCCGTGCGGACATAATCTTGGCGCAAGATATCGAGCAGGCTGGAGCGGGTGTAGCGCGCCAGGATCGCCGCCGGGCCGAGCGCCAGCGCGATCGCCGGGATGATCGTGCGCCTGTCGAAGATCCCGCCCCAGCCGCCGGTCGGGACGAGATGGAGCGTGTTCGCGAGGAGCAGGATGAGGAGCGAGGCGATCACATAGGACGGGGCGGAGATGCCGATGATCGCGCCGAAGGTGGCGAAGTAATCGAGCGGCGTATTCTGTTTGACCGCGCTGACGGTGCCGGAGACGATCCCGACGATCGCCGCGATCACGATCGCGACAAGCCCGAGCTTAATCGAGACCGGGAAGAAATCTTTGACGATATCGGATACATCGCGGTTGCGCTGCGTGAATGACGGCCCGAAGTCGCCGTGGAGAACATTGCCGAGGTAGTCGGTGTATTGCCGCCAGAGCGGTTTGTCGAGGCCATAGGCTTTGTCGAGCGCCGCTTTCGCTTCGGGGGACAGTGGCTTATCGCTGTCCCAGGGACCACCCGGCGTGATGTGAATCAGCAGGAAGGTGATCGTATAGACGGCGAGCAGCGTCGGGATCAGCCCGATCAATCGGCGTATGGTGTATCGCCCCATCAGGCTCTCCTCTTAACGGCCAGATCAATCCCGCACGCTCTGGTGGCGTGCCGATACGGCGTCGCTCTCTTGCCAATCATATTATGGATCCTGCGCTTGCTGCGTGACGAATACTGTACCTGTTCGTTTGCCCATTGTCCGCAAGGAATTTGGCACCGTGGTCAAACGGCTTTTGGGCAAATAGCCCAAAGCGCATAGCGGTGCCCATCTGCTACTCCACAGGGCGGCATGGCGCGGCGATGAAACCAGCCTTTGCTAAACGCAACGGGGCGCGAAGTATTTCCGCCTGAGCGGCGTATGAATGGATGATATATCGACATAAAGACACCCCAAACCCTGCCGCCGCTCGCGCGCTCGGTGACGGGACATGCCGGGGGGCTGGGTCCTCGCTCAGCGCGTCTCCTCGCGCCCGGCCAGGATCGCCACGATGCGGTCGAGGATCGCGTCGGCGACCGCGCGCTTCGGCAGGACCGGTAACTCCTCCGCCCCGCCGCCGCGCGCGATCAGGGTGACGCGGTTGGTGTCGCTGCCGAAGCCGCTGCCCTCGCCGGTGATGTCGTTGGCGACGATCAGATCGAGATCCTTCTTGATTAGCTTCTGCGCGGCGTTCGCCAGCAGCTCCTCGCTCTCGGCGGCGAAGCCGACGCGCACGAAGGTGCCGGGCGTCTCCGCCAGGATGTCGGGGTTGGGGACGAGCGCGATCGTCAGGCCGTCCGCCGCCGCGCCGCGCTTCTTGATCTTCTGCGTGGCCGGATTGGCGACGCGGTAATCGGAGACGGCGGCGGCCATGATCAGCGCATCCCCCTGCGCGACCGCCGCGCGCACCGCCGCGTGCATCTCGAGCACCGTGCCGACACGCACCACCTCCGCGCCGAATGGCGGGGGGAGCGCGTCGGTGGTGGGGGTGGCGATCAGCGTGACGTGCGCGCCGCGATCGCGCGCCGCCGCGGCGATCGCGAAGCCCATCTTGCCGGACGAGCGATTGGTGATGATCCGCACCGGATCGATCGGCTCCTGCGTGCCGCCCGCCGAGACGACGATCCGTCGCCCCGCGAGATCGCCGCCGCGCGCGAGCACTTGCCGGAGCGTGCCGAGGATCGTCTCCGGGTCGGCGAGCCGCCCGCGCCCCATGAGGCCGGAAGCGAGCCGCCCCTCCTCCGGTTCGACGAAGGTCGCGCCGCGCCCGCGCAAGCGCCCGATGTGCTCCTGCGTAGTCTGGGCGGCGTACATCGTCCCCTCCATCGCGGGGGCGATCACGAGCGGTGCGCGACTATCGAGGACCGTCGTCTGCAAGGCATCCTCGGCGAAGCCGAGCGAGAGCTTGGCGAGGAGGTTGGCGGTGGCGGGGGCGATCAGGATCGCGTCGGCGCGCTTCGCCAGCCCCACATGCTCCACAGCCAACTCCGAGGTCGGGTCCCACAGGTCATCCACGACCGGACGATGGGTGATCGCGCGGAAGCAGAGGGGGGTGACGAACTTCGTCGCGTTCGCGGTCATCACCACATCGACGTGCGCCCCGGCCTTCACCAGTCGGCTCGCCAGATCGACCGCCTTGTAACAGGCGATCGAGCCACTGACGCCCAGGACGATCGTGCGGTCGCGCAGTGGATCCATCAGTTCTCCTGAAGTACGAAGTACGAACGACGAAGTACGAAGTGTGGGCTATATGGCGTGCGTGGCATGCTCTGGCACGGAATTGTTGTGATCACTCTGGCGGGTAGCAGGGCCAAGAGCGAATGTCCTGCCGTACCCTTTCTCGCCTACTCTGCCTGCTGATTGAGCGCGTAGATCAGGCGCAGCCCATGCAGCGTGAGGTGCGGATCGACGGTGTCGATCGCGCTCGTCTGCGGCGCGATGCGCGGCGCGAGGCCACCGGTGGCGATGACCTGCGCGCCCCCGCCGAGTTCGGCCTGGAGCCGCACGATCAATCCCTCGATCAACCCCACGTACCCGAGCACGATCCCCGATTGCAACGCCGCGACCGTGTTGCGCCCGATCGCGCGCGCCGGGGGGTTGAGCCCGACGTTGAAGAGCCGCGCGCTCCGCCGGAAGATCGCGTCCGCCGCGACCTCGATGCCGGGCGCGATCGCCCCGCCGATGTACTCCCCCTCCGGCGAGACGATGTCGAAATTCGTCGCGGTGCCGAAATCGACCACGATCGCCGGGCTGCCGTAGCCCTCGCGGGCGGCGATCGCGTTGCAGATGCGATCCGCCCCGGCCTCCGCCGGGTTATCGATGTTGACGCGGATGCCGGTGTTCATGGTGCCGTTGACGATCAGCGCCTCCTGGCCGCAGAAGCGGCGCGCGATCTCGCCGAAGGTGTCTTGCAGGCGCGGCACCCCGCTCCCGATCACCACCCCGTCGAGCGCCGCCAGATCGAGGCCCGCGCGCGGCAGGAGGGTCAGGAGGGTGGCGGCGTACTCATCGGCGGTGCGCCGTGGATTCGTCTCCAGCCGCCAGGTGCCGACCAGCTCCGCGCCACGGAAGACGCCGAGCGCAACGTTGGTATTGCCGATGTCCAGTGCGAACAATGTCGGCGCGGACGCTGCCCGATCCACCCTCGTCGCGATCATCCCCCGCCCTCGTCTGCTACTCGCCATCGCGGGGCGACCAGTCATCAGGGCCGCACTATAGCATACGGCCCCTCGGTCTCAGGGACGTGAGGGGTGCGCGGTCGCCGGCGCTGTTCGCGGGGCCGTCACGCACGCGCCCCGCTCGTGGTCCAGGAGCCAGCGCTTCGTCGTCAGCCCCGAGCGGTGGCCGCGCAGCGCGCCGTCCGCGCCGATCAGGCGGTGGCAGGGGATGAGCGGTGGCAGCGGATTGGCGGCGTTGGCCGCACCGACCGCGCGCGCCGCCGCCGGACTGCTGAGCGTCGCGGCGATCGCGCGGTAGTGGCGCGTCTCGCCATAGGGGACGGCACACGACGCCCGCCAGACCGCGCGCTGGAAGGGGGTGCCACGCAGATCGAGCGGGAGGTCGAAATCGCGGCGCGCATCGGCGAAGTAGGCGGCCAGTTGTGTCAGCGCCGGACCAAGCACGGCCTCCCCCGCGACGAGATCGAGCGTGCCGAGACGCCGGGAGAGGGTGGCGATGGTGGCGTTGGCCGTCTCCTCCGGGAGCGCGATCGCCAGGAGTCCCGCCGCCGTGCCGAAGATCCGGGCCTCACCGAGCGGGGTGACGAGCGCCGCCTGATAGACCAGCAGCGACTCGCGCGCACCCTGTGTTGACATCGCTCCGTTCCCCCGCCCATACTCGCCCAGAACAACCCCCCCGTTCGTGCGTTGAGCAAGGTAGCACGCATGGCGGTTCGCTGTGGCGCAGCGGTGCGTGATCGGTGAGGGGGGCACCGCCCATCGTTCGGTCAGGACATACGCGGGCCGAACGCGGGTTAGCGAGGGGCGCGATGATGGACCGACAATCCGCTGCCCGCGCGTGGCAAGCCGACGCTGGCGCGGCGTCGCTGCGCTGGGTCGATGCGACCGGCACGCCGCATGAGCGGGAACTCGCCGACGACCTGACGATCGGACGGCACGCGACCAATACGCTGCCGCTCGTCGGCGATCCGGCGATCTCACGCCACCACGCCCACCTCGCCCGCACCGCCGATGGCACCTGGACGATCACCGATCTCGGCAGCGCCAATGGCACCGTGTTCAACGAACAAGCCCTCGCGGCACAGGTGCCCACGCCGCTGCGCGATGGCGACCAGATCGCGATCGGGCAGACGCGGCTCACCGTCAGCCTGCCCGTCCGGCATGAAGAGTTATTCGCCGCCCGGCTCGCCACGACCGGCTTCACGTCGCTGCATCTGCCGCGCCCGATCGTCGGCTGGCTCGAACTGCCGGGCGGCGATCGGCGGCTGCTCGATCTGGAGACGCGGATCGGGCGCTCGACGCGGAGCGACATCGCCCTCCCGGACGATGCTCGGGTATCGCGCAATCACGCCAGCATCCGGCACCGCAACGGTGCCTACCTGCTCTCCGATCTCGGCTCCGCCAATGGCGTCTGTGTCAACGACGAGCCGGTCGTGGCCCTGCGCGAGCTGCGCGATGGCGACCGGATCACGATCGGGGCGACCGAACTCCGCTTCATGCTGACCACCCTCAGCGAGAATCCCGGCGATAGCGGCTTCGTGTCGCCGGAGGCATTCGGGCCGCTGGCCGGGTCGGCGACCAGCCTCTTCGATCTCTTTGGCGAGCAAGGGGTGGTGCCGCGCGGCGATCTCCGCGAGGTCACGACGCTGTTCGCCGACATGCGCGGCTCGACCGCCCTCTCCGAGCGCCTGAACAATCCCGAGCAGACGACCGTCATCGTCAACCGGATCTTCGACGCGCTGACCGCCGAGATCGTCCGCTACGAGGGTTGGGTGGTGAAGTTCGCGGGCGACAATATCATGGCGATCTTCGGTGCGCCGCGCGCCCACGAGGATGACCCGGAGCGCTGCGTGAAGGCGGCGCTGGCGATGCTCCGCGCGCTCGACCGGATCAATCGCCAACTGCGCCGCCAACTCGGCCTGACGATCCAGATGCGTTTCGGGATCGCCAGCGGCCAGGTGATCTACGGCGAGGTGGGCGGCGGTGAGTTTCGCCGCCTCGACGTGATGGGGCCATCGGTGAATCTGGCCTCGCGGCTCGAACACGCCTCGCGCGTCGGCCACATCACCGTCAGCGAGGAGGTGCAGGCCCGCGCCGATCACGCCTTCCTCTTCACGCCGCTGCCACCGCTCGAACTGAAGGGGATCCGCGCGGAGGTTCGCGCCTACGAAGTCGTGCGCGAGCGTGGTGCCGCCGACAGCGCACCCGCGCCCTCCGGCCCCGAATTGCTGATCGGGCGCGAGGCCGAGTTGGCGCGGTTGCGGCGCACGCTGGACGAGGTGCGCGCAGGATCGGGGCGGCTCCTCGCCATCGTCGGCGCGGCGGGGGTCGGCACCTCGCAAGTGCTGGTCGCCTTCCGGCGCATGGCCTTCCCACCCCGCAGCGACATGAGCGCGGAGCGCGCCTGGATCGCCGTGCGCGCCGTCTCCTATGAGGCAACCATGCCCTATGCCTTTCTGGCGAGCGTGCTGCGCGCCCTGCTGGGCGTCGTCGACGAACCGGTCGAGCGCGGGGCGCTGCGCGCTGCCCTCGCCGCCGCCCTCCCCGCGATCGATGCGGCGACGCGCGCGGCGTATCTGACGCTGATCGGCGGGTTGCTGGGCGTGCGCTCGTCCGAATCCCCCGCCACCGGCGGCGACCCGCGCGTGCGGCGTTCGTTATTGACCGGCGTGGTGCGCCGGTTGATCCGCGCGCGAAGGGGTCGCCGGGCGGGATGCGGGGCGACCGCTCGTCCTGGTGCTCGAAGAGTTGCACTGGGCGGACCGCGCCAGCATCGAGATCCTCGATGAACTCGCCGATGCGGTCGCGACCGCGCCGATCCTGGTCATCCTGACCTGTCGCCCCGACTGGGCGCATCCCTGGGCCGGCCGCTCCTTCTATCGCCAGATCACGCTGCCCGAACTGACCGCCGCGCAGAGCCGCCAACTCCTGCGCGGCCTCCTCCCCGAGGCGACGTTGGCCGACGCGCTGGCGGCGCAGATCATCGCGCAGTGCGGCAATAACCCGCTCTTGCTGGCCGAGACGGTCAAGACCCTCCGCCGACGTGGGCTGCTCGTCGCGCAGACCGGTGCCTGGCGTCTCACCGCTGATCTCTCCGTGATAGCCCTCCCGGCCACGCTGGTCGGCTTGTTGATGGCCCGCCTCGATCGCTTCCCCGAGGAGGACCGGGCGACCTTGCGCCGGGCGGCGATCATCGGGCGCTCGTTCACCTACCGGCTCCTGGCGGCGTTGCCCGATACCCCCGCCATGCTCGAAGAGCAGTTGGAGCGCCTCTGCGACGCCGAGCTGCTCGTGGAGGAGCCGCAGGCGTCCGAGCCGACCTTCCGCTTCGCGCGCCCGGTGATGCAGGAGTTGGTCTACAACAGCGTTTTGGAGCAGGAGCGCCGCGAGTTGCACGGGCAGATCGCCCGCGCGCTGGAAGCGGCCACCCCCGCGCCGACCGACGAGCAGATCGAGCAGTTAGCCTATCACTACGATCGGAGCGCCGAGCGACCGCAGGCGATCCGCTATCTGCTGCGCTCCGGCCTGCGCGCGCGCCGCCTCGCCGCCAATGGCACGGCGATCGAGCGTTTGGTCGCCGCCGAGGGGAAGCTGCGCGGCCTCACCACGCGCGAGTTGGCGCACGCCGGTTCGCTTGCCGCGCAGGTCCACACCGCGCTCGGCGACACCTACCTGGCGGAGGCCGACTTCGCGCGCGCGCAGGAGCGCTACGAGATCGCCCTGACCTGCGAGCCGCTCGATGCCGACGAGCGCGCGCACCTCTGGCGGCAGATCGGGCGCGTTTGGGAGCGGCGCGGCGAAGGGCGCAAGGCGCTCGCGGCCTACGAGCAGGGCGGGCGGGCGGGGGAACTGCGACCGATGGGTCGCGCCGAACTGGGGCTGGCGGCGGCGCGCGCGCACGCCCTGCTGGGCGCGGATGAGCGGGCGTGCGCGGCGGCGGAGTCCGCGTTGGCCGAGGTGCAGGCGCTCGATGGGACCGAGCGCGACCGAGCCGAGGCGGCGGGGCAACAGATCCTCGGTCTGGTCGCCGCCAACGCCGGACGCACCGAAGACGCGCTGGCGGCGACGGGGCGGTCGCTCGCCCTCTACCGCGCGTTGGGCGACGCCGTCGGCGTCCAGGAGAGTTATCACGAACTCGGCGCGCTCTACTGGTCGCGCGGGCAGATCGAGCGCGCCTCCGAGCACCTGATCGGCGTCACCACCCTTTTGCACCTCCAACTCGGCGAGGCCGCCCCGCCGCGCGGCGCGGGCGACGGCGACACCCCGCCGCCCCCGACCGACGCGGGGAACGGCGATCTCGTCCCGTTGGAGCGCTACTACCACAGCGGCCTCGTCGCGGCGCGGCGCGGCGGCGATCGGTGGGGGGCGGTGCAGATCGGCCACCGGATCGGGCAACTCCTCTTCCGGCAAGGGGAGACGGCGCGGGCGGCGGAGTATTTGCGGCAGGCGACCTGCGAGGCCGACAGCCTCGGCGCGCGTGCGATCGTCGCGGCGGCGAACATCACCAGCGGGGCGATCGCGGCGGCGGCGGGCGATCCGACCGGGGTGCTGCTCGTGGAGCGCGGGGTGCTCCTGGCCGAGGCGCTCGGGGTGAACCTGCTGCTCGCGGAAGGGCGACTACGGCTGGCCGAGGCACGGCAAAGCTTCGGCGATCCGCAGGCGGCCAGCCGGGATGGACAGATCGCGTTCCTGCTGGCGATCCAGTTGGGCCAGCAGCCGCTCCTCGGCCTGACGCACCGCTTGCTCGGGCGGCTCGCCGCCGGGCGCGGCGAATGGGCGCTGGCGGAGCGGCATCTGCGGCAGGCGCAGGCGCTCTACACCGCGATCGGCGTGCAGGACGGCCTGGCGCGGACGCTGCTCGACTGGGCCGCGCTCTACCATGCTCAGGCGCGCGCGGCAGGACGACCGGTGCCATCTGATGTCGCGGCCCTCGTCGCCCGGGCATCGCCGATCTTCGCGCTCCTCGGGATGCGCGCCGACGAACGGGCGGCGCGCGCACTCCTGGCGCGCTGACGGCGGCGCTCAGTTGCGAATGCCTCAACTGTCGAGCTGGCCTTTCCCACGCCGACGCAGGATCAGCGCCCAGACCAGCGCGAGCACTAGAAGCACGACGAGTGCTAATGCGACCACAGGAACAATCGAAATTGTCCCGTGCATACTGTTTGCCTCCTTTGGTCTCAGCGTGCGCGGCCCGCAGCGCCGACCATCGATGGGACTGTCGCACGCCAGACGACATCGCCCAACGTTTCATCCGGCAACTGTAGCGCATCACCCGACCGCTGGGTGATGCGCTACGCCAGCGTCGCAGGCGAGGCGCTGAATGTCAGCGCGGTCGCCCCGGTGGCTATCGCCGGATAGCACGTCATACATAGGCGCTCACGATACCACCCGCGATGCCACCATTGTGCCTGTGTCTCGCCTGGAACTCCGCACGTTATCAGGTAAGGGAAACTGAAGGTGAACCGTGAGGGCGAAACTGTCTTACAGCAGTTCGCAGAGGAGTGTGGTACGGTAGGCGCAGCGACGCGGGGCAGCGAAGGGGGGGGCGATGCGGGCGTACTCGGCGGACTTGCGGGAGCGGATCGTGGGGGCGGTGGCGGCGGGGGT
>JAABUV010002043.1_pt1 | contig 28213 bp, 47 predicted proteins | sample 5559971 | NCBI WGS metagenome assembly JAABUV01 (sample SAMN10711881, study PRJNA513362) | rock metagenome | isolation source: Antarctica rocks | place: Antarctica: Victoria Land, Knobhead nord | collected 2015-12-19
GCCGAGCGCGGGCGAGGCGCCGCGCGGCGCGCGTGGCGGGCGCCGTGCGGATGCGGGCGGCGAGGCGGCGGGCGCGGCGGCGTGCGCGGGCGCGGGCCCGGCCGCGCTGGCGCCGGCCGTGGCGCTGCAGACGGCGCGCGCCGCGCTGCTGTCCAGCCGCGACAGCAGGCGCGCCGGCCCTGTTGCCGCTGCCGGCCCCCTGGCGGTCTCCGCGGCTGCCCGGCTCATGCGCGTGACGTGCGGCGGGTGGCTGTCGCGTTGCCCTTGTGAGCAGCGCTGCAGAAGCGGCGACCACTCTCGCCCGCTGAGCACAGTTGCAGTTGTGCGGGGGCGGAGTTGCAATTGGCGCATTTGGCGTGCTCAGTGATGCAAACGACATGCCTATGTCTGCTGAGCCGTGCGGGCGTGGGCGCCGACGCGGTAGCCGCACGCGCGCAGCTTTGACACCGCGGACCCGGACGACGCGCCCAACGCCAAGCGGCGGCGCTCGGCCGAGACCGCGCCGCGCGGCGTCCTGCGCATGCAGGGCGGCCGGCGCGTGCGCAGCTTTGACATGTAAGCCCGGCGCCGGCGCGCCGCCCGGCGCCGGGCAGGCCCGGGCGCGGGGCAGGGTCCGCGTGAAGCGGGCCGCCGGCTCGGGCCTCCCGCCCTAACTGTGTAGTTCAAGTATGGGGCCGCGGAGCGGCCTGCGCAGGTGTGGAGGAGTCGCCGCTGTCGGGCGGGGCTTGCGCGGCCAGGGCGGCAGGAGCGGCCTGCGCGCTGCTCCCCCTCCCCTCAGCTTGATGCGGGCGCGAGCACACTGATGCTAGCTCGCGCCGCCAGGGGACATCTGGGGCGCATACGCTCAGCAGGCGCAGCGCAGTGGGGGCGCGCACTGTGCCGCTGCAGGGGCGCGGGGCGCTCCAGCGCATGCATCATAGGTGTGTCTGAGTGGAGGGGGAGTGCTGCAAGGGCCATCTTGCTCACACTGCCCGTGCTCCACGGCGTCAGGGGCGACGCGGGTGGCTTTCAAGCCTCCCATGACAGAGCACTGTGGGGGCCTGGTGGGTGCCCTCGGCCCTGCTTGCTTGCCATGGGGCTCCGCACCGCCTCTCCAGCAAGCGGGCAAGCCTCGTCCTTGCCAGGGGGCCCTGCACCACCTCTCTAGCAAGCGGGCAAGCCTCTGATCTTCTTTCTGCCACGCTTGTGTTGCTGATCCGTACCCGGCAGCTCATGTGCTGAACACAGGCGAGCAGGCTTCCTTTTCTTGTACGAGTACGCACCAGGACGAGGCCGCGCACATGCGCACACAGGTCCTGGCTGGTAGGTCTGCAAGTGCCAGCGCTGAGTGGGAGATAGCTTGCTCGCCTACGTAGCACACCGCTCGTGTGTCGGCACGGCGCGTAGGTGTGAGCAGTGTACTGACTGCACACACCTGAGGTCCTGAAGTGTTTTCTGGTACTGCTGCTCTGTTCTGGGGAAGCAAGGTAGGAGGCGCGCGCAGGCAATGGCAGGCAGCTTCATTGCTCTCAGTAGCACATGCGCTGCACATGCATCCTTTGTTGATCATGTTGGTGTCACTGTGCGTTTGCAGCGGTATCACAGCACGCAATCACCTCACCCTCGCAGTGCAGGTCATCGCAGCCCAGTCTCATTACTGCTTGGCAGCAAACACGAGGACACGTGGCTGCCGCACAGGGCATCCATGCCGTCGGGCTCGTCTGCGGAGGCGCCAGAATGCAGCGGCTTCAGGCACATGCTGCCATCCGCATGGCTCTGCCAGTAGTAGGACAAATGCGCCGCGGCCGGCAGCTTGTGCTTGCGCCGCTGCCAGGGCCGCTCCCGCAGCCTCGCTGGCAGCCTGGCGGCCCCGCACACCGGCCTCGCGCCCTACCGCGGGGGCCTGGCAGAGGGAAGGGCGAGGCGCGCAGCGCAGGCACGTCCGCGCCGCTCACCGCGACACGCTGACGGTGTGCACCCCCAGCGCGCCGCAGTGCAGCAGGGCGCCCGCGTAGCCGGTGTCGCCGGAGACGAGCACGGCGCAGCCGCGGCCGCGCGCGCCGCGCGCAAAGCGCGTCAGGTCGGCCACGAGCGCCAGGTCGGCCGCCTGCCTGCGCCCCCCGGCGTGTGCGCTCAGCCCTGAGGACGCCAGCCACGCGCTTGAGAAGCACGGGCGCGGGCGCCAGGGAGCCTCACTTGCTCCGGCTAACGCGCTGGAGCAGCGCGCCGGCCGCGGCCAGGGCGTCCAGCAGGCCCGGGCGCGCGCAGGTGTGCGGGTTGGCGTAGGCGAGCACCGCCACCGGCGCGCACGGCGCCGCGACAGCCTGCGGGGGCGCAGGCGGAGTGAGCAGGCCGGTGCGCTTGCACGTGACCGCAGCTGCGGCAGTGCAGCTCGCCAGGGAGCGGCACGCCTTGACGTGCTGGCAGGCGCACGCGACTCGCGCAGCTGGCACCCACAGGTTGTCCAGGTCCCAGAACACTATGCTCTGCTGGACGCCTGCTGGCACGGCGCGCTTCCTGCATGGTTGCAAGCTGTCCTTGCGCTGCTGCAGCTCGTGCAGTGTGCATACGCGTCCGCCATCGCCGAGCTGCAGAGGGTGCATGCTCCCAGGTGTCAGAGCTTCAACGCTTCAGACGCATCACAGCGGAAGCAAGTACTGTCGAGCCTCAGTACCCATGTGACAACTCCGCACGCAGAGCGGCGTTCTCTTTCTCACAGAGAATTATGATTTCCAGCAAGAAGGAACTGCCTGGTGCGGTTACATAGGGTTACCCTGCTCCCCATGCTGAGGGCCTCGTTACAGCATCACGCTCGGGAGTGGCTCCGACTCACAAACACCATAGCGGTCACTCATTTACGCCACGCCACGCACACTCTGGCCGCGACATCAGGCGCTCTCCATGAACATCTGCCAGGGGCTGGGCCAGGCCGCCCAGGCGGCCGGCCCCTCCGCCAGCTCCGCGTCGGTCAGCAGGCACGCGTCCAGCACGCGCCGGATCGCACCCTGCATGCACAGGGTAGGGCTTCATTACCCTGCATGCACAGCCGTGCCAGCGCAACGCGCGGGGCCTGGCACGCGGCAGCACGCGCGCTGCACAGCACTATGCTGGCGCCCGCAGGCGGCGGGTCACCTGCGGCAGCGCCTCGCCGATGAAGACCAGCCGCTGCTCGCGCGGCTGCACCGGCCGCGCGGCCGCGCCGGCCCCGACCGCCAGGGCAGCTGGACGCTCGCTTGCCTGGTCGGCGCCGGCACTGGCGTCCGCGTCGCCGAGAGCGGGGCCGCCCGCCGGCGGCGCCAGCCACGTGCCGTAGGGCGCAAAGCGGTTGCTGCGCCCCGCGGTCGACCACTCCATGACGACGTCCGGGTGGCTCGCCAGCCAAAAAAAGCCCTACGCGCGTGCAGTGCGCCATCTCAAAGTCAGGGGCGGGCGGCGGGGCGGCAGCGCCGGCCGCGGCGCAGGCGCGGATGCGGGGGGCGCAGCAGCTGCGGCAAGCGCACGCCGCCTGGGCTGGCAGCAGGCCCGGACGGGCGCAGGCCGGGCGCTGTATAGGGCAGGGCTTCACCCTACCCTACCCTTACCTTGGCGCGCAGCACGGGCGGCAGCGCGGCGTCCTCCAGCACCGCGCGCCAGAGCCGCAGCGGGTGAGAATAGTGCTCCTGCGCAAGACATCCCGCTGGCATCACAGGAGCGCCAGCGCCCCCAGCTTCACATCCCTCCTTGGAACAACAACCTACACCCAGTGCGCCTGTGCGCAGCCCTGAGCTGCTCAGCGCAGCCTTGCATTACCCGGCTCACGCTGAAACGAAAGCCTCTCCATCCTCAAGAGCGGCGGGGCATCCGGGGCGCAGGTGGCCCAGACCGCGCTGTCCTCACTGCCAACACCACACCGGCCTCTGCCGCGCGCCTGATGCCCTTCAAGGCAGTATAGCACGTCGCGCGCTCCAGCTCACCTGTGCATTGGCGCGCGTATGGCATGGCGCCACACAGCCACGCCAACATGCCCGTACTTGATAATTGGCACGTAACAAGCAACCGACCCCACGCGTGCGGCGTGGAGGGCTGCGCTTCGCAGCTCGTCACAAACAGACACGTCCGGGCCCGCCTGTGCGCTGCGCACATCGAGTGCCCCGCGTTGCTGCGCGGCGGCGAGCCGCAGCGCTGGTGTGCGGGTTGCCAACGCTTTCACACGCTCGGAGCGTTTTCTGCCAGCGCGAGGTGCGCGCCTGCCTCGTGTTGGGGAGCACTGGTCATCCCCAAGACTGATGCACCTGTCCGTTGATAAGTTTTGTGCGCTCTGTATAGCACGGTGATATAGATAGCTCAGTCAGTGTGACATGTAAGAGGCATGAGTCCGCACGCGTGCACACGCTCCAAAGTAAGAGGAGAGCACTTTGTGGTTATTGATGTGATACCATTGATGTAAAGCCTTGGAAAGTGCATGGACAGGAGATTTGCATGGTGCATTGGGTTGGCATCGTGAAATGACTTGTCAACCTTGCCTGCCCTGCTCTAAGCGCTTTGCACCGAACCCGCGGCAGGTGCTGCATGTCCAGCCTCGAGAGACAGCGCGAGCGCGACATGCGCAAGCGGCGGGCGCCCGTGCGGTCGCCCGCTGAGTTCGCATGCAACATCAGCAGTGCAGCAGCGAGCCCTTCGCGCAGCCGCGCAGCTGCCGATGATGTGACCGACACGTCTGGCTCAACTTCTGGCTCGTCGTACGCCCCCAGCGCTGCGGTCGGCGCTCCCGAGCCTGGCGGCGCTGCTGGCTCCGGCCCGCGTGCAGGTGGGGCCAGCAATCCTGCTGCCATGTGGTGCTGTCGGCCCTCCTCCGGGGCTCGAGGGCGGCGCTCGGGCTATAGTCTCTGCTGCCTGAGCGCGCCGGGCCTCTGCTGTGCGCCTTGACAAACATTGAGGGATATGCAGCCAGCAGCGCGCTTTGTCTCACTTGCACGCTAGCTCGCAGGTGGCCTGGCGTCGCGCAGCCGTGACGCGCTACCTGTGCTCGAGGAGTGGTACGACAAAGCAGTGAACGGCCGGCGCTCATGTGACCGCCCTCGCATGTGCGGCGTGGCGGGCTGCGCCGAGCCGCTCGCCAAAGCTTTCCACCTGAGCTACCGCCTGTGCCCTGCGCACATGAAGTGCCACGCGGTGCTGCGCCGCGGCACGCCGCAGCGCTGGTGTAGAACCTGCCACAAATTTCATGCGCTCAAGGCGTTCAGCAGCGGCCGCAGGCACGCGCCCTGGGAGCACTGTGCTTTTCCACAAACGGACTGTCCATCCCTGAAGGTGTACTGATGCGCTCTATGTAGCAAGGTGTTCCAGTCAGCTTGAGAACAGCGCCCTGCTGCATGCAAGATGCACAACTGCGCATGTGCTTTCATGCGGCGTTCCTGACCTATTTGCACCCGCCCCATGGCAGGTCCTGCATGGCCAGCATCAAGGCAGCGGCAGCACGTGAGCGCAAGCGCCCGGCGCGCGGGGTCGGCGCCGCTGCGGTGCGGCCCATCAAGAGCAGGAGCGCCCGTGCGCACCCGGCAGCCGCGCCCGCAGCTTGCGGAGCTGCGGATATGGCAGCGGACATGGCTGCACCCGCCCAGGCCACCCAGGACGCCATTCGGGTGGTCCTGCGCGGGCCCGCCGCAGGTCACGCGGCCGCCGCGCCGGCGCGCTCTGCCGAAGAGCTCGAGGCAGCGTCCATGTGGCTGCTGGCTGAGCGCGAGCGCAGTGGCGGCGACCCGGCGGCGGGCCGCTTGCGTCACTGCATGGCGGCCGAGGACGATGTGGGCATGTCAGATGGCTCGGACGCCTTTGGCACATTTGACAGCGCATCTGAGTCTGGCGGCGCTGCTGGCAAGAGCCCGCATGAAGGTGGGGCATGCTCTCTGTCCCTGGCAGTGCTCTTGAGTCTCAGAGTGCTACTGAGCCTCAAAGGGGTGTGTTTTATCAATGTTGCAATACAAGTGTGAACTTCAATCTAAGCAAGCTGTTGGGCGGGCCTCAGGTAGCGCTGGCGGCAGTGATGCCGACCCTGAGCATGCCGCCCCTGCCACGGCATCTCCGGCCTCCAAGGCGCGCCGCAACGCCAACAAGCGGCGAGCGACCACGGGCGATGTCGCCGATGCCGATGCGTATGGCCATGATGCGCCGTCCGAGGGCGGGCCCGGCAAGCGGCACAGGGCCGCGGCGGCCGGGGCACGCGGCGGTGACGCGGCTGTCGTCGCGCGTGCGGCACTGGGCGCGGCTGAGGCGGAGGCACGCTGTGCTGGCGAGGTAGTCATCGAGGACAACGATGAAGGACGTGCGCGCGCGGCCTTGCGCCGTCTGGACATGCGCGCGGCCGACCCGCGCTATGCGGCGGCGCTGGCGCATGAGCGCGCGGACTTGGCCAAGCAGGCGCGCAGCTTAGGACTTTGTGCCATGCTCGGCTGCAGTGCAGCAGCCTGCTCTCGCACGGTACATTGCAAGGCCAACAGAGAGCGAGCCTCGTGCACACTGCCACGCATGTGGTCTGCATGGGTCATGTCGTGGTGAGCTTGGCTGACATGGCTTTGTGGTGAGCTCTGCTAACACGGCAAGCGGGCACCACAGCGTGCCGCGCCTTGCTGATCGAGCACCTATGCCTAGGTGGACCGAGCGCGCGCCGAGGCGCGCGCTGAGGCGGAGGCAGCGGCCGAGCAGCGCTTGGCCGCGGCGCTGACGCTTGAGCACGCGAAATCCGACAAGCAGGTGCAGCTCGGTCTAGATGTGCAGCAGTGCGGCAGTTATGCACCCGCCCTAGCTTGCTTTTGCAGAGTATGCATGCGTCAGACAGTGTTCGAGACGGCTGCACACGCCATGCAGGCGTGGCAGCTTGGGGCATGTAGAAGCAGAGCTCAGCCGGTGGAGAACCAACCTCATCTACCCAACGTGCGCCATGCGCGCCTGATCGAGAAACCTTGCCCGGGTGGACCAAGCGCGCGCCGAGGCGCGCGCGGCAGAGGCAGCGGCTGAGCAGCGCATTGCCGCAGCGCTGGCGCTCAAGCGCTCGGAGTTTGACAAGCAGGCGCGCAGCCTGCTGCATGTGCGGCAACAGGGCCGTCTGCTGCACTGCCAGAGCCTGCTTCAAATTGTTGCACAGTGTGCAACAGTGCGGGTGAAGCCGCTGTACACGACATGTGCATAGCAGCGTGGGCCACGGTGATGGAGATGAGCTGCAATGTGTGGATGCGCCTATCCTGCTCATGACGCCTTGCTCAAAGCAGGTCTGCCCAGGTGCACCAAGCGCGCACTGAGGCGCGCGCCGTGGCGAAGGCGGTGGCCGAGCAGCGCGTTGCCGCGGCGCTGGTGCTCGAGCGCGCGGAGCTTGTGAAGCAGGCGCGGCCTGTCGTGCCATGTGCAGCGCTTGGCCGTGCCTCAGCCTGCTTCTGCAGAGATGAGTACGCGAGAAACTGGAGGTCCTTGGCTGCACATGTGACAGCAGAGGGCATTGGTGGACATGAGCTGCAGTGAATGTCCACACTCGCACAGCCTGTCTGAAGGTGACTTGTGTGTGTGCCAAGTATGGTGCTAAGTATGGTGCTAGGTCAGCGACCTTCAAGACGGTCTGGTGCAACGCTTGGTCTGCTGATGGACCAAGCCATGCACCAGAATGCCTTGTGTCTTGTTGACTTGAACATAGGCCCATACTGGCACTCACCTGCCATGGGACAGCCGTGTGATTGCAAACATCATCAATGCGCCTGCGCGAGTGCAGGCGCTTGTCCTGCTCATGACGTGCATGCTCTGGCCGACCGAGGCAGTGTGCCTAGGTGTTGCTCGCGCGCACCGAGGCGCTCGATGAGGTGGAGGCGGCAGTTGAGCAGCGCTTCACCGCGGCGCTGGCGCGTGAGCGCGCGGAGCTCGCCAAGCAGGTGCGCAGCCTGCTGTGCACGCGCGGCAGTTGGCTGCAACGCCCGAGCCTGGTTCGGCAGGGAATGTACGCAGAGAGTGTGTGCAATAGACCGTGAGCGGGACGGCTGCACATGCTCTGCGTGTGGCAGCATGGGGCATGGGGTGGTGCTGCTCCACTGGAGGCAAGCTTGTCTCTCCATGAAGGGCCTTGCTCTGCTGACTGAGCGGTGCCCTCTGGCCAGGTGCACCAAGCGCGCGCCGAGGCGCGTGCTGAGGCGGAGGCGGCAGCCGAGCAGCGGCTGGCCGCGCTGGACGAGGCGAGCCGCGAGGAGAAGGAGGCAGCCGTGCGCGCGGCCCTGGCGCTGGGCGTCCGGCGGGTGCGCGCTCGCCCGCTGTCTGGCATGCCTCTTCATGTGCACCTTCACGACACATAGTGCATCAGACATGCCACCAAGCAGCTACAGAGCGCGCCCGCGGGGGTCCTGGCATGGTTTTCTGGCTCAGTGGTGCATGCCGCACGCTGCTGACAAGGGCACAGCCCGCCAAAACCGTGGTTGATTTACGGTTCTGCCCTGTCACAGCCGAAGACAATGCATCACGCCAGAGCGCGCCACCGCATGATCTGCTTGGCTGGAGTGCAGCATTGCTGCCTGTGCCTGCGTCAGGGCACGGACGCCGCGTTCAAGGAGCAGGACGCGCGGCTGCTCGCTGAGCCGAAGGCTCAGGCGCGCGGCGCCGCGGCCGTGCGCACTGAGGCCGACAGGGCCGCGCCCAAGGCGGACACCCTGACGGTGTCGGCGGCGCAGCCGGGCGTGCAGCGGGGGGCCTGGGCAGCGCCCACCGCGTCGGCGCGCTCGGCTGGACGCCACGGGGCGGCGCCCGTGTGGGTGCCCACCGAGCGCGGGTCCAGCGCCAGCGGCGCCGCGGCCGCGCCACTCGAGGGTGCTGGGCGCACAGGGGTGCCCGCGTACGGCCAGCGCGACGCGCGCGTCTGGGAGACAGGCCCTGCATACACCTCGTCTGGCGCTCCTGGACGCACAGCGACCCCCGCTCCGCCGCCGCGCTATGGCCGTGCGGGCGCGATGTGGCCAAGGGTATAGGCTCGGGGCGAAGCTGCGGCAGCGAGCACAGGCGGCAAGGCCGAGCGGCCGACGGCGGGGGCAGGCCCGGCGGCCTCCGCAGCTGTCTAGACGCGTGTGAGGCCGGCTGGGTGGCCGCGGCCGCGATCGCGCGCGCGGCGGAGCAGGCTGTGTGTCGGCAAGGCAGGGGCGGACGCGGCTGCCTTGCAGCTTGCTGCGGCATGCGCGCGCCGCAGCGAGTCGCTGCCGCGCCAAGCCTCTTGTGTCTAGCGCTGGCGGCCAGCCCTGCGCTGCTGGCGGGGCGCGCCGGCGCCCTGGTCAGGTGCGAGCGCGGCGTGCGCCGGCGGCGCTCGCGCAGGCACGCTCGACGGAGCGCATGCGGGGCGGCCCGGGCGCCACCATGCGGGGCGGCAAAGCTCGCGCGCACTTGCGTGCCGCAGCGGCTGCAGGGAGCTGCATGGTGGGCCAGCTCTCGCCCGCCATTTGCATTGCTCAGCCATGCGCTCACCGGTGGGGCAGGGCTGGGATTGCGTGGTGCGGCCATGCAGAGTCACATGTGGGTCTTGCACTAGTGGGTTTGTTGCATCAGTCACCAACTCTTTGCCAGCCGGAGGGTCTCAGGCTGAATTTCTCAGCCCCTGTGGGCAATCGCCTGGCCACCTGCTGAATGCATGCGAGCAAACAACTGCCAACCGCATCTGTCATGTCCTTTCACAGTGCTATGCTGCCACCACGTACATTGCTTCATAACTTGCCAGGGTCTTCAGCATTGTGTGTCTGTGCAACCCTGTATTTGTAGAAAGCTGGCTCATGCAGACTCTTTTGCCAGCTGCACGGGAGCAAGTTTGGGCTCTGGGGCAACTCGGGCTGCTCAGGCGCCCAGCCTTCACATGGGGGCTGCCAGGCTGGTTATGAAGTTGAGACAAACAAACTCAGATCCGTAGAAAATAAGCTTAACATCAACCGATGTTTTGCTTTTATATTTCATGGTCGGTTACCCCTACCCACACCTCGCAGCAGCGAGCCTTTCATTTTCCTAGCAATTGCGCTATGCGCTGTATGTGCGCTCCGCCGGACACTCGCCTGGCGAGCAGTACCTGTGCTTGTTGCCAAGTAACAAAGCTCCTGCGCCAAACAGCTCGCTGTCATCACAGAAGCGCCAGCGCCCTCAGCACTTGAGCCTCCTCCTATGAAACAAGGACCTGCACCCGGTGCGCCTGTCCGCAGCCCTGGGCTGCTCAGCGCAGCCTTGCCTTGCCCGCCTCACGCTGAAACCAATGGCTCACCATCTCAAGAGTGGCGGGGCACTGAGGGCGCAGGCGGCCCAAAACCGTGCTGTACGTACTGAGATCAACCACACGGGCCTTTGCTGTGCGCCTGACGACCTTTGAGGCAGCGTAGCACGCGCCGCGCTCCATCTCACCTCGCACTCGCATATGGCATGGCGCCACACAGCCAGGCCGACGTGCCTGTGCTTGAGGAGTGGCACGTAGCACGCAACCGACCTCACGCGTGTGGCGTGCCGGGCTGCAACGCGCAGCTCGACACTAATTCTCAGCTGCTGGCCCGCCTGTGTGCTGCGCACATCACATGCCCCGCGGTGCTGCGCGGCGGTGTGCCGCAGCGCTGGTGTTACAACTGCCACCGCTTTCACATGCCTGGAGCATTTTCTGCCTGCGCAAGGTGCGCGCCTTGTTCGTGTTGGGGTTGCTCAGGTTACCCAAATGCACCTGTTTGTTCACAAGTTCATGCGCATGTACGGCAACGTGTTCTAGATAGCTATAGCAGTGTCCTGTGAAAGTAGCATGAGTCCGCTTACATGCACACGCCAGGGAGGTTTTGGAGCACTGAAGTCAGAAGGTTACACTTTCTGGGTATTGCAGTCATAACATTGTTCAACGATGATTAGCCTCAGGAAGTGCATGGACAGGACGTTTGCAAGTGTTGCAGCGGAATGGCATCTTGACAAGGCTTGCAACCTTGCCTGCCCTGTTCTGAGCTTTGCTGTGGACCCCGCGGCAGGTCCTGCATGGCCAGCTTGAAGGCACAACGCGAGCGCAACATGCGCATACGGCAGCCGCGCCTGGCCGATGCGGCAGCGCAGACGACTGCAGATGGCCAGGTCACCCAGGACAACACTCGGGTGTTCCAGCGCGCACGCGCCATTGGCGACGCGGCCGTCATGCCGGCGCACTCTGCTGGGCAGCATGAAACAGCGCCCGGGCGGTCGCCCGCTGGGCGCAGCGGTGCAGCGGTGCAGCGGTGCAGCAGCGAGCCGCTCGCGCAGCCGCACGGCCGCCGACAATGTGACCGACACGTCTGGCTCATCATCTGGCTCGTCGTACGCCCCCAGCGCTGCGGACGGTGCTCCCGAGCCTGGCGGCGCTGCTGGCTCCGGCCCGCATGCAGGTGGGGCCCGCAATCTTGCTGTCATTAGTGCTGCCGGCCCTCCTCCGGGCCTCGTGGACGGAGCTCAGGCAATAGGGGGGTCTGTGCTGCCTGAGCGCGCCGGGCCTCTGCTGTGCGCATTGACAAACACCGAGGGGCATGCAGCCAGTGGCGCGCTTTGCCTCATTTGCACGCTAGCACGCAGGTGGCATGGCGGCGCGCAGCCGCGACGCGCTGCCCGTGCTCGAGGAGTGGTACGACGGACCAGTGAGCGGCGAGCGCCCATGCAACCGCCCTCGCGCATGCGGCGTGGTGGGCTGCGCTGAGCCGCTCGTCAAAGCTGGTCACCAGAAGTATCACCTGTGCGCTGCGCACATCAAGTGCCCCACGGTGCTGCGCCGCGGCGTGCTGCAGCGCTGGTGTGGGACCTGCCACAAGTTTCATGCGCTCCAGGCATTCAGCGGCAGCCGCAGGTACGCGCCTGCCTCACGCTGGGAGCGCTGTGCTCACCCACAGACCGCCTATCCTCTGCAAACGTTTAGTCGTGTGCTCCACATAGCAAGGTGTTCATTCAGATTGAACAGAGCGCTCTGCTGCGTGCAAGGTGCACAATTCGCATGCGCGCTCACACAAGGTTCCTGCCCAATGCGCATTGAACCCCGCGGCAGGTCCTGCATGGCCAGCCTCAAGGCAAGGAGCGAGCGCGTCAAGCGCAAGCGGCAGGCGCCCATGCGGTCACCCGCTGAGGCCCCGCGCAACATCAGCAGTGCAGCATTGAGCCGCTCGGGCAGCCGCGTGGCGGACGATGATGTGGCTGACACGTCTGGCTCAGCTTCTGGCTCGTCATACGCCTCCAGCACTGCGGACGGCGCTCCCGAGCCTGGCGGCGCTGCCGGCAACGGCCCGCGTGCAGGTGGGGCAAGCCAAGTTGCTTCCGAGCGGTGCTGCTGGCTCTCAGGGCATGGAGGGCGGGAACTTTGGGCTGTAGCCTCTGCTGCCTGAGCGCGCCGGGCTCTGCTGCGCGCCTTGACGAACACCGAAGGGCAAGCAGCCAGTGGCGCGCTTTGTCCTCACTTGCACGCTGGCACGCAGGTGGCATGGCGTCATGCAGCCGCGACGCGCTGCCCGTGCTCGAGCAGTGATTTGACGGAGCAGTGAGCGGCCAGCGCCCATGCAACCGCCCTCGCATGTGCGGCGTGGCGGGCTGCGCGGAGCCGCTCACGAAAGCCAACCACCTGAAGTACCACCTGTGCCCTGTGCACATCAAGTGCCCAGCGGTGCTGCGCCGCGGCGTGCCGCAGCGCTGGTGTTCATACTGCCGCAAGTTTCATGCGCTCGAGGCCAATGTGGCCAAGGGTGGAGGCTCGGGGCAGAGCTGACTCGGCTAGCACAGGCGGCAAGGCCGAGCGGCCGACGGCGGGGGCAGGCCCGGCGGCCTCCGCAGCTGTCTAGACGCGTGTGAGGCCGGCTGGGTGGCGGCGGCCGCGATCGCGCGCGCGGCGGAGCTGTGGTCTGTGTGTAGGCTGTGTGTCGGCAAGGGCGGGGCGGACGCAGCTGCCTTGCAGGTTGCGGCATTGAGCGCTGGCGGCCTGTCCCTGCGCTGCTGGCGGGCCGCGCCGGCCACCCGGTCAGATGTATGTGCGGCGGGCGCGCGCGGCGCGCGCGGAGGCGCGTTGGGCGGAGCGCATGCGCGGACGGCCTGGGCGCCGCGATGCGGGACTGCAGCAGCTTGCGCGCACTTGCGAGCTGGAGCGGCTGCGGGTGCATGGTGGACGGCTCTGGCCTGCCAGCATGCAAGGCGGATGCGGTCGTCTGTGGAGGGAGGAGTGGGGCTTGCATGGCTCAGCCATGCAGTTACCTGTGGGTTCTGCATTTGTGAGCTTTTCGTATGTCAGTCATAAGTGTCAGCGTGTTTCTGAGTACTATCAACCAGCTCTTATCAACTGGAGGGTTCAGCCCCCCCGCGCCTGGCCACGTGCTAAGTGCACAAGAGGTGCAAGCGGCAACTGCCAACTACATGTTATCTGATCTTGCACAGTGCACGGCTGCCACCATTAGCACTGCTTGAAGGAACGCTTGCTAGGGGCATTCTCATGTCTGTCAGTGCGACCTTTGCGACCAGTGTCTGTAAGTGAAGCTCAGGCAGAGACGCACCCTCCTGTAGAGCTGGAGCAAGTCTGGGCTTTAGGCCAAGTCAGGCTGCTCAGGCGCCCAGCCTTTACATGCGGTTGCCAGGGAGGTGATGAAGCTGAAGCAAACAAGTGCGTAGTGAATATCCGTAGTGTGATCTAACACGTGCCCAGCCATGGCCCATGCTTATTCGGTTACCCCTAGGCAGCGAGTAAAGACGTAATTCTAAAATGAATCTGAATCAAAGTGCGAGCACTTGCAGCTATGGCGATCCGCCGGATAGTCGCCATGGCGAGCAGGACCTGTGTTTTTTCCCGAGGAGTAAAGCTCCTGCGCCAAACAGTTTGCTGTCATCACAGAAGCGCCAGCGCCCTCAGCACTTGTGCCCTCTCTTCTGAAACATCTTCCTGACCCGGTGCGCCTGTCCGCAGCCCTTGGCTGCTCAGCGCAGCCTTGCGTTTCCCGCTCACGCTAAAACAAATGGCTCACACAATCTCAAGATTGGCGGGGCACTGAGGGCGCAGGCGGCCCAGAAGCGTGCTGTACCCACTGTAATCAACCACACCGGCTTTTGCTGTGCTCCTGCCGATCCCCAAGGCAGTATAGCACGCGCTGCGCTCCAGCTCACCTGTGCGCTGGCATTTGGCATGGCGCGGCGCAGCCACGCCAACATGCCTGTGCTTGAGGAGTGGCACATAGCACACAACCGACCCCACGCGTGCGGCGTGGAGGGCTGCGCCTTGCAGCTCGTCACAAAGAAACACTTCCTGGCCCGTCTGTGCGCTGCGCACATCAAATGCCCCGCAGTGCTGCGCGGCGGTGTGCCGCAGCGCTGGTGTACAAGTTGCGGAGCCTTTCACACGCTTGAAGCGTTTTCTGCCATCGCAAGGTGCGCGCCTGCCTCGTGTTGGAGAGCACTTGTCATCTCCAAGACTGATGTACCTGTTTGTGGACAAGTTTGTGCGGTCTGTATATCACAGTGTTCAAGATGGCTCAATCAGTATCGCATGAAAGATGCATGAGTCTGCACGCTTGCACACGCTCCAAAGTCAGGGGAAAGCACGTTCCGATTACAGCAGTGATACCATTGATGGTCAAGCCTTGGGAAGTGCATGGAGAGGACCTTTGCAACGGGGAATGGCATTGTGATAATATCTTTGTTAGGCTTGCCTGCCCTGCTCTGAATGTTTTGCACCAAACCCGCGGCAGGAGCTGCATGACCAGCCTCAAGAAACAGCGCGAGCGCAAAATGCGCAAGCGGCGGGCGCCCGTGCGGTCGCCCGCTGACTTCACACGCAACATCAGCAGTGCAACAGCGAGCCCTTCGCGCAGCCGCGCAGCGGCCGATGATATAGCCGACACGTCTGGATCAGTTTCTGGCTCGTCATACGCCCCCAATGCGGATGGCGGCCCCGAGCCTGGCGGCACTGCTGGCACTGGCCTGCATGCAGGTGGGGCAAGCGATCTTGGGCCATACGGTGCTGCTGGCCCTCAGGGCATGGAGAGCGGCAAAGCTGGGCTTCAGTCTCTGCTGCCTGAGCGCGCCGGGCCTCTGCTGCGCGCCTTGACGAACACCGAGGGGCATGCAGCCAGTGGCGCGCCTTTGTCTCACTTGCATGCTGGCATGCAGGTGGCATGGCGTCGCGTAGCCGCGACGCGCTGCCAGTGCTTGAGGAGTGGTACGACGGAGCAGTGAGCGGCAAGTGCCCACGCCACCGCCCTCGCATGTGCGGCGTGGCGGGCTGCGCCGAGCCGCTCGTCAAAGCCAACCATGTGCAGTTCCGCCTGTGCGCTACGCACATCAATTGCCCTGCGGTGCTGCACGGCGACGTACCGCAGCGCAGGTGTTCGTTCTGCCGCAAGTTTCACGCGCTCGAGGCGTTCAGCGGCAGCCGCAGGTAAGCGCCTGCTTACCGCGCGCTGAGCGCTGTGCTCACCCACAGTCTGACTTTTCTCCACAAAGGTATACTCGTGCGCTCTACATAGCCAGGCGCTCCATTCAGCTTGAGCAGAGGCCCTGCTGCGTGCAAGAGGCAAACTGCGCATGTGCGTTAGGGTTTCTAAGCTATACTTCGGGTGCCGCGGCAGGGCGTGCATGGCCAGCCGCGAGGCAAGGCGCAAGGCAGCGCGCGAGCGCCGAGCGTGCCTGGCCGCCGCATGGCCCACCGAGAGCAGAGGCGCCCGTGCGCACCCAGCAGCCGCGCTCGCAGCTGGAGCTGCGGCCGTGGCTGCACCCGCCCATGCCACCCAGGGCGCCACTCGAGAGGCGCAGCGCGGGCGCGCCGAAGGAGACGCGGCCGACGCGCCTGGGCACCCTGCTGAAGAGCGTGAGGCAGCGCCCCTGTCGCCGCTCGCTGCACGCGCGCGCGATGCCGCTGCCGCAGCAGCAGCAGGCGCTGCGCTGGCGCACTATGCTGAACAGCATGAGTCAACGTCCATGTGGCTGCTGGCTGAGCGCGCGCGCGACGGCGGTGACCCGGCAGCAACCATCTTGCGGCACTGCATGGCAGGCGAAAATGATGTGGACATGTCAGATGGCTCGCTCGCCCCCGGTAATTTTGACAGCGCTTCCGAGTCTGGCAAGAGCCCGCCTGCAGGTGGGGCATGCTGCCTGTCCCTGGCAGTGCTCTTGATTTTCAGAGCGCTGCCATGCCCCGACTCACTGTGCCTTCTCATGGCTGCAATTCCAGTGAGAGCCTCGCTTCAATCCAAGCTGTTTGGGCGGGCCTCAGGTAGCGCTGGCGGCAGTGCTGCCGACCCTGAGCATGCCGCCCCTGCCACGGCAGCTCCGGCCGCCAAAGCGTCCTGCGAGGCCAACAAGCGGCGGGCGACCGCGGGCGATGCGGCAGGGAGCAACGCCTGTGACGGAGGAGCGCCGTCCGAGGACAGGCCCGGCAAGCGGCACAGGACCACGGCGGACGAGACACGCAACAGTGACGAGGCTGTCATCGCGCATGCGGCGCTGGGCGCGGCTGAGGCGGAGGCACGCTCTGCTGGCGAGGCAATGGATGTAGACAACGAGGGAGGAGACGCGCGCGCGGCATCGCGCCGTCTGAGCGTGCACAACGCGGACCCGCGCTATGCCGCGCCGCTGGCGCTTGAGCGCGCGGACTTTGCGAAGCAGGCGCGCAGCTTAGGACTTTGTGCGGGGGATGGCTGCAGTGCAGCAGCCTGCTCTCGCACGGTTCGTTGCGCCCCCGGCAGAGAGTGAGGCAATTGTTTAGTGCCACGCATGTGGTCAGCATGGGGCATGTCGTGGTGAGCTTGGCTGACACGGCAAGCGTGCGCTACAGCGTGCCGCGCCTTGCTGATCGGGCATTCCTGTCCAGGTGGAACAAGCGCGCGGGGAGACGCGCGCTGAGGCGGAGGCAGCGGCCGAGCAGCGCTTTGCCGCGGCGCTGGCGCTCGAGCGTGTGGAGTTCAACAAGCAGGCGCGCAGCTGGCTGAACATGCGTGGCAACAGGGATATTGCTGCACTGCCATGGCCTCCCTTGCACTGTTGCACTGTTTGTGCAAGCGAGTGCGAGTGGAGCCGCTTTGCATGCCATGCGCTGGCAGCATGGGCAATGCTGATGGACATGAGCTGCAGTGTAGAAGCGCCCGTCCTGCTCATGATGCCTTCTTCATGAAGCAGATGTGCCTAGGTGCACCAAGCGCGCACTGAGGCGCGCGCCGAGGCGGAGGCAGCGGCCGAGCAGCAATTTGCCACGGCACTGGCGCTCGAGCGTGCAGAGCTTGTCAAGCAGGCACGCAGCCTGTCGTGCACGTGCGGCACTTGGCCGTTCACAGGCTTGGCCCGCCTTTGCAGAGATGAGTGCGCGACAGATGAGAGGTCCTTGGCTGCACACGTGATGCATGTGACAGCAGAGAGCATGTGATGAGGTCATGAGAAGCGGTGAAGGCAGGCGCTTATCTCATTCACATACGCATGCGCTGCTGACCGAGGCAGTGCGCCTAGGTGCTGCTCGCACGCACAGAGGCACACGATGAGGTAAAGGCAGCCGAGCAGCGCTTTTCCGCGGCGCTGGCGCACGAACGCGCGGAGCTCGCCAAGCGGGCGCGCAGCCTGCTGTGCACGCGCAGCAGTTGCTGCAACGCCCGAGCCTGGTTCTGCAGAGCAAGTATGTGACAGACCGTGAGCGGGACGGCTGCACATGCTCTGCATGTGGCAGCATGGGGCATGCGGTGGTGGAGCTCAGCTGGACGCAAGCTTGTCTCACCATGAAGGGCCATGCTATGCTGACTGAGAGGTACCCTCTGGCCAGGTGCACCAAGCGCGCGCCGCGAGGCGCGCGCCGAGGCGGAGGCGGCAGCCGAGCAGCGGCTGGCCGCGCTGGACCGCGCGCGCCGCGAGGAGAGGGAGGCGGCCATGCGCGACGCCCTGGCGCTGGGCGCCCTGCGGGTGCGCACGCACTGGCCCTGGCGTGGCCACGCCCGTTGCGGATGTTGGGCGCACAGGCATGCCGGCATGCGGCCAGCGCGGCGAACGTGCGCGGGAGACAGGACCAGCATACACATTGTCCGGCGGTCGTGGGCGCTCAGCGACCCCTGTGCCGCCGCCGCTCTATGCGCGTGCGGGCGCGATGTGGCCACGGGTGGCGGCTCGGGGCAGACCTCGCACGGCGCGCACAGGCGGCGAGGCCGAGCGGCCAACGGCGGAGGCAGCCCCGGCGGCGGCAGGAGGTATCTAGATGCGCGTGAGGCCGGCTGGGTGGCGGCGGCCGCGACCACGCGCGCGACGGAGCAAGCTGTGTGTTGGCAAGGGAGAGGCAAACGCGGCTGCCTCAAAGCTTGCTGCGGCTAGCGCGCGCGCCGCGGCAAGCCGCTGCCGCGCCAAGCCTCCTCGCGTTGAGCGCTGGCGGCCTGTCCCTGCGCTGCTGGCGGGGCGCGCTGGTACCTTGGTCGGATGCAAGCGCGGCGATCCGGGTGTCGGCGGCGCTCACGCAGGCTTGCTTGATGGAGCGCATGCGCGGCGGACGGGCGCCACCGTGCGAGGCTGCAGCAGCTTGCGCACTTGCGAGCCGGAGCGGCCGCGGGCAGCTGCATGGTGGGCGGCTCTGGCCTGCATGGCTTAGCCATGCGGTCATAAAATCGGTGATTATGGATTGCATGGCTCAGCCATGCCGACATCTGTGGTCGTGCGAAAGTGGGTTTGTTGCATCAGCCATACAAGCGGACAGCTCTTGCCAGCCGGAGATGGTCGGCCCTGGCCGTGTGTTTAAGCAGCGCCTGGCCACATGTTAGGGTGCGTGATAGGTGCGAGTGGGAACTGCCAACCACATGCCCTTGCACAGTGCCAGGCTGCCGCCATGTGCAGTGCTTCAAACAATGCTTGCCAGGGGACATGCTTTTGTTTGTGTGTCTGTGCGACCCTGTGTTGTATGTAAGGCTGGCTCAGGCAGAGATGTACCCTCCTGTACAGCTGGAGCAAGTCTGGACCTTGGCAAAGTCGGCCTCAGGTGCCTAGCCTTTCCTTGAGATTTAAGACGAAATAAAGCCTGTTGCCCCTCAATTTCTGCTTTCTGCTAAGACGAAATCATTTTCTGTTACCCCTAGGCTACAAGTTTCAGCAAGTTGAAGACCTGGTCCAAACAAACGCGCATAAGTACGCTCCGCCGGCCAGACGCGCCTGGCGAGCAGGGCCTGTGCTACCCTGCGAAAGACATTCCGCTTTCATCACAAGAGGGCCAGCGCCCTCAGCACATGCACCTCTACCCTTGGAACAGTAACCTGTACCCGGTGCGCCTGTCCGCAGCCCTGAGCTGCTCAGCGCAGCCTTGCGTTACCCGTCTCATGCTGAAACCAATGCCTCTCCGTTCTCAAGAGTGGCGGGGCATCGGGGGCGCAGGTAGCCCAGTCCGCGCTGTACTCACTGCCAACACCACACCGGCCTCTGCCGTGCGCCTGACGCCCTCCAAGGCAGTGCAGCACTCGGCGCGCTTCAGCTCGCCTGTGCACTGGCGCACGTATGGCATGGCGCCGCACAGCCACGCTGACGTGCCCGTGCTTGAGGAGTGGCACGTAACAAGCAAACGACCCCACGCGTGCGGCGTGGAGGGCTGCACTGCGCACCTCATCACAAGGCGTCACTTACAGGCCCGCCTTTGCGCCGCGCATATCAAGTGCCCCGCAGTGCTGCGCGGCGGCGTGCGGCAGCGCTTTTGTAAGCGCTGCCACTGCTTCCACGCGCTCGGAGCATTCTCTGGCAGCCGCAGGTGTGCGCCTGCCTCGCGCTTGCAGCGCGCTTGTCTGGCGCTTCCGCAGGGTCGACCCGCCTCTTTCACATTTTAAACCGCGCTTGTAGCAAGTTGTTTCACTGCGCCTGGCTTCAGTGCCCTGTTGTCAGAGGCATGACTCCGTATGGCAGAAATTTTTAGGTCCTCATTAAGGCGCACCCAGTTGCGGCAGGAGCTGCGCAGCCAGCCTCAAGACGCAGCGCGCGGCGAACCGCAAGCATCGAGCGCGCAGCGCCAGTGCGGCCGCGAGTCTCAAGGCGCAACCTGAGCGTCAGGCGCGCGCGGCCTGGGCAGCCGTGGCCATGCGCAGGGGCAATGCGCACCCAGCAGCCGCGCCCGCAGCTGCAGCGCATCCGAGTGAACCTGCTCAGGCCTCCCTGGACGTTTCTCAGGTCCGGCGCGGGCGCGCCGCCGGCGACGCGGACGCCGCGCTGGCCTTCTCCGAGCATGAGGCGGTGCCCGCTGAGCGCGTGCGCCGCGTCGGCGACGCAGCGGCGGCCCGCTTGCACTGCCGCACGGCGGCCGACGATGTTTCTCTGACGTCCGGTTCAGACACCTCCGGGTCCGAAGACTGCGCGTCCGAGTCTGACTGCACGGCTGGCGCCGGCCTGCATGCAGGTGGCCAAGCAGGCCTGCTGCCTGCCGTGCTGCCATGTCTTGGAGTGCTGCTGGCCCCTAGGGCGTGTGCACTGGAGGGCGCGGGCGGCAATTTTGCGCTGGGTCACCGCTTAACCAGCATGCCAGGGCGCTGCTATGCGCTCTCATGACCTCCGCTCAAGCCAGTGCCGTGCATGATCCCACGGGCGCGCTGGCGCGCAGGCGGCACGGCGTCGCCCGAGCTTGCTGATCTGCCCGTGCTGCATGATGGAGCATACATCGGAAAGCGCTCAGTTTTTGGCCCTTGCGTGTGCGGCGTGGAGGGCTGCGCTGCACAGCTCGTCAAGTTCTGCCACCTGGAGGCCTGCCTGTGCGCTGCGCACTACCAGTGCCGCGCAGTGCTGCGCGGCGGCGTGCCGCAGCGCTGGTGTGGCAACTGCCACGCGTATCACGCGCTCGAGGCCTTCTCTGGCAGCCTGAAGTGCGCGCCCGCCTCGCGCTGGGAGCGCTCTGGTCACCCCCAGGCCTGATGCACCTATCCTTTATTTAGCAATTCGTGCGCCCTGTATAGCAAAGTGCTGTAGATGGGATTGTTGTCGCATGAAAAAGGCATGCGCATGCACATGCCAAGGAGGCTTGGAGCACTGAAGTGAGAGGACTGCCCTTTCTTACTGATGTGAAAGCAGTGGATGGTTGGATGCCTCTGCAATCGCAACGGAAGACATTGCAATGGTTGCATGGAATGGCATTGTGACATGCCTTGAAACCCTGCCTGCCCTGCTGAGCGCTTTGCACCGGACCCCGCGGCAGGTCCTGCACGGCCAGCCTCAAGAGAGCGGCAGAACGCAAAGGCTACGGGCGCATGCAGCGGGCGCCTGTGCGCTCGCTCGCTGAGCGCGCGCGCGCCACCGGCATCGCAGCAGCGAGCCGCTCGCGCAGCCGCGCGGCGGCCGATGATTCGGCTGACGCGTCTAGCTCAGCTCCTTGCTCGTTGTATGCCCCGAGCGCTGCGGACGGTGCTCCGGCGCCTGGCGGTGCTGCTGGCTCCGACCAGCGTGCAGGTGGGGAAAGCAATTTCGCTGCCGTGCGCTGCTGCTGGCCCTTGGATGATTAAGGAGCGAAGTTGGGCTGCAGTCTCTGCTTGCCTGAGCGCGCCGGGCCTCTGCTGCGCGCCTTGACGAGCACTGAGGGGCATGCAGCCCGCGGCGCGCTTGTCTCACTTGCATGCTGGCACGCAGGTGGCATGGCGTCGCGCAGCCACGACGCGTTGCCCGTGCTGGAGGAGTGGTATGACAGAGAAGTGAACGGTCGGCGCCCATGTAACCGCCCTCTCATGTGCGGCGTGGCGGGCTGCGCCGAGCCGCTCGTCAAAGCTTACCACCTGGACCATCGCCTGTGCCCTGCGCACATGAGGTGCCACGCGGTGCTGCGCCGCGGCGTGCCGCAGCGCTGGTGTGGGACCTGCCACATATTTCATGCGCTCAAGGCATTCAGCAGCGGCCGCAGGTACGCTCCTACCTCGCACGGGGAAGGCTGTGCATACACACAAACTGGCTCTCCTCGGCAAAGGTGTTAACTTCCGCTCGGCATAGCAGGGTATTCTAGTCAGCTTGAGTACAGCGCTCTGCTGCATGCAAGATGCACAACTCCGTACACGCGCTCACATGGGGTTCCTGAGCGATGCTCACCGGACCCCGCGGCAGGTCCTGCATGGCCACCCTCAAGGCAAGGAACAAGCGCCTGGCGCGCAAGCGGCGGGCGCGCCCAGCCAGCGCAGATGCGGCGGGGCCCACCGGGCACAGCCACGCTGCGCACCCAGCAGCCGCGCCCGCAGCTGGAGCTGCGCGCGCGGCAGCGCCGTTGGCTCTACCCGCCCAGTCCATCCAGGACGCCATCCGGGTGGCCCAGCGCGGGCGCGCCGAAGGCGATGCGGCCGCCGCGCCGGCGCACCCTGCTGAAGAGTGTGAGGCAGCGCCCCTGCCGTCGGCCACTGCGCGCGCGCGCGATGCCGCCGCCGCAGCAGCTGCAGGCGCCGCGCCGGCGCGCTCTGCTGAACAGCGTGAGTCAGCGTCCATGTGGTTGCTGGCTGAGCGCGAGCGCGACGGCGACGACCTGGCACCGGGCCGCTTGCGTCACGGCATGGCAGCCGGGCATGATGTGGACACGACTGATGGCTCGCATGCCCCCGGCACTTCTGACAGCACGTCCGAGCCTGGCGGCGCTGCTGGCGACGACCCGCATGCAGGTGGGGCATGCCGCCTGTCCCTGGTAGTGCTCTGAGTACTGCGAAGCCCCGACTCATTGTGTCTGCTCATTGCTGCACCGCAAGTGTAACTTTCAGTACAGTGCAAGCTGTTGCGCGGGCCTCAGGTGGCGCTGGCGGCAGTGCTGCCGAGCCTGAGCATGCTGCCCCTGCCACGGCCGCTCCAGCCGCCAAGGCGCGCCGCAAGGCCGACAAGCGGCGAGCGGCCGTGGACAATGTCGCCAAGGCCGGTGCCCATGGCCGGGGAGCGCCGTCCGAGGGCACGCCCGGCAAGCGGCACAGGGCCACGGCGGCCGGGGCACCCAGCAATGGCGAGGCTGTCGTCGCGCGCACAGCGCTGGGCGTGGCTGAGGCTGAGGCACGCTATCTGAATGAGGCAATTGATGAACATGACGACGGAGGAGACGCGCGCGCGGCATTGCGCCGGCTAGGTGTGCGCAACGCGGACCCGCGCTTTGCGGCGGCGCTGGCGCATGAGCGCGCGGACTTTGCCATGCAGGCGCGCTGCTTAGGACATTGTGCGGTGGTCGGCTGCAGAGCAGCAGCCTGCTCTCGCATGGTCAGTTTGCAAAACGGAGAGAGGGTGAGCTTATTGTCCACTGCCACGCATGTGGGCAGCATGGGGCATGCCATAGTGAGCTCGGCTGACACGGCAAACGTGCCCCACAGCGTGCCGCGCCTTGCTGATCGAGCAAGTCTGCCTAGGTGCACCGAGCGCGCGCCTATGCGCGCGCTGAGGCGGAGGCAGCGGCCGAGCAGCGCTTTGCCGCGGCGCTGGCGCTCGAGCGCGCGGAGCTCAACAAGCAGGTGCGGCTCACGCTGTTTGTGCGGCAGTGCGGCAGTTACGCACCGCCCTGGCCTGCTTTTGCAGAGTGTGCATGCGCCAGGCAGTGGTTGAGGCGGCTGCACACACCATGCCGATGTGGCAGCATGGGGCATGTAGAAGCTGAGCTGAGCGGGTGAGGAATCAAGCTCATCTACCCAGCGCGTGCCACGCCCTCCTGATTGAGCAAAGTTCCCAGGTGGACCAAGCGCGCGCCGAGGCGCGCGGCGCAGAGGCAGCGGCTGAGCAGCGCATTGCCGCAGCGCTGGCGCTCGAGCGCTCGGAGTTTGACAAGCAGGCGCGCAGCCTGCTGCATATGCGGCAACAGGGCCGTCTGCTGCACTGCCAGAGCCTGCTTCATTTTGTTGCACAGTGTGCAACAGAGTGCGGGCGAAGCCGCTGTACACGACATGTGCATGGCAGCGTGGGCCACGGTGCTGGAGATGAGCTGCAATGTGTGGATGCGACCATCCTGCTCATGACGCCTTGCTCAAAGCAGCTCTGCCCAGGTGCACCAAGCGCGCGCTGATGCGCGCGCCGAGGCGGAGGCAGCGGCCGGGCAGCGCGTTGCCGCGGCGCTGGCGCTCGAGCGCGCGGAGCTTGTGAAGCAGGCGCGCGGCTTGTCGTACCCTGTGCGGCACTTGGCTGTTGACAGCCTTTGCCTGCTTCCGCAGAGATGAGTACGCGAGAAACTGGAGATCCTTGGCTGCACATGTGACAGCAGAGGTCATTGGTGGACATGAGCCGCAGTGAGTGTCTGCACTTGTACAGCCTGTCTGAAGGTAACTTGTGTGTGTGCCAACTATGGTGCTAAGTATGGTGCAAAGTCAGCCAACTTCAAGACGGTCTGGTGCACCGCTTGGTCTGCTGATGGACCAAGCCATGCACCAGAATGCCTTGTGTCTTGCCGACTCGAACATAGTCCCATACTGGCACTCAACTTTCCATGGGACAGGTTGTGTGATTGCAAACATTATCACCGCGCCTGCGCGAGTGCAGGCGCTTGTCCTGCTCATGACATGCATGCTCTGGCCGAGCGAGGCAGTGCGCCTAGGTGCTGCTCGCACGCACCGAGGCGCTCGATGAGGTGGAGGCAGCAGCCGAGCAGCGCTTTGCCGCGGCGCTGGCGCACGATCGCGCGGATCTCGCCAAGCAGGCGCGCAGCCTGCTGTGCACGCGCGGCACTTGCTGCAACGCCCGAGCCTGGTTCTGCAGAGCAAGTATGCCACAGACCGTGAGCGAGACGGCTGCACATGCTCTGCGCGTGGCAGCATGGGGCATGCGGTGGTGGAGCTCACCTAGACGCAAGCTTGCCTTCCATGAAGGGCCTTGCTCAGCTTATCAAGCAGTACCCTCTGGCCAGGTGCACCAAGCGCGCGCCGAGGCGCGCGCCGAGGCGGAGGCGGCAGCCGAGCAGCGGCTGGCCGCGCTGGACCAGGCGCGCCGCGATGAGAGGGAGGCAGCCGTGCGCGCGGCCCTGGCGCTGGGCGTCCGGCGGGTGCGCGCTCGCCCGCTGTCTGGCATGCCTCTTCATGTGCACCTTCACGACACACAGTGCATCAGACATGCCACCAAGCAGCTACAGAGCGCGCCCGCCGGGGGTCCTGGCATGGTTTTCTGGCTCAGTGGTGCATGCCGCACGCTGCTGACAAGGGCACAGCCCGCCAAAACCATGGTTAATTTACGGTTCTGCCCTGTCACAGCCAAAGACAATGCATCACGCCAGAGCGCGGCCACCGCATGATCTGCTTGGCTGGAGTGCAGCATTGCTGCCTGTGCCTGCGCCAGGGCACGGATGCCGCGTTCAAGGACCGAGACGCGAGGCTGCGCGCTGAGCCGGAGGCTCAGGCGCGCGGCGCCGCGGCCGCGCGCACTGAGGCCGACAGGGCCCCGCGCAAGACGGACGCCCTGCTGGTGTCGGCGGCGCAGCTGGGTGTGCAGCGGGCGGCTCGGGCAGCGCCCGCCGCGTCGGCGCGCTCGGCTGGACGCCATGGGGCGGCGCCCGTGTGGGTGCCCACCGAGCGCGGGTCCAGCGTCAGCGGCGCCGCAACCGCGCCACTCGAGGGTGCTGGGCGCACAGGGGTGCCCGCGTACGGCCAGCGCGACGCGCGCGTCTGGGAGACAGGCCCTGCACACACCTCGTCTGGCGCTCCTGGGCGTACAGCGACCCCCGCTCCGCCGCCGCGCTATGGCCGTGCGGGCGCGATGTGGCCAAGGAAGTAGGCTCGGGGCAAACCTGCTGCGAGCACAGGCGGCAAGGCCGAGCGGCCGACGGCGGGGGCAGCCCCGGCGGCCTCCACAGCTGTCTAGACGCGTGTGAGGCCGCTGGGTGGCGGCGGCCGCGATCGCGCGCGCGGCGGAGCGGGCTGTGTGTCGGCAAGGCAGGGGCGGACGCGGCTGCCTTGCAGCTTGCTGCGGCATGCGCGCGCCGCAGCGACCCGCTGCCGCGCCAAGCCTCTTGTGTCTAGCGCTGGCGGCCAGCCCTACGCTGCTGGCGGGGCGCGCCGGCGCCCTGGTCAGGTGCGAGCGCGGCGTGCGCCGGCGGCGCTCGCGCAGGCACGCTCGACGGAGCGCATGCGCGGCGGCCCGGGCGCCACCATGCGGGGCGGCACAGCTCGCGCGCACTTGCGTGCCGCAGCGGCTGCAGGGAGCTGCATGGTGGGCCACCTCTCGCCCGTTAGTTGCATTGCTCAGCCATGCGCTGACCGGTGGGGCAGGGCTGGGTTTGCGTGGTGCGGCCATGCAGAGTCACATGTGGGTCTTGCACTAGTGGGTTTGTTGCATCAGTCACCAACTCTTTGCCAGCCGGAGGGTCTCAGGCTGAATTTCTCAGGCCCTGTGGGCAAGCGCCTGGCCACCTGCTGAATGCATGCGAGCAAACAACTGCCAACCGCATCTGTCACGTCCTTACACAGTGCCATGCTGCCACCACGTACATTGCTTCATAACTTGCCAGGGTCTTCAGCATTGTGTGTCTGTGCAACCCTGTATTTGTAGAAAGCTGGCTCATGCAGACTCTTTTGCCAGCTGCACGGGAGCAAGTCTGGGCTCTGACCCAACTCAGGCTGCTCAGGCGCCCAGCCCCTCACATGGAGGCTGCCAGGCTGGTTCTGAAGTTGAGACAAATATATTTAGATCCGTAGAAAATAAGCTGTTAACATCAACCGTAGAGCCCAGCATGCTATAATATTTGCTATAATATTTCAAGGTCAGTTACCCCTACCCACACCTCACAGCAAGTGAAGACTGTTACGAGCAGCGAGCCTTTCCTTTTTTCTTGCAATTGCGTTATGCGCGGGATGTGCGCTCCGCCGGACAGTCGCTGGCAAGCAGGACCTCTGTGCTTTGCCGAGGAATAAATCTCCTGCACCAAACAGCCCGCTGTCAACACAGAAGCGCCAGCGCCCTCAGCACTTGCGCCTCCTCATCTGAAACAGGGACCTGCACCCGGTGAGCCTGTTCGCAGCCTTAGGCTGCTCAGCGCAGCCTTGCCTTGCCCAGCTCACGCTGAAACCAACGGCTCACCATCTCAAGAGTGGCGGGGCACTGAGGGCGCAGGCGGCCCAAAACCGTGCTGTACGTACTGTGATCAACCACACGGGCCTTTGCTGCGCCAGACGACCTCCGAGGCAGCATAGCACGCGCCGCGCTCCATCTCACCTTGCACTCGCATATGGCATGGCGCCACACAGCCACGCCGACGTGCCTGTGCTTGCAGAATGGCACGTAGCACGCAACCGACCCCACGCGTGCGGCGTGGAGGGCTGCAATGCGCAGCTCGTCACAAAGACACACCTGGAGGCCCGCCTGTGTGCTGCGCACATCACATGCCCCGCAGTGCTTCGCGGCGGCGTGCTGCAGCGCTGGTGTGGGAACTGCCACCGCTTTCACATGCCTGGAGCATTTTCTGCCAGCGCAAGGTGCGCGCCTTGTTCGTGTTGGGGTTGCTCAGGTTACCCAGATGCACCTGTTTGTTCACAAGTTCATGCGCATGCACGGCAACGTGTTCTGGATAAATATAGCAATGTCCCGTGAAAGAAGCCTGAGTCCGCTTGCATGCACACGCCAGGGAGGTTTTGGAGCACTGAAATCAGAAGGTTGCACTTTCTGGGTATTGCAGTCATAATATTGTTGATCAACGATGATTAGCCTCAGGAAGTGCAATGACAGGACATCTGCAACTGTTGCAGCGGAATGGCATCATGACATGACTTGCAACCTTGCCTGCCCTGTTCAGAGCTTTGCACTGGACCCCGCGGCAGGTCCTGCATGGCCAGCTTGAAGGCACAGCGCGAGCGCGACATGCGCATACGGCAGCCGCGCCTGGCCGGTGCGGCAGCGCAGACGACTGCAGATGGCCAGGTCACCCAGGACAACACTTGGGTGTTCCAGCGCGCGCGCGCCATTGGCGATGCGGCCGTCATGCCGGCGCACTCTGCTGGGCAGCATGAAACAGCGCCCGGGCGGTCGCCCGCTGGTCGCGTGCGCAGCACCAGCGGCGCAGCAGCGAGCCGCTCGCGCAGCCGCACGGCGGCCGACAATGTGGCCGACACGTCTGGCTCAACTTCTGGCTCGTCGTACGCCCCCAGCGCTGCGGACGGCGCTCCCGAGCCTGGCGGCGCTGCTGGCTCCGGCCCGCATGCAGGTGGGGCCCGCAATCCTGCTGTCAATGGTGCTGCCGGCCCTCCTCCGGGCCTCGTGGACGGAGCTCAGGCAAAAGGGGGTCTGTGCTGCCTGAGCGCGCCGGGCCTCTGCTGTGCGCATTGAAAAATACTGAGGGGCATGCAGCCAGTGGCGCGCTTTGCCTCATTTGCACGCTAGCACGCAGGTGGCATGACGGCGCGCA